>Ga0184625_10000761_pt1 | contig 12758 bp, 10 predicted proteins | sample PLM3_30_b1_FD_133151 | JGI IMG/M metagenome (GOLD analysis project Ga0184625, IMG submission 133151) | Groundwater sediment microbial communities from an aquifer in East River, Colorado, USA - PLM3_30_b1 | ecosystem: Environmental > Terrestrial > Soil > Riparian zone | place: USA: East River... | reverse complement strand
GACGACGAGCGCGAACGGCTGGGCAGAGCCGCTGCCCTGCGAGCCGAGCAGTCGTTTTCATGGGATCACGTGACCGACGAGTATGAGCGCCTGTTCGAACATCTCGCGCGGCCACGGCCACATTGAGCGAGTCCACTACACTGGGGGACCCGGAATGCGTGCCATCGACGTCGTGACCTGCAAGGATCGTTTGTGAGGACGACCAGCCTGAGGCTCCAGCCGATGCCCACGAGGGCCCGCCTGACGACGATGGTGGTGATCGTCGGATGGATGTGCCTGGCGCTCGCTTGCGCCTCCACGGTGCTGTTTCCAGCGTCGCTTGGCACCGTCGCCCTGAGCTTTGCTGCCACCGCAGCCCTGTCGGCCGATCGGCGGTTCGGCCCATTGCCCGCGGCGCTGCTGGTGATGCTCGTAACGCCGTACGATCGGGCCGCCAACATCTTCCTGCCGCAGGTCGCCGGTATCCCGGTCCGGCCGCAGGACGCGGCGCTCCTCGCCGGGCTCATCCTGAGCGTGCCGCGGATCCGCCGCCCCAGGTCGATCGCCTCGCCGGCAGCCGCGGCCATCGCCGTATTCCTGCTGGTGGGTCTCGTCGCGATGGTCGTCGGCATCCTCGGCGACAACGCGATCCGTGATGTCCTCCGCGACGTCCGCTGGTGGGCCCTGTACGGCGGCGGCCTGCTGGCCCTGGTGACCGGCGTGACCGCCTCGGCCGTCGTTCGTGCCCTCCTTCTCGGAACGACGATCTTCGCGGTCCTCGTCGTTTGCGTCGCCGTGCTGCCTGCCTTCGAGGACGCCCTGAAGCTCCGCGCGCTGGAGTTCGATCGTGGCCTGCTGCGAATGCAGTTCGGGAACTCGACCCTGCTCCTGGCAACCCTTGCGGCATCGACGGTCGCGACGATCCGGCGACCGACGCGATCGAGATGGGCGTGGGTCGTTCTCATCGCGACGGCGATCGGACTGTCGCTGACGCGTGCCTTCATCGTGGTCGCGATCGGCGTCATGGTCGTGGCGGCGATCGCGACACTCCTCGACGACCGGTCACGCCCAGGACGGGCGATGCGCCCGGTGGCGACAGGCCTGCCCGCGATCGCGTTCGGCCTGGGTATCATCCTTGCCGTGGCGATGGCGACCTTCGCCACGAGCGTCACCGGGTTCACCGTGTCGCCGAGCCTGAACGGTCCGCCGTCATCGACGATCGTGGGCTCGAAGGAGGATCCCTTGGGTCGCCTGCTCCTGCAGAGCGGCGAGTCGGGGATCCAGTTGCTGAGCGGTGGACGCTTCCAGACCTACCGACGCGCCGTCGAGGTGATCGCCGCGGATCCCGTCATCGGGTCGGGCCTGGGGGCCCTGGTCGTCGCCGAGTACACGTTCGGCGGCGAGGAGTTCGACACACCCGGCAAGCTGCCGAATGTCGATAATGCCTGGCTGACCGTCGGCATGAAGGCGGGACTGTTGGGCATCGTCACGTTCGGGCTCATGCTGGGCCTGGGACTGCTGGCGGCGCTCCGCGGTCCTCGCTGGCTCCGCGTCTGGCTCGTCCCGGCCTGGCTCGGGATCCTGGCGTTGACCCTGACCCAATCGTTCGCGACGACGGGCTATGGTCCATTCGTCATCGGTTTGTTGACGGTCCTGCCCTTGCTCGGGTACGCGGACGGGAGAGCCGCGCGCGCCCGCGGCCACGAATAGCGTTCCCGGAGTCCGCGCAACGCTTCGCCGACCGGTGCCCTCCGCTGCATCGGGAGACTCCGAACGCAGCCGCTACGGACGACGCCGTGGCCGCGTCGGATCTTGGCGCAGCCCGCTGCTGCGGAACGTCCTGTCCTCACCCGACCGGCGCCGCGCCGAGCCTCCTTGCCTCCACCTACGGCCCGAAGGCCCGGTGCAGGAAGGCGGCCATCTGGCCGCGGGTGACGTTGGCGGTCGGGCAGTAGGTGGTGCCACCGCAGCCGGTGGCGATCGCCTCGCGGGCGATGAGGTTGATGTTCGGCTCGTGGATGCTCTTCTCGTCGTCGGTGAAGGCGTCGGGCGCCGGGCCCGCCAGGTGCAGGGCCCGGGCGAGGAAGCTCGCCATCTGCTCGCGGCTGACGAGGCCATCGGGACAGAACTTGGCGGCGGCGCAGCCGCTGGCGATGCCCGCCTGGGCGACGAGATTGATGTTCGGCTCGTGGATGCTCGTCTCGTCGTCGGTGAACGCGTCGGGGGCTGAGCCGGTGAGGTCCAGGGCGCGGGCAAGGAAGCTCGCCATCTGGGCCCGGGTGACCGGGGCGTCCGGACAGTAGAGGGTCGGCGTGCAGCCGCTCGTGATTCCCTCCAGGTAGACCCAGGCGATGTCGCTCTCGAAGGGCATGCCGGCGATATCGGTGAAGGGGGTCGGCGTCGGGGAGACGATGATGACCCGGTCGCCCACGCCGGTGGACGTGGTGAGGAAGAGGTCGCCGTGCGGGCCGACCACAGCGGCGCGCAGGCGGCCCCACGTACCATCAAACAGCACCTGCTGGAGGGTCAGCGTGGTGCCCGCGACGTCCGGCCGGAGCCGCCTCAGATCCGACTCCTTCAGGGTGCTGACAAGAAGATCGCCACCCCAGTCGCGCCAGGCTGTGCCGGCCACGAATGCAGCACCGGAGGTGGCAAGCGTGGGCGAGCTCGACGCCCACGCGGGGGCGTCGTATGCATCGGCTGGGTCACAACCCACCGTCAGGTACGGCATCCCGTCGCCCGTGTAGCATGGCCAGCCGTAGTTGCCGCCGGGTCGAAGGAGGTTCACCTCGTCGTCTAGATCGGGCCCGTGCTCCACGACGTATACCTGACCCGCCCCGGCGCGGAACGCGATCCCCTGAGGGTTGCGATGGCCCATGCTATAGACAGCAGTTCGGCCGGCTGAACCGGGGAGGATCGGGTTGTCGATCGGGATCGAGCCGTCGCGCTCCACGCGCAGGACCTTGCCGTTGAGGCTGTCGGGATCCTGGGCGAGCGACCCTGTGCCCGCGTCACCCATGCCCACCCAAAGCCTCCCAGCCGCGTCCATCTCGAGAGCGCATCCATTGTGGCGTGTATACGCGATCATGTCGGCGATGAGCACGAGCTGGTCGGTCCACGATCCATCGGTGGCGACACGGAAGCGCAGGACCTGGTTGCGCCACGCACCGGCCACGTCACGAGAGGCGCAGACATACACGTAGCGGTTCGTCGCAAACGCGGTGTCGACGGCGATCCCCATCAACCCCGACTCGCCTTCGGCCCGCACGCCGGGGATGACCACAGTCCGCAGCAACGGAGCCTTCACGGCTCCGCTCGCATAGACGCGAACCCTTCCCGGTCGCTCCGTGATCAGCATCCGGCCGTCGGGGGTGAAGGCGACGTCCCAGGGTATGACGAGGCCTTGCTGGACCACGGCGGTGCCGATCGTCGGCTCGCCGGCCACGGCAACGTTGGGCACGCCCACAAGCGAGTTGATGGCGGCGAAGGCGAGGGCGGCGATGCGGCGATCCGGGCGGATCCTCACGTCGACTCCCGATTCGTGACACGGCCGAGGGAACGAAGGACAGTCTAGCCGCGAGTGCCGTTCGGCCAATGGTCGCCATGCGTGCGGTGTCGGGCGGTGAACATTCGTCCGCGAGGACGACTAATCTCCAGCGCGTAATCTCATGGACCCGACCAGTGTTCGACTAGTATTCGCGCAACTCCGGATCTCGCCCGAGGAAGCTGTGGACCAGTCGAGCCCTCGCCCGTTCAGCGCGCTCCCGACGTGTGTAGCCTGCGGACGGTCACAGGTATCTATCATTTCGTTCGCCACGCGACCCGTGCGTCTCGGTCGGTGCGAGGTGTGCGGACTGTGCTGGCTTCTCGACGCGCCGACCGGTTCGGACCTCGCCGAGCTCTACACATCCGGCTTCTACGAGTCTGCTCCAGCTCGTGGCGGGGAACTGGTTCAACAGCTCCATCGATTGAACAACGCGATCCGCCTGCGTGAGCTCAGCGGCATGGAGCGCGGCCGGCTGCTCGATGTTGGGTGCGGAAAGGGCCGGTTCCTGGCAGCGGCTCGCGCCGCCGGCTGGGACGCTCTCGGGATCGAGTACGCACCAGCTTCCGCCGAGGCGGCTCGGGCGGCCTACGGCGTCGAGGTGATCGTCGGTGACTTCCTGGAGCTCGACCTCGGGGGCGGCTTCGATGCCATCACGATGTGGCATGTCCTCGAACACCTGCCCGACCCAGCGGCTGCTGTAGCTCGGGCCGGAGCCCTCGTCCGGCCGGGCGGCCGCATCGTGATCTCCGTGCCAAACATCGATAGCCTTCAGTCCCGCTTAGGCGGTGAACGCTGGTTCCACCTGGACCTGCCGCGGCACCTCTTCCAGTTCAACCCGCGCTCTCTGTCGGCGCTCGTCGAACGGATGGGCCTGCGGGTAGCGCGGATCGGCCACCTCTACCCTGAGATGGAGGCGATCGGGCTGGTCCAGACCATGCTCAACCGAGCGGGGTTAGAGGAAGACCTTCTGTACCGCTTCGCGAAACGGGATCCAAGCGCCCGGATCGGGCCTCGCGTCGTCGCCTCTCTCATGCTGGCGCTCGCAGCTGCGCCGGTCGCCGTCGCCTGGTCGGGGATCGCTCCTATGCTCCAGACGGGAGCGAGCATCCAGTTGGTCGCCGAACGGCCCACCTGAAGGCATTGACCATCGGCAGGTGCAAGTCCTTCCGAGCGCCCGCCCTGTCGGGCCGCTGCCGGCGCGGCGACGCCGGCAGCGGCTATGATGCTGCTCGCCAGGGAAGGAGACCCGGGACGACCGCGTGATTCGACGACACAACACGGCCCTGCGCCTCGCGCTGCTTGCGGCCGACGCATTCAGTGCGATCGGTCTGTTCGTCGTCATCTCGTTGATCCAGTTTGGCGACGGGTGGACCGCCGCATGGCAATCGGCCGGCTTCGACCCGTTCGCGATCGCCCTCGCCTATGCCGCCGCATGGGTCGGTGCGCTCTGGTTGCACGACCTGTATCGCCTGCGCTCCCGCTGGTCGATCCGGAGTGAGTTCCGCGACGTGCTCCGAGCGGACCTGCTCATCGCGGTCGCGAGCTTTTCCGCCCTCTTCTTGTTCAAGCTTCCCGACGTCAGTCGCCGATTCCTCATCACGCTTTTCATCGCCCAGGGCATCGTCACGCTGGCGTCGAGGATCTCCATCCGTCTGACGCTCGGCGCCTTGCGCGACCGCGGCTACAACAGTCGCTTCATGCTCGTCGTCGGTACCGGCCCCGGCGCCCAACGGTTCGCAGACCGCGTCGAGCGCAGACGGGAGCTCGGGCTCCGGGTGATCGGCCATCTCGGGGTCGCTGCGGCCGCGTCGGCCGGTGCGGAGCCGCCCAAGATGGTCGGATCACGCCCCGTCCTTGGCACGCTCGACGAGATCGAGGAGATCCTGCACAGCCGGGTCGTGGACGAGGTGGCGATCTGCTTGTCGACCGAGCATGCCGCCCTCGTCGAGCCCATCACCCGCTTGTGTGAGGAAACTGGCAGGATCGTGAGGATCCCTCTCGAGGATCTCGGTCTGACCCTTCCGGGCGGCCGGGTCGAGGAATTCGATGGCGGTCCGGTGCTTTCGCTTGTCTATGGACCGGACCGGGCCCTAGCGCTCCTGGGTAAGCGCCTCCTTGACGTGGTCCTTGGAGCGACTGCGCTCATCATCTTGTCGCCGGTCATGGCGACCGTCGCGCTGGCAATCCGCGCGATCGATGGCGGACCGACCCTTTTCCACCAGACGCGCGTCGGCTTGCACGGCCGGCCGTTCCAGGTGGCCAAGTTCCGGACGATGCTCCCCGACGCGGAGGGGCGACTGGACGAGCTCCAGGAACGCAACGAGATACGTGGGCCGGCATTCAAGCTGACGGACGATCCGCGCCTCACCCGCACCGGCCGGTTCCTCCGTGCGACAAGCCTCGACGAGCTGCCCCAGATCTGGAACGTCCTGCGCGGCGAAATGAGCCTGGTTGGACCCAGACCGCCACTGCCGCGCGAAGTCCAGCACTACGACCTATGGCATCGGCGCCGGTTGTCGATGAAACCGGGCATCACAGGTCTCTGGCAGACCCAAGGTCGACGGGAAGAGGACTTCGACCGTTGGGTGGAGCTGGACCTCGCCTATATCGACCGATGGTCGATCTGGCTCGACTTCAAGATCATCGTTCGCACGATCCCGGCGATGTTCCAGGGCCGCTGACCTGACAGGGCGCCTGGCCGGGCACCGCTCAGGGCTTGTAGTAGGCGCTCTCGCTCCCGAAGACCTTGATCGACAGCTCCGCCAGCTTGTCCATCTTGAGCCGGAGCGTGTAGATCCCGTTTGTTTCGCTGTTGGGCGGATGGTATGAATACGGCGCACCAAGGACGACCTGGGTCACGGATGCCCCCTCGATGCCCTGGACCAACGTCAGCATCTCGCTGACGCGATCCGAAGGAAAGTTGGTGCGAAGCGTGTCGCCGGCGACATCGACGACCTGTGGAATGCTGGTCAGCATCTCGGGCGTCGCCATCTTCCTGGCGAGGGCCAGGAGCACCTGCTGCTGACGGCGCGCCCTGCCAAAGTCGCTATCGCCCGCCGTGAACCGTGAGCGCACGTAGGCGAGCGCGTCCTCGCCGTTGAGGGTGTGCGTCCCCGCCGAGAGCTTGAAGCCGTGGCGTCCGTCGAGCCAGTCGTAGACCGGGTCGTTGATCGCCTTGTCGACCGTCACGGTGACGCCGCCGGCGGCGTCGATCAACTTCCGGAAGCCCGCCAGGTCAACCGCGGCGTAGTAGTGGATCGGCGCGCCGACCAGGAAGCTCAGCTCCCTGACGAGCTCGACGAGCGGCTTGTCCTTGAAGTCCTTGGGATGATTGCGCACCCAGGTCATGAACCCATTGATCTTGCCGGTGAACGTCCGACCATCGGTCAACGGGAAATCCGATATGTCGCGCGGGAAGCTGATCAACGCGACGTCGTGGGTGACTGGATCGATGCTCGCCACGATGAGGGTATCGGTCAAGGCGTGGCTCCGAGTCTCCGCGGAATCCACGCCCGTGAGCAGGACGTTGATGCGGGCGACGGGTGTCGGCGGCGTGGCGAACGGTGCCGCCACGTAGTCGCTGTCAGGATCTGGCGTTTCGCCAGGGCCAGGCGAGGCCGTCGCCGCCGCCACCGCTCCCGCATCTGGTCCTTCGGCGCCCACGAAGATGCGGGTGCCGGCGTCGTAGAAGGCCCAGGCGACATAGCCGGCCCACAGGTGGGTCACCGTGATGATGAACGTCACGAGGATGACGACGACCAAGGACCTGCCGCGGCGCCAGGCTCCCCGGGGGCGGATAGCGATCGCGGAGTCGATCACCGCGATCTCGCGCCATACGCCGAGCAGGACGACCAGGATGGCGATCGTCAGCGCGGATGATGGTGAGATGAGGAGGCCTGCCAGTTGCCCGATACCACCGACGGCCTGCGCAGCGACGATCAACACGACCCCGACGAGGGGCAGCGCGAACAGGAGCGCAGCACGATCGCGCCGCGTGTACCAATGACCGAGACCCGGCCATAGGAAGGACAGGAAGGCGGCGATGGATGGTGATCGCGGGTCAGACGAGCGACGGACCGCGCTAGCTGGGTTCAAGGCGGGCGGAGTGTAGCACGGGTGCGACTTGAGTCCGTGGGCTCGTCGGCGGCGGTCCGCTCAGGGTCCCGCTGTCACCTTGGTGCCGATGGGGACGATCTGGAAGAACGTTCGGCCGGTCACGAGAGGGATCTCCATCCCGGCCGCGTCGAGGAGCCTCGTCGGTGCCTGCTCGTCCGCCTTGGACCACGTACCTTCGGTCAGCCGCCCATCGCGGAAGATCATTGCTCGGCCCGTGCCGATCGACCCGACCACCGGACGCGAATGGCCGGGCTCGATCTTCGTATCGGTCTTGAACGACATGAACATGACGACGACATTCCGCGTCGTGACTGCCTTGCCGTCGGCCGGATCCACCTGGGCCTTGCCGTCCAGAAGGCGACGGTAGAGGTCCGCCGCACGATCGAATCGGTACTCGACGAGACCCGTCCGATAGGGGATTCGAATCCGCTGCGACGCCGGCAGCGCGCTTGGGTCGCCGGGGGCAACGAACTGGTGGCGGTACAGATCGGAGGGCTCAGATGCGGGGGCCCCCAGCTTCAGTGCCATCTCGCGAAGGGCCTTCGTCGAGGTATAGCCGTTGTGCGGCGCCTTCCGGGTTGCGATTCGATGGTATGCCTTGCCTGCGCCCTTGAGGGCGTCGACGCTGGTGAACCACCTGTGGTTGTACGCGCGGATATGCAGGCGACTCCGCAGGTCGCCACCGTAGTGGGCGATCGCGGCCTGGACCTCCGACGCCCAGTGCACGAAATAGACCCGGGCGCTTCGGACCGGGCCGATCTCAACGGTATCGCCTTCCTGGAAGACGAGCATATAGCGAGTCTCACCGCCGTCCGCCGGCGCCTGGTACACGATCGACGCCGCGTTGAACCCGGACTGCGGTCGGGCGATCCGGTTGTCATCGAGGAGGACGGCCAGCGGCAGCCGGTGGGCCAGCACCGGGGCGGTCATGAGACCGGTCAGGTCGGCGACGCTCGGGTCGACGGGTACCGACGGTGACGGCAATGCGGTCGCGGCCGCGGACGGTGTCGCGTTAGGCGACGGCGCCAGGGACGGAGAAGCAACGACGACCGCGACGACCGGCGGGCTGGCAGTCGGGGTGGTGCTCCCGCAGGCGCCCAACACGAGCGCCGCGATCAGCGTCGAACAGATGCCTCGTATCCGTGTCCGCCGGGACGTCATGGACCCTCCGTCCGCGCGTTGATCCCCTCACCCGGGGATGGCCATGCTCGCGGATCGCGTCAGAGTCCGGACATCACCCGATGGTCACGGCTCCGCACAGGACCCCACCGGACCGCACGGGTCCGCCGCCCACCGGGGCCGGTGGCGGCGCTACATCATCACGAGGCCGCCGTCGACGGCCAGCACCTGTCCCGTGATGAACGCGGCCTCATCGCTCGCCAGGAACGCCACGGCGCTGGCGATCTCGCCGGTCTCGCCGAATCGCCCGAGCGGCGTTCGCGCGACGATCTCGTCCTTCAGCGCGTCCGGCAGGTCCTGGGTGAGCTCGGTGAGGACGAACCCGGGGGCGACCGCGTTGACCGTGATGGAGCGGCTGGCGAGCTCACGCGCGGACGCCTTCGTCAACCCGATGAGCCCGGCCTTCGCCGACGAGTAGTTGGCTTGACCGGTCTGACCGGCCTGCCCCGACACCGAGGTGATGTTGATGATCCGGCCGCTGCGGGCCTTGAGCATCGGGCGGGTGACCGCCTTGATCATCCAGAACGCCCCGAACAGGTTGGTCTCGAGGACCTCGCGCCAGGCCTCTTGGGACATCCGCATGATGAGGTCGTCCCGCGTGACCCCGGCGTTGTTGACGAGGATGTCGATCTTGCCGAACGCCTCCAGTACGGCCTTGACGACGACCTCCGCCACCTCCGGCTGCGAGGCGTCACCCTGCACCGCGAGCGCGCGCCGGCCGAGCGCCTCGACCGCGGCGACCGTCTCGGCGGCGGCGGCGGCGTTGCCCTTATAGGTGACCGCGACATCGGCGCCCTGGCCGGCGAGGCGTAGCGCGATCGCCCGCCCGATCCCGCGCGACCCACCGGTCACCAGGGCGGTCTTGCCAGTCAGATCGATCATGCCCGGACCTCCTGGTGGCTCGACCTGGGTTCGCCCGGGACGACGTCGTCGAGCGGCACGTCCACCGTGCCCGGGCGACGCATGAGCTCGGCCAGGGCGTCGGGGATCGGGTCGACCGAATCCCAATCGACCGGCAGGCGGACCGAGATGTCGTCGGGTCGAACGGCGGCGTCGCCGGCGATGCCGCGAGCAGGATCGGCCGTCCATTCGATGGTCACCGCCCCGGAGGTGAAGCCGGCTCCGAACGCGACGATGACGATCCGGTCGCCGACCTTGACGCGACCCTCGTTGACCGCCTCGGCAAGGGCGATCGGCACGGACGCGGCCGAGGTGTTGCCGTACCGATCGAGGTTCACGAACATGCGGTCCATCGGCAGGTCGAGGCCCTTGGCGACCGCCTCGATGATCCGGATATTGGCCTGGTGCGGGATGAACAGGTCGATGTCCGAGGGCGCGAGCCCAGCGCGCTGGATCGAGGTCAGGGCCGTCGTGGCCAGCGTACGGGTGGCGAAGCGATAGGTCTCCTTCCCCTCCATCCGGACGAAATGCTCGCCGCGGGCCACCGTCTCCGCGGAGGGCGGACTCTTCGCGCCACCGGCCGGCAGCCAGATCATGTAGGCGCCCTGCGGCTCGGTCGTCATCTCGATCCCGAGCCCACCGCCCGGCTCGTCCGAGGCCGACAGCACGACCGCGCCCGCGCCATCCCCGAACAGGATGCAGGTGTTCCGGTCGGTGTAGTCGAGGAACCGGGTCAGGAGCTCCGCCCCGATGACCAGGACGTGCTTCGCCATCCCGCTCGTGATGTAGGCATGCGCCGTGGCATAGGCGTAGACGAACCCGGAGCATGCGGCCGCGACGTCCATCGCCGCGGCCCGGGTGTTGCCGATCGCCTCCTTGACCAGCGCGGCGGTCGATGGCATCCAGTAGTCGGGCGTGAGCGTGGCCAGCAGGATGAGATCGATCTCGTCGGGCTCGATCCCGGCCGTCCTGATGGCGCGCATGGCCGCCACGGCCGCCATCGAAGCGGTGGTCTCGTGCGCGGCCGCGACACGGCGCTCGCGGATCCCGGTGCGCGACACGATCCACTCGTCGGACGTGTCGACCATGCGCTCGAGGTCCTTGTTGGTGAGGACCTGCTCCGGCGCGTAGCGGCCCCAGCCGCTGACGTGGGCATGGCGCGGCGGTGTGCTCACAGTGGCTCCACCTCGATGAGCGGCTGCTTGGCCTTGACGAGGGCGCCGCTATCCGCTACGTACCGGACCACGCGCCCCGTGAGGTCGGATTTGATCTCGTTGAACAGCTTCATCGCCTCGATGAGCCCGATGACCTGGCCGACGGCGACCTCACCGCCCACCTGGACGTAGGGCGCGGTCCCCGGAGCGGGCGACGCGTAGAAGATCCCGGTCAGGGGCGCCTTGACCGACGGGCGGGCGGTGGCCGCAGGGTCGCGGCCGGCGGTCGATGGCTCGCCCGCGGCGACCTGGGGCTCGCTCGGGCGCGTGGCGGCGTCGGTGGCGACGTTCGCGGCTACCGGGGCCACCACCACGGGCTTGCGCAGGATGAGCCCGGTCCCACCCGATTCGACCTCGAGCTCGGTCAGGTCGGAGCGCTCGAGGAGCTCCGCCAACCGATCGATGAGGGCGAGGAGTTCCACGTCGCCGCTGTCGCCCGGCTCGGGCGGCACGGCAGCCGCCGCTTCGTCGGTCACGCCTGGGGACCGGTGAGCACGATGGCGGTGTTCTGGCCACCGAACCCGAACGAATTGCTGAGCACGGCCCGCACCGGGCGCGCGGCGGCGACGTTCGGTGTCAGGTCGATGCCGGCACCCTCGGGATCAGGATCGGCGAGGTTGATCGTCGGCGGGACGCAGCCATCGCGGATGGTCAGCAGCGAGACGATCGCCTCGATCGCGCCGGCCGCGCCCAGGGTATGGCCGAGCATCGACTTGTTGGCGGTGACCGAGAGCCGTCCGACCGAGTCGCCGAAGATCGTTCGGATGGCCTGGAGCTCCGACTTGTCGCCCTCTGACGTCGACGTCGCGTGGGCGTTGACGTGGTCGATGTCGCCAGGCGACATGCCGGCCTTCTCGAGCGCACGCCGGGCGGCACGGACGGCGCCGATCCCGCCGGGTGCGGGCAGCGTGATGTGCGACGCGTCGGCGGTGGCGCCATACCCGACGAGCTCGCCGAGGATCTCCGCGCCGCGCGCCTCAGCGTGCTCGAGGGCCTCGAGGACCACGACGCCGGCCCCCTCGCCGATGACGAACCCGTCACGCGCGGTGTCGAACGGCCGCGAGGCCCCGGCCGGGTCGTCGTTGCGGGTCGACAGCGCACGCATGGCCGCGAACCCACCGACCATCGGCTCGTAGATCCCCGCCTCGGCGCCACCGGCGATCATCACGTCGGCGTCGTCGCGGCGGATGATCTCGCTCGACTCGCCAAGGGCATGACCGCCCGTGGCGCAGGCCGACACGGTCGTGAAGTTCGGTCCGGTCATCCCGAACTGGATGGCGACCTGACCCGCGCCGATGTTCGGGATGCCCATCGGGATCAGGAACGGGCTGATCCGGTCCGGGCCGCGCAGGGTATTGATCACGAAGCCATCGATGAGGGTCCCGACGCCTCCCAGCCCGGTCCCGAGGATCACGCCGGTCCGCTCCGCGAGCTCACCTTCGAATCGCTCGGGGAGGCCGGCCTGGTCGAGCGCCTCTCGAGCGGCGACGAGGCCGAACTGGATGTAGCGGTCGGTGCGGCGGAGCTCCTTGCGGTCGAGGACGCCGCTGGCGTCGAGGTCGTGGACCTCCGCCGCGATCCGCGACGTCAGGCGCGACGGGTCGAACCCCTCGATGGTCCGGACACCGGACCGGCCCGCCAGGAGGCCGGCCCACGTCGTCGCCACGTCATTGCCAAGCGCGGTGACCAGGCCCATCCCAGTGACCACGACGCGCCGCCGGTCAGTCATCGGGGAGTCCTTTGAACCGAGCATCCGCCCGCACGGGCGGTGCAGCGCAAGGCGGAGCCGAGCATGGGAGCGAGCGCACCTGACGGTGCGTGAG
>Ga0184625_10000760_pt1 | contig 12764 bp, 16 predicted proteins | sample PLM3_30_b1_FD_133151 | JGI IMG/M metagenome (GOLD analysis project Ga0184625, IMG submission 133151) | Groundwater sediment microbial communities from an aquifer in East River, Colorado, USA - PLM3_30_b1 | ecosystem: Environmental > Terrestrial > Soil > Riparian zone | place: USA: East River... | reverse complement strand
ATTTGGTACACCAGCACAGGCGAGAAAAACCGGAGTATTGGTAATTCACTTGCTAAGGAAGAACCAAGGGGTACTGCCTTCTCTGAGTGTGGAAATTTTGCAGTATATCAACATCATTAACTAACCTGCTTTGGACATGTTGAATCCGACAGTCGTCTCATACAATAGCTGGAAACTTACTTCAAGTGAAGAGATTCTTGTGGACCTAAAGCATTCATTGAATGGTTTGAGAAGAGGTACAATCTTAAAATCCAAATCAAGAGATTTAACCTGGAAGGTAAATAGCCGAACTATTTTTATTCAGACAGAGCAGACAAGGTTTGAAGGCGAAACGGAACATCTTCAACATTTTTCCTTTAGACCAATCGAAGCGCTATTTGAATTTGAAAAGCAAATTGCAAACAAGGAAAGTCAAGGAATATATCAATATGGACTTTTGCCTATAAGTCATTCAGATAAGCCCTTATATGGTGAAGAATTAGAAGTCATATTCGAATGACCGCATGAATAACGCAATGCGTGACGAACAGGGCCTTGCCAATATAGCGGTTCATTAAACTCCCATTTTTCCAGGCCTAATACTTTTTTTGCCCAATTCATTTAGTTCAGCGTACCGGGTCGTTTGTTGACGATAACCCGCTTTTTGTTGACATCAGCTGTTCCTTCTTGTTGCTATTACCTAACCTTACATCCAAATAAATGCTGAACAAAACCATCAATCATGAAACAGATCCTTATTACAATGGTAATTCTTGCCATAACACTGGCCTGTTGCTAGCAAAGGCGGCTCATGGAAATTCCGTGAGCCGTTTTTAAAACCGGGTATGAAAAGGACACGAAGAAAAATATAAGATGAAAAAGAGAAATGAGGTTATAAAATTCGGAGAAGATGTAGTGGGATATAGGGTTCCTGTTTTAAACGAGCGGGAAATAAGAGCAGCAGCAGGAATGATGTTTTTGGCTTTACTGATCTCGCTGATGCTTATCCTGTTCAAGCAGGATTTCTTGCTGGTGAAATATGTGATTGTTGTTTTTCTAACAGATTTTATCATTCGTGTTTTTGTCAGTCCACGGTTTTCTCCTGTCTTAATTATTGGCCGCCTGGTCGTCAGCAGGCAGGCCCCGGAATATGTAGGGGCGCCGCAGAAAAAGTTTGCCTGGCAAATCGGGTTGGCTCTATCAGGCCTGATGTTCCTTCTCCTGGTCATCCTGAATTCCTATAGCATTATAACAGGTGTTACCTGCCTGCTTTGTCTTGTATTCTTGTTCTTCGAATCAGCCTTTGGCATTTGTTTGGGATGTTTGGTGTATGGTTGGTTTTACAAAGATGAAGCGCTGTACTGTGCAGGTGAATCTTGCGAAGTAAAACCTAAACAGTCCATTCAGAAGACATCATGGACACAAGTTTTCATCGTTTTAGGCTTCGTTGCGTTTGTTATCCTCGCCATCATGTTTTTTAACGATCAATTGCGTGCAGCCCCGAAGAACCTCAAGGAAATCATCAATTCCCTGTAAGTTATGGCCTGTCAAAGCCAAGGTTGCCCTCCCAATTAATGCTGCCAACGTTTTAAAACAACATCCAGACGACATATCTTTATTCAGCATTGATTCCACTACAATTGTAAGTTAGATGAGTTCGAAAATCTTCATCGTCCTTTCGTTGATCATTTTTGTGGTTGGTTGTAAACCTTCAACGAAAATATCTGGAACAAATAAACCTGCTCCTGCAGTGCAAAAGGCAGGAAAGATCACAATCAACGGACTAACCCTCAATTATATCGAAGCAGGCGAAGGTCCAACTGCCATTCTCATTCATGGCTCAGTCTCCGATTACCGCGAATGGACAAAATTAATTGATGCATTGAGTCAGCACTATCACGTAATTGCTTATAGCCGCCGGTATCATTCGCCCAATCCTCCACCAGGTCCTGATGCCGATGCAAGTCTTGAGCGCCAAGTAGATGATTTGTTTGAGATCATAAAAGCACTGAACATAAACTCGCCTCATATTATCGGTCATTCGTATGGCGGTGCTATTGCCCTGAGCTTTACGTTACGGCATCCTGAAATGGTACAAAGTCTCGTGCTCGCTGAGCCGGCAGTCTCTGGAATAATGAGTAAGACACCGGAAAACGATTCGGTATTAAAGGAATCACAAGCCGTTCGTATGCGGATGATGGAGGCTTTTGCAAAAGGAAATGCTGAACAAATTGTAAAGACATATGCAGCGCATGTAGCGCCGGGAGACTTTGAAAAGGCGACACCGGAAGAGCGAAAAATGCTTCTTGAAAATGTGGCTGCCTTTCAGCTGGATTTTACTTCTCGGCGAACTCCTTTTACTTGCGAGGATGCGCAGAAGATTACTGTACCGGTCCTGGTATTAGCAGGAAATCAAAGTCCACTGGGATTGCAACGAATAGCAGAGACCACTGCACAATGCATAAAAGGAGCGAAGTTTGTGAAAATTTCGCAGGCTACACATTGGATGCAACTTGATCAACCGCAAGTGTTCGACGATGAAGTGATTGCATTTCTTGCGAAGACTAAAAAATAATTCGTTGAAAGATGAAAAGGCTAATACTCTTAATACTCTGCCTAACTTCTATATGTATTTATGGACAAGAAGTAAAGACAGAATTTGATGGACACAAATGGGAAGCTCCATACAACTTGCCAATACCAAAAGATTGGACCATCGAGAGGTTTTTGATTCCAATTAGCTTTGCCCCGCAAATTCCATATAAAGGAGTTGAAGATATCCGTTTCTCTCCAGGCTGGGCAAATCTGAAAAGTGACGAATATTGGACGTATGCCTTTTTGTGGTACTTGGATAGCTCACCTAAAACAGATGCCGAAATAATAGCGAAGAATTTAAAAGGTTATTACACCGGGTTAATTAAGAGCAATACTGATAGCACGAAAGCTTCCGCCGAGAAATTAATACCAGTAAGTACATCATTCAAAAAAGCTCCAACAGATAAAGGCGATTTGGAGACTTATACCGGAACCATCGAAATGGTAGATAATATGCAACGGAAACCAATAACGCTTAATTGCATTGTACACATAAAATCTTGCAAAGAGGGGAATAAGACCATCTTATTCTACGAATTGTCCCCCAAACCATTCACACATAACAATTGGGTAAATCTTAACCAGCTATGGATAGACTTTAAATGTGAAAAAAGTTGATACGTTCGAAAAATACTCTATCTTAATTCCCACTCCGCCTATTTAGTTTTCAAAAAAAATAAAAATGAACAAACCGAAATTCTTTTTTGCCCTGCTGGCCTTAACATTATCCCTCGTAATATATTCCTGTAAGTCCTCTTCTTATATCAAAACAACTGCTGCCTGGGTAAACAAGGAGAAGGTGCCACCCGAGCCAATTAAAAGTGTTTTCATAATTGCTTTTACAGACAACATTGACGTGAGGTCACACCTGGAGGATGACATAGCTGCTGCAGCTGAAAAAAAAGGAATAAAAGCATACAAGAGCCTTGAATTTATCGGACCTGTGGAGTTGAAATTGGTTGCACCTGTCAAAGATGTATTTCTTAAGAAACTGGATTCTCTAAATTGCGAAACTGTTTTTACCGTTGCGCTGGTTGATTATAAGTCAGAGACACGCTACGTTCCTCCAACTACTTCGCCTGGCGTATACTCCCCTTATTCTTATTCCCCTTATGTACAATACAGCGGATATAGCGCAGCCAGCCCATACGGAGGTTTCGGAGGCTACTATGGCTTCGCGATAGGAAACCTGTCTACTCCGGGATATTACTCAACTACCAGTAAATACTTTCTTGAAGCCAAGCTTTTCGATTTAAAAACTGATGACTTGTTGCTTTCGATTCAATCCATGGCAAAGAACCCTAAGGAGATTGAAAAATCAAGCAAGAAGTATGTGGAGACGGTGATGGGGACGATAAAAGATATGAAGTTGAGAAAGTAACTCTGAGTTACTGGTTACTGGTTACTGGTTACTAAGTCGCTGAAACTTGTGAGTTCGATTATTAATATGAACCCTGAGCGCAGTCGAAGGGCGCTCTCATCATTTCGAGCGGAGTCGAGAAATGATCAGACGGAGACTATGTCTAGAAACTATCCGCATCTCTATAAGCCTTTATTAGAGCCTCCTCACCTTCTTTCCCCGGTTTCACATTTCCATGTTCCATTCCCAGTATTCCCTTATATCCCTTCTCGTGGATATGCTTGAAAATATTCCTGTAATTCATTTCACCAGTGCCAGGTTCTTTTCTACCCGGATTGTCGCCGATCTGGAAATACGCGATTTGGTCCCATGCTTTATTAATGTTGTTGATGATATTGCCTTCGTTCCGTTGCATGTGGTACATGTCGAACAGGATCTTACAGGAAGGGCTATTCACTGCCTGGCAGATCATATAAGTTTGATCTGAATGACGGAGGAAAAGTTCAGGAGTATCACTTAGCGGTTCCAGCACCATGATCAATCCATGCGGTTCAAAAATTGCGGCTCCTCTTCTCAACGCATCTATGACATTCGATGTTTGATATTCCATCGATAGAGTACGATCATAATTACCCGGCACTACCGTCATCCATTTGGCATTGCATCTTTTGGCTACTTCTACGGCCTCGTTGCAAGTCTTGAGAAATTTATCTTTCCAGTCTGCTTTTCCGGACGTCAACGAAGTTTGCAAAGGCCAATTGTCATAAGCCACCACAAATACGCCCATGCGCATATTCAACTTCGCCAGCTTATCCGCAATTTTCTTTTGATCATCCACAGTTCTTCCCATCATTCCATTATCCTCAATTGATCGAAAGCCATTGTCGTAAGCAAACTGTATCTGGTCAACAAAATTGCTTCCGCCATTATTCTTAAACATGCCGTCGTGAAAGGCATAGTCCATTTTGAATGGTTGAGCAGGACCTTGGAGTTTCTTAGAAGCCGTACTAAGTATGGAAGTGGAAACTAATGTTGAGGCTCCGGCTCCAAAGCCTTGTTGAATGAATGAACGTCGTTGCATGGAGGAAAGTTAAAACAAAGTACAGAGACGCACCATGATTTTCGTAAGATGATCAGGAATATCAAATCGCTGGCTCCGGAGTACAAAGACTGTCGCTGAATTTCAATATTTGACCAGGAAATAGTTGCTACCCAATTCGAATAGTTGCAACATTTTAATAAGTGACTATCAACCAGCAGGGACAGTCTTTGTACTCATTTATAGGGCTCTTGTGATTATAGTGGTTTTCAAGCTTCAGCAACTGTCTTTGTACTTTGTACTCCTATCTTTGCACTCTAAATTCCACCCATGACGCAAGTAAAAGTTGGACTGGTACAAATGAGCTGCAGTGCGCATAAGCCATCCAACCTGGAAAAGGCGAGTTCGAAAATAAGGGAGGCTGCTGCCAAGGGAGCGCAGATTGTTTGTCTCCAGGAGCTTTTTACATCGCTCTATTTCTGTGATGTTGAAGACTACGAGAATTTCAAACTTGCAGAACCGGTGCCCGGTCCATCGTCAGAAGCTCTTGGAAAACTAGCCGGCGAATTAGGAATAGTGATCATAGCATCACTTTTTGAAAAGCGTGCACAGGGTTTATATCATAATACCACCGCGGTGTTAGATGCGGACGGGAGTTATCTTGGGAAATATCGCAAGATGCACATCCCAGACGATCCCTCTTACTATGAAAAGTTCTATTTCACTCCTGGTGATCTTGGATATAAAATCTTCAAAACGAAGTTTGCGAAAATCGGCGTACTCATTTGCTGGGACCAATGGTATCCCGAAGCAGCACGCATCACTTCCTTGATGGGGGCCGAAATTCTTTTTTATCCAACAGCCATCGGCTGGTCTACCGCCCAGGACGCAGCTACCAATACAGAGCAGTATAATGCCTGGCAAACCATTCAGAAAAGTCATGCCGTTGCCAATGGTGTTCATGTAGTGAGCGTAAATCGTGTTGGACTTGAGCAGAATGGAGCAATGCAATTCTGGGGTGGCTCGTTTGTGGCCAATCCTTTCGGATCCGTTTTATACCAGGCTTCCCATGAAAACGAGGAAGTGCATGTGATGGAATTGGATTTGAGTAAAACAGATCGTTATCGCACGCACTGGCCATTCATGCGGGACAGAAGGATCGATTCGTACGGACAGATAATGCAGAGATTCATTGATGAAGAAATCAAATAATCAGCAATTCTTCCCATCGGTTGCAGCCAGCAAACTCAAAGTACACCAATGCATAATGGACAAAAGACTCCTAAGGACCTGGGCTACTATTTTCCTGCCGAATTTGCAATGCACGATGCTACCTGGTTAAGTTGGCCGCATAAGGAAGCCTCCTGGCCAGGAAAAATTCATACGATTTATCCCTATTATAGTGAATTTGTAAAGGAGCTTAGCCTGAGTGAAAAAGTGTATATCAATGTGAATGATGAGGCCATGCAATCTTTTGCCAGCGGCTGGTTACAAAAAGCCGGAGTCAATTTAGAAAAAGTACAATTCTACCTTCATCCTACTAACGATGCCTGGTGCAGAGACCATGGACCGGCCTTCCTGATAAATCCTAATGCAGAACAAAAAAAGGTGGTGGTGGACTGGAATTACAATGCCTGGGGAGGAAAATATCCACCCTTTGATCTCGATGATGTTATTCCCACCAGAGTAGCCAATTATTTCAGTCTGCCCGTTTATTATCCCGGAATTATCATGGAAGGAGGATCGGTTGAATTCAATGGGAAGGGTACAATACTTACTTCAACGGCCTGCCTGCTGAATCCAAATCGAAATCCTCAACTGGATCAATCACAGATTGAAGAATACCTGGTGAACTATTATGGAGTGGAGCAGATCTTATGGGTTGACGAAGGCATTGAAGGTGATGATACCGATGGGCACATAGACGATACCGTTAGGTTTGTAAATGAAGACACCGTATTGGCTGTGGTTGAAGAAAACAGAAATGATCCCAACCACCATATATTGCAGAAGAACCTGGAGCAACTGAACCAGATGCGATTGTTGAATGGCAAACAGTTGAACATAGTGGAGCTGCCAATGCCCGATGAGGTGATTTTTGAAGATCAACGGCTACCTGCTTCTTACGCCAATTTTTATATCGCCAATAAATCGGTCATCGTTCCCATTTTTCAATGCAGGAAGGACGAGATGGCCGTACGTATTATTCAGGATTGTTTTCCCACTCGCAAAGTTATTGGCATCGATTCCACCGAACTGATCTGGGGATTGGGAAGTTTTCATTGTTTGAGTCAACAGGAGCCTGCAGTTTGAATTTCACACTTGGGAAGGCAAACCATTTTGCCGGGTTGGCATTATTGTCAACAGGTGGCAAGGGATTTGAACAAGATATGGAAACACATAAATCTTATTATATGAAAACGATATGCACAATCGGACTTTTCCTTATGTTCTCATTCATTACGCAGGCGCAGGACAATGCAAAACAAGGCGAAAGAGAAAAAGAAGAGAAATCATCGCATAAGAATAAGCAAGACGATGAAAAGATCGACCGACACGAAAAGATCATTTGGGCAGGCACAGGTATAAATATGAACGACAAAGCCAAAGACGTTAAGAATGCTCCGGAAGCGGTAATAGCTTCGTTCCGTCAATTCTTTCCGGACCAGCCTATTGACAATGTTAGAAAATACAGGGGCTTATATGCGATTACGTTCAGCAACCCAACATATACCACTACCTTTATTTATAAAGCCGATGGAACATTTGTGGAAGCGAGAACCGTAGCCACTGATTCCATTGTTCCCAGCATTGTGAAGGAAAAGGTGAAGAGATCAAAAGGTGAATACACACCTAATGATGTGGTAATGATTGAAAAAGCGAATAAACAGAAATACTACAGATTCCATGTAAAGAAGAACAACAAGAGTGAATATGTAGTTTATTCAGAACAAGGTGAGGAAGTTGAATATGACTATTAAATCTGCTTTTTATGTCAAATAGATTTTCAGGAGGAGACGGGACTGATATAGGAAATCAAGCTTCCAGGCATTTCTCCTCCAGAGGTCGATTGGATCTGGATCATAGATCCGGTAATAACCACTTAGAACCAATGACAGATCTCGACCATGAGCCTGCAAAGGCACATGAATACTATCCAGAGTTTGATCAGACCGGTCAAAGAATAAATCCCAACGTGATTATCAGGCACTCCTAGTAAAGTCAATTGAAGCTTTTCTATCTGGCCGCCAGAGAAAGATGAGTTAGGTAATCGGCTCTGCCGTCCGCGGGAGACTGAATATTGGTCTTATAGTGGATTGCCCGCTTTCTACATGAGGATTAGAGACTTTTGGCTATGGACTTCATAAAAAAGGAGCCTCTTTTGAGGGAGGCTCCAAATTCTTTCCGCTTTCCCTTCGTCGGCATTACCCGCATCAGGTTCAATGGGTATTTCTCAGCTTATAGATGTGAAGCACCCCTAATGCAGAAAGAACGTTAGTATATATACCGTAAATACCGTACCAATTTTATGTAACCAGCATAAGCTTTCCAGTTCAGTCATTTGGGGAAGAAAGATGGGAAAAATTATCCATTATTTCCACAGCTCAGCAATCCATTGTCATAGTAAAAAGCAAGATTCGATAAATGCGGGCTCATGAGTTTCGTATATTCATAATGCAGTTTTCAAACATAACCAAAATCGAAAAATCATGGCAAGCTCTATCGCGAAGAAACAAGAAAAAGTAGAATGCACAAATCCTAATACAGGCAGGCGCATGCTTATTGATGCTGAGACATGGAATTTGTTTACAGGCGCCATCCAGGATTCATTAAAAGGAGGGAAACAACTAACCTTTACTGAGATCGTAGCAGGAATAAAGGATTACCTCAAAAAGAAGAAAATAAATTTCAAACAATCTGTTGATTGGTATGCCGTAACGGTGAAACATGACATGCAGGTAAGAAAAATGATCAAAGTATATGATGAAAAAGGAAAAAAATTACACACATTGAATGTTAAGTAGGAGGGGTAAACGACATCCAGGGCAACGACTCATTTTATTTCTCTGATCTTAATATTCTTGAACCAGATCCCACCCTTATGATCACCCTGAAATGCAATGAGTCCCGTCTTAGCTTTCCCATAATCAGGATAATCCTTCCACTTTCCCGTTGATCTCAGCTGTTCCCATTCTGGCGACCAGGCAGTGAAGTCTGCAACTTTTTCTCCATTCAGCCAATGTTCAACATGGCCCTTGTTGAAAAGGATCTTTGTATGATTGTATTGTCCTATTGGCTTAGCTGCAAGTTTTGAAGGAGGATGCATTGCATAGTCTGCTCCACTTTTCTGCCAGTCTTCCAATTTCTCTTCGTAGCCATTATCGTCAACCAGTTGATATTCGGGCCCTGTTGCATAGGGTTTGTCATGCGTTTCCAATACGTGATACATGATGCCACTATTGGATCCTTTCTCCATTTTCCAATCGAGCGTCAATTCAAAATTATCGTATTGACTAGTGGTCACCAGGTCGGCATAAACCTTTGCGCCCAACGGACAAAAAAGTTCTCCATTCTTTACCTCCCATGAACCGGGCTTGTTTTGGAAGGTGCGCCAACCATCGGTATTCTTTCCATTAAACAATAATTTCCATCCTGCCTTCTTTTCAGCGGCAGTAAGAACATTATCCTTTTGACCAATTGAAAATGCTGTCACCAATATGAAAGTACAAAAACCAATCATCTCGATCGGCCAACGAGGTCTGCGGTTAAGCATATACATGAGATTTAATCTGTTGAACAAGGTAATCAAAAATAATTTCCCTTTCCCGTAACATAAATTGATGGTGATTAATTGAATCACCAGTAAATTTGTTTCCCTTAATAAGACTCAATCGATTTATCATCATCAAAATCTTTCAGCTATGGCATTCTCATTACCATCCTTACCCTACCCACACGATGCATTAGAACCACATATTGATGCAAGAACTATGGAGATCCATCATGGTAAGCATCACCAGGCCTATGTTGACAATCTTAATAAAGCAATTGCCGGTACTCCAAGTGAAAATAAATCGCTCGAAGAATTAGTGAAGATCGCGGGAACCATTAGTCCAGCTGTTCGTAATAACGGAGGCGGACATTGGAATCATAGTTTCTTTTGGGAGATCCTTGGACCAAAAGCGGGTGGACAACCGTCAGGAAACGTGGGTGCTGCTATCAATAGTGCATTCGGATCATTCGATACCTTTAAGGAGAAATTCAACAGCGCCGGCCTCACTCGTTTCGGTTCCGGCTGGGCATGGCTGATCGTGAAAGATGGAAAACTTGAGGTGAGTTCAACTCCTAACCAGGATAACCCGCTGATGGACGTTGCAGATGCAAAGGGCCATCCCATCCTTGGCGTTGATGTATGGGAACATGCCTATTATCTCAAATACCAGAACAAGAGGGCAGACTACCTGAATGCTTTCTGGAATGTGGTGAACTGGAAAAAGGTAGAGGAACATTTTGGTAAAGCAAAATAGGGGAAAGGCACAAGGTACAAGGGACAAGGCACAATGAAGGAACAAGAGACAAGAAGGAAGAAGGTAAGAGAAGATAAGAAGATATAAGATTGACGATGCATCCGGCATCTGGTATCCAGCATCCTGTATCTTGCATCTTGCATCGGGCATCCAGTATCCAGCAACCAGTAACCAGCTACCAGTAACCAGCTACCAGTATCGAGTATCTCAAAAAATTTCCACATCTTGCAATCCTGGCAATCTTGCCAGGAAATTTATCATTCAGATTTTATGAAAAGAATCTTCTTGTGCATTTCCGTTACCAGCCTCTTATTAGCCGCATGTTCCTCCAGTCATACTAAAAAAGTATTTGTGCTCTCCAATGGAAAATTTACTGTTGATGAGAGTAAGCAAAACATCAGCCTGGAACCCAGTAATACACATACCGAGCAGGAACTCGTTTTCACTTCGGGCGCAAAAGTTACCGTGAATGTGAAAACTCCGGAAGGAACAAAATCTTTTGATATGCCTGAAGATGGAAGTTATGTTTTGAATTTGAAGGTGGACACGCTCACAGGGGGTTTAGTAAATTATGGTACTTCAGGAAGACCTGCTTCCATGTCTGGTGAGCAATTTGATCGGATGGTTGATAGTACCCAGCAATTGATTGAAGGGAAGAATGCCAGCGATGAAAAGAAAACTTTTTTCATAGTACCTGAGTCGATCAAAAAAATCTCAGGCGCCACTTCAGTGAGAGTTGTGGGACCGTATAAAGGAATTCCTTACTCCGTTGAAGCAGATGATAGCGGCAAGATTCCGGAGGTATACAAGTTTTTTACCAACAAGCAGCAGCGGGAATCGCTGGATGATCTGAGAAAGCGAATGGGTAAGTGAAAACCCAAACCCCCCAATCCCTGAAATTCGGGAGTCCACAAGACTCGCCCCCTAAAGGGGGAGTAAACTCGCTTAGAGGGGAGCTATCGAGGTCGCGAATTAAATTCGACGATTGATTATATTGAAATTTCCAACCACAAATTGAAGCAAGCTAACTCCCCCTTTAGGGGGCGATTGAATCAATGCTACAGAATTTAGAGATTGGGGGGTTTGGGGCTTGGGGCTTGGGCATTATGGTACAGGATCGTACCCATGTCCTCCCCATGGATGGCAGCGGCTGATGCGTTTGATGCTTAGCCATGATCCCTTGAACAGCCCATACTTCTTGAGTGCTTCTACTGCGTATTGAGAGCAACTTGGAGTAAACCTGCACTTTGGGCCGATCATGGGCGAGATGATCCACTGATAAATTTTGATCAGTCCAATGAAGGGAAGTGCAAGTATGTTTAGAATCGTTTTCATTACCATTCCAACTTCTTTTCCAGGCGGTGCAAGGCTTCTTCTACCTTCTGTTCAATCAATTCATAGTTAGGCAACTCTTTACCTGTATATAGAATAAATAATTTCAAACACCATTCCTTTTTTTTGTGAACAGCTGCATTTAGCCCCAGCTTCCGGAGACGATAGGCTTCCCTGATTAATCTTTTAATCCGATTCCTGTCAACAGCCTTCTTAAAATTCTTCTTGCTAACACCAACGCCAAACTGCACGATCGGTTCTCTAATTCTTTCAGACCATCCAGGAGTACCATCATCAATATCAGAATCGTGCCTTGTGAAATAATAGACCTTTAACGGGTGAACGGAAAAGTTTTCCCCCGAATTAAACAGCTCCTCAATGTATTTCCTCTTTTTTAGCCGTTCATCCTTTCCAAGAGTATATCGTGGTTTCTCTTCCACCTTCTGAACATACAGTGTTTATGTATTCGTGTTAACTAGAGTACTCGTCATTCGCGTCAATTAGCATTCCACCATTCGCGTTAATTAGCGTTCTCCTATTCGCGTCCATTCGCGTTCTTCATTCGCGTCCATTCGCGCCCCTTCGCGTCTAAATAGTTACGGGTTATGAATTGAGCAGATGTACCCAACACTCATAACCCGTAAACTGCAGAGGCTTGCTTATCTGCCTTAGGCGGATGATATGCTTACTTCAGTTTTCTTTCGTCTGATATAGAGAGTTTCTTACGTCCTTTCTTGCGACGAGAAGCTAATACTGCTCGTCCATTTGCTGTTTCCATGCGCTTGCGAAAGCCATGGACAGTTTTACGGCGACGGCGATGTGGTTGAAATGTACGTTTCATGATCCTTTTGCTTTTTGTTTTCAATTTCGCCAACGGGTCACCACACCCAGAGGCTTGTGAAAGGACGGCAAAGGTAAGGGTTTATGCCTT
>Ga0184625_10000759_pt1 | contig 12768 bp, 8 predicted proteins | sample PLM3_30_b1_FD_133151 | JGI IMG/M metagenome (GOLD analysis project Ga0184625, IMG submission 133151) | Groundwater sediment microbial communities from an aquifer in East River, Colorado, USA - PLM3_30_b1 | ecosystem: Environmental > Terrestrial > Soil > Riparian zone | place: USA: East River... | reverse complement strand
TCAGGGCATCGTCGAAGCGCTCGATCTCACGGTGCGTCGGGTTCCACTCCGCCGGGACGCGTAATTCGTACTCGCGATCCTCGCCGGTGAGACCCAGCTCGCAGACCACCGCTTCGTCTTGCCGCCGGAACGTCCAGCGCAGTATGCGGATGTGCCGGTAGTTTCGGCGGCTGCGATCGATCGGAGCCGTGTACCCGTCGCGTGGCGCGAGAACCGTCACAGGATCCATGGCCTTGCAGCCGAGCAAAGCTGATGCCAGGACAACTCTCAAGTCTCGCGTTTCAACTCTCGGTGACACTGAGACTTGCAACCCTTGATACTTGAGACGTGTCGAGAGTTCAGACTTTCCTCACGGCCCGTCGTGAGATTCGCCGCCGTTCCCGAGGGGGGCAGTGCCGCGGCTTGAGGAGTGAATCCAAATCTTCGCGCAACCGATCCGTCGCCTTGCCATCGCGGTCGATGGCCCATTGGAGAAGCGATCCGCCAATCAGCCCCTGGACGGCGCGGGCCAGCCGCGTCGTGTCGCAGCGCTGTAACTCGCCGGCCTCCACGGCTTCGTCCAGCAGCGCCTTGATACCAGCGATCATGCCGCGCGAGTGCGCGTGGGCGTGCTTGTGGAAGTCGGGATCGACCAGGTCCATCTGGAGGAACGCCAGGCTGTTCGACAGCGTCTCCGGTGTATCCGCCATCGCTGCCATGCACTGGGCGACTGCGTAGACCGACGCGAGCGGCGATCGGTGTTTCAGGCGGATGCGGGCGAACTCGTCGCCGAGCAGCTGTGGACCGCTCGCCGCGAAGGCGAGCAGCAACCCGCGCTTCGAGCCGAAGCGCTGCATCAACGTGGCCGGGGAGACCCCGGCCTCCTTGGCGACGTCGGCCAGCGTCAGGTTGGGTCCCAGGCGCGACACCACCTTGTAGGTCGCCTCGAGGATCTGCGCGTCGGATGTTTCCCGCGGGCGCGGGCTCATGCAGTCGCCAGTCGCCAGTCGTCAGTCATCAGTCGCAGTCTCCAGTCCTCAGTCCCCCAGTCCCCAGTCCCTGTCGATTATAAACGGCCGTTCATTTTTGATCTTGACATAGTAAATGTTCGTTCATTTATAATCCGGGCAGCCGCGACGAACCTGGCTATTCCTGAAGGAGCGCTCCATGAGGCCACTCGACGGACGCATCGCTCTCGTCGCCGGCGCCACCCGGGGCGGCGGCCGAGGGATCGCGCGGATGCTCGGCGAAGCCGGCGCGACGGTGTACTGCACGGGCCGGAGCAGCCGCACGCAGCCGAACACCAGCACCCACCACTACGCGGGCCGCCCCGAGACGATCGAAGAGACCGCGGAGATGGTCACCGCGGCCGGCGGCGTCGGGATTCCCGTCCGCGTGGACCACCACGTCGACGCCGAAGTGGCGTCGCTCTTCAAGCGCATCGCCCGCGAGCAGAAGCGGCTCGACGTGCTGGTCAACATCCTGACCGGCCGTCCCGTCGCGTCGTGGAGCAGTTTCTGGAAACAGCCGCTCGACGAGGGACGCGCCTTCGTCGACAGCTGGCTCTGGTCCCACCTCACGACGTCCTGGCACGCAGCGTCGCTGATGGTCAAGCGCAAGGCAGGCTTGATCGTGGAGGTGGTGGAGCAGCCCGGGATTGGGTACCACGGGCAGTTCTTCTTCGACCTGATGGAATCGTCCTTGAAACGTTTCTCGTACGGTCTCGCCGTCGAGCTGGTCCCGCACAAGGTGGCGGCGCTCTCGGTCACACCGGGGTTCATGCGTACCGAAGCAATTCTGGAAGGGTACGGCGTCACCGAGGCGAACTGGCGCGACGCGATCGATCATCCCCAGGCCAAGGGCTTCGGCTGGGCAGGTTCGGAAACGCCGTGTTTTCTCGGCCGGGGCGTTGCGGCGCTGGCCGCCGATCCGAACGTCCACAAGAAGTCAGGCGGCCTGTTCGGGTCGTGGGCGCTCGCGGACGAGTACGGGTTCACGGACATCGACGGTGGGCGCCCGCACTGGGGACGCTACGGCAAAGAGCACTTCCCGCAATTTTTCGACGCCAAATCGACGACACCTTACGAATGGCGGCTGGTGGAGACGGCAGGCGTCTGACCGCTGCGCCAGAGGAGATGAATCGATGACCGCACCCAGGCCACTGCACGGGCAGGTCGCGCTGGTCGCGGGCGCCACTCGCGGAGCGGGACGCGGTATCGCGCGCGCACTGGGCGAGGCTGGCGCAACCGTGTACTGCACCGGCCGCAGCGTGCGCGGCAACCCATCGCCGTACCGCCGGCCCGAGACCATCGAGGAAACCGCCGAACTGATCACGACCGCCGGCGGCGCCGCGATTGCCGTTCGCGTCGATCACACCGTCGAGGAGGAAGTCGAGGCGCTGGTCCAGCGGATCGATCGCGAGCGGGGCCGCCTCGACGTCCTGGCCGACTGCGTCGCCGGCGAAGAGCCGATGATGTATCAATGGGGATCGTTCTGGAAGACGAACCTCGAGCACGGCGACGCGATCTTTCGCCAGTGCATCCTGTCGCACATCCTCACCGCGAAGCACGTCGCGCCGGTGATGATACGCGCCCGCCGCGGGCTGATCGTCGAGGTGACTGAAGGCGACACGCTGTCGGCCGGCGGCAACCCGTTGACGCAGACGGTCAAGCTCGCGCTCAAGGGGCTCGCGCTCAACATGGCCCCGGAGCTCCTGCCGCACGGCGTCGCGGCGGTGGCGGTCGTCCCGGGATTCCTCCGGTCCGAATCGATGCTCGAGCGCAAGGGCGTCACGGAGGACCATTGGCGCGACGCCGGGACGAAGGACCCGAATTTCCTCGCGTCAGAGTCGCCGCTGTTCGTCGGTCGCGCGATCGTCGCGCTGGCGCAGAATCCCGACGTGCTCGAGCGAACGGGTCAGTTGTGCAGTTCGTGGGAGCTCGCGCGCGAGTACCAGTTCACCGACCACGATGGCCGTCGCCCGGCTTGGGGCGCGCACACGATTGACTGGTCGGTGCTCCCGCCGGCGTTCGTCGACGTATTCAGATCGGGCGCGCGTGTTCAGCTCCAGTGGCTGAACACGCTGGCGGCCCGCACCGAGAGCTTCAGCGCAAAGGTTCCTGGTTCCTAGAACCGATAGACAGCCGTGACTTGCAGCGCGCGCGCCGGCTGCTGGTTCCGCATCCCGAGGTAGTTCGGGTTGAACTGTTCGTTCGCGCCGTTGTAGTTGTACTGCGTGTAGTCGCCGGCGTTGAGCAGATTGAAGATGTTCGCCGCCAGCTCGACGCTGTTGGTGCCTGTCAGATTCACCTTCTTGCCGATCTTGAGCCCGAGAGTCTTCTGGGCCGGCGCCATCACCTGGCCTTCCCCACGCGTCGCGTACGCGAACCGCATGCGGGTGGCCAGTGGATTCGACTGCCTGACGCCGGTCGATGACGTGACCGTTCCCGGTCCGAATACCGCGAGCTGGGGGTCGCCTTCTGGGAGTTGCGTCACGACAGGGCCGGTCCACGGGCCAGCTTCAACCGTGTAGCTGGCGGCGAACACGACCCCGTACGGCGCGTACCACGAACCGCCGAAGTTCAATCGGTACTGCTGCCACGTCGGGCCATACGTGTGAACGGTCGTGCCCGTCGCGATCGGCAGGCTGTTCTCCTCGTTGTTCCCGCGCGGCATGTACAACAGCTTGTCGTTCGCAAACGCGCTCGGCTGAATGAACCGAGCCGGATCGGTCGGATTCCAGTCGCCGCTCATGTGTTGCCACTGGCGGTTGATCCCCGCCATGAACTGGAAGCCGTGCGTCATGTTCTTGGTCGCGGTCAGCTCAATGGCGGTGTAATTCAGACGGCTCCAGCTGTTGTTGACCTGCTGGAACACGATGCCGCGGGCCGGATCGACCTTGCCGAATCCGCCGAACGGCTGGTTTGGACCGCTCGGATAGAAGCCGTTGATGTCGATGCGGGCATACATGTCCTTGTAGACGCGGTGGATCCCCGCCACATCGATGCCGATCGAGTAGGGCAGCTGCAGTCTGTAGCCGAGAATGGCTTCGTCGAGATACGGCTGATGCAGGTCGGGGGCGAACTCGGAAGCCGCGAGCGATCCCGTCCTCGCCGGGTTCGGAATGCTCGTCTCGAAGGTCCCGTTGCCGTCGAGATCGTACGTGTCGTTGAATCCCGCGGCGCCGCCGGCCCCGAACAGCGTCACCGCGTCACGTCCCATCATCTGCTCGCCCAGGCGGACGTAGCTGCCGCGCAACACATTGTTCTTGTTGACGAGGTACGAAAAGCCCAGGCGGGGCTGGACGATGTGCGCGTCCTCGCGGACAACATCGAAGATCTGGTCGTAGCGGCGCACCCAGTCGAGGCGGACGCCGAGGTTCGCCGTCAGGCGCGGAGTCGGCCTCCAGTTGTCCTGCACGTAGACGGCGTAGTTCCTGTCGCGCGCCAGGCGCGTCGTCAGCTCGAGCGGCGAGGCGAATCGCCTGTGGAACGGAATCGTGCCCTTCGACGGATCGGCCGGGTCCACTTGGCGCCGTTCTTCGAGGATGAAGCCGTCATTCAGGTACTTGGTGGTCGTGTCGTAGGTGCTGCGCGGCGCCCCGAAGAAGCCGGTCTGGAACTCGTGCGATCCGGCGAGGCCGTCCTTGAAGTATGTGAGGTCGGCGCGCAGCGTGATCTGCGATGAGGGCAGATACGAATACGACGCCTGTCCGGCGCCGCCGGTGCCGTCGTCGAAGTTCCCGCCGGAGACCAGCCGGCCGCTGCCGATCAGGCGTCCGCCGGTGAGGCTTGCTTCCCGATGGATCGTGATCGTCGGTCCGGCCCCGTCCCATCCTTCGAACGTGCTGGCGTCCGCACCACCCTTGTTGTTGTACGAGGCGAGGAGCGTCGTCGTCAGCCGCTGGCCCCACACAGACGTCACCTTGCCGCCGTACAGGCCTCCGCCGGTCGAGTACACGTTCGTTCGGCTGTAGTGATACTCACGGTCGCCAGTCGCCTTCAGTCGATCCTGCTGGACGAACGCCGCAATCTGGTGCTTGCCCGCCTGCATCGTGACTTTGCCGTACGGCTGCGTGCTTTGCGTCGTGTTGTTGAACAGCTCGGCGTTTGGAAAGAAACCCTTGAGCCGCTGCACTTCCACCGCAGTCCGGCTGATGCCCGCTTCGAGATCGGCCCGCCGGAGCGAGCCGAAGAACCAGACGTTGTCGCGCCGGATCGGTCCGCCGATGCCGCCGTCGAACTGCCGGATGATGGCTGTTGTCGGTGTGCCGACCGTGGCCGAAACCGATGGCTTACAGGAGGCGCTGGGCGAACAGTTGGCGACGTTATCGCCGTTCCAGCTGGCCGGTTGGTAGGCGAAGGCGCCCGAGCCCTTGAATGTGTTACCGCCGCTCTTTGTGATGACGTTGATGTTGAGGCCGACGCCCATCGGCGCGGAGGCGTCGACACCGCCGGTTTTTACCTGCGTGTCGCTGACCATGTCCGCGCCCATCGCCACGTAGGTGATCTGCGCGTCCTGATAATTCGAGGCGATCGCGCCCTCGAGCTGAACGACATGGGCGAAATGCTCGGTGCTGTGGCCGAAGTACACCATGCGGCCGCTCCCGTCGTCGAACGGGCGCGAATGCACGCCAGGAGTGATTTCCAGGAAATCGCTCCAGTTGCGGCGCGCCTGAATCGGCATCTCGCGCTGGAACTCGCCGCTGATGTTCAGGACGTTGCTGGGGTTGCTCACTTCGAGCATCGGCGACGCGCCCGACACGGTGACGCTCTCGGAGATCGACGCCAGCCTCATGGCGATGTCGACCTGAAAGTTCGCGCCGGCGCGCACGATGATGTCCTGCCGTTTGAACGACGCAAACCCGGCGAGCTGCGCCGACACCTCGTAGGTGCCCGGAGGCAGGTTGATCAGCCGGAAGTAGCCTTCAGCGTCGCTCACGGACGATACCGGCTGAATGAGCGACTCGCTGCGCGCGGAGACGGTCACGCCTGGAAGCGCACCGCCCTGTTCATCTTTGACGTACCCGCGGAGACTTCCCGCGCCGGTCTGCGCTGCGGCAACGGCGCTGATTCCGAGGACGGCTAGCAGAGACACTGCGACGACACATCGATTCATGTTCAACCTCCGGAATCGGGTCCCCGAACAGTGAGGATGTCAGGGCAGTTATAGTCCCGTCCGGCGAGTTGTCAACGTTTGTCTACGTGTGTCGTGGGGCGCTAAAGGGCGAGAAAACACATTGTTGGATTTCCGCTGTTCACGATGGCCGTACGCGAAAACGGTCGCAGGCTATCAGTCACGAAAACACGAAAACACGAAGAAAATCAGGTTTGGTTTCGTGCTTTCGTGGCGGCCTACTCCGCGTCCATGAACGAGTATCGGTAATCCTTTGGCGGGTTGAAGTTCTCCTTGATCGTCCGCGCGCTGACCCAACGGACGAGGTTCAGCTTCGACCCGGCCTTGTCGTTCGTTCCCGACGCGCGCGCGCCGCCGAACGGCTGCTGACCGACAACAGCGCCGGTCGGTTTGTCGTTGATGTAGAAGTTGCCGGCGGCGTTGCGCAGCGCGTCGCTGGCTTCGAGGATCGCCCGCCGCTCCTGGGCGAACACCGCCCCGGTCAACGCATATGGTGACGTCGAGTCCACCACCCTCATGATCTCTTTCCACTTCGCATCGTCGTAGACGTGCGCCGTGACGACCGGCCCGAAGATTTCTTCGCAGAGCAGCTTGTACCCGGGATCGTCGGCCTGCACGAGCGTCGGCTCGATGAAGTAGCCCTTGCTGTCGTCGTAGCCGCCGCCGGCGATGATCGTCGCGTTCTTCTTGGCGTGGCCGATGTAGCCGCTGATCTTGTCGAACGCGCGCTTGTCGATGACCGCGCCCATGAAATGCCGGAAGTCCCTGATGTCGCCCATCTTGATGTCGGCCATCATCGCGATCGAGCGGTCGCGCACTTCGTTCCACAGCGAGCGCGGCACGTAGACCCGGCTGGCGGCGGAGCACTTCTGCCCCTGGAATTCGAAGCCGCCACGGACGATGGCGGTCGCGAGCGCGGCCGGATCGGCCGACGGATGCGCGAGGATGAAATCCTTGCCCCCCGTTTCGCCGACGATGCGCGGGTACGAGCGGTAGCTGCCCATGGACGCGCCGATCGTCTTCCACATGTCGTTGAAGACTTCCGTGCTGCCCGTGAAATGCACCCCCGCGAGGTCGCGATGCGATAGCAGCGCCTTCGAGATCATCCCGGCGTCGCCGGCCACCAGGTTGATGACGCCGGGTGGCATGCCGGCCGCTTCGTACAGCTTCATCAGGTAGTGGGCCGCGAACATCGCGCTCGAGGCCGGCTTCCACACCACCGTGTTGCCCATCAGCGCCGGCGCGGTCGGCAGGTTGGCGGCAATCGACGTGAAGTTGAACGGCGTGACCGCGTAGACGAACCCCTCGAGCGCGCGGTACTCGAGCTGATTCCACATCGTGTGGTCGCTCACCGGCTGCTCGTCGAGCAGTTCCTGGCCGTAGTGCACGTTGAAGCGCCAGAAGTCGACGATTTCAGCGCCCGAGTCGATCTCCGCCTGAAACACGGTCTTCGACTGCCCCAGCATCGTCGCGGCGTTGATGGTGTCGCGCCAGGTCGTCGTCAGCAACTCGGCGGCCTTGAGCATGATCGCGGCGCGATCGTCGAACGACCAGCTCGCCCACTCGTCGTGGGCGGCCTGCGCCGCCGCGATCGCCTGCTGCACGTGCGACTCGGACGCCTTGTGGTAGTGGCCGAGCACGTGTGCGTGGTCGTGTGGCATGACGGCGTTCGCCGTCGAGCCGGTGGTGACGGCCTTGCCGCCGATGATCAGCGGGATGTCGACGATTTCGCCCGCCATGCACGACAGGCGCGCCTTGATCGAAGTGCGCTCCGGCGAACCGGGCGCGTAGTTCTTGACGGGATCGTTGACCGGCGGAGGAATGCGTCGATGGCCGTTGAACATCTTTTCACGATATCACGGGCGTTTCAGGTCGCGTTGGATCACGCGGGCGGCGAGCGCCCCGGAGCGCCCGTTCAGGCCGGTGCCGGGGTGGGTGCCGGCGCTGCAGAGATACAGGCGGCGAACCGGTGTCGCGTAGCGCGCCCATTCGAGCAGCGGGCGCGCCATGAAGCACTGATCGAGCGCGAGCTCGCCGTGAAAGATGTGGCCGCCGGTCAGGCCGTATGTGCGCTCGAGATCCAGCGGCGTGATCACCTCTCGAGCGATGACCCTGGACTCGAATCCTGGCGCATAGCGCTCGATCGTCCGCGTGGCCGCGTCGCCGAGGCTCTCGCGCAGAGCATCCCAGCCACGGGCGCCTCTGAGACGATGAGGCGCGTACTGCACATAGGCCGACACGACATGCTGTCCGGTCGGCGCGAGCGATGGATCCGCAATCGACGGGATCGCCAGCTCGATCCACGGTTCCTCGGCGAAACCGCCGTATTTCGCCGCATCGAAGGCGCGCTCGATCGCATCGATGTCGGCGGCGAGGCGAACCCGCCCGGACAGCGCGCTCGCCTGTTGATTGGCGTCACGCGCCGACAGCCCGGTGAAGTCTGGCAGCCGTGAGACCGCGTAGTTCACTTTCGCGAGCGTGCCATGCGCCCTGATGTTCTGCACGTGGCGGATGAAATCCGGCGCCAGATGGACCGGATCGACGAGCCCGAGCAGTGTGCGCTTCGGATCGGCGCCAGACACGACGGCCCGAGCGGAGATCTGCTCGCCGCCGGCGAGTGTGACGCCGGTCGCGGTCTCGTCTGTCACGTCGATCCGCGTGACGTCGGCGGCCGTGCGAATCTCGGCGCCGCTGGATCGTGCGGCGGCGGCCAGGGCATCCGCCAGCGCACCGGGACCGCCCGCAGTGAACCATCCCGTCGCGACGGGGTGTCCTTCTCCCGCGCCGAGCAGGAGCAGGATGGCGGCGGTGCCCGCGGACCACGGACCCAGAAACGATCCGGCGATCCCGCCTGAGGCCACCGTCGCGCGCAGCGGTTCGCTCTCGAACCACTCGCCTGCGAGATCCGCCACGGCCATCGGCATCCAGCGCAACAGCCGGTAGGCGTCGGCTTTGCCGAGCGCTCGAAACGCACGGCCGGTCTTGAGGAGCTCCATCAGGTCCGCGGCCTTCGGGTCGTCGAGCGCCGGCGGCGTCATCTCGCACACCCGGCGCAGAACGCGGGCGATGGCGGCGAAGCTGGCGAGGAACCGCGGATAGTGATCCGCGTCCGCGGTCGAGAAGGCTCGAACCTCGTCGATCGCCCGCCGCGCATCGGCCCACAACACGAGCGCACGGCCATCTGCCGTCGGTGCGCAGACGTGCGCTTCGGGACGGATGATGCGGAGTCCCTGTCGTTCCAGGCCAAGGCCTCGAACGATGGCCGGATCGATTGCCGCTGCATGCGCCAGCGTCGGACAGCGGAATCCGGGCGCGAGATCGCTGGTCCTGGCGCAGCCTCCCACTCGATCCATGCGTTCGAGGACGAGCGTCTTCAGGCCCGCTTTCGCGAGGAAGGCAGCGGCGATCAAGCCGTTGTGCCCGCCGCCGATGACGATGACGTCGTGCATGGACATCAGATGCGAGACACGACGATTAACCGCGGAGCACGCCGAGCACGCAGAGAAAAGAATGCTCTGCGTTCTTTGCGAGCTCTGCGGTTGTTGTGGGTCATCGCGTCTGCCCCAGAATCCGGCGCGCGCAGTTCCGCGCCGGCGCGCCCATGATGCCGCCGCCTGGATGCGTCGCCGATCCGCACATCCACAGGTTCCGAATCGGCGTCTCGTACTGCGCCCAGCCGGGAACCGGCCGCGCGAAGAACAGCTGCTCGAGCGTCAATTCGCCCTGGAAGATGTTTCCCTCGGTCAACCCGAACTGGCGCTCGATGTCGAGCGGCGTCAGCACCTGACGATGCAGGATGATGTCGCGGAGATTCGGCGCGTACTCGGCGATCGTGTCGATGACGGTGTCGCCGAATGCCTCGCGCTGTTCGTCCCAGGTACCCGACGCCAGCTTGTAGGGCGCGTATTGCACGAAGCACGACAGGATGTGCTTGCCGGGCGGCGCGACCGACGGATCGGTGAGCGTCGGGATGACCATGTCGATGTACGGCCGGCTGGAGAATTCGCCGTACTTCGCCTGGTCGTAGGCGCGCTCCATGTAGTCGACGCCAGGGGAGATCGAGACAGCGCCGCGCAGATGCCGCCCCGGCCCCGGCAGACACGTGAACTCCGGCAACGCGTCGAGCGCCAGGTTCACCTTGCCGGACGAGCCGCGGAATTTGTAGCGCCGGACTTCCGCGACGAAGTCCTCCGGCAGCTCCTTCGCGTCGAGGAACCTGAGGAACGTCAGGTGCGGATCGACGCTCGACAGCACGAGGTCGGCCTCGAACTCGTCGCCGTTCGTCGTCACGACGCCGGTGGCCTTCCCGCCGCGCACCGAAATGCGCGCCACCGGCGACTCGGTCCTGATCTCGACGCCCGCTTCGCGCGCCGCCGCCGCGATCGCGTTCGAAATCGCTCCGGTGCCGCCGCGGGCGAATCCCCAGGAGCGAAACGCGCCGTCGATTTCGCCCATATAGTGGTGCAGCAGAACATACGCTGTCCCCGGCGATCGCACGCCGAGAAACGTCCCGATGATCCCCGATGCCGACATCGTCGCCTTGAGCACGTCGGTCTCGAACCACTGGTCGAGGAAATCGACCGCGCTCATCGTCATCAGCTGGAGCTGGTTGTAACGATCGCCGTCTGCGAGGCCGCGAAAGCGGTTGCCGAGAAACAACAGCTTCATCAGCTCGCGTGGATTCAGCGACATCGGATCGGGCGGCGTCATGTTGAGGATCGGCTTGACGAATCGCGCCATCTCGACCATCGCCTTGCCGTACTCGTCGTACGCTTCGGCGTCGAGCTTCGAGTGCCGCCTGATTTCGCGCTGCGTCTGCGCGTGGTCGTTGACGCGCCAGAGGTAGTCGCCGTTCGGCATCGGCGTGAACGTGCCGTCGAGCGGCAGAATCTCAAGGCCGTGGCGCGGCAAGTCGAGGTCGCGGATGATCTCCGGGCGCAGCAGCGACACCACGTAGGAGGCGACCGAGAACTTGAAGCCCGGAAATACCTCTTCCGTGACGGCGGCGCCGCCGAGCACATGGCGACGCTCGAGCACGAGCACCTTGCGCCCGGCGCGCGCGAGGTAGGCAGCGGCCGTCAGTCCGTTATGGCCGCCACCAATGACGATGGCGTTGTAGCGCATGCGAAGGGTGACGGGCTACAACCCGCAGCTGCGGGTGGCGTTTGCGAGGAGTCGGGCGAGGACGAGCAGGTGAAAACGGGCCACGGCGCCGACGACTATCGCATAGTGCCGGCGCCGCGGTCTACCGAACCAACCAACCACTACTGCCGGCCGCGCCCCCGTCCCATGCCCGGGAACTCACGCTTCTGATAGCCGGCGGGGACCTGAAACAGCGTGTCCGGGAAATTCTGACGGCTTGCCTCGGTGACCTCGCTCACCGTCTGTGCCGTGCCGTCCCGGAAGCTGACGACCCGGACCGGCAACCCGGAAAAGGCGTTCGGCGTCGACGTGCTCGAGCCGATCGTGAAAAGACCCTCGGCGGCCTGCGGCATCAGGCTCGCGAAGAACTCGCCGAGCTGCCTCGTGACTTCGAAGTCAGCAGCGGTGAAACCGAGTGCCGAGGGAGCAACCGTGCAGACTTCCGACACCTTCTGACCGTTCTTCGTGCCTTCGTACTTGTCGCACGTCCACTGGCCGACTTTGTCAGTCCCGATCTTCTTGTAAGCGGTCGGCGGCCCGGCTGCGCCCGCCATGGCCGCACCCGCACCAGCGCCCGGCATCGCCCCGCGTCCTTTCATCAGCGCCTCCATCTGGGCGCGCTGTTCAGGCGGCATGTTCTTCATCTGCTCCTGCAGGCGCGCCATCGCGCCGTCCACCTGTGCGCGCATCCCTTCGAGGTCCGCCTTCTTCATCTCGGTATAGCTCTTCGCGTCGTCGTCCAACATCCGCAGCACCTGAGTGGCGCCGTCGAACACGACCGTTTGCTTGCGCCCGGCGGCCGAGGCGATTTCCGAGCGCATGCGCGTCGGCTCGATCTGGCTCTGCGTCGTCGTCGTGGTGGTGCCATTCGTGACCTTTTGCGCGATCAGCACGCCGTTTGCTGCCGCTGCCGGCGCGGCGGTCAGACCGAGCGCGGTGGTCACCGCCAACAGTGTCTGCGTCGTCCTCATGTCGTACTCTCCAGTAGGCGGTCTTACTTGAGACCGTCCTGTTTATACACGGTGCCGTTTTTCATCACGAACGTGACGCGCTCGAGCTCTGTGATGTCGCGGAACGGGTCGCCCGCTACCGCGATCACGTCCGCAAACTTGCCGGCTTCGATCGCGCCGACTCGGTCGCTCCACCCGATGATATCGGCCGCCGTTTTGGTGGCCGACAGGATGGCGGCGAGCGGCGATTGGCCGAGACGCACACGATACCCGAATTCCCGTGCGTTCTGGCCGTGCGGGACGACGGCGGCGTCGGTCGCGAAGCCGATCGGCAGACCCGCTTTCAGGACCAGCTGGAACGAGGCGTCCTTCACAGCGGTGATCTGTCTCGACCGCGCCTTCTCGGATTCGGGGACGCTCGGGTTTTGCGCGATCGCCTCGCTCGTATAGAGCGTGGGCACGAAGAAGGCGTGGTGGGCTCGCAGCAGCTGGACAGCCTCATCGTCCATCATGCTGCCGTGATCGATCGTATGCACGCCGGCGCGAATACCGGCCTTGATGC
>Ga0184625_10000758_pt1 | contig 12769 bp, 8 predicted proteins | sample PLM3_30_b1_FD_133151 | JGI IMG/M metagenome (GOLD analysis project Ga0184625, IMG submission 133151) | Groundwater sediment microbial communities from an aquifer in East River, Colorado, USA - PLM3_30_b1 | ecosystem: Environmental > Terrestrial > Soil > Riparian zone | place: USA: East River... | reverse complement strand
TGACGCACCAGCAGCCCGAGCCGCTCCGCATCAACGAGAGACAGCCCGAGCCGCCCTCCCAGCTCGGTGACGATCGCCGCGCCGGTCTCGCTGTGGTCCCCCGGTCCGCCTTTCCCGAGATCGTGGAACAGGGCCGCAAGCAACAGTAGGTCCGGCCGGGACACCCGCCGTGTGAAGCCAGCCGCCACGACCGCCGCCTCGACCTGATGTCGATCGACCGTGTGCCGGTGCACCGGTGTGCGCTGCGGCCGATATCGCACCGGCTCCCACTCCGGAAACCAGCGAACGATCAGACCGGCCGCCTCGAGCGAGTCCCACACGGGCACCGCTGCCCGGCCCGCGCCAAGCAGCGCGACGAGGGCGTCACGCGCTGCGTCCGGCCAGACCGGTGGCAATGGCGGACATTCGGTTGCGAGCCGTTCGACGGTCGCCGGCGACAACACCAGACCGGCCTGAGCTGCGCCGGCCGCGGCGCGCAGCGGAATCACAGGATCCAGTTGTGGACGTGCGTCTCTGGCCAGCACCGCCTCGCCGTCGTGCTCGACGACTCCATGACCAAGAGAGCGGCGGGAGACCGGACGGCGCGCCCGCCCCGGGCCAGGCCGTGCACGCAGCGTCCGCTCCACCTGCCGCCAGGTGACGTCTGTTGCGTAGGCGATCGCTCGACCGGCTTCGGCAACCCGGCGCATCAGGGCGTCTGCGTCCCGCAATCCGAGAGACGCCGCCACGGTGTCCTGATCCTCGAATACCAACCGGTCGTGTCGTCGTCCGGTCGTGCGGTGCAAAGCGTCGCGGACGACCAGCAGCCATTCGTGCGCTTCCGATACGGCATGAGCATGCGGACGATCGGCCACCCACGACGCCGCCACCGCGCGCAGCGCCACAATGTCGCGCAACCCGCCGTATGCCTGCTTGAGATCCGGTTCCAGCAGATGCGCCAGTTCGCCGATCTCCGCGAGCCGGTCCCGGCCAGCCTGCGCCAACTTCGGCAGCCGGACGGCCGCCTGCCGCCGCCAGTCGCGGAGCACACCCGTCCGAAGGCTCTCGGTGACCTTCGGATCTCCCGCGACGTGGCGGGCGTCGACCAGGCCGAGTGCCACGGCGAGATCGTCCGCTGCGACCGCCCTGGCCTCCGCAACGGTTCGTACCGCATGGTCGAGGGCGACGCCCGAGTCCCAGACCGGGTAGAAGACCCCGTTGGCGACTGCGGCGACATCGCCGCCGTCGGCATGCAGCAACAGCACGTCGAGATCGCTGCATGGAAGGAGTTCGCGCCGGCCGTAGCCGCCCACGGCCACGAGGGACATCCCGATCGTCGACGCTGCCGCAAGCGCGTCGAACAAGCTGGCGAGCCAGGCGTCGGACAGTTCGACCAAGGCCGAGCGGCGTTCGGCGGCACTGACCGTGTCGTCCCCGACAATCGCGGCGCGCACGGTCAGAAAGCGCCGGCCGGACCGTGCGTCGGCGCCGACAGCACCTCCTTCATGAAGTGCTGCCGGCGCCGACGCTGCCGGATCGACCACCGTCCCAGCTCTACAGGGCCTCGGCTCCGGTCTCTCCGGTCCGGACCCGAATGACCGTCTCGACGGGCGTGACCCATACCTTGCCGTCGCCGATCTTCCCGGTCTGTGCCGACTTGGCGACCACGTCCACCACGTCGTCGGCGTCGCTGTCATCGACGAGCACCTCAAGCCGAAGCTTGGGCACCAGGTCGACGGTGTACTCGGCACCCCGGTACACCTCGGTGTGCCCCTTCTGGCGGCCGTAGCCACTGGCTTCACTCACCGTCATGCCCTGGACGCCAAATGTCTCCAATGCCGACCGGACGTCATCGAGCTTGAACGGCTTGATCACCGCCGTGACGAGCTTCATGCCTTCACACCTTCCTCCGACGCCGCGGTGCCGACCGGCTCGGCGTCCTCTGCCGGTTGCCGAGCGTGCCCGACGGCAACTCCCGAGGCGCTGCCGAACTCGTAGGCCGTCTCCAGGTGGGCCGTCTCGTCCAGGCCGGTCGCCTCGCTCTCCTGCGACACCCGGAACCCGACGGTCTTGTCCAGGATGGTGCCGAGGATGTAGGTGACCACGAACGAGTAGACCATCACAGTCACGGCCGCGATCGATTGCTTCCGCAGCTGATCCATACCGCCACCGTAGAACAGTCCCTCGGCCCCGCCGGTGAACGCGGCGGTCGCGAGTAAGCCGATCAGCAGCGTGCCGACGAGACCACCCACGAGGTGGACGCCCACCACGTCGAGCGAGTCGTCATAGCCGAATCGGTACTTCAGTCCGATGGCGAGTGAACACAGGATCCCGGCGACGAACCCGACGACGATGGCGCCCACCGGGCTCACTGCCGCACACGCCGGCGTGATCGCCACCAGGCCGGCGACGGCTCCAGATGCGGCTCCTAGTGTGGTGGCGTGCTTGTCTCGCACGATCTCCACGAGCAGCCAGCTCAGGATCGCCGCCGCGGTCGCGACCGCGGTGTTGATGAAGGCGCCGGCCGCCAGCCCGCCCGCCGATACTGCGGAGCCGGAGTTGAAGCCGAACCAGCCGAACCACAGCAGCGCTGCGCCCAGTACGACGAATGGCAGGTTGTGCGGGCGCATCGGGTCGCGCCGCCAGCCCATCCGCTTGCCCACGACGACGGCCAGGGCCAGCGCCGCCGCTCCGGCGTTGATGTGGACCGCCGTGCCGCCGGCGAAGTCCAGCGCGCCGAGCCGGTCGGCGATCCAGCCGCCGTTGCCCTCGTCGAAGAAGAAGACCCAGTGGGCGACCGGCAGGTAGACGATGGTGACCCACAACACGACGAACAACGCCCACGTGCCGAACTTGGCCCGGTCGGCGACGGCACCGCTGATCAAGGCCACGGTGATGATCGCGAACATGAGCTGGAAGGCGACGAACGCGAACTCGGGGATGGTGCCGCTCACGCTCTCCAGGCCCACGCTCGAGAGCCCCACCTTGCCGAGCCCGCCGAGCAGGCCGTTGGCGATGTCGGTGTCGAAGGAGACGCTGTATCCGTACAGCACCCACAACACCGGCACAATCGCCAGGCAGATGAAGCTCATCATGAGCATGTTGAGGACGTTCTTGGAACGGACCATTCCGCCGTAGAAGAACGCCAGGCCGGGCGTCATGAGCAGGACGAGCGCTGAGCTCGCCAGCACCCACGCGGTGTCGCCCGTGTTGAGCTCGGGCATGCTGACTCCTTGTCGAGTCGGTGGCCGGGCCGGGCGGGAGGCGGCGCTGCCGGGTGCCCTGGGACCGGTGGTCGGTAGGAGCGTCGCGCGGCCGTGTTGCTCCCTCGTACGCAACATGTTGCAGGCGCGTGACATCTGCGTCGGAGATGTTTCGGCCGTGTGAACGAATCAGCCGAGCAGCCCGTCGACGAAGGCCTCGGCATCGAACGGCGCAAGGTCGTCAGGGCCTTCCCCCAGGCCGACGAGCTTGACAGGAACTCCCAGCTCACGCTGCACGGCGACGACGATCCCGCCTTTGGCCGTGCCGTCGAGCTTGGTCAACACGATGCCGGAGACGTCGACGACCTCGCCGAAGACCCGTGCCTGGGCCATGCCGTTCTGACCGGTCGTCGCGTCGAGGACCAGCAGCACCTCGTCCACCGGGCCGTGCTTTTCAACGACCCGCTTGACCTTGCCGAGCTCGTCCATCAGCCCGACCTTCGTCTGCAGCCGGCCGGCGGTGTCGACGAGCACGACGTCGGCCTCCTGCTCGATTCCCGCTCGGACGGCATCGAACGCCACACTCGCCGGATCGCCGCCCTGGGGGCCACGCACCGTCGGCACACCCACCCGGTCGCCCCACGTCGTCAGCTGGTCGGTAGCCGCGGCGCGAAACGTGTCGGCCGCCCCGAGTACGACGTCGCGGTCGTCGGCAACCAGCATCCGAGCCAGCTTGCCCACAGTCGTCGTTTTGCCGGTTCCGTTCACCCCGACGACCAGCACGACAGCGGGCCGGTTGTCCGCGACATGGCGCGCGGTGTGCAGCGAACGATCCATGGACGGATCGACCAGCGCGACGAGCTCCTCGCGCAGGAGGCGATGGGCCGCGGCTGGGTCAGCCACGCCTTCGACCCGCACCCGGTTACGCAGCCGGCCGACCAGCTCCCGGGCCGGTGCAACCCCGAGATCGGAGGTGATCAGAGTGTCCTCGATCTCCTCCCAGGTGTCCTCGTCGAGCCGCTCGCGCGAGAGCAACGTGAGCAGCCCTCGACCGAGCGCCGACTGCGACCGAGCGAGGCGGGAGCGCAGCCGCACCAGCCGACCCGCGGTCGGCTCCGGCCGCTCCGGAAGGGTCGGTAACCGCCGAGCCTCCTCGACGGTGGCCTCGTCGGGCAGCGGAATCGTCTGCAAGTCGCGAATGGCGGTGTCCACCGGTGGTGCTGCGTCGTCGCCGACACCCGGTTTGTAGTCGACTCCCGCACGTGGCTGTTCGGGCGGCATCGTTCGTACGCCACGGCGAGGGGCGCGAACGAGAACAATGATCGCGACGACGAGCAGAACGACGACCACGGCGATCACGACGTACTCCACGAACGCACATCCTCGCAGACCGGAGACCTGGGAAGCCTCCGTCGAGGCTTACCGCGGTACGGCGCCAGAGCGCTGCAGCCGGTGGCCGGCCTGGCGGCGAACTCGGTAGGTCCAGGCAGCGACGGTGACGTATCGGGCTCGTAGCCGCTGGCGCAGGCGGCGCGAGCGGTCCAGAGCGTGGGCAACCGTCGCGACCGCCATGACGGCCACCCCGGCGATCACGATGAGCACCATGGTCACGAGTGCGACAGTCATATTCCTCGCCCCAATCGCCACATAAACCACACCAGTCACAGCGGACCCACGGTGAGACTAGTGGAGTGGCATTGCCCCCGCCACCCCCAGCAGGAGGACGACCTATGGCGAGTCGAGGATGGCGGCGAGGCCCGGAACCGACTCGAGGTAGGCGTCGAGCAACCGGCGCGCCACCGTGACGGAGTCGACCAACGGGTGTCCGGCAAACGCACGAAGTGCCGCTCGACGGGACCCGGTGCGGGCAGCCGTGATCGTCTCTGCCTCGCAAGCCATCACGGCGTGGATCAAGCCGGCCTGGTGTTCGGACAGTGGTCCGGTGGAAAGCGGCCGGGCTCCCCGACCATCGACGATGCACGGCACCTCGACGACCGATTCGGCGGCGATCCCGGGTATCGCCCCGCGATTGCGAACGTTCACGATCAGCCGAGCCGGCTCGTTCCGGACAATCGCTCGCAGGACGGCCAGGGCGACGCGAGGGTATCCTCCACCGCCCAGGTCCTCGCCGGCTCGCGGCCCCGCTCCCATTGCCCGACGGTTATCGGCGAAGTAGGACTCCTCGCGAGCGTGCAGAGCGGCGGTCCAGAGCTCATGCGCAGCTTCGGACGCAGCCGATGCGTAAAACATCTCTTGCTGGCCCAGCAGGGACGCCGCACGCCCTGGTCCGGTGTCAGCGGCCCGCACATCCCGGGTGAAGTAGTAGTAGTGCAGGTACTCGTTGGGGATCGAGCCGAGCGCTTGCAGCCACTGCCTACCGAACAGCGCACCCTCTTCGAACGACTCCAGAGCGATCGGATCCGCTAGCAGGTCGGGCAACCGGTCCACACCATCGACGCGCATGGCGCGCAGCCAACCCAGATGGTTGATCCCCACGTAATCGCAGTCCGCGTTCTCGGGATCCATGCCGACGGCACGCGCAGCACGCCAGCACAGACCTACCGGCGAGTCACAGATACCGATGACTCGCTCGCCCAGGACCTCGGACATCACCTCGGTGACGACCCCCGCGGGATTGGTGAAGTTGACGACCCACGCAGCCGGCGCGGTCGCGGCGATCTGCCCAGCTATTTCTCGCACGACAGGGATCGTCCGCAGCGCATAACTGATTCCGCCCGCTCCAACGGTCTCCTGACCGATCACTCCTTCGCGCCGGGCGACCTGCTCGTCCACCACCCGGCCGGCCAGGCCGCCGACCCGGATTGCAGAGAAGACGACGTCGGCCCCCCGCAGTCCATCGGCCAGGTCGGTCGTCGCCCGGATCGTGAGCCGTGGCCCCCTGCTAGCAGCGCCCAGATGGTCGAGCACCGCCAGCACCGCGTCCAGGCGGAGCGGGTCGGGGTCGACCAGCACGACGTCGTCGACGACGCCGCCGCCCGCGGCATCGACGAGCAGAGCGCGATGCAGCAGCGGGACCCGGAACCCGCCTCCACCGAGGACAACCAGCCGCACCCGGCACATACTGCCTGCCAATTCCGGCCCTGGCCGTGGTTACATCGACCTGAGCGCGGGTGAGAGGAGCGCTGCGATGGCGCGCGCGGGTGACGGGTACGAGTCCGAGCCGCTCGTCGGCGCACCGCTCGATCCGCTGGCACCTTCGCGCGACGCCGACGCTCCGGAGACGGACCTGGTCGTGGCCGGCACCGTCTACTACGACATCGTGTTCACCGCTCTGCGCGCACCCCCGGCCGTCGGCACCGAGGTGCACACCGAGGGCATGGGCTCGTGCCCAGGAGGCGTGGCCAACGTCGCCGTGGCGGGTTCCCGGCTCGGGCTGCGGACAGCGGTCGCCGCCGCATTCGGCGAGGATGTCTACGGCGACTTCTCCTGGGCGACCCTCGCCCAGCAGGAGTCCGTCGACCTGTCGAGTTCCCGACGGTTCCCGGACTGGCATTCGCCGGTCACAGTGTCGGTGGGCTACCGCGGCGACCGGAGCCTGGTCACGCACGAGCACGAGCCGCCGATCCCAGTCCACGAACTGGCCGCCGGCCTGCCGCCTGCCCGCGCCGTGTTCACCAGCCTCAACGCGACCGAGCTCCCGGACTGGATCCGGCGGCGCGCCGACCGGGGCGAACTCGTCTTCGCCGATGTGGGCTGGGACCAGACTGAGCGGTGGTCGCCCCAGACGCTCATGCAGCTCTCCAGCTGCCACGCCTTCATGCCCAACGCCGTGGAGGCGATGGCATACACGCGCACCGGCAGCCCGGAGTCAGCCCTGGCCAAGCTGGCCGACCTGGTGCCCGTCGCGGTCGTCACCGACGGAGCACGCGGCGCCCTCGCCGTCGACCAACTCACCGGAGAGTCGGCCGAGGTCGAGGGATTGGTCGTCGAGGTGATCGACGTGACCGGGGCAGGCGACGTGTTCGGAGCGGCGTTCATCGTCGGCACACTGGCGAGGTGGTCGCTGGAACAGCGGCTGCGGTTCGCCAATCTGTGCGCTGCGCTGTCCGTGCGGCACAACGGCGGCTCGCTGTCCTCACCAGGCTGGGCGGATATCGCCGCCTGGTGGGCGCATCGGCCTGTTGGCGGCGACACCGAAGCGTACGCATTCCTCAACCAGCTCATCCCACCGGCGTGGCAACCCACCGACATGCGCCGCGCACAGGCGACGATCGGGTTTCGACACCGATGACCCGAGAGGACCAATGATGCGACGACCACATTGCGTCGCTGTCGTACTGACCGCGCTGGTGATCGCGGCGTGCGCGCCGGGATCCGGTTCGGCCGGCAGCGACGCGGGGACGCCCGACGGCGCCGGCGAGATCAACACGGATCCGGCCAGCCTGGGTGAGGTCACTCTCACGGTCTGGGACCAAGAGGTCCGCGGCGGTCAGGACGCCCAGATCGAGGCGCTCAATTCCGCCTTCCAAGACGAGTACCCCAACATCACGATCGAGCGGGTGTCACGATCCTTCGAAGACTTGCAGGCAACCCTGCGGCTCGCAATCACCGACGACGAGCCACCGGACGTGGTGCAGGCCAACAACGGACGGGCCGACATGGGCGCCTTCGTGCAGGCGGGATTACTCACCAATCTCGACCCCTATCGGGCGGCGTACGCCTGGCCGGACCGCTTCCCGACATCCATCCTGTCCTACTCCAGCTACACCGAGGACGGCGTGACCTTCGGCGAAGGCTCGCTGTGGGGGCTGCCGCAGATGGGCGAGGTCGTGGGGTTCTACTACAACAAGGCACTGCTCGCACAGCTCGGCATCGATGCGCCGGTGACATGGGACGATCTGGATGCAGCGCTCGCCGCGGCCAAAGCCGCCGGCCAGCTGCCCCTCCAGTTCGGCAACCTCGAGGCTTGGCCCGGCATCCACCTGTTCGGCGCCGTCCAGAGCCGGTACACGCCGGCGGACCAGATCCGCGATCTCGGCTTCGGGCGTCCTGGCGCGGAGTGGACCACGGAGGAGAACCTGCAGGCCGCGCAGACCCTCGTCGACTGGGTCGACGCAGGCTACGTCACGCCAGAGTTCAACGGCATCACGCCGGACGATGCGTGGCAGGCATTCGCCCGGGGCGAGGGCGTGTTCATGCTCGGCGGCACATGGCTGCTCGCCGACCTCATGGACGCGATGGGCGACGACGTCGGCTTCACTGTTCTGATCGCTCCCGGCACGGACATGCCCGTCGCCACCGGTGGGACGAGCCTGCCGTTCGCCGTCACCGACGCCACCGAGGACGCCGACGCGGCGGCTGCGTACATCGACTACATCACCAGCTCCGATGCCATGAAGATCGTCACCGAGAAGGGCAACCTCCCCGTCGTCGAGGCATCTGAGCAGCAGGTGTCCGCATCGCTGCAGGGAGAGGCCTTCGCTGCGTGGGATGCCGTCACCGGAAGTGACGGTCTGTTGCCGTACCTGGACTACGCCACGCCCAACTCCTACGACCTGCTGACCGCCCAGGTGCAGGCGTTGATGGCCGGGGAGACCGAGCCGAGCGAGTTCCTGGAGCAGCTTCAGGCGGAGTACGAGAGCTTTGTCGGCGGCTGAGGCCCAGACGGCGACGTCGGCTGCCGCCGCGGACCGATCGGCCCGGCGGGAACGGCGCGGAGCACCACCTGGGGAGCCGCGTCGGGTCGGCTATGTCTACGTCGCGCCCGCGTTGGTCATCTACGCGGTGTTCCTGCTCTTCCCACTCGTTCGCGCCGTGCAGATCTCGTTCTACAAGTGGGATGGCCTCACCCTCGGCAGCTGGGTCGGCCTGCGGAACTACGCCGACATCCTCGCCGATCCGGCCTTGCGAGCCGCCTTCGGTCACGCGGCGGTCCTCGTGGTCTTCTTCGCCCTCATTCCGACGGCGGTCGGGCTGGTCCTCGCATCTGTCGTAGCGCGAGCGCGGGTCCGTGGCCTGACGTTCTTCCGGACCGTGATCTTCCTGCCGCAAGTCGTCGCCATGGTCGTCGTCGCCGTCACCTGGCGGCAGATCTATGCACCGGACGGACCGATCAACGACGTGCTCCGATTTGTCGGCCTCGGCGACTTGGCCCGCGGCTGGCTCGGCGACTTCGATCTCGCCCTGCCCGCAGTGGGCATGGTCGGTACGTGGGTGAGCATCGGGCTGTGTTTCATCCTCTTTCTCGCCGGCACCGGGAAGATCCCGCGGGAGCTCTACGAAGCCGCCCGGATCGACGGCGCGGGGCCGATCCGGGAATTCGTCAGCGTCACCCTGCCCGCGGTGCGCAACGAGATCGTCGTCGCCCTTACTCTCACGGTGATCGCGGCGCTGCGCACCTTCGACTTGGTGTACGTGACCACAGGCGGCGGGCCAGGCAACGCGACCACCGTTCCGTCCTACGAGGTGTACCGGCGAGCGTTCGAACTCGGTGCGGTGGGCTCCGCCGCGGCGATCGGGGTGACGCTCACAGCCATCATTCTGCTGCTGAATCTCGTGATCGCCCGCATCGGTGAACAGCCATGATCTCTGCTCGCGAGCGGACGCTGAACTACGTGGTGCTCGTGGTCTTCGCCGTGTACGCCCTGTACCCGCTGGTCATGATCGTGGACCTTGCGGTCAGCCCTGACCTGTCCGGCGACGCCGCGGGGGGGCTGGCCAACTTTGAAGGGGCGTGGGAGCAGGGCCGGTTCGGGACGTACCTGCGCTCCAGCGTGGTGGTGAGCGCACTCACGGTGAGTATCGCAACCTTCCTGTCGATTCTGAGCGGCTATGCGTTCGGCACGATGCGCTTCCCAGGTCGGGCCCTGCTGTTCTGGACGATGCTCATCGGCATCATGGTGCCCACCGAGGCGATCGTCGTGCCGCTGTACTTCGACCTGCGCACGCTCGACCTGACCAACACCTATGTCGCCCTGATCCTGCCGCAAGTGGCTCAGTCGGTCGCTTTCGGCACGTTCTGGATGCGCGCGTACTTCCTGTCCAGCTCGCGCGATGTGGTGGAGGCAGCGCGCATCGACGGCGCCGGTCATTGGCAGACGCTCTGGCGGGTGCTCGCTCCGATGGGGCGTCCGGCGATCGTGACGCTCACGCTGCTCATCTTCATGTGGACGTGGAATGAGTTCTTGATCCCGTTGGTGATGGTGACGAGTGAGAACCTGCGGACGGCACCGCTTGGGCTCGCGTTCTTCCAGGGGCAGTACACATCCGGCGTGGCCCTACTCGCAGCCGGAGCGGTAATCGTCGCTCTGCCGGTCGTGATCGTCTACCTCGTCCTGCAACGACACTTCATCCAGGGCATCGTCGAGGGCTCCACGAAGGGCTGACGAGTCAGGCCGGCTCGGTCTCCCGGATCCGCTGACTGATTACCGCGGTGACACCGTCGTTGCGCATCGACACGCCGTAGAGCGCGTCCGCGACCTCCATCGTGCGCTGCTGGTGCGTGACGACGATGAGCTGGCTGTCCTCCCGAAGCTCCTCGTAGATCTCCAGCAGCCGCCGCAGATTGAAATCGTCGAGGGCGGACTCGACCTCGTCGAGGACATAGAACGGACTTGGTCGGGCCTTGAACAGCGCGATGAGGAAGGCCACGGCAACCAGAGCCCGTTCGCCGCCGGAGAGCAGTGACAGCCGCTTGATTCGCTTACCAGGAGGTCGCGCCTCGACGTCGATGCCGGTCGCGAGCATGTCGTCCGGTTCGGTGAGCACCAACCGGCCCTCGCCGCCGGGAAACAGCCGGGCGAACACGTCGGCGAACTCCCGGGCGGTGTCTTCATAAGCAGCGGCGAAGATCTGTTGCACGCGGTCGTCGACTTCTCCGACGATGTCGAGCAGGTCGCGCCGAGTTCGCCGCAGGTCTTCGAGTTGCTCGACCAGGAAGGCGTGCCGCTCCTCCAGCGCCGCGAACTCCTCGAGTGCCAATGGATTGACCCGGCCCAACAGGGCAAGCTCCCGCTCGGCCGCTCGCGCCCGCTTCAGCTGCGCCTCGCGCACATACGGTGCTGTTGTCTCCCCGTCGACCGGATGGACGACGGGCAGCGGCTGGTCCGGCCCGTAGTCGCCGAGGAGCGTGGCGCGATCGACACCGAACTCCTCCAGACCCCTCGCCTCCAGCGCTTCCGTTCGCATCCGTTGCTCGGCCAGTGCGAGCTCGTCACGGTGTATCGCCGACGTGACCTCGTCGAGCTCCTCGCGCCGGCGTGCCATCAGCTGGCGAATGGAGGACAGCTCGGTGTCGTACTGCTCGCGACTGCGCTCCAGGGCTGACCGTTGCGACTCCGCTGATGCCAACGAGCGCTCCAGCCGGTCACGTGCCAGCGCGGCGCCCCGAGCGACCGCAGCCGCCGTAGCCGCCGTCCGGGCTCGGCGCTCTGCCAGCGCGGCCGCTTGCGTTCGCGCCTCCCGCTCGTCGGAGGCGGCCCGCTCGAGGGCCTCGGCGCGGCCGGTGAGCGCCCGCATCCGTTCTTCAACGGTCCGCAACCCGAGTTTCGCTTCGGTCTCCGCCTGGCGCGCCACCTGGGCGGCGCTGGCCAAAGCGTCTCGCGGTTCGGTCGAGGGAGCAGCGTCGATCTCGTCGGCTGATCCGGCCGCTGTGAGCCGTCCTTCCAGTTCAGCCAGGTCTGCCACATCCTGGTCCCGTACAGCCTCCGCCTCGGCGGTTGCGGCTGCCAGCCGTTCCGCCTCGGCAGCCGCAGACCGTGCTGCGTGCCCGAGGGCCCCCAACTGCTCGGCGACCGCTGAGAGCTCGGCATCCGACTCGTGTAATCGCGCCAGCGCTGCGCCGACCTGCGCCGCGATGTGATCTCGACGACGACGGGCTGCCGCGACGGCGTCGTCGAGCGCTGTTACGTGGTCTGTTGCCTGCGCCAGCTGATCAGCCGCTTCCTCGAGCGCGGCCTGCACTTCCAGCCGGCTCGGCGTGCCGGCCGACCCGCCGGCGGCAAAGGCGCGGCCGAGTAGGTCGCCGTGCGGAGTGACCGCGACCAGCATGGGCAGTTCGCCGACCAGGGCCCGGGCCGTCGGCAGGTCGTCGACAGCCACGACACCGCGCAGCAGGCCCGTCACCGCTGGCCGCAGCCAAGGCGGAGCGATGATCAAGTCGGCCAGGTATCGGAACCCGCTCGGCAGCGGCGGCAGCGTCGACTCCTCGTCGTCCACGGTCGCGACGACCATGCCGGCGCGCCCGAGGTCGTCGTCGCGGAGCCGACGCAACGCCGCAACGGCATCATCGAGCGACTCGACGGCCACGGCATCGGCTGCCGGTCCGAGCGCGATGGCGACCGCGGTCTCCCACCCCGGTTCGACCGCGAGTAGCGCCGCCACCGACCCGCGCAGGCCGCCGATGCGCTCTGGGTGCGCCAGCAGCGCGGCCACTCCGTCGCGACGGGCCAGGCCCAGCTCCAGGGCCTCCCGGCGGGCCGCGAGAGCCGCGCGCTCCCGTTCAGCCTCCCGTTGGTCCGTCAGCGCTGCCGCGAGAGCCGCCTCGGTGTCGCCGAGCTCGTCCTGGAGCCGTTCGTGCTCGGCATCGAGGCCCTGTTCGCCGACGGAGAGCCCGGCGATGGTGGTCT
>Ga0184625_10000757_pt1 | contig 12791 bp, 10 predicted proteins | sample PLM3_30_b1_FD_133151 | JGI IMG/M metagenome (GOLD analysis project Ga0184625, IMG submission 133151) | Groundwater sediment microbial communities from an aquifer in East River, Colorado, USA - PLM3_30_b1 | ecosystem: Environmental > Terrestrial > Soil > Riparian zone | place: USA: East River... | reverse complement strand
CTGGCCCGACCCGATCTTCCGCTCGGCCATCGCGATCGCTCCGTCGTCGAACCGCGCGATGACGCGGTTGTCCGGGCCGTGTTCGCCTTCCTTGTCGCCGGCCGGCTCGGGCTTCTGCGTCACTGCGCGATAGCGAAAGAATCGCGCGGTCGACAGGTTTCCGCTTCGCGGAGCCTTAAAGAGCTCGAGCACCGGGTGGCTGGTGTCGAGCTCGGCGAGCGCGCCGCCGCGACCTTGACGATCGATGACGTTGCCCGGCACCGCCGGAAGAATGTCGTTCGAGTCGGTGCCCCAGTTGGCTCGCTCGCCAAGGACGACCAGCAGGCCGCCGCCCTTCGACACGAAGCTTTTCAGCACGTCCCCGGAGCTCAGCGCTGCCACGTCGTTGAGAATGACGACCCGATGGCGGTCGAGATCGGTGCTGGCCACCGATTCACCCTGGCGCATGTCCACCTGAAATGCCGGCGTGGTGCCGATCGACAGCGCCTTCTGTAGATAGAGGCTCGCTTCGCGGGGCGCGCGCGCCGGTTCGACGATGAGGACGGAAAGCCGCTGCGCCGGTGAGACGACGAAGTGAAAGGCGTTGTCCTGCTTCAGCGAGTCGTCGCCGATCCGCACAGTCCCGCGCGTGAACGAGCGCGCGAGGGTGAACGGCGGAAATGTGACGGACGCGGGCGCGCCGGGCGGCACCGAGATGGTTTTGCTTTCGACAGCGCGTCCATCGAGTTCCAGGCGCACCTGCACGTTGTTGACCGCCGCGGGTCCGCGGTTGATGATGCTGGCCGCAACCGTCACGCGCTCCTGGCCCGAGAAAAGCGATCGCTGCGGCAGGACTGTTGCGACCGCAAGGTTCGCGGTCTGTGCGTCGGTAATCGGGATGGCCTTGAACGTCGTGCCTTCCGGCAGGCGCAGATTCTCGTCGCGGACCCAGCCGTTGCGCTGGAAGTCGCTGATCATCACCACTTCGCGCGTCTGCAGCGTCGAATCGGCGAGCACGCGCTGAGCCAGTTTCAGCGCGGGCGCGTATCGCGTCGCCTCGGCGCTGACCTTGGCGGCGTCAATCGCGCCAATCACACGCGAGAGGTCGGCGCTGGCCCGCACTTCGGACTGGGCGTTGGTGCCGAAGAGGATCAGCGTGGCGTGGTCGGTCGCCGTCAGCCCTTGCACCGTCTGACGCGCGGCCGCCTGCGCGCGCGTCCAGCGATCGCCGTATCCCATGCTGTACGACCGATCGAGCAGGATGACGACCTCCCGCGGTCCGGCCGAGGCCGACAGCGCCGAAATCGGCCGATCGAAAAACGGCCGCGCGAACGCGAGCACGATCAACAGAATCGCCGCGAGCCGCATCGCGAGCAGCGGCCAATCGCGTATTCGGCGGCGCCGGACCGACTGATACGGAATCTTCTCGAGAAACATCAGCGACGGAAACTCGACGATCTGTTTCCGCTCGCGCTGCGTCAGGTGGATCAGTATCGGAATGGCGAACGTCGCCAGCGCCGCGAAGAAGAGAGGTGCAAGAAACGCCATCTATCTCACCCGGCTCAGGCGCTGCCGCGCCGACAGGTACTTGAACAACGCGTAATCGAGCGGCGTCGCCGTGTTCACCAGCGCGTAGTCGACGCGGTTCTGGGAGAATCGCGACGTCAGCGCGGCGATGTGCTCCTGCACGAGCGACTTGTACTGCGCGGCCAGCGCCGTCGGCACGACGGGAATCTGCTCGCCCGTTTCGAGGTCCTGGAAGCTCGCCGCCTCGGTGAAATTGAAATCGATCTCCGCGGGGTCGAGCACGTGGAAGACGATCAGGTCGTTGCCGCGAAACCGCAGCGGCTTGACGGCATCCATGATGGCCTCGGGCGACTCGTACCAGTCCGATACGATGACAAGGATGCCGCGGCGGCCGAAGTGCTCGGCCATTTTCTGCATCGGCACCTTGAGATCGCCTTTGCGCTCGGACTTTGCCCGGTCGAGCGTGTGCAGCACCCGCTCGAGGTGCTTCGCCGACGGCGGGATGTGGGTGACGATATCGTTGTCGAACGTGATGCAGCCGATGCGGTCGCGCTGGCGCTGCGCGAAATAGGCCAGGCACGCGCACAGATATTTGCCGTACTCGAGCTTCGAGATGCCGCGGCTCGAGAAATCCATCGATCGCGAGATGTCGAGGATGACCGAGAAGTTCGCGTTGGTGTCGGCTTCGTACTCCTTCAGGTAGTAGCGGTCGGTGCGCGCGAACAGCTTCCAGTCGACCCGGCGGATATCGTCGCCGGGCATGTAGCCCCGGTGCTCGGCGAAATCTACCGACGCGCCGAAATACGGCGAGCGGTGCAGCCCGTTGATGAATCCATCGACGACGGTCTTCGCCAGCAGCTCGAGGTTGCCGATGCGTGCGAGGACCTTCGGGTCGACGAAACGGGCGCCGGGAAGGGAGTGCTGTTCCATATGACTCTGCAGCGAAAAACGTAAAACGAAGAACGAATAGCGGCGCGTACTCTATTCGTTTTTCGATCTTCGTTCTTCGTTTCTACATTCCCGATCTCGGGGTCGGCACCGCTTCCAACAGCTGATCGATGATCGAGTCGCTCGTGATGCCTTCGGACTCGGCGTGGAAATTGGTCAACACGCGGTGGCGCAGCACGGGATGCGACAGCGCCCGGATGTCCTCGAAGCTGACGTGGTAGCGCCCGCTCGTGAGGGCGCGTGCCTTGGCGCCGAGAATCAGGTACTGCGCGGCGCGAACGCTCGCGCCGAACGCCACCCACTTCTTGACCACATCGGGAACCTGTTTCCCCTTCGGGCGTGTCATCCGCACGAGCTCGAGCGCGTAACGCATCACCGACTCGGCGACCGGCACGCGGCGCACGAGCCGCTGGAAGGCTACGAGATCGGCGCCGCTCACGGGGCGCTCGAACTGGGGGTTCAGAATCGCGGTCGTCGTCCGGACGACCTCGTATTCCTCGTCTTCCGGCGGGTGCTCGATGACGATGTGGAACATGAAGCGGTCGAGCTGCGCTTCGGGCAGGGGATAGGTGCCTTCGAGCTCGATCGGGTTCTGCGTGGCGAACACGTAAAACGGCTCGTCGAGGGTGTAGGTGCGCCCCTGCACGGTGACACGATGTTCCTGCATCGCTTCGAGGAGCGCCGACTGCGTCTTCGGCGGCGTGCGGTTGATTTCGTCGGCCAGCACGATGTTGGCGAAGATCGGCCCGGGCGCGAACTGCATCTGCCGCCGGCCGGTCGCAGGGTCTTCGTTGATGATGTCGGTGCCGGTGATGTCGGACGGCATCAGGTCGGGAGTGAACTGGATGCGGTTGAACTTCAGGTCGAGCACGCGCGCCATCGAGTGGATGAGCAGCGTCTTGGCCAGGCCGGGCACGCCCACGATCAGGCTGTTGCCGCCGACGAACAGCGTCAGGAGGACCTGATTCACGACTTCGTCCTGGCCGATGATGAGCTTCTTCAGCTCTTCGATGATCCGCTGGCGGCCGTGCTTCATCCGGTCCGCGAGCGCGACGTCATCCTGCGGCATGTCCTGTTCGATGTTCGCCACTGAGTTCTCCTCTTCGCTGTCGTCTACCGTCTACCGTTTACCGTCAACCGAACGGTAAACGATAAACGGAAAACGGTGAACGTCTTCTACGCCAGATGCCGCACCCTGCGGTAACTCCACTCGGCGAGCATCACCGTGAGCAGCAGAAACAGCACAATCGGCATGTCCCACAAATCCCGCTCTTCCACCGTCGTGACGCCCCGTCCCGTGTACTTGATGTCGTCCGCGAGCGACGCGACGGTCTGCGGCGTGTAGTGGACGCCGCCGGTCTCCTCCGAGATGCGGCGGAGCAGCGGGGCGCGCATTGCCGCGTCGAAATACTCGCTGTCGCTCGGCGCGACGCGCACGTGGGCCACGGTGGCGCCGAGCGTCGTCCCGCCGCGCGCGGCTTCGACCCGCGCCTCGTAGGCGCCGTGTTCCGTCGGCGCGAAGCTGCCGCGGTATTCGCCGTTGCGCTCTCCGGTCCACTGCAGGGGAACGTCCATGACGATGCCCTTTGGCCCGGTGATGTGGGCGTTGACGCCGGCATCGTTCACCTCGAGAAAGCCGGGATCGGACACTTCGGCGATGAGCGTCACTTCTTCGCCGGGCTCGACCTGATCGGGTGTGGTGGTCAGCTCGACCTGATCGGGCACGCCGTCAACCAGCCAACGCATCAACTGCCGCCAGTAGGTTTCGTGGGTCATGTCTTCGACGGCGATCTTCGCGTCCATCTGCCACGTCCACGAGTCGTAGATGGGAAACGCGAGTGTCTTGCCGCGGCCGTAGCGTTGGTAGGCGAGCGCAATCGATTCGCGGCCGTTTTCGTCGACGCCGCGGAGCAGCGCGGTGGCGCCGGGTTTGATTTGCTTGATCGGGTTGACGCTGATGACAGGAGGGAGCTCGCTCCACCGTTTTACCGATTCCTGCTCGGTCTTCTCGATCTGGGTGACGGCGTGCGACTGGCCGGCGCGCGTCGGCGTCACCTGGATGCGCGTGGTCGTGTCCGGCTGCTTGGATTCGAGCACCACCGGAAGTGCGTCGGCTACCGGGGTTCCCGCGTATCCGCCTTCGGCGAACGATCTGCGGCCGCCGATCATCATCAACCCTCCGCCGCGTCGATCGGCGAAGTCGGCAATCATGCGCAGCTGGTCGCCGGTAAATGCGTTGGCTTCGATGCTGCCGAGAATCAGGCCGCGATACGAGAACAGCTCGTCGCGGGTCTTCGGGAATCCTGCGGCGAGCTCGTCCGGGCTGTCGATGAGGATGCGGAAGTACTTGGTGTCGGTCGTCCGCTGCAGCACGACGAGCTGCAGGTTCGGATCGTCGGCAACCGCGCGGCGGATGAACTTGACCTCGAAATGCGGCTCGCCGTCGAAGAAGAGAATCTTCTCCTTGCGATCCTGTACGTCGAGCAGCACTTCGCGGACGTTGTTCTGGGTAATCTCTTCGCCTTGCTGCGGCGGAATGCGGAACCGGATCGTGCGCGCGCCGGCCTCGTTGGCGGTGAAATGGACTTTCACCGTCGTCGGCTCGCCGTCGTTGGTCAGCGCGATCTCCTGCGAGCTGAGGATGCGTCCCGAGTCCTCCACGTTGAGCGGCACGGTGGTCCCGCGGAATCCGTTCTGCGACACGATGACATCGACCGAGAGGTTCGTCCCCTTCAGGACCTTGCGCGGCGTGTTGACGCGGCTGATCTGAATGTCGCTGCCGAGGGTCTCGCGGCCGATGCCGACCGTGAACACCGGCACCTGGCTCGCGCGCAGGGCGAGCAGCGATTCCTGGATCGAGGATTCCTCGGTATCGGCGCCATCGGTCACCATGACGAGACCTGCCAAAGGCAAACCGGTAAATTCGTCTTTCGCCCGATTCAGCGCCTCGCCGAGCTTGGTCTGCGTCCCGTCGAACGTCAGCTCGCGGGCGGTCCCGACGCGGTCGGTGTTCGAGGCAAAACGAAACACCCGAACCGCGTAGCGGCTCGACAGCGCTTTCATCAGCGGGCTGTCAGGTGCGAAGGTCGTGTTGACGAACTCGCCGCGCGGCTTGCCGTCGTGGTCGGCCACGCGCATGCTCCGCGAGTCGTCGAGGAGGATGCCGAGGAAATTCTGCTGCGGGACCGCAGCGCGCAGGATCAGAACCGGACGAAACAAGCAGAAGAGCACGATGCCGACCAGGCCGAGGCGCAGCGTGATGAGCACCACACGATCGACCCAGCTCGCGGTGCCGGGCGCACTGCGATACGTGAGCACGGTCGCCAGCGCCGCCGCGGCCGCCAGTCCCGCCGCGATGAAGACGGGAGACGAAAACGCGAGGCGCAGCTCGCCCTGCTCAAAAACGTATGGCGAATACTTGAAGAAGAATGCAAACAGCGAGTCCAACACGGTGCTCTCGGCTGACCTCTGTTCTCAAGGGTGACTGTCAGGCCATTCTACTTCGCGCTGGCCCTTTGTCCAGCGCAGTGTCCGGCCGTGGCCGGACCATCCTGAGCTTTTCACCGGACCCTTGTATATTGGGCGCTCGAATGTTCCGGCTGGTTGCGGCGATCGTGATGATCTCGGGCGGCGCTGCCACGCTTTTGGCACAATCTCCGGCGATCTTCCGATGGGCGGGCGACGCGGAAGGGGGCGCGCCGTACGTGGAGGCCGATCCTTCTGACCCATCGCGCGTCGTCGGTTTCGACGTCGAGGTGGCCGAGCTGATCGCGAAGGGGCTGGGCCGCGAGCCACGCTTCGTCGAGGTCGCCTTCACTTCGATTGATCAGTCGATCGTTCGCGGCGACGCGGACATCGGCTTGAGCGGCATCGAGGACACACCCGCGCGGCGGGCGGGCTACGCCGTCACCCTTCCTTATTATCAGTTTCGCGAGGTCTTGAGCGTCCGTTCGGCCGATGCCGGACAGCTTCGGACGCTTGCCGATCTGCGCGGGCGTCGCGTCGGCACGCTGAGCGGCACGATCGCCTACGAAATTCTGCTGGCGGCCGAACGCGATCACGGCATCGTCGCCGTGTCATATGACGATGACGTGCATCCCTACTCAGATCTCCTGATCGGCAGGCTTGACGCAGTGCTGCTCGATAACGTGCTGGCCGATCGACGGAGCCGAACGGCACCCGGGTTCGTCACTCATCCCGAGCCGGTTGCCGTGTCGCACTACGTCGGCGTTCTGGCGCCCGGAAACGAAGTGCTTCGCGATCGGATCAACGGCATTCTTCTGGACGCGATGAAGGACGGGCGCCTCGAGGCAATCTACAAAAAATGGAAGATCTGGAATGACGACCAGCGTCAGCTCTTTGCCCAGGCGCTCGGCGGCGAATCCATCGCGCCGGTGACCGGCTACAAAACCGACAGCGCCGCGGCGCTGTCGAAGTGGGACGCGACGCGGCGCTACCTGCCGTCGCTGTTCCGCGCCGCCGTCATCACCCTCGTGCTGTCGTGCGGTGCGATGCTGATCGCCGTCGCGCTCGGCGTGGGGATTGCGACCGGCCGCCTCTACGGCGGCCGGCTCGCGCGGATGGCATTGACCGGCTATGTCGAGCTGATTCGCGGGACGCCGCTGCTGCTGCAGCTCTTTGTTTTGTACTACGGGATCGCCGCGGCTGTCCGGCTGCCCGCGTTCGTTGCCTCGCTGCTCGGGCTGGCGCTGAACTACGCCGCTTATGAGAGCGAAATTTATCGCGGCGCGCTGCTGGCCGTACCGGTCGGACAGCTCGAGGCTGCCCGCACGCTCGGGTTGAGCGAATTTCAGACGCTGCGGCTGGTGAGAGGCCCACAGGCATTTCGCCTCGCGCTTGCGCCGATGACCAACGATTTCGTCGCGCTGCTCAAGGACTCGTCGCTCGTGTCGGTGCTCACGGTCGTGGAGCTGACGAAACAAACGCAGATTTTCGCGACGAATCTCGGCAGTTGGGCGATTCCCGGCGCAGTCTGCGCGATGCTCTATCTCGCCATGTCTCTGCCGCTCGCCGGACTGGCCCGTCGACTCGAACGGCGGTGGCAATGACGCCATCAACCCCTGGTCTCCACGAGGAATCTCGGCTCGCCTTGCGTGATGTCACGCTGTCTCGCGCCGGACGCCCACTTATCGCCGGACTCAATCTGGATGCGCGCCCAGGCGATCTGATTGCTTTACGCGGACCGTCCGGATGCGGCAAGACGACTATCCTGCGCGCAATCGCGGGCCTCGATCCATTTGAGCGCGGGACGATTTCGGTGGGCGACGCGTGCCTCGAAGGAGGCACCGCTCTGAATCGCGCGACTCTGCATCGGTTGGGGCGCAGCGTCGGCCTCGTGTTCCAGTTTCACTGCCTCTTCGAGCACATGTCGGCGCTGCAGAACATCTGTCTCGCACCGCGCCACGTGTATCGCGTGGCGCCCGAGGCAGCGGAACGCGCGGCGCGCGATCTTCTGAGACAGCTTGGCGTCGAATCGCGGGCCGACGCGCGGCCCCGCGAGCTGTCGGGTGGCGAGGCGCAGAGAGTGGCCATCGCGCGAGCGTTGGCGGTGAATCCGCCGGTTCTGCTGATGGACGAGCCGATGGCGTCGCTCGATGCGTCGCGGCGCGCCGAGCTCGGCGCGCTGTTGCAGAAGCTGACGGAGTCTGGAAGGACGCTGCTCGTCACCACCCACGACGAGCGGTTCGCGGAGGACTTTGCCACCCGCGTGCTGACGGTAGAGAGCGGGACGGTGAGGGAGCGAATCTAGAATCTGGAATCTACAAACTAGAATCTAGAAACTTAGCTACCGCCTACCAGCTACCGGCTACCACCTATTTGACCGGACATTCCCCCATCCGCTTGGCGTCGAACGCCATCGTCATCTTCTGGCCATTCGCGTCCATCGTCATCGTGCCGGTGTAGGCGTCGGTGCCGCTGTATTTCATCTCGCCGACCATCGTCATCGCCGCCGGTTGCGTGCAGGTCAGTTTGTAGGTCGCTGTGTTCGCCGTGAACTTGTAGTCGCTCACCTTGCAGTCGCCGCCTTCAGGGCCTTTCGGCACGGCCCCCTGCGGATCCTTCAACATCGCCGGTGTGACGCACTGGGCCTGCGTGATCGGCGGCATGTCGCCCATGCCAGGCATGTTCATGCGCATCGTGATCTGCCAGTTGCCAGGGCGCATCGGCGACTGGCCCTGCGCAAGAACGGTCCACGAGAGGACGAGGCTGAGCAGTGCGATCGTGCTGAAACGAGCTTTCATGCCATCTCCTTAATAAGCCGACCTTAAAGGGCGGCGCTGCGACCTGACACCAACATTTACCGCCTACCGCCTACCGCCTACCACCTACCACCTAGCCCGGCCACAACCATGCCGCGCCGCGGACCCCGCTGGAATCGCCATGGCGGGCCGCCACAATTGGAGTATCGGCAGAATCAGAAAAAACGAAAGGCGTCACCAGCGGCGGCACCCTTGTATACAGTCCCGCGATGTTCGACAAGCCGCCGCCCAAAACAATGACGTCCGGATCGAGCACGTTGATGATGCTTGCCAGCGCTCGTCCCAGACGGCTTTCGTAAATGTCGAGCGCTCGACGGGCGCTCGCATCGCCGGCTGCGGCCAGTCCTGCGATGTCCGCCGCCTCGACGTGGCGGCCAGCAATTGCGGCGTATGTCGCCGACAGACCGGATCCGGAGAGAAACGTCTCGATGCAGCCGGTGCGCCCGCAATAACACAGTCGACCGGGGAGCTCGTCCTCCTGCATCCAGGGAAGCGGGTTGTGACCCCATTCTCCCCCTATCCGATGGCGGCCTTCGACCACGCGGCCGTTCACCACGATTCCACCGCCGGTGCCTGTGCCGAGAATCACGCCGAACACGGTGTCTGCTCCCTGCGCGGCGCCGTCGGTTGCCTCCGACAGCGCGAAACAGTTCGCGTCGTTCATCACGCGCACCGGGCGGTCGAGCGCGCGCGCGAGATCGCGATCCAGAGGCTGGCCGATCAGCCACGTGGAGTTCGCGTTCTTGACCAGCCCGGTCGCTGGTGAAATCGCCCCGGGAATGCCGATGCCCACGGAACCAGTTGTTCCCAACTCGCGCTCGATAGCCGAGACAAGCTGCTGCACCGCCGAGATCGTCGCGTCATAGTCATCGCGCGGAGCGGCAACGCGCCGCCGCAGCACCTCCCGGGCGCCGTCGATGGCGATCGCTTCGATTTTCGTCCCACCAAGGTCGATGCCTATGCGCATGACACGCGTAGAGCATAGAGCGAAGCGTCCTATTCAGAGGCCTCGCTCAGCAGGGCCTCGAGATCCAACGGGTCGGCCATCGCGAGCGCGACATTGCCGGCAGCATCGCGCGGCCATTCCGATTCGGGGCGATCGTGCGTCAGCTCGATGCCGTTGCCATCAGGATCGCTGAGGTAGATCGACTCGCTCACGCCGTGATCGGCGACCCCCTGGAGTGGCACGCCAGCGTTGACGACGCGCCGGACGGCGTGCGCGAGATCGCGGCGGGTCGGATAGCGGATGGCGAAATGGTAAAGGCCGGTGTGGTGTGGAGGGGCGGGGGATCCGCGCCGGCTCTGCCAGGTATTCAGGCCGATATGGTGATGATAGCCACCGGCCGATATGAAAGCTGCGTGGTCACCCAGCCGCTGAATCCGATCGAACCCGAGCACGCCCGTGTAAAACGCGAGTGCGCGCTCGATGTCCGAGACTTTCAGGTGGACGTGGCCGATACCGGCGCCGGCGGGAATACGGTAGTTCTCCATCGCCTCCAGTTTAATTCCTGCGAAGGCTAGTCTGACGATAACGAAGGGCGAAGAAGGAAGAAGGAATAGACCAGCGACCCGATCATCAGGGCACACCCGCAAACCCACACACTCGTGGCGATTGTATGGTCGAGGTGCAGCCATCCCAGTGACGCCAGGATTGCCTCCCAATCGTGTCCCTCCACTTCTGCCGCGGGACCGCCGAGCAGCATAAGCTGCAGCGATCGCGCATCGTCGATGTAGGGCGACAGGTCGAGCAAGCTCTCGCCGGCCCACCAGACGCACACCAACGCCCCGAAACGATCATCCTGGTGAAACACGAACGCCCATGCGCACGCCAGCGGCACGATCACCTGCAGAAGACTGCCGCCTAGTGACATCATGAAGCTGCCGAACGGCGCAAAGAGAATGTGTCCGGCTTCGTGAAACACCAGGTTGATCAGGTGCATGAAGGAGTCGCCGAGCGCGGGTAGCGGCGTTCGCAGCAGCGACACCGTCCAGATCGCAAGGCCGGCGCAGAGCGCCGCGCGCCCCAGCAAGACGCCCGAATATGAGACGCGAGGTGTATCCATGCAGGTAATCCGGATCGATCGGTTTGACGATCCGCGTCTTGCGGTTTATCGGAACGTGTCCGACGCCGAATTACTGCGCCGAAGGAATTACTTTGTCGCCGAAGGCCGGCTCGTTGTCGGCCGTCTCCTGGAGAGCGGTCACCAGGTCGAATCGGTGCTCGTCAACGACGCGTCGTTCCGAGCCCTTCAGGCGGGACTCTCGCGGGTGGCGCAGGAGGTGCCGATCTACGTGTGCGACACCCACGATTTCGCCGCTATCACCGGTTTCAACCTGCATCGCGGCTGCCTGGCGCTGGCGCAGCGGCCACCAGCGTGTCCGTTGGCTGATCTGACAGCTGGCGCCGATTTGATCCTCGCGCTCGAGGCCGTGTCCGACCCCGACAACATCGGAAGCGCCTTCCGGAATGCGGCCGCGTTTGGAGCGAGCGTCCTTCTCAGCGAGGTGTGTTGCGATCCGCTGTATCGGAAGGCTGTTCGCACCTCGATGGGAAGCGTGCTGCGAGTACCGTACGCGCGGGCGGGCGACTGGCCGAGCGACCTCCGTGCCTTGAAGCGCGAAGGGTTTACCGTTGTGGCCCTGACGCCTCGCGACGATGCGATGGAGCTGCATCGATGTGCCCGGCGAGTAAACCAGCGGATCGCGGTGCTCGTCGGCAGCGAAGGACCTGGACTGTCAAGCGAAGCCGAAGCACTGGCAGACGTACGCGCGCGAATTCCAATGAGCCGCGAAGTCGATTCGCTCAATCTGGCCACCGCAACCGGCATCGCGCTTCATTACTTCGCCGTGATACCTTGAACCACCCGATGCTGCGACGCTCGAGATACACGCTGCTTGCCGTGCTGCTCCTCGCTGCCGTCCTCCCGTATTTCCTCAATCTCGGCGTCTCCTCTATCTGGGACGCGAACGAGGCGTTCTACGCGCAGACCCCACGCGAGATGATCGAGACCGGTGACTACATCACGCCGAGCTTCAATTTCCAGCTGCGGATGAACAAGCCGGTCCTGTCGTACTGGAATGTTGCCGCGTCCTATCGTGTGTTCGGTATTTCCGAATGGAGCGAGCGCCTGCCGATCGCCCTCGGCGCGCTCGTGATTATCGGAACGGCCTTCGGTCTTGGCCGGTTGTTGTCTGGTACGTACGGCGGCCTGCTCGCAGCACTGGTGCTCGCGACGTCGCCACGGCTCCTGCTGCTGGCTCGACGCATCATCATCGACGTCCACATCACGATGTGGATGGGGCTCGTGCTGCTCTGTTTCGCGCATGCCGAGACGAGACCGCAGCGCCGGCGATTGTATTTGTGCCTGATGTACGTCGCCGCGGGATTTGGCGTGCTGACGAAGGGGCCCGTGGCGGTGTTCCTGCCCGCAGTCGTCTTCTTCATATATCTCGCCTCGCAGAAGCGGCTCGGCGATCTGCGGCATATGCTCCTGCCCACCGGAGCGGTCATCAGCCTCGCCATCGTCGTCCCGTGGTACTACCTGCTGTACCGGGAGCACGGGTGGGAATACATCGGCTCGTTTATCTTCGGAGAGAACCTTGGACGCTACGCCGAGGCAGTGGGCGAGCAATCACGCGGCCTGCTGTTTTACATCCCGGTGATGCTTGCCGACCTCTTTCCGTGGTCGCTGATGATTCCGATCGCGATGTGGTGGGCGATTCGCTACCAGCGGCACGATCGCGTTGCGCGGCTGCTCGTCGTGTGGATCGCGGTCATCGTCGCGTTTTTTTCGCTGTCGGGGACCAAGGAGGATTTGTACATCCTGCCGATTGTGACGGCCGAAGCGGCGTTGATTGGCGCGATGCTCGCGGCCGCCGCCGAAGGAGCCGCCGCGACGCGCCCCTTCGACGGTGCTCAGGGCAAGCCCTTCGACAGGGTTCAGGGCGCGCTAGCGGCCTGGTCCGCGGGCGTCACCGCCGTGCTCTTGCTGCTCACGGGGTCAGGAGCGCTGTGGTTCTTTGCTATCGTGCGGCGCTACGCGCTGGACGGAGTTG
>Ga0184625_10000756_pt1 | contig 12793 bp, 10 predicted proteins | sample PLM3_30_b1_FD_133151 | JGI IMG/M metagenome (GOLD analysis project Ga0184625, IMG submission 133151) | Groundwater sediment microbial communities from an aquifer in East River, Colorado, USA - PLM3_30_b1 | ecosystem: Environmental > Terrestrial > Soil > Riparian zone | place: USA: East River... | reverse complement strand
GTTGGCTGTAGAATTCACCGGTACTCCTGAGCTGTTGTCTGCAGGAACGAGTGAAGTCACCGAAGGAGGAGTATTGTCTACTCCTGAGGAAACTGAAATATTGTCCAGCCCAAGTCCGGAACTATTCCCCGCCTCTCCTCCTCTCCAGGTGATCCAGCGAAGTTGAACTTCCGGTTGATTGAGTGCATCTGCCGGTAAACTAAAAGAGTAATTATCAAAATCAGCTGAGCCGTCAGCATCCCCACCATTACTGGTTCCGCTATTATAACTTACCGGGGAACCGGTAATAGTATTAAATGCACCGGCATTGCCAACCCGGTATTGAAGCGCCATCCCTATAGTTCTTGCATTGGCAATGGTTAGGATGAGGTCATAGGTAATAGCCACCTGGCTAGCGCCTGTAGTGTTAAGCGATAAGGAAATTTGCCCCGTGCCATTCGTAGCGTTGCTGGATTGCAGAATCGTTTGCCTGCCGTTGGCGGAAGGTGCGTGCCCATACTGTCCTCCCGTTCCACCATTGGAGGGATTGCTTCCACTGATCGTTTGATCAGCTCCTGGCTGGCTTGCTTCAGCGGCGGCCTGGGTGGTGTATGGCCGGGTGCCACTTCCAGTCCAGGCAGCCATACCGAGCTTAGGCGCGGTAAAAGTTGTTGTTCCAAAATCCTGGGTATATGGCAGGGATTGAGGGGCGGGGTTAGTTTGGGCTGCTAACTTCCAGCCAAATGCCATTGCAAAGAGAAAGAAGTAGATTTTTTTCATGAATCAGTTTTTGAATAAAGTTTGAATAGAGAACAATGTTATTCTCCCAATCAAAAGCAACAAAATATTTCAGGCTTGAGGACCGGTTAATCAAAAAAGATTTGGGGAGTATGGGGATCTTTCAAAGGAGGGCCAAATCTAAGGGTTCAATTCTAAAAAATCTTCATTTGGCGAATAAGAAATTATTAAGAAGAAATTTCCCAGCTTTGCCAGTCTGGCAGCGCATCCGGGCTGGCACTTACTTTGTTATCCCTTGCACCTAGCCAACAAAATAATTCATATGCAAAAAGGAAGTATACGGGTTCATACAGAGAATATTTTTCCGATCATTAAGAAGTTCCTCTATAGTGATCATGAAATATTTCTTCGCGAATTGGTCAGCAACGCAGTAGATGCCTCCCAAAAACTGAAAACCATCATGGGGTCAGGTGAATTTAAGGGCGAGGCAGGCGAGCTCAGGATTGACGTGGAAGTAGACAAAGAAAAAAAGATCCTGCGGATCAGGGACCGCGGGATTGGAATGACGGCAGAAGAGGTGGACCAATACATTAATCAGGTGGCTTTTTCCAGCGCCGAAGAATTCCTGGAAAAATATAAGGGCCAGAACGAGGCTAATGTGATTGGCCATTTTGGATTGGGATTCTATTCAGCCTTTATGGTGAGTGACAAGGTGGAGATTTTTACCAGGTCATGGAAGGATGTGCCCGCGGTAAGGTGGGAATGCGACGGAAGTCCTGAATATGTCATTGAGGAAAATGACAAGCAAGATCGTGGAACGGAAGTAATTCTCCATATCAACAAAGAAAGCGAGGAATTCCTGGAAGCTGGCCGCATTGAAGGCATACTAAAGAAATATTGTCGCTTCCTGCCAGTACCTATTTATTTCCACGACAAGCAGATCAATAATCCAAGTCCCGCCTGGAAAAGGAAACCTTCTGAACTCACATCGCAGGACTATCAGGATTTTTATAAAGAACTCTATCCTTACAATGAACTTCCTTTATTCTGGATCCATTTAAATGTGGACTATCCCTTCAATTTAACAGGCATCCTTTATTTCCCGAAGATCAAACAGAGTTATGAGATCCAAAAAGACAAGATTCAATTATACAGCAACCAGGTTTTTGTTACGGACGAGGTGAAAGATATTGTTCCCGAATTCCTGATGTTGTTGCATGGTGTAATTGACTCGCCAGACATACCACTCAATGTAAGCAGGTCCTACCTGCAGGGTGACCCTAATGTAAGAAAGATAAATTCTTACATCAGCAGAAAGGTTGCAGATAAGCTGGAAGAGATCTTCACGAAAGAAAGAAAGGAATTTGAAGAAAAATGGGACAGCCTGGGGTTATTTGTGAAATACGGAATGATGACGGACGACAAATTCCTGGAGAAAGCAAATAAGTTCTATCTGATGGAATCGGTTAAGGGGGATAAATTTCATACCCTGGAAGAATACCGGGCTGCAACCGAAGCATTGCAAAAGAACAAGGACGGGAAATTAATCATCCTCTATACCACAGACCCAATTCAACAACATAGTTATATTGAGCAGGCTCAAGGCAGGGGATACGTGGTTATTAAGATGGAAACCCTGATTGATGCTGCCTTCATCAACCAGATTGAACTCAAATGGCCCGATATTCATTTTAACAGGGTTGATTCGGATATAACGGAAAACCTGGTTGATAAACAGACCGAATCCCAGACTGTCCTTGTTAAGGAAGAGGAAGATAAATTAAGAGACTTGTTTTCGATTGAGCTCTCAGACCTTCACCTCTCTGTTGACGTAAAAGGGTTGAGTCCCGAATCCCCACCAGTGATAGCCACACGTCCGGAATTTATGAGGAGAATGAAAGACATGGCTTCTATCAGCGGTTCAATGGGAAATTTTTATGCAAACATGCCCGATGAAGTTACGCTCACCATTAATGGCAATCATCCCATTTATCAAAACATATTGACGGAGGAAGACAAAGAGAAACAAAGCAAGGTTGTTCGCAATCTTGCCGATCTGGCTCTGCTCTCTCAGGGATTATTAAAAGGAAATAATCTTACTTCATTTATTGAGCGAAGTGTTGACCTGATGCAGGATGAAAAGAAAAGCAGGATCATTCTCACCTGATCATGAACCTGGAGGGCCTCTGAATGAGGTCCTTCCTTTTTTAGTGGGGTTCAACAATGATCAGATTGAAGAAAGCCGGAAGTCAATCACTTTCATCTGAAGATGTTTGTTGCCGTTCCATTCATTTTCATCAAGAGTGAAAACCACGTCCAGCGGTTTCTTGTCCCTGATGAGATGGAATTTATCGCCTAGGTTAAAGCCAATTCCGGTAAAGATGATATTCTGTTGAGACAGAGAGAACCTTATATGGTCTTCCTTCACAATCTTGGAGTATCCAGTATCTACTAAATTCCTGGCCACAAAAATCGGTCGAAGATTATCCGGCCCAAAGGGTTCCATCTGGCATAGGATGTGGTAAAATGTTTGCGTGATCTCTGAGAATTTTATTTCTGCGTCTATCAGGAGTTCAGGTATCAGCAATTCAGGAGGAATGGTTGTGCTTACTACTTCTTCAAACTTCGAGATGAATGTTTCCAGCTGTTCTGGCATCATGGTCATTCCTGCCGCAGCGAAATGTCCGCCATATCCAAGCAAATGATCCTTGCAGGCATGGATGGCTTCATAGAGATTGAACCCGTGCACACTCCTGGCGCTTCCTGCAATTACATCTCCGCTCCTGGTTAGTACAATAGTTGGCCGATAATAATGTTCGATGAGCCTGGAGGCAACAATGCCAACAACTCCCTTATGCCAGTGTGGTTGAAAAACCACCGTCGATTTTCTTTTGACGAGTTCATCGTCTGCGTTGATCATGGAAAGTGCTTCTGCCGTGATGTTGGTGTCTGCTTCCTTACGGTCGCTATTATCTGAATGCAGCATCTCAGCAAGAGGCAACGCATTTTCGTATTCGCATTCAATAAACATCTGCACTGCTTTGCGCCCGTCGTCCATTCTTCCTGCAGCATTAACTCTTGGTGCGATGATAAAAACGAGGTTGGTAATATGCATGGGGATTCTTGCGCCGCTCAATTCAATAAGGGCTTTGATGCCTGCGCAGGGGTCCTCGTTTACTTTTTTAAGACCATAGTAGGCTAGAATGCGGTTTTCACCAACCATCGGCACAATGTCTGCCGCTATGGCGGTAGCAACAAGGTCCAGGTAACAATAATATTCCGTTTCCGGAATATCAAGGTATTTGGCCAATGCTGTGATCAGCTTGAATCCAACACCACATCCACAAAGATCTTTGAAAGGATATGGGCAACCCGGCTGTTTTGGATTAAGGATAGCAACGGCTGGAGGGAGCTGTTTGTCCGGGAGGTGATGATCGCAAACAATAAAATCAATGTTTAAGGAGGCAGCATACTGGATCAATTCAACCGATTTGATACCGCAGTCCAGGCAAATCACCAGGGAGAAATTGTTTTCAAAAGCGAATTCAATTCCCTGCCTTGAAACTCCGTATCCTTCTTTATATCGATGAGGGATATAAAATTCCAGCTGGTTTGGATCATAGATCTTTTTGAGGAATTGGAACATGCTGGCCACTGCGGTTGTGCCATCCACATCGTAATCTCCAAACACCAGGATCTTTTCATGATCTGTAATTGCCCGAATGATCCTGTCAACTGCCTTGTCCATGTCTTTCATTAACCATGGGTCGTTTAGGTTGGCTAGCTGCGGCCTGAAAAACAACCTGGCCTCCTCATAGGTGCAAAGATTTCTTTGTGCGAGAACCTGGCAAATCACTCTGTTTATCTTCAATGCTTGCTGTAAGGCGTCAACCTTTTCTTCTTCAAACTGCAATATCCTCCACCTTTTTTCCATTGTACAAACCTATTGAGATAAAATTCGTCCACCATGTGAAAGACCTCATGTTTTCATGGGAAAATTCTAGTAAGCCCGGTCGGTGGTATACCTCACCAGTTCTTCAAGCCCATTTCTTACGGGAGATCCTGGAAATTCATGAAGGATATTCAGGGCTTCGTCCCTGTATTGAAACATCTTCTGCTCAGCGTAGGCAATTCCTCCAGACGCTTTTACTCGCTCAAGGAGCCATTGCACCTTTTCTTTATTTCGGTTCTGATTCTTGATGATGTATATGCATTCCCTTCTGGAAGACCTGTCCAGGCTATTTAGCGTATATATGAGAGGGAGAGTGATCTTCTTTTCCTTGATATCATTTCCGGTTGGTTTGCCTACTGAACTATTCCCATAGTCAAACAGATCGTCCTTCATTTGAAAGGCTATCCCAACCTTTTCGCCAAACATCCGCATTTTGTCAGAGACTGAATTATCCTGGCTGGTTGAGTATGCGCCGGCCGAACAGGCTGAAGCCAGGAGGGAGGCAGTTTTGTTTTTAATGATCTCAAAATAAATGGACTCGCTAAGGTTAAGTGACCTTGATTTCTCCATTTGTAATAATTCACCCTCACTCATTAACCTGACGGCCTCCGACAGTATTTTGAGTATTTGAAAATCATTATTGTCCAAAGAAAGCAACAATCCCTTGGCCAAGAGGTAATCACCTACAAGGACCGATATTTTCGTTTTCCACAAAGCATAGGTAGAAAAGAAGCCTCTTCTTTCAAGGGATTCATCCACCACGTCGTCATGAACCAGGGTAGCTGTGTGTAGAAGCTCAACCAGGGAAGCTGCCCTGTATGTTGTCTCATTAATAGTGCCGCAGAGCTTGGCGGAAAGTAATACAAACATCGGCCGCAACTGCTTTCCCTTGCGATTTACGATGAATCGCATGATCCTATCCAATAGCGGGGTGTTGCTCTTTACTGCTTCACGGAATCTGCTTTCGAAAACCTTTAGCTCATCGGCCAATATTTCTAGTGATATCTGCATCAGCTGTTGTGCGGCAAATTACTACAAACAGAATTAAGTTACTTATGGTGTAATAATTGCAGTTTCTTTGATTGTGTTGAGGATTCCACAGATAGCAATTGCCACTAACGGTTCGTGTTAGAGGTAAAAAAATTTGTTATTTATGAGTGAATGGATATTTTTGCCAAAATTCTCCTGTATTTATTCAATATCATAAACTTAAGTTATGGCAAGCAAAAAGTACACTCTTCTTATTGGCTTACTCTGTTTGATGTGTTTAGGATCGTTTTCTCAGACTATCACCACTTACGATATGCGGGATTCATCCCTTATACCGGCCAAGAGGTTACCTCAGCATAATGAATTTGTTCAGAATACGTATCCTTTTCCAGCAATGCCACGTAACCAATGGGAACTTGGTGTGAAGGCAGGTCTATTCAATGTATTTGGCGATGTTGATGCAAAAACATTTACTCCTGGGCTAGGATTACATGTTAGAAAGGCGCTGGGTTATGTTTTCTCTGTTAGAGGTGAATATACCATGGGATGGGCAAAGGGCTTGAACTTTAGGCCATCTAGCGGATACATCCATAACAACGCATGGAACGGTTATAACCCGCTAACTGAGCCCGTTTTCTATAACTATAAGACACAGGTATCGGAACTTACTATTCAGGGGGTTGTCACTCTCAATAATATTCGTTTCCATAGGGCCAAGTCATCCTGGAATGCATATGCCTTTGGAGGTGTAGGTGGGATGGTCTACAACACGAAGGTCAATGCCTGGAATGATGGATCAGGAAGCTACGTGAAATACAATTTTGCTTCGGCCCTTGCCATTCCGCCAATTTATGAGAACAAGAAGGACATCAAGAATGAACTGAAGGACAATATTTTTGACGACACTTATGAAACTCATCCAGAGGCGGAGCCCGGTAATCCCGAGGTTTTCAACGAACCCTTCCGTTGGGTATTTGTAGTGGGAGTTGGGGTGCAGTTTAAAGTCAATAATAAGTGGAACATTTCCATAGAGGATAAATTTTCTGCTCCCAAATCTGATTTGATAGATGGTCAGCAATGGCAGGATAATTTTCAGGCTGCCCCCGCTATGACCCGTGATATGGATGTCTATAACTTCATTTCTGTAGGCGCCAACTTCAATATCGGGAAGAAGGCCGTTGAGCCGCTCTGGTGGATCAACCCGCTGGAATATGCATATAGCGAAATCAACCAGCCAAAACACATGAAGCTTCCAAAGCCAATTTTGGATGATACTGACAATGACGGCGTAACTGACCAGTTTGACCAGGAGCCAAATACTCCGGCAGGTGCCCCGGTTGACACCCATGGTGTAAGCCGCGATACGGATGGTGATGGTGTTCCTGATTTCCGTGATAAGGAATTGAATACTCCAACCATGTGTCAGCCAGTTGATGCTGATGGTGTTGGTAAGTGCCCAGAACCAGCTTGCTGCCAGGAATTGAGGGCCAGAATGGACAGCCTTGGAACAAGAACAGGTTGTGGTATTGGAGATCTTCCAAGCATTACTTTCAAACCAGGCTCAATAACACTCAGCAATGATGCTAAGGCATTGTTGGCCAGCGTTGCCCAAAAGATGAGGTCTAACCCGAATTGCGTAATTGCGGTTGTAGGATATGGTATTTCCAATAAGACTGCTCAGCAAAGAAGCTGGGAGCGTGTAAATGCCGTAATCAACTACCTAACTGAGAAAGAAGGTATCAGCGGTGGCCGCTTTATCTTCCGCTACGGTGAAGAAGGTGGTGACGAAAATACCGTTGACCTGAGGGATGCTACAGGTGAGGAAGGTCCAAACACGGTACCTGCTCCACACCCAGGCTTGAGAAGAAGGGGTTAATCGCGAATTAGAACGAATTCCACTAATAATGAAAACCCTCCGCTTAGCGGAGGGTTTTTTGTATTAATCTTAACGGGGCAGAAGTACCGGAAATACATGGATACTACCATTTTTGTAGAAATACTATATCTTTGCCCGCCTTTATGAGATTTCTTTACGTCTTTTTATTTGCGTCTGTTACCCTGTTAAGCTGTTCCAAATTCTCAAAGGTGCAGAAGAGCACCGATGTGTCCTATAAATTGCGAATGGCCGAACAGTATTACGCTAAGAAAAAATACAATCACGCGCAATTGCTATTTGAAGAATTGTTTCCCATTGTAAAGGGAACAGATCAATTTGAAGATCTTTACTATAAGTATGCCTATTGCGCCTATTACCAGCGCGACTATTTGAATGCGGAAAACCTGTTCAAGGGATTTGCAGAGGTTTTTCCGAATAGCCCCAGGGCAGAAGAAATGGAGTATATGCGGTCGTTCACTTTTTATAAGCAGTCGCCCAAATTGGAACTCGACCAAACTAATACTCAAAAGACGATTGGATTGATGCAAACATTTATCAACACGCATCCGGGTTCGGCAAGAATAAAGGAAGCGTCGGATATTATTGATAAATGTCGTTTGAAGCTGGAGTATAAGGAATTCAAGAGTGCGGAATTGTATTACAACCTAGGCCAGTACAGGGCCGCCGCAATTGCCTTCACCAGCTTGATGAATAATTTCCCTGATTCAGAAAAGAGTGATGAATATAAATTGCTCGTCATAAAGTCCTATTATCAGTTCGCGATGATGAGTATCGACGAAAAGAAGAATGAAAGGTTTGAACAGGTGATTACGGAGTGTAATGATTTCATAGACCGTTTCCCTGAAAGTAAGCATAAGAATGAGGCTGAAAAATACATGACACAATCTCAAAACAATTTAAAATCTTTGCAAAATGAGCAAACTAAGGCGTCAACTTAGTGCAAATACAAGCAATGTGGTGGAAACCCGTAACCTGACCGATATCAAGGCAAAAACGGGAAATCTCTATGAGTCCATCGCCATAGTAGCCAAAAGGGCAAACCAGATCAACATTGCGTTGAAGGAAGAATTGCACAACAAGCTGGATGAATTTGCCAGTCATACGGACAGTCTCGAAGAAATTCATGAGAATAAAGAGCAGATTGAGATCTCTAAGGCCTACGAGCGGATGCCAAACCCTTCACTGCTGGCCACCCAGGAGTTTATGGAGGATAAGATTTACTATAGAAAGAATACTGACGACTTATTTAGTTAGTACGAAATAAACAGCTTTAGGAGCGACAGTCAATTGACTGTCGCTTTTTTACTTTTGGAGACTATCTTGCATCCCGGTTCGTTTATTAAATACTCTAATTTTAAGTCATGCTCCAGGGCAAAAAAATCTTATTGGGCGTAACAGGTAGCATTGCTGCCTATAAAGCGGCCTTAATTGTTCGGCAACTGGTGAAATCCGGCACTGAAGTAAAAGTGATCATGACAAACGCGTCCAGGGATTTTATCACTCCACTTACCCTCTCAACGCTTTCTAAGAACCCGGTAGCTATTGACCTTATCACAAAGGATAGCTGGGAGAATCATGTGATGTTGGGCAGATGGGCAGACCTGATGCTGATTGCTCCTCTTAGTTGTAATACCCTCGCTAAAATGGCCGGGGGAAATTGTGACAATCTCTTAATGGCCACCTATCTTTCATGCACCTGTCCAGTGACAGTGGCGCCAGCCATGGATGAGGATATGTGGAATCATCCATCTACTTCCGCAAATCTTGATAAGATTCGTTCCTGGGGAAATACCGTCATCCCCGTAGAAAAAGGAGAATTGGCCAGTGGGCTTTATGGGGAAGGAAGAATGGCTGAACCTGAAACCATTCTCCAATTCATAGATCAGCATTTTTTTTTAAAGAAAGATCTTGCAGGGAAGAAGGTTCTGGTAACTGCGGGCCCAACACATGAGCCTATTGACCCCGTAAGATTCATCGGCAACAATTCTTCTGGTAAAATGGGTATTGCCATCTCCCAGGAACTTGCTGCCCGCGGAGCGGAGGTAGCCCTGGTAATGGGCCCAAGTTCGCTCGCGCCCATGGGTAAGGGAATTCAGTTAATAAAAGTGAATACGGCCGAAGAAATGTACGAGGCCTGCATTAAGGAATTTCCAAAAACAGACGTGGCTATTATGTCGGCAGCTGTGGCTGATTATACACCACTGAATAAATCGAATAGTAAGATCAAAAAACATAATGACGATCTTTCCATTGAACTGGTAAAAACCAAGGATATACTCAAGAACCTTGGAGAGCAAAAGAAAAATGGCCAGATCCTGGTAGGGTTTGCGCTGGAAACCACCAATGAAAAAGAATATGCGATCAGCAAACTGAAAACCAAGAATGCTGATTTGATTGTAATGAATTCACTAAATGATAAAGGAGCAGGATTTGGGGTGGATACAAATAAGGTGACCATTTTTGAAAAGAATGGGAATGAAATTGCCTATGAACTCAAACCCAAGCAACAAGTGGCACGTGACATCGTTGATAGAATTGTAAACCTGCTGCATGATTAAAAGAATTCTCCAAATAGTGATCCTTTCTCTCCTGGTGTATTCAGCTTCTGCACAGGAATTGGAACCAAGAGTGACCATCAATTCAAGCCGCGTAAGTACCCAGGTTGACAAGAAGGTTTTTCAAACTCTGCAAACTGGACTGCAAAACTTCATGAGCAGCAGGAAGTGGACGGGCGAAACTTTTCAGCCGAACGAACGGATAGTTTGTAATTTCCTTTTGGATATCGAAAAGGGGATCGGTGCCAATGTTTACCAGGCCACGCTTTCTGTACAGGCCGCACGTCCTGTTTATAGTTCCTCTTATCAAACAGCCTTGATCAATCACAGGGACGAAGCTGTTTCCTTTAAGTATGTGGAATTCCAGCCCATTGAATTCAATGAGAACAGGGTACAGGGAACAGATCCTCTTGTTGCCAACCTCACTGCAATCTTCGCCTATTATGCCTATATCATACTTGCACTTGACTATAATTCATTTGGACTAAGAGGGGGTGATCCTTATTTCCAAAAAGCCCAAAACATCGTGAACAGTGCACCGGAAAATCGTGATATCGTTGGCTGGAGGGCATTTGACGGTCAAAGGAACCGTTATTGGCTGGTAGAGAATTTTACCAACAACAGGTACAATCTCATTCACGATGCCCTATACAGTTACTATCGATTAGGGATGGATCATATGTATGAAAATGAACAGGAGGCGAGGAATGCAGTCCTGAATTGTTTGCAGTTGATCAATACCGTAAATACAGACATACCCAATTCAATGGTTGTCCAGTTTTTTTTCCAGGGCAGAGCCAACGAACTTGCAAAGATTTTTAAGAAGGCCACTCCAGATGAAAAGAACCGCGCACTGGATGTATTAGCCAAGGTGGATATAACCAATTCGGTATTATATAAACAGGAGTTGAAATGAAGAGGTGGGCAGGATGGTTTCTTTTCTTACTCTTCTGTGCCTGCTCGGGTAAAGACAATTTGCCTGCAGGCGTTTTGGCAAAGGATAAAATGGAAAAGGTGATGTGGGACATGATCCAGGCAGATCAATACTATCGTGAATATCTCTTATCAGATTCCTTAAAGAAAGATGTGAAGAAAGCCAGGTATGATCTGTACGAAAAGGTGTTTGCCATGCACAAAGTGACAAGAACAACTTTTGACAAGAGCTTTGATTACTATTCTACGCATCCTCAATTAATGAGAGAAATATTTGACTCTCTTTCTATCAAAGGAAACCGAAAGCTCCAGGATTTTTATAAACCAGCAATCACACCAGTCGATACAAGTGCTCTACGCAAATTGAAACCCAGGATTGATTCCATCAAGCCGAAATGAGTAATTTGATCACTCAGAACTTCCATTGTATTTTTATTGCCCTTAATATTTTGATTACGCATGAAGAAAGTTGTTGCCAATGCCCGAGAAGCATTGCATGATATCCAGGATGGCGCTGTGATTATGCTGGGTGGATTCGGGCTCTGCGGAATTCCTGAGAATTGCATCGCTGCACTGAAGTTAAAAGGAGTGAAGGAACTCACCTGCATTTCTAACAACGCAGGTGTTGACGACTTTGGATTGGGATTATTGCTGCAGACGGGCCAGATAAAAAAAATGATGAGCTCATATGTTGGAGAGAATGAAGAGTTCGAGAGGCAATTACTGAGTGGGGAACTGGAAGTTGACCTCATTCCACAGGGAACACTTGCTACCAGGATTCAGATGGCAGGGATGGGGATTCCTGCATTTTATACGCCAGCTGGGTATGGAACAGAAATAGCCGAAGGAAAGGAAGTGAGAGAATTCAATGGCAAGAAATATTTGATGGAGTATGCGCTTCATGCAGACTTTGCCATTGTGAAAGCGTGGAAAGGTGATCCATATGGTAACCTGGTGTTCCGAAAGACGACCAGGAATTTTTCTACTTCAATGGCCAGGGCTGGAAAAATTACCATAGCCGAAGTAGAAGAATTGGTTGCTCCCGGACAATTGGAGCCAGACCAGGTACACGTACCAGGGATCTACGTTCACCGGATTTTTCAAGGCACTAACTATGAGAAACGCATTGAAAGAAAGACTATACAAATTCGCCATTAGAAAAAAATCAAATTGACCATATGCCGCTGGATAAATTTGGCATCGCTAAACGAATTGCAAAAGAATTGAAGGATGGGATGTATATAAACCTGGGCATCGGTATCCCCACGCTGGTGGCTAATTATATTCCTGCTGGCATAAGCATCATGCTGCAATCAGAAAATGGAATGTTAGGAATCGGGCCCTATCCAACGGAAGAAGAGATTGATGCAGACCTGATCAATGCAGGAAAGGAAACGGTAACCATTCTTCCTGGCGGAAGTTTCTTTGATAGCGCTGAAAGTTTTGGAATGATCAGGGCAGGAAAGGTTGACCTTACCGTGTTGGGAGCAATGGAAGTAAGTGAAACCGGGGATATCGCTAACTGGAAGATCCCGGGCAAAATGGTAAAGGGAATGGGAGGAGCTATGGACCTGGTAGCAAGTGCGCGGAATATCATCGTGGCGATGATGCATACTAACCCGAAAGGAGAATCAAAACTATTACCTAAGTGTACATTACCCTTAACAGGGGTTGGCTGCGTAAAAAAGGTGGTGACGGAACTGGCGGTGCTGGATGTAACTCCTGATGGCTTTAAATTGCTTGAACGGG
>Ga0184625_10000755_pt1 | contig 12800 bp, 14 predicted proteins | sample PLM3_30_b1_FD_133151 | JGI IMG/M metagenome (GOLD analysis project Ga0184625, IMG submission 133151) | Groundwater sediment microbial communities from an aquifer in East River, Colorado, USA - PLM3_30_b1 | ecosystem: Environmental > Terrestrial > Soil > Riparian zone | place: USA: East River... | reverse complement strand
TTGCGGTTTGAGACCTGCGATCAATTTCTTTTTTCTGTTGAAATGCAAGATTGTTCCCTTAAACTTGCCTCATTTTTTGGGCTGAAGTTGGCCAAAACCATATTCAGGAATTCGGGATTGGAGGAAGTGGATTTTGCTGATGCTGATCTGAACAATTCTTTATTTGACCATTGCAACTTATCGGGGGCCATATTTGAAAACACCAACCTGGAAAAGGCGGACCTCAGAACATCTTATAATTATTCCATCAACCCCGAATTAAACAAATTGAGAAAAGCAAAATTTTCACATGCAGGAATAGCCGGACTTCTGGATAAATATGATATTGAAATTGAATGAAAACTAAACAACCAGAATCAAGATATGAGGCACCGGTGAAAAACTCGAGATACTTATGATTGGATTATTATTGAAACCACTTACGGGAATAATTGTTGAACTGGCGGTTTCCTGGTTATTGGTATGGCTGATCGAAAAAAGAAATTTGAGCGTACTGGGATTGACCCCTACTAAAAAAAGGATTACTGATTTTATTCTCTACTTTATAATCACGGCGATTTGCTGTTCTACAGGTTTTTTCATGCGAATGCTGTTCGCACAAGAGCAATGGGAAATTAATCCTGCCATTTCCTGGCAGCTTATCCTGAAAGGAGCCTGGTGGAACCTTACTTCAGTACTGTATGAGGAATTGATCTTTCGTGGGGTGGTCTTGTTCATCCTGATCAGAAGAATCGGAGCTTTGAGAGCGATAATTATCTCCTCAATAGCATTCGGCATCTATCATTGGTTTTCCTTTAACCAACTGGGCAATTACCAGCAAATGGCCTTCACTTTTTTCACTACCGGGATATTTGGATTGCTGTTGGCATTTGCCTATGCCAGGACCGCTTCATTGTACGCGCCAATCGCAATACATTTTGGATGGAATCTCGCACATGGTTTCATTTTTTCCCAGGGACCGATCGGTAATGGAGTTTTTGTTCCGGTGAGCGCCCAACCTCAGGTAACAGTTTCCTATCTCACTTTTTACACAATAATGGTGCTCCCCCTACTATTGACCTTAGTGACTAACTATCTTTTACTGAAGCGGAAGCCCGCCGTTTGACAGATTTTGAAATCAGGCAAATAAGTAAGTCTTTGGAAACTGAAAATTTCAATGGTCATTCAACACCTCTCCCTTCCTTCGAAGAATTTCTTCCTGTATCCCCTTGATCACCTTCTTGAGCCCACTCAAATCTTCTTTAGCCGCTTTCCGAAGAAGCATTCTATTGAACCTTACCGTTTCTTCGGCCAGGAGGTCATACAATTCCGGCAAGCCAATTTGTTCAATATTTCCAGGCAGCACTTTGGGAGTTTCCACGATAACGATGATTTACTTTGGGAAGTACAAAATTAGTGTTGTTCAATTATATTGATAATTATATCCATTAATAGGTTGAATAGGAAGACACAGGGGACTAGGACAAGGCACAAGGTGGTAGCAATCGGGTTAAAATCCAGAATTCCTTTACCTTCTCATTAAATTATTCATCATGATCAAAGGTGTGCATACGATGTTCTACAGCTCGGATGCTGTTGGGCTAAGGAATTTCCTACGTGATAAATTAAACCTTGATGCAACGGATGTTGGCGGTGGCTGGTTGATCTTCGATCTCCCTGAAGCAGATCTTGGCTGCCATCCTGCCGATGAAACCGGAAAAGAAGGTGCTCCATCAGGAACAGCCGACATTTCATTTTACTGTGACGACATCCAGGTTACTGTGAAGGAATTAAAATCAAAGGGAGTAAAATTTGAGGGCGAAGTGGAGGATCATGGGTACGGTTTTGTGACCCATTTCCACGTTCCCGGCAATTTCACTATTCAGCTCTATCAGCCCAAATACTCCAAATAAATCAGCAGATTCAGACACAAACCTACCTGCATCCGACGCCAAAGCCTGCCCGACTGAAGTCATTCAGGCGGGGCTCTGGCCGTCGGTGGCCAGCAGGCAGGGGCGTAAAGAATGAAAGAGGTGCGTCTTTGCGTGCTTATTATTCCTAACTTGTAATACAGTTCTTTATTTCCTGCCACCTAATACTGCCTATATGGACCTTTTCAATCGTATGGAACATTGGGGCGACACTCATCATCCTAAATGGGTCGATTTTGTTCGCATAGCCCTCGGAGTCTTTCTCTGCATTAAAGGAATCCAGTTTCCCGGTCAGGCCAGCGAGGCCTTGAATAAGATGCCTAGCTACCTTTCGAGCAATTACTTCTTCCTAAGCATGCTGCAGTATTACATCCTGTTTGCGCATCTTTTGGGAGGTATTTTCCTGATTGCAGGTATCTTCGTTCGATTTGCGTGCCTCATCCAGATCCCAATTCTCATTGGGGCGATCATCTTTATCAATACTTCCATCAATACATGGAGCCCGTTTTCTGAATTGTCCATTTCCATCTTGGTGCTGTTGCTTTTATTTTATTTTTTGCTAGTAGGAAATGGACGCCTTTCTCTTGGCAAATATCTCAAGGAAAGCGAGAAACGAACGTATAACTGAGGATGGCCCAATAGTTGACAAAAACTCTGCTGCTGTTGTTATGGAAAGGGATCTAACCCTACGAATTATACTTGAACATCCACCTGCCGGCGTAGATTTTGGTCTGCAAAAGGGGAAAGGGAGTAAGTATGAAACTGTACAAATTCAGCAAGCCGGCCCCACATACATAAAATTCGAATGCTCGGTTATCCTCAGGAACAATTCCAAATCCTCTCCCGACTTCTTTGGGGAATTTGTGCAGGGCCCACCAGATGGGAGATTTATCTACCTTGATATTGGAACATACGCTGGACAGAAGAATACCGATTTTAGCCGGCGCTTAAAAATCCCCTTGCATACCATCGACAAGGAAACAATCAATCACCTTTTAATGAACAAAGACGTATTGCTTGAAGCGAAAGTGGCCGGAACTGGCAAAGACGGAGGGCCCAATTGTGGAACAGTAAAGCCTTTTTATGGATGGGAAATTGTGAGAGAACTTGAAGTTTAGCATGATTCTGATGAGAAAATAGTGGTCGTCTTTACAGGCGATTTTTTATTTCCTTCAGGATTCATGAATACTGCAATTGCCTTAATGAGCACTTTTGCATCAGATGGCTTGGGAGTTGAAGATTCTATCGAGACCTTTGAAAAACTATGCGCATACAGGATGCAGCAACCTATGGAGAGCAGCTTTTTCATAGACATGGATTAGGATTAGCTTGTAAGATAGAAAATGGAACTAACTCTTGCAATACATGGATCACTATTAAATTATTGTGCGGGTGAGGATCAATTGATTTTCAATAAGGTTTTTTTTGATCTGAACTTCCCCTGCCAGGAAAAATTCCCAAATTGGCACAATTATTTTAGGTGCTCCTAAAAACAAATATGCGGAGCGCATTTATTTTCATCAGTTTTATTTTCTTACTATCCTGCAATTCAAGTGAATCAAATATGCAAACTAAGGAAGATTCAACCTTGAATAACAAATCGACCAATGAGGTGGATACTTTGAATAAGAAACCGTCACAATCGTCTGGTGATATCAGCGACTGTTACTGGAAAATACTTAATAGAGATACTTTTGTCCTTCACCTGCAACAATCAAATGGTATTCTTTCTGGCAAATTAACCTTCAACAATTTCGAAAAAGACAAGAGTTCGGGTAAGGTTCATGGTAAGGTGGAGGGCGACCTGGTCAAATTATGGTACGATTTCCAATCGGAAGGCATGCAGAGTGTAATGGAAGTTTATTTCAAAAGGAAAAACAATCAGCTGTTGAGAGGGTTCGGGCCTGTTGAGATGAAAGGCGATTCTTCTTACTTCAAGGATCATGCGAAGATCGAGTTCAACGAGGATCAAACATTCGAGAACGTTCCGTGCACTTCCCTACCCCTTAAGTATCAATAGTCAATCTCTTTCACATTAAACACAAAACACTTATGTATTTCTCCGTGTTTGTGCTTATTGTACTAATATGAATTGACCAGGATCAATTAGCATTTAGCACCCCCTAAATGCAATCCTTTATTGGTCGAATTATGCACTCTTATAACTGGCGTTTACCCTGATTTCTACCGAATTTTGTTGTATGATCCAAATACGCGTTGAGGGCCTGTGGCTGCGTAGAATAACCTTAATCCAACCCTGATGAAAAAAACTTTATTCAACCTTCCAAAACCACGGAGTACTTTTTTGTTGATAAGCATCCTGGTGCTTATGAGCATGAATTCTCTCTCACAATTACCCGATTGTACTACCGGGAACCTCATGTATGGGGTATTCAATAACATTGCCGGATCTACTACCGCAGATAGTATGGAGATTCGTCCAATCACTTATACAACAGGCGCTGTAGGGCCCTTAATGGGTGGCAAGCGATACTGGATTCGCAGGCAAATTGGTACTACTTTTTACTATGGCTCTTCCGCCTTAGGGGTAAACCTGGTGAATAATAAATTTTATATCATGACCCAGATGTCCGCTGCGGGTCCAAAAGATATTATCTCCATTGATCCGGTAACTGCAACAACAACCATTGTTGGAACTACTCCAACCACTTTAAATAACTATCACTTTGTGAAGCTGGCCATTGCCCCCAATGGATTCGCTTATGCCATCGGTGTTAGTCGCGACACTTCAGGAGCGGCAAACATCTGTAATCCGCTGGTCCGTTTCTCTACTTGTGGTATGACCCCAGGGGCAGGCTGCGCTACAGCAAGCATCACCATCCTTGGTTATCTCCCTCCTACAGGGAATATGTATAAATGGAAATTATTTAATGGTGACCTTGCTTTTGATATTTCGGGAAATCTCTACTTCGCCAGCGCTGGTTACGAAAAACTTTCTGGAACCACCATGGTGTATAGCAACGCCAGGTTATTCAAAATAAATGTGGCTGATATTCCTGCAACAGGAGGTGCTGGCACTATTCCTATGACATTGTACGCTGACTATCCAACATTGGATAGTACCGTAATTAATGGAATAGCATTGGATTTAACGGGAAAGATGTACGTATCCACACGTGTATTCAACGGCCCTCAAACGAATCCGGGAGTTACTTCCAGTCCAAAATTATTCGTGTCAGCCACTGCGGGGGTTGCGGTAAATCTACCGGGCTTTTCATCCCCAACGCCAAATTTTTCCATTGCTGACCTTGCGAGTTGCAACTTTCCTAACAGGATTCTTTCTGTGAGCCAGGTTCGATTGAGCGGCAGGGCTGAAAATGGAAGGGCAGACTTGAATTGGGATTTGAATAATAATGATGAAGCCGAATTTTTTGAGCTGCAAAGAAGTACGGATGGTAATGACTTCCAAACCATCGCTACTCTGCCGGTAAATTATCCTGAACAAACATCCGCAAAATATTCCTATACTGATAACCAGGATACCGCCATAAGTCATGCCTATTACAGGGTAAGGGCGGTTATGAAATCAGGTGTTCGCAACTACAGCAATGTGACCAATCTTTTGCTTGGAGATAAATTGTTCCTCGCAAATGCACCCAGTCCAAATCCATTTATAGATCATGTGGATTGCGTCATCTCCCTAAAGGCAAAGAATGCCATTACAACAAGGATCTTAGATCAACGGGGGAGCCTTGTGAAGCAGCAAACTCTGGATTGTAATGCAGGAGAAACCAGAATTAATGTCAACGGCCTTGCCCACCTCAAGTCTGGAATGTATATCATGGAATTCCGGATTGATGACCAGGTGGTGAGGTCAAAATTGATCAAGCAATAGAGCGCCATCAGGTGTCGGGTAAGACGGTCTCATCGGATACATCTGTGGCGCTTTCAAACTCCAGCCTATACCCATCGGGATCAACACAACCTGTTACCCACATTCCATTTCCTACAAATGGTCTTGATGCCTCGATGCCTTTTGAGGTGAATTCACGGTATAGGGAAATCGCGTCTTCACAGATAAAACAAATGCTAACACCCTCTCCCACTTTGCCTTTAGGTACCCAGGAATCATGCCCCTCCTTTCTAAATTCCTGCAGCATCAGTGCAGCATCACCCAATTGCAACCAACACCAGCGAAGTTTACCTTCATCTATCCATTTTTTGGTCATAATAAAGCCGAGTCCATCCTTATAAAATTGAAGTGAAGATTCAATATCTGCTACACGGAAAAAAGGAACAGCTTGCCGCACATTCGGTTTTGTTGCCACAGCGTTGCTCATGGTCACGATTTTGAATGAGTGAAAAGTGTAGATTAAGTTAGGAAATTCTCTGCATCCGGATTTACTTATCTTCATTGATCTTTAAAAAATGAAAAAAGCAGATTATTCTTTTTTATTTAGAATCGCATTCGTCTTCCTGTTACTCTTCTCTGGCGTTTTTTGCACACAGGCACAAAAGTTCAGCGTGATCGGGTTCTATACTGCACGACTGGATGCAGCGCACATCAGCTTTGTGCATGAAGCCAACACCTGGTTCTATGAGCAATCCAGGAAATTCAATTTCCGTTATGATTCCACAAACGATTGGAACAACCTGAATGCAACATTTCTTGAGCGTTATGATGTAGTGATATTCCTGGACACCCGTCCGGATTCTGCCGCACCCAGGAAGGCATTCAGAGAATATATGGATAAGGGTGGCGCATGGATGGGGTTTCATTTCGCGGGCTTTGCACTGACGCCCTCAGCCTATCCGCAGAATTGGGACTGGTACCACAATGAATTCTTGGGTGGAGGACAATATAAAGGAAATACCTGGAGACCAACTTCGGCCATGCTTCGTGTAGAAGTAAAGAATCACCCCGCTACAAAAGGATTGCCTACTGTATTTAAGTCCGCACCAAGTGAATGGTATAGTTGGAAGAATGATGTGAAGCTAGCCCCGAATATTAAGATCCTGCTTTCCATCGATAGTTCAAGTTTCCCCCTCGGTACTGGCCCAAAACCACATGAGATCTGGCATAGCGGCTACTACCCGGTGGTTTGGACGAATACAAAGTACAAGATGATTTACTTCAACATGGGCCATAATGATATGGACTATGAAAACAAAACCAACCGGCAACTTTCATCAACCTTCAGTGAACCTCTGCAAAACAAATTGATCATCGATGCCTTACTTTGGTTAGGCAAGATCAAAAAGAAAAAAAGTTAGTTTCAGGAAATGACCGAAACCAAATTATCCGTGAGGGAGATGCAGGAATCAGATATTGAATTGATCACTCAATATTGGTTACAGGACGATCCATCTTTTCTTACAGGTATGGGGGTGGATCTCTCAAAAGTGCCTTTGAAGGGAGAATGGATTCAAATGCTAAAGGAACAGCTCAGCCAGCCGATCGAAGAAAAGAAGTCATATTGCATTATCTGGCTGGACGGAGGTATTCCCATTGGTCATTCTAATGTCAATAAAATTAAGTTTGGAGAGGAAGCATACATGCACTTGCATCTTTGGAAAATAAGTAAACGCAAAAAAGGATTCGGATCTGATCTGGTCAGGAAAACGCTTCCTTATTTTTTTGAAAAACTGAAGTTGAAGAAATTGTATTGCGAGCCTTTTGCTCTTAATCCGGCTCCCAATAAAACACTCGAAAAAATTGGGTTTTCATTTGAGAAAGAATACCTCACTACCCCAGGTTGGCTCAATTTTGAACAACCTGTCAAGCGTTGGGTATTGAATCGTGAACAATATGAGAGAATGATTATTTAATTTGTATTTCAATTCCACTAATAAAATCACCTGTATGAAGAAGTATATCCTGTTATTGAATATGATGGTTTGCATTGCTTTCATTTCACTCGCTCAAAGTGGAACTTCCGGTAAGGTTCCGGACGGTTTTGTATCACTTTTCAATGGCGCGGACCTCACTAACTGGAAACTCCCTGACGGGGACAATGGACACTGGAAAATATTGAATGGGGTAATTGACTATGATGCCGAGAGTGAGGCAAAGAATGACAAAAATCTTTGGACATCAAAAACCTACAAGGACTTTATCCTTCTTGTAGATTGGCGCATAAAGGAAACTCCCTGGAAAAATCCTTCTGTGCCATTGATTCTTCCCAGTGGATTGCATAAGAAAGATGAAAAGGGTCAGCCGATTACGATGGTAGTACCTGATTCTGATTCAGGAATTCTCATGCGTGGCGTTGGTAAGTGCCAGGCCAATATCTGGAACTGGCCAATTGGTTCAGGTGAGGTTTATGGATACAGAATGGATACTGCCATGGCTCCGGAAGTAAGGCGTGGCGTTACTCCAAAAGTAAATGCCGATAAGAATATCGGGGAATGGAATACGTTTAAGATTACTCTCAAAGGAAATCACCTCACCGTTGAATTGAATGGAATCGTGGTGATTGAAAATGCACTTCTCCCAGGTTTGCCAGAACAGGGTCCAATTGGATTGCAGCATCATGGGAATAAGAGAGATGGTCAATGGGTGAGCCCACCAAGTTTGGTGCAGTTCAGGAATATTTATATAAGGGAACTCTAAACCCCGGGTCCGCATTAGGCGGAGAGTTTTCGTAGACCAAAATATATTTCGATACCTATTCATTTGGCACTTCCCAACTCACGTCCAGAGAGCGGGCAAGTAGCCAATTATCCCTCCTCATACCCATTCATACATTAGGCTGAATGGAAGTTTTTGGATTGCAAAATATTGTTATTCAATAAACTAATACACAAATGTTTAGCAAAATACCTATACATAATTGGTACTATGTTTTGCATATTACCATGAGGAAATGCTAGCTTCGCTGCGGATATTTCTAACCCCAGTGAGACAGTTTGGAAATACAGTCGGCCTGAAAAAATAAATGAAATGCAGAAAAAAGCAGATACCCCCATGAAAACAAAAAGGGCAGCAACAAGATTCAAGAGGATCCTATTAATGTTTTTTGTAATCCTTGTTGCCTTCCTCTCCTATTACCAATTATTTTATAAACCACCGCAGGTTAACCTTGGTATTGCCAAGTTGAATTATGTTTTCTCCGGTCACCATGACGGAATCTGGATGGTTCAATTCAGCCCTGATGGAAATTTTGTAGCCAGTGGTAGCATTGAGGGAAGCGTGAAGATCTGGCGAAAGACAGACGGGATTGTTGTGCATAACCTCGTCCATCCACAAGGTGTGACAGGTTTCCAGTTCAGCGAGGATGGAAAATATGTGGTGAGCTCAAGTTATGATGCGGTTGTACGACTTTGGCGTGTAGCTGACGATTCTCTCTTGAAAGTTTTCCCTGGACATGTTGGTACTGTTTGGACGGTTGCCTTTAGTCCCGATGGCAAAACAATCGCCAGCAGTGGAGAAGATCGCACTATAAGAATCTGGGATTTATCTTCTGGGAAAACTATGAAAACACTTAAAGGTCATAGAATGAACATCTGGTCAATCCGTTTCAGTCCCGATGGAACCAAATTAGCGAGTGGCAGCTTTGACCATTCAGTCAAAATATGGGATGTTGCAGATGGCAGGTTGTTGTTCGATTTATCCGGACATACTGAAGCTGTGGTAGCCTTGGCTTTCAGTCCGGATGGAAAAACAATTGCCAGCACAAGCGACGATAAAACCGTCAGGTTCTGGAATGTCCAGGACGGAAGGCTTTTGAGCAAATTATCATACGGACCAGAACATGTGCAGGCAGTAGCTTTTAGTCCCGACGGAAAGAGATTGATCACCGGAGGGAGGGATAAATCTACCCTGGGTGAGTTCCTCCAGAATTTTTTGGGAGATTCAAAATTCAATAAGGGCGTGTCAATGCGGCTATGGGACCTACAAACGGGTAAGTTGATACAAACATTTTCGCACCATCAGAATGACGTAAACGACGTTGACTTCAGTAAGGATGGAAAATGGATAGTAGCCGGGAGTGCTGATAATACCGTGAGCCTTTGGGAAATAATGAAGTGAAATTTCAAGTCCACGATTGAAAACTGGGTTTTTGCAAAAAGCCAGGGAACAACAGTGGAAGAGGCAGAAGGTTACCTAAGAAATTCCAAGATCCAAGATCCAAGAACCAAAGAAAGAAGAGCAATGGGAAGAAAAAGGAAAAAATAGATCCAACTAGGAACCCTTCATTTCGACTGAGAATTTTTCCTATTTACTCTTTGAGTAACAAATTGCTCTTATTTTTCTTCATTGAAATTTTTTTGGATCTTGGATCTTGGATCTTAAAAACCCTAAGCCTCCTGTGGCTTCACTTCCAATAAGTATTTCCTAAGATAATCAACACCTTTCTTCACTTCCTCCCTTCCTTTTGATTCAATTCCATACCAACCTTTATAACCAGCATCTTTAGTAAGCTGAATCATTTTGGCCGTGAGCTCTTCTGTTGGTTGATTGCGGTACGACATTCCTTTTGCATAAGGAATCGTTTTTTCCAGGTAAGCGTAATTATCAAAATCAGGCATGGGGTTTCGCCAATCCGGCAGAATTCCAAACAATGGATGATTCATCCTTTTCATGAATGCGATCATCCATTCGGGGTCATTCGAAACACCACCATGATTTTCTATAATGATCTTCACATTTGATGGCGCAGCATACTCCAGCAAGGGTCGATAAGATTCTTCCGCCCACTTCATCGCCTCCGTTTTATCAGCATCCTGCGGTCCCCGGCAATTGGTACGCACTGCGTGACAGCCGAGGTAGTGCGCTATATCCACCCATTTGCGATGATTGATCTCAAATTGCTTTCTACCCTCCTTTGTGTCTGAGGCTCCATCACCTTCCTCATCTACCATGATCAGCACCATAGTCACTCCGTAATCGTCTGCGCTTTGCTTGAGTTTTTTCAAATAGATTTCCGTTGGAGATTCAAATAGTGTATTCACGAATTCAATTCCGTTCAGCCCAAAGTCTTCGCGTGCAATCCTGGGAAAATCCAGGTTCTTCCATTTCCCCGCCCTGATTTCTTCTACCAACGCCCATTCTGCAAGGGAGATGTCACTTCGTTTTCCAAGAATAGAATTCGCAGGTTCAGTATGATTCATAATATAGGTTTGATTTATCGTTTCAATTGAGAAAACTAATTTACGCTTCGAAACAGGCAATAGGCAATTAGCAACAGGCAACTCAGGTTGTAGTCGATAATTAAATGGTAGCTCGTTCTAATTTGATTAGCATTTCTCGCGTCGCAAATAAGAAATTATCAATCCTTAAGAAGTATCAAAATAGTACGCAACTAACGAATTGGGTTGCCAATTGCCTGTTGCCAATTGCCTATTCCGGAGCAAAATCACTAAGAACTAACAAATATAAACCGGTAGCGAGAAAGTGGATTGCCAATTGCCAGTTCCGAAGCGATAAGTCCAGCCAATCTCAAAGCTCCCACCCCTTCCTATATTCTCTGTATAAAAGTTTATTCGCCTCTTCATTATTCGTGATCTTCATAGTGGATGTATCGTATTCCACCTTTTTCTTTGCTCTTAATGCAACGGCACCTAGTAAGATAGTTTCTGTTACCGCGGTGGCATTGAGGAAACTTCCAGGCGACTGGGTCTTCGTTTTAAAAGCATTTACCCAATACTTCTCGCCGTTCTCCACTACTTCCTTTGGCGCTTCTTTTCCTTTTAGAAACTTCTCCATTTTGGAAGCAGGTAAAAGTTTTGGTTCCTCACAACGGAAACCGGCTATGATCTTCCCTTTTTCGCCAACGAACATCATCCCTTCGCGTTCCAGTGGTTTGCCCTCCATTTCATCAGGAGTGCAGGGCTTCATTCCGCCATCATACCAAAACAATTCAAATGGTGGAAGGGTTTCCTGTTTGGGAAATTTGAAGCGAACGATACTGGAATATGGAAAAGCTACATCATTTGGGACACCGTGACAAACCTGGTTGTCAATCGCACAGGTAGTGGTGCCCCATGCTTCGGCAGAAATTGCAGGCGTATTTATTCCCAGGGTCAGGAATAATGGCCACAAACTATAATGACCCATATCTGCAATGCTCCCTCCTCCGAAATCATACCATCCTCTGAAAACATTATGCGTATAGTTGGGATGATAGGGACGATCGGGAACAACACCTAACCACAGATCCCAATTAAATCCCTCCGGTTTGGGAGGAGTTTCAGTAGGATTGGAAGTCCATTGTGGCCAGACCGGCCTGTTCGACCAATTATGAATCTCTTTCAATTTGCCAATCCTCCCCTCCTGGATCCACTGTTTTACCTGTTCATTTCCGCTGAACTTAGCCCAGGCCAGCAGGTGAGTGCTCACGCCCGTCTTTCTTGCCGTTTCAATGGTGAGTCTTGCTTCATGCATGCGATTGGCAATCGGCTTATGGATAACCACATGTTTTCCTTTTTTCATCGCCGCGATTGAAATATATCCATGAAGGTGATCAGGCGTCATGATCTTTACGGCGTCGATCCCATTTTCTTTCTCCAGCAATTCCCTGAAATCTTCATAGGAAGTACATCCTTTAAAATTCGCATCATTCACTTTGCTATAATATTTTTCCACCAGCTCCTTTCCAATATCCCGTCCTCCGGGTATCCCGCTGAACTTTTCTCCCCAGCTGGCATCATCTAAAACTTTTCTTATGCCATTGCGAATGCCATTGGGCGACCAATCAACATAATTCGTGCTCATTTTATTGGGGTCGCAAACCGAAACGATCTGCAATTCAGGATTAATGATCAGGTTACACATCTCTCTCAATCCTTGTGTGCCACATCCTATGTACGCCAGGTTGATCTTATCGCTCGGGGCAATATATCCTGGTCCACCTAATACATTCCTGGGTACAATAGTAAATGCAAGGGAAGCAGAGGCGGCAGAGGCCAGAAAGTCACGACGAGTAA
>Ga0184625_10000754_pt1 | contig 12805 bp, 8 predicted proteins | sample PLM3_30_b1_FD_133151 | JGI IMG/M metagenome (GOLD analysis project Ga0184625, IMG submission 133151) | Groundwater sediment microbial communities from an aquifer in East River, Colorado, USA - PLM3_30_b1 | ecosystem: Environmental > Terrestrial > Soil > Riparian zone | place: USA: East River... | reverse complement strand
TCGAAGAAATCGCTGAATGCTGCCGAGAAAGAACTTCTTCGCCGCTGGGTCGCCGAAGGCGCGGAATATAAGGCCCACTGGGCCTTCACTGTGCCGGCGCGGCCACCCGTTCCGGCAGTGAAGAACGCCGCGTGGCCGCAAAACGACATCGACCGCTTCATTTTGGCTCGCCTGGAAAAAGAGGGACTGACCCCATCGCAGCCCGCGGACGCCGCGACGCTTACTCGCCGATTGGCGCTCGACATCACTGGCCTGCCTCCCTCCGTCGCTCCTTCTCTCCTTCCCTCAGTCTCTCCGTCTGGCAGTAGGAACGGAGAGACGGAGAGACGGAGAGACGGAGTGAAAGAGATTGTCGTCAATCTGCTCGCCTCACCCCACTACGGCGAGCGCTGGGGACGCATTTGGCTCGACGGCGCTCGCTACGCCGACTCCGACGGCTACGAAAAGGACAAGCCGCGGTTTGTGTGGGCGTATCGCGACTGGGTGGTGGGGGCGCTCAACCGCGACCTGCCCTACAACCAGTTCGTCATCGATCAGATCGCCGGCGACCTGCTGCCTGGTGCGACGCAGGATCAGATCGTGGCGACTGGCTTTCTGCGGAATTCGATGATCAACGAGGAGGGCGGCGTCGATCCCGAACAGTTCCGCATGGAGGCGATGTTCGACCGGATGGATGCGATCGGCAAGAGCATCCTCGGCCTGACCGTGCAGTGCTGCCAGTGCCACAACCACAAGTATGACCCGTTCACACAGGAAGACTACTACGGGATGTTCGCCTTCCTGAACGATACGCACGAGGCGAACGTTGCGGTCTATCCGGCCGAGCAGCAAATGCAGCGGGCCGACGTCCTGCGGCAGATCGGCGAGATCGAGGCCGACCTGCAGCACCGCACGTCCGATTGGCAAGAGCGAATGACGGCCTGGGAGGAGTCGGTCAAGGGCGATCAGCCGGATTGGGTCGTCGTGAAGCCCGAGCAGGACGTGAGCGGCGGCCAGAAGCACTATGTCCTGGCCGACGGCTCGATCCTGGCGCAGGGCTACGCACCGACGAAGCACACGACCGAGTTCGAGGTCGCGACCGACCTCGCTAACATCACAGCCGTGCGGCTGGAGCTGCTCAATGACCCGAACCTGCCGCTGGGCGGTCCCGGACGCTCGATCTATGGCACATGCGCCCTTACAGAATTCCGCCTGGAAGCCGCCCCCGCCGATGGGTCGGCGAAGATGGCCGAACTGAAGCTCGCCGGCGGAACGGCCGACGTGAATCCGCCGGAGAAGGAGCTCGAAGCGATCTATGGTGACAAGACGAACAAGCGCCGCGTGACCGGGCCGATCGAATATGCCCTCGACCGCAAGGACGAAACGGCCTGGGGCATCGACATCGGCCCCGGCCGCCGCAACGTGCCGCGAAAGGCCGTGTTCAACTTCGAGCAACCTCTCAAGTTCGACGGCGGGACGAGACTCAAGTTCCGGCTGACGCAGAACCACGGCGGCTGGAACAGCGACGACAACCAGAACCACAACCTGGGCCGCTTCCGGTTCAGTGTGACAACCACGGCGGACGCCAAGGCCGATCCGTTGCCAGCTGCCGTCCGCAGAGCCTTTGAAACCCAGCGCGACCGCCGAACGCAAGCGCAAACCGCGGCCATTTTCAGCTACTGGCGGACGACCGTTGGCGATTGGAAAGACGCCAACGCGAAGATCGAGGCGCTCTGGCAACAGCATCCGGCCGGCACTTCGCAATATGCTCTGGCTTCGCGCGACGACCACCGCCAGACATTCATGCTGGCCCGCGGCGACTTTCTCAAGCCCACAAAGCCGGTTTCGGCCGGCGCGCCGGGCTTTTTGCACCCGATGCAAACCTCTAGCCCCTCGCGGCTGGACTTCGCCCGCTGGCTCGTCGATGAACGTTCGGAGACGGCAGCGCGGGCGATCGTCAATCGGGTTTGGCAGGGGTATTTTGGCACGGGCCTGGTCAGCACCAGCGAGGACTTTGGCATGCAGGGCGAAGCGCCGTCGCATCCCGAGTTGCTCGATTGGTTGGCTGTCGAATTCATGCAGCACGGCTGGCGACTCAAGTGGCTGCACGAGCTGATCGTTTCGTCGGCCACCTATCAGCAGGCGTCGCGCGTCACGCCGGGATTGCTGGCCCGCGATCCGAACAATCGCCTCTTGGCCCGAGGCCCGCGGTTCCGTCTGGAAGCCGAAGCCGTTCGCGACGTGGCTCTGGCGGCCAGCGGCCTGTTGAACGAAAAGCTCGGCGGAGAGCCGGTCTATCCGCCCGCGCCGGACTTCCTGTTCGTCCCGCCGGCCAGCTACGGGCCTAAAGTCTGGAAGGAGGCCACGGGAGAAGATCGCTACCGCCGCGCCCTCTACACCTTCCGCTTCCGCAGCGTTCCCTATCCCGTGCTGCAAACGTTCGACGCCCCCAACGGTGAATTCGCCTGCGTCCGCCGCGCGAGCAGCAACACGCCGCTGCAGGCCTTGGCGACGCTCAACGAGCCGCTGTTCCTCGAGTGCGCCCGGGCGCTGGCGCTGAAAACGTTGACCGAAGGCGGCGTCACCGATGCCGAGCGAATGCAGTTCGCCTTCCGCCGCTGCACATCGCGCTCGCCGGATGAATCTGAATCGGCCGCGCTGCTCGCGCTGCTCACGAAGCAAATCGAACGATTCAACGCCGCGGATGCTAAGCCGTGGGACTTGGCTGCCAATGACCCAGCCAATCCGCCCGCACTGCCGGCTGGCGCGACAGCGGCGCAGCTTGCAGCTTGGACCGCCGTCAGCCGCGTGCTGCTGAACTTGGACGAGACAATTACCAAGGAATGACCTATGCACTGTCAAACGCACCTTCATCGCGGCTTGCATCCGACCGCTCTGGCTCGCCGCTGGTTTCTCCGCGACTGCGGCGTGGGTCTGGGTGCGGCGGCGCTCGCCGAGTTGGCCGGTCGCGCCATCGCGGCGCCGCTGCCGGCCGATCCACTCGCGCCCAAGCCGCCGCACTTTGCTGCGAAGGCCAAGAGCGTGATCTACCTGTTCATGGCCGGGGCGCCGAGCCATCTGGAGATGTTCGACAACAAGCCGGAGCTGGCCAAATGGGACGGCAAGCTGCCGCCGGCGGAATTGCTCAAGGGCTACCGGGCGGCGTTCATCAATCCCAACAGCAAGCTGCTGGGGCCGAAGTTCAAATTCGCGAAATACGGCAAGTGTGGAGCGGAGCTGTCGGAACTGCTGCCCCACCTGGCGACCGTGGTCGATGAGATCGCGATCGTGAAGTCGATGGCGACCGACGCGTTCAATCACGCGCCGGCTCAGATCCTGATGAATACCGGCAACCAGCAGTTTGGCCGGCCGAGCATTGGGGCCTGGGTGACTTATGGCCTGGGCTGCGAAACGCAGGACCTGCCGGCATTCGTGGTGTTCAGCAGCGGCAAGAAAGGCCCCAGCGGTGGCAACAGCAATTGGGGCAGCGGCTTTCTGCCGACCGTCTATCAGGGCGTGCAATTCCGCGGCGGCAGCGAGCCGGTGCTGTTTCTGAACAACCCCCGAGGCGTCGATCGCGAGCTGCAGGCCGACTCGATCGACGCCATCCGCACGCTCAACCAGCATCGCCTCGCGCAGGTCGGCGATCCGGAAATCGCCACGCGTACTGCCGCGTTTGAGATGGCCTTCCGGATGCAGACCAGCGCCCCGGACCTGATGGACCTCTCGCAGGAGAACAAGGAAACGCTGGAGTTGTACGGCGCGGAGCCGGGCAAGTCGTCGTTCGCCAACAACTGCCTGCTCGCCCGCCGGCTGGTCGAGCGGGGAGTGCGCTACGTGCAGCTCTTTCACGAAGCCTGGGATCAGCACGGCAACCTCGTCAAAGACATCAAGCAGAACTGCCTCGACACGGACAAAGCTTGCACGGCGTTGGTCACGGACCTCAAGCAGCGCGGCCTCCTCGATCAGACGCTCGTCGTCTGGGGTGGCGAATTCGGCCGCACGCCGATGGTCCAGGGCGGCACCGACGGCCGCGACCACCACCCCAACGCCTTCACGATGTGGCTCGCCGGCGGCGGCGTGAAGTGCGGCCTGACGCTCGGCGAAAGCGACGAATTCGGCTTCAACGCCGTGAAAGACCGCGTTCACGTCCGCGACCTGCACGCCACGCTGCTGCACCTCTTGGGACTCGATCACCAGCGGCTGACATTCAAGTTCCAAGGCCTCGATGCCAAGCTCACCGGCGTCGAGCCGGCGCAAGTGGTCAAGGAACTGCTGGCCTAGTTAGCAGGCACACTGCGGGTTTCTGACTCATTTCAATTTGTTCCCGCTCGAACCAATGGGTTCGAGCTACTTCACCACCCGCACCGCCGCCGCGAACTCCTGATTCCGCGAGAGCACTTGTACCTGCCGGTCATGCGCCTCCATCCACTCGCAGAGCGCCCGCCACTCGCCTTCTTCCCAGGCGTCGTACTTGCCGCTATTGCGCCAGTCGCTCAGCTCGTCGAAGACGATGATCGTGCCGGGCACGATTCGCTCGTTGAGCTGTGTGAGCGTGTAGATCGTCGAGGAATACAAGTCGGAGTCGTTGTGTAGCAAGGCCACGGGGCCGGGATGCGCCGCGAGCCAGCCGGGCAGCGTGTTGTCGAAGAAGCCGGGCACGAGTTGGGCATTGGGCAACACGCGCGGCAAACTCTCGACGGCAAAGTGCCCGCGCTGCTTGCCGCCCCCGTGCTTCGTCATCACCCACGCTTCGGGCAGGCCTTCGAACGAATCGAATCCAAAAACTTGCAGCGCGCTGCGGTCCTGCGACCAGCGGGCCAGCCAGTTGAGCGATCCGCCGCGAAACACGCCGAACTCCAAGACATGGCCGACTGCAGGCGCCAGCTCGAAACAGCGGCGGAGATGATCGATGCGGTTGCGGTACGCGGGGGCAGCGTAAAAATGCTCGATCGCCAGGCTCGCACCCTTGTGCGGTCCCGAAGTACGGCCACCCGGAAGAACGCCCGCTTGCTCCCAGGGGCTAAAATGCGGGCTGCGGACACCGGGCACTCGCGGCCGTGGCCAGCGTCCACCCGTCACTCGCCGCAGCAATTGGGTCAATTCACTCATCGGCGAACCCTTGTGGAATGGTCAGCGGGCGAGGCGGCCGGCAAAGAAACGGCCGATCCGCCGGCCGAGCGTCTTGGGCGGTGCGAGAACCAGTTCATCGGCGTCCCAGCAGAGCTGCCGGATGTCGCCGCAGAAGCCCTGGCGGATCGGCAACCGCGGATGTTGCGGGAAAAACGGCGCGAGCAGGTCGATGTCGCCGTCGTCGTAGTGCAGCTCGCCGTAGGGAATCGCGGCCGGAATTTTGGGCGTGATGACGCTGATGTTGTAGCCGTACTGCTTGAGGCGGGCCTGGCGGCAATCGAAGCCGGCCAGCACCAGGTTGTAGAGCACGAGGCCGGCGTTCCACAGTGTGACGTGCCCGCCGACGATCGGGTGCTTGAGCGGCGGCACGGTCACGGCCAGCACGCCGCCCTCGCGGAGGTCCGCAAATGCCTTCCGCAGGAAAAAGTTGACGTTGAGCTGGTGCTCCAGCACGTGCGACAGCCACAGGCAATCGAAGGGCCGCTCGAACTCGTGCCGCAGGTAGTCGGCGACGATCACGCCTTCGCTGAAGCCCACGATGTCGATCCCGGTGGCTTGCTTGCCCGCTGCGCGAAACCGCGCCAGATGCCGGCCGCGGCCGCAGCCGACGTCGAGCACGGTCTGGAACTCGAACTCGGCCAGGAGCTTGTCGAGCGCTTCGGCCGCCATGAGCGGCTTGGCGGTTGTCGGCGGGGCTGGTCTCATTTCGAACTCCAAGCGCTCTGACGTTCAAAGCACGAGTCGTGCCGGCAACACTCGCGGCGGCAAGTCGCGCGTCCAGCGGACGACGCCATCGACCAGGCCGCTGATAGCACGGGAAATCAGTCCCGCCGCGGAATCGGCAGCTGGGCGAGGCCTCGCGCCGGCCAGCGCAGCCTCGACCAGCGGCGGCAGGCGGCTGGGAATCTCTGCGACCGGCCACTGATGCGAGAGAATTCGGCCGGCGACTTCGCTCACCGGTTCTTGAAACAGCTCGCAGCGGCCTTCCGCCAGCGCCGACGTGACGATCCGAGTGGAAGCCGCGTCGTCATCCATGCAATAGACGGCGTACGGATGGCGGTAGTTGGCCTTGCCGTAGCAGAGCACGGGCAAGCCGGCCGCCAGCGCCTCAACGCCGCACGACGAGTTGACGCAGGCCAAGGCCCGAGCGCCTTCCATCGCTACCGCCAGCGACGGACTCGTATCCCACGAGCCGCCCAGCTCGAGCACGCGCGAGCGGAACTCATCCGGCGGCGCAAACCGCGGGTGATGCCGCACGCGGACCGGCAGCGCCGATTGCCGGCAGATGAACTCGACAAACGCCTGCATGTTCGCAAACCAGGGCGACAGCCGCGTGATCTGCACGTCGCGGTCGAGTTGCAGCACGACGAGCAGGTCGCCGCTTTCGCGCACCGCCAGCGGCGTGACGGGACGGCTAGCGAGCGGCTCGCTGGACCAACTGGCGTTGGCGTTGATGCCAACGGGGTCGATTTGGATGTGGCCGCGCTGTGGATGCCAGCCCAACTCCGTGAACAGGACCGGCGTGCCGCGGCGGCTAAGGGTCGCCATCGCCGAGTCGTATTTCGCGTTCGAGCCGTTCCAGACAATCGCCAGGTCCGAGCGAAACAAGTACCGCCAATGCGGCACGCGGCCCGACTGGGGCCCGCGCCAGCGAAACACATCGTGTCCCATTCCCCGGCACGTGGCGGCGATCGTGTCCAACGCCACGCCCGGCTGCGGGTCCTTGCGGGCCTCCACGAGAATCGTGCTCATTCCGACCTCCGTGCTTCAATCCTGCCGTGCTAGCAAGGATGGCTCTCTTCCCAAAGTGCCGAGCGGAATCGTAGGCCATCCCGCCCGATCCACGGAATAGCAGTTACGCGTGTCGCGGCAAAATCAGAGCACCGGAAGCACCGATCGTCATTGCGATCGCAGCTCGATTTTCGGCGTCCGCTCGGCGGCGGTGATTTTCGCCGTCAGGCCCGACTCGGCGGGTTTGCTGTAGCGCCGCGGGGCGAGCCACTGCTGCTTCTCGGCCTGCTCACCGCCCTCGCCCGACGGGCCGTAGCTAATCTTCAGCGCGGTTACGCCGACCTGGTATTCCCCTGGCTTCGCGCCGTCGTCGGACTTGTCGGTGGTGAGCTTGAACTTCCCCTCGGCGTTGGTTTTTCCCGCCGCTGGGCGGCCGCCGGACTTGGGCAGAAACAGAACTTGTGCCTCGGGCAGCGGCTGACCGTCGAGCAGGACCGTTCCCTCGACGGGAATGAGGCCGCTGCCGCAGCCGGCGAGGGCTAGTGCGGCAAAGAGCGCAGCCGCTTTTGCGACGCGGAGCATCATGGTCGATGACGGCACACGGAGTGTGCCTACTACGGAACGGCGGCGGAATAGCCGTCGGCCAGGCCGCCCAGGTATTGATAGGTCCAGTGGTCGATCGACTGGTTGAGGAACCGCACGCCGCCGTCGCCGAAGCAGAACTGCGACCCACCGCGGTGCAGCGATTTGAAACCCAGCGAGACCGTGTCGTTGCAGTCGGTGCGGCAGTCATCGACCGTTTGCCATTGCGCCCGCTGGCCGCAGGAGTCGTAGTTGATCGGCACGATCGTGGTCATCACGCCGCTGCCGTTGTTCGAGTCGGCCCAGCCGGTGCCGGCCACCGACGAGCACCGCGGCCGCATCTCGCCGATGAAGATCGTGTTGGACAGCCCGTCGGTCACATCGGGCATCCGGGTCGCCATCCGGCGGGGATAGCTGGCGGCTGGCGTCGAGTTGTGCCGCCCAAAAGGCCCACTCGCCGCCAGATGCGCGACCTTCGGCAACGCGAACGGATTGTACGGATGCGAGCAGGTGCAGTTGCCCCGCACGTTGCCCGTCGCGCTCAAGCCATTCGGCCCCGCGGAGCCGGCGTAGCTGCACAGCGCATTGCGGCTGGTCGGATGCACGCCCGCATAGTCGCTGCTGGGGCAGACCAGCGACTTGATCTTGATCTTGCGGATGACGTTGTTGAAATTCACCGGCGCGGTTTGGCTCTCGATGATCGGCTGCGAGAAGTCGATCTGATCGAGCGTGTTCCTCTGCTCGTAATAGGGCAGCATCAGGTGGATCAGCGAGCCCTTGCCCTCCGTTCGCGGCGCGGGCGCGGGCGGCGGATCGGTGCTGTCCCAGGCGGCCCACGAGCCGAAGGGAAACGTCAGATGCGTGTCGTGGTAGTTGTGTAGCGCCAGGGCGAGTTGTTTGAGGTTGTTGCCGCACTGCGTCCGCCGCGCAGCCTCGCGGGCTGCCTGCACCGCCGGCAGCAGCAGCGCGATGAGGATGCCGATGATCGCCACCACGACCAACAGCTCGACCAATGTAAAAGCTGACCGCTTGCCCATTTTCTCCGTTCCCCGAAAGGCCTCTCTCCATTCCAGTTGCTCATTCTAGGCAGCCGATCGGCGGCGGGCGCGAAATTGCCCGTTGGCTGGGATGGTTTAGCCGAGACGTCGATGTAAGTACTTGCCACACATGCCTTTAGATCGGAATACGGGCAGGGAAGTTCGCCCAATCCAACATCTCATTCATGCCTACGCGTGCTTTTTTCTCTGCGCCACGGAATGAGTCTTAACTTGTTATCCAGTAATGCTTTGCGACGCAAGGATCGCCACAAACGATATGCAGTCTATGCAAGTTATTCAGTTCCGATGAATCGACCAACCCACGCAATGACCGCGGCGATCCATGCGGGATCAATTGTACACATTGCCAGTGCAGCCGTCAAGTAGCGCCGCGGACGATCTTGTGATCCCGCTTGCCGATTGATACTCTCCCCAGCCCAGTGCCGGACCTCCGCCGGCGTGGGATCGCCCGTTCAATGGCAGGATCCGGCCGTGAGATTTCTCCACTCCCATGCCACTGGCGCCCTGTGTCTGGTTGCGATCGCTGCCGCGGTCAACTCCGCCGGCTGCCGGATGGTTTCGACGGGCCGCAACGTCGATGGCGTGCGGTACTTTCAGCAGGGCAACTATCCGGTAGCCCAGGACCGGTTCCAGGCGGCACTGACCGTCGATTCGCGGAACCCAGACTCCTATTACAACCTGGCGGCTGTTCGGCACCGCACCGGTCTGTCCAATCGCGACCAGAATTCACTGACGCAAGCCGAATCGCTCTATCAGCAGGCCTTGGCTTACGACCCGAACCATGTCGATGCCTATCGCGGCCTGGCCGTGCTGTACACCGAAACCGGCCGCACGAACGACGCCTTCGCCCTGCTCAACCGCTGGGCTGCGAGCAATCCGAGTAGCTCGGACGCCCGCGTTGAGCTAGCCCGGCTGCACGAAGAATACAAACAGGACAAGGAAGCCGAGACGCAGCTGAATGCTGCCCTGCAGATCGACGTACACAACTGGCGGGCGCTGGCCGCCTTGGGCCGCCTCCGCGAGAACCAAGGCGACTACGCTCAGGCCCTGCAAAACTATCAAACCGCCTACGCCAATAACCGCTTCAACACCGACCTGCCCGCCAAGATCGCCAGCCTGCAATCCCGCGTCAGCCCCATCCAACCCGGTGCCGCCCCCCTCGCCAGCCCCGCCGCCGCCAATCGCAGCGCCAACAGCGCCGCGCCATTCAGGCGCTATTAGTAGTAGGTCCCTTCTGCCGGAAGGGACCTCAAGGGAGCGCAGCGACGTGGTTCTCAAAGCGCCTCCGTTCGCTAAACATTCTCTTGGTCCCGTCCGGCAGGCGGACCCCCCACCCTTCCGGCCTTGTTCGATTTGCCGCAACGCCTTAGGATGCTGGGGGTTAGGTTCGCCTAAATCTTTCGCGGGAGTGCGCTGCGTTGCTTGAGTCGTTGTATTCGGCCGTGTGGATGTCGGCGGCAAAAGGGTTGTTGCTCTTCGCCCAGGCCGAAGCTCCGGCCGGCGGCGCCGCACCGGCAGCAGGTGCGCCCGCGGGCGCAGCACCGGCGGGCGGAGCGCCCCCGGGCGGCGGCGGCATTATCGAGACGCTGATGGGCAGCGGCATGTTGCTGCCCCTCGTGGCGACGATGGCCCTGATGTACTTCCTGCTCATGCGGCCCGAGCAGAAGAAGCGCAAAGAAATGGCCGAGCTGCTCTCCAATCTGAAGAAGAACGACAAGGTCGTCACGATCGGCGGCATTCTGGGCACCGTCGTGTCCGCCTCGCCGGACGCCAAGTACGTCACCATCCGCATTGATGAGGGGACCAAAATTCGCGTGCTGCGAACCGCCATTTCTCAGGTCGGCGGCCCCGATGAAGCGGAGCCCGACGCCAAACCCGCGGCTTAGCCGCGGCCGAATCGGCGACGCAGCCGCCCTTCGTTCGTTTTTATCCTTTGGCAGGAAGTGCCTTCGATGAACGTTTTTGCTTTGCCCGCCCTCCTCGATCCGCTGTTGGCGGTCAACCACTACCGGTTGATTAACTTCGATCTGCCCACGATCATTCCCGGCACGCCGCAGGCGTCGTTCGGCATCATCGTGCTCGTGCTGATCGCCGCCTCGTTCGCCGCCGGCATCTTGTTCGCCAACGCGATACGGCTCAAGGACTATGGCTGGAAGCTGGGGCTGATTCTCAGCACGTTCCTGGTCTCGACGTTCATCGTCCTGTTCGGCGACTTCCGCCTGGGCGTCGATCTGAAGGGCGGCATCATCCTCGTCTATGAGGTCGATAAGAAAGAGACCGCCGCGATGAGCCGCAGCGGCAAGTCCGATTGGGAAATGGGCCAGCTGATCACGGTCATCCGCAAGCGGCTCAATCCCGACGGGCTCAAGGAAATCGTGGTGCGGCCGTTCGGCTCGCAGCAGGTCGAGATCGTCGTGCCCGAGGTCGATCCGGTCGAGGTCTCCCGGATCAAGCAGCAAATCCAGACGGCGGGCGTGTTGCAGTTCATGATCGTGGCGTCGGCGGCGACCGACGCCGACCTGGTCGAGCTGGCCAAGACCCACTCCGAACAAATTGGCGAAAAGCGTCTCAGCCGCGAGGTGCTCAACGAACAGGGCGAGCGCGAAGGCTATTGGGCCACGCTGGCCCGCGAAGAGAAGAAACAGGAAGGCGTGGATCCGCCCTTCCGCAGTCTGGAGCTGGTTGGCTCCTCCGTGATCCGCGGCTCGGAAACGGGCGAGTTGTTGCACCTGACGCGGGACGAGATGCAAGTTCTCGGCAACGACCTGGCCTTCAAGGCCTGGCTCGCTCAGCGCGGCCTGCGGAACGTCGATATCCTGCTGAAATACGACAAGGATTTCGACGTCCGCGGCAGCGATCTGAGCGCCTCATCGACCGGGTTCGACACCGAGTCGTTCAGCCCGTGCATTCACTTCTCGATGACGACCGACGGCAGCTACAAGATGGGCTTTTTGACCCAGAGCAACATCGAGCGGAAGCTGGCGATCGTCTTCGACAACCACTTGCTTTCCGCCCCGAACATCCGCAGCAAGATCACCGACAACGGCCAGATCACCGGCCGCTTCACGCAGGAAGAAGTCGATTTCATCGTCAGCATGCTCAAGTCGGGCAGCATGCCCGTCGTGATGCAAAAGAATCCGACGAGCGAAAACCAGATCGGCGCGATCCTCGGCCGCGACACGATCGAACAGGGCGGCCGCTCGGTCGTCGTGGCCCTCGGGCTGATCCTGCTGTTCCTCGTGGTCTATTACCGGATCGCGGGCGCCGTCTCGGCCTTCGCCCTGACGCTCAACCTGCTGTTGACCGTGGCGATCATGGTGCTCTTGCAGGCCCCGATCACGCTGCCGGGCCTGGCCGGCCTGGTGCTGACCGTGGCCATGTCGGTCGATGCCAACGTGCTCATCTCCGAACGTATGAAAGAAGAGCTGGCCAAGGGGGCGACGCTGCGGATGGGCATCCGCAACGGCTTCGATAAGGCCCTCTCGGCGATCATCGACGGCAACATCACCACCTTCCTCACCGCCCTGGTGCTGTATCTGATCGGCACCGACCAGGTCCGCGGCTTCGGCATCACGCTGATGCTCGGCAACGTAACCAGCGTGTTCACCGCGATCTTCTGTAACCGCGTGATTTTGGAGGTCGGCGAGCGGACCCGCTGGCTGAAGACGCTCCGCATGTCCAACTTCCTGACCAACCCGCAGATCGACTGGGTGCGGTTCTTCAAGCCGGCGGTCATCGCTTCGGTGCTGCTGATCGTCGTGGGGATCATCGCCACGATCGCCCGCGGCCGCGGCCTGTTCGACATCGACCTGGCCGGCGGCACGTCGGCCACGTTCATCCTCAAGGAATCGACGCCCGAAGCCGACGTGCGAAAGAAGCTGGACGTCGTTTTCGACAAGCTGATCGATCCCGAGCTCAAGGTGCCGGTCGATCACGACGTCTATCAGTTTACGGTCAACACGGAAAAGGCAGAGACCGTTTATAAGGTCGATAGCTCGCTCTCGTCCGTGGACATGCTCAAGGACAGCATTCGTGACGCCCTGCGGCTGAACGACAAGTCCGACGGGCTGAAGACGTACAAGATGGAAATCGGCATGCTGACGGAGTCGTCGCTGGAAAAGCCGCCGTCGTCGATCGGCGCTCCCCCCATCTCGCCCTCCGGCGGCTCGCCGCTGCTTCCGCCGGCTGGCTCGCCGTTCATTCCGCCGAGCACCTCGCCAACTCCACCGGCGACAACACCAACAACCCCGGAGCCAACGACGCCCGCCACGCCAGCACCCGCTGCGACGACGCCGGCCGAGTCGCCGCCCGCGAAAACCGGC
>Ga0184625_10000752_pt1 | contig 12817 bp, 13 predicted proteins | sample PLM3_30_b1_FD_133151 | JGI IMG/M metagenome (GOLD analysis project Ga0184625, IMG submission 133151) | Groundwater sediment microbial communities from an aquifer in East River, Colorado, USA - PLM3_30_b1 | ecosystem: Environmental > Terrestrial > Soil > Riparian zone | place: USA: East River... | reverse complement strand
TGGTACGGCCATCACGACGGCGAAAAAGGTTCGGCCGGTGGCCTGACAAACCTTCGCGAAGTCGAAACGGACATCTACCTCTGGGCGTTGCAGCCAGGCGATCTCGAACGGCTGCCCAAGCGTGAATGGATTGGATATCTAACGTCGGGAGACGCCGCATATCCGCTCGCCGCGCTTCAGCAGGGACTGAGTGAAATCCAGCGCGCGGCGGTACGCCTCCACGCCGATACGAGCACGTCAGACTTTCCGCCGCATCACACCCGCGGGTCTGGCGTGAATCCGGTGGCCACCGAAGCGCTCGTCAATTTGACGCTCGGCGCCAACGATCCGAATGGCTCAGGACACGGCCCGTTGCCGCTGCACGCTCAGGTGCGTCACTTCGATCCGGACAGGCACCGCGCCGGGCTGGCCGAGGATGTCGCCGCCCTGGTGGAGAAAATTACCCCAGAAGGCGTCACGCTGACGCTGGTGAATACGCATCCCTTCTCCTATCGAAATGCGATCGTCCAGGGGGGCGGCTACGGCGAGCACCAGATCGTGAGCGTTGCGGTGGGAGGACAATCCTTTGCCGTTGATGCGCCGTACTTCAGCGTACGTCTGGCGCCCGGCGCCGGTGAGACGCTGACGATTCAGCTTCGCCGCTACGCGAATCAGCCGACGCTGGCGTTTCCGTGGGATCGCGGCTGGATGATCAGGAAATAGCAAAGAATCGGTAGTATGCTGCGGTAGAGATATGTCCGCAGGCAAGCGCCTCATGCTCGTCGACGACGACAAGAACGCACGCGAGGGCTATCAGATATACCTGTCGGGAAAGGGTTTTCGGGTGCACGTCTTCGAGGGCGGGGCTGACGCGTTGGCCTTCGCGGCATCGGAAAGCCCCGATCTCGTCGTGCTGGATCTAGGTCTGCCAGATGTCGACGGGTGGGAAGTGGCGCGCCGGCTCAAGAGCGGAGCGCAGACGAGAGACATTCCGATCATCGCGTTCAGCGGCAGATCGATGCACCACGAACAAATCAGCGCGCTCCGCGCCGGCTGCGATGTGCACCTGACGAAACCGTGTCCGCCCGATCGCCTGCTCGGCGCTATCGAGAAACTGCTCGGTCAGACTGAAACGCGACGCACCCACGCCGACGCCGCTCGCGACCCCTACTAGTTCACTCTGTTTTCACACGTGCTGAGCAGTTCGGAAGGTATCTTTGCCGTCAGCCTTTCGTCGGAGCTCGTCACACCAGAGGGAAACGCCGCCAGCTTTCAAGTCGGCGCCGCGCGGACTTGCAATCCGGGCGATGACGACCGCCCCTGAAGCCAGGCGGACGGTCCCGATCGCGGCGGTTGTGCGCTGATCCAGCGTCATTGCCATGATGCCCAGCGATAGAATCTGCCGCTGCGCCAGGTCCTTCATATCGGCGAGGCGATCGCTCGGTTCCTCAATCACCGTGGGCATCACCTGGAACGCCAGCATCTGGCTTCCGCGCAACACCTCGACTTTCATTGCCGACCCGGCAACGTACTGAAACGACAATCCCATCCATGCCGCGATGTTGTCCATCGGCCGGTCGTTGACGCTCACGATGATGTCGTTGAGCTTGAGTCCGGCAGTGGCGGCCGGGGTACCGGGCACGAGGTCGCTGACGATGACGCCGACCTCGCGAGGCAGCTTCAGCGCGGCGGCCAGCGCCGGTGTAAGCGTCTGGAGGCCCGCGCCGATCACTGGACGATGGACGTGCCCGTGTTCCCGCAATTGCTTGTACACCCATTCGACCAGCACGGCAGGAACGGCAAAGCCAATGCCTTCGCTGCCGCCGGACTGCGTGCTGATGAACGTATTGAGTCCGACCATCTGGCCCGCCGTGTTGACGAGCGGGCCTCCGCTGTTGCCCGGGTTGATGGCGGTGTCCGTCTGGATGTACAGCATCGGGTTGTCGGGATCGGGCTGACGCGCGATTGAGCTCACGACCCCCATCGTCACTGAATTGTGCAGACCCGCCGGACTGCCGAACGCCAGTACCATCTGACCCTGCCGTAGCGCGCCAAAATCCGCAATCGGCAACGCGGGCAAGTCTTCGACAGGAATTTTCAACAAGGCCAGGTCGGCTTCGGCAAACGTTCCGACGAGATTGGCATTGATGGGTTTGAGAAAGGATTGGGCAGCAGACTGCCGATGCCGCGGGCGTCGCGCGGCACGATCCGGACGCTGATCTGCAGAGCGTGAGAGACGACGTGCGCGTTCGTCATAATGTAGCCGTCCGGCGATACGATGACGCCGGACCCTACGCCTTGTTCCCAGCCCTCGATGACATCGGCACGGCCGCTCTGCTTCTGTGCGTCGTACTTCGAGACGAGCACCTGAACCACGGTCGGCGAGACCCGCTGAACGACGGTCTCGATTGACTTATTGAGGGCGTCGAGCGGATCGACCGGCGGCGCTTGCGCAAGGGCGCCGGTCGCTCCGGCCAGCACGAAAATAAGAACCAAGCTGGCAATGTGCACTAGAACCTATAGCTCATCCTCGCGCCAATGCGCGTGAGATCGATGTCGCCCGCACCACCGAAGAATTTCATGTACGAGATGTTCGGTCCGACCGCCAGGCCGCGCCAGACCGAGAAGTCGACGCCGCCGCCGACCGTCAACGCCAGGCTCGTGTCGGAGCGCCCCTCCGCGATTCGAGTGAGGCGCGCGTCGTCCGGCAGCACTTGGGGGCGTCCGCCCCTGCCGCCGCGCTGAAGCGCAATGGGCCGGCCATCACGGTCTTGGTACTCGAAGGCAGACCCGCGTCTGATTTCGGCGACACCGCCCCCACCTTCCACGTATGGCGTGAGCCATCTGGCAGGGCTTGGAAACTCCGTCACGAAGTTCGTCAGGAACGCCACCCCTCGTCCGTTTCCGCTCGTATTGTCGGTCTCGAAATCCGGCAGCGCGAGCGCTTCGAAGTCGAATCCGAATCGAGGCGTGAAGCGGTAGCCTACGGCACCGCCCGCCGCAATGTTGGTGTCTCCCTCACCGAGCGCACCTGCGAAGAATCCAGAAATCCTCGCGCCTTCCTGTGCGTGTGCGGGCACGGCGCACCCGAGCGCGATCGCGAGGATCAGGGAAAAACGGCATGCTAGCGACATCAATTTGTCTCCTTGTGAAGCCGGGCTTTGTAGTGCTCAACTTAAGTTGAGCCCTACAGACCAGCCAGCCCGGATGGTCCGCTGCGATGCAAGCGTGATGCCCCGAAAATCGCGTCATTGGCGCTGATGTGCGCGCCGCGTGTCCTCTTGAACACGCGGCCCTGTTCACCTTAGATGAATCATTGCCACGAAATTTTCACAACTACGCCGCCAACCCGACGGTGAATGTCGCCGAGTATCCGCTCGACGGATTCCCAGCCACCGACGCCATCTCGGAGTTGATGCTGTCGGCGAAGATCATGTCGCGGGTATTGGTCGTCGGATTCGATCCGCGCGACGCGTACACGCCGCTTCCGTAGACTTCGTTGTTGATGGCATCGGGAAACGCAATCTGGGTGACTTTCAGCGACTGTCCGTTGCGCGTCACTTCGACGTGAATGTGCGTGGCGCGTCCCTGATACCAACCCGGATAGACGGTGGTGAATCTGACCTGCCCGTTGGCATCGGTGGTCTGGATGCCACGGAGGTAGGTCTGGCTCCGTTCGCTTCCATACTGCGAGTAGTTGCCGCTGGCGTCGCACTGCCAGATCTCGACATTGACGCCTGTCAGCGGAGCGCAACTGGTTGCGGTGTTGACTACCGTAATCGCCAGGTCGAGCCGCGTGCCGCTCTTGCTTTCGCGGATGTCGCTGCGGAACAGATCTATCAGCGACGGATAAGGGCCGATGGTCTCGTTCGGTGTGACGACGCACGCAGCGGCTGTGGCCGCGTCGCTTGCCGCCGTGGCGGCAGTGGTTGTGGTGTCAGCGATCGCCGCCGTCGGGCTCGTGGGAAGGTCGCTGGCGCAGCCAACGGCCAGTGCCGCGCTGGTCGCGCCGATCAGCGCGAGCGCTTCGCGCCGGCCGATTCCCGCCTTCGCGCGGTGCTTCGGCGAGGCAAGTTTACGTTCGTTGTCCTGCATGTCTTTCCTCCAGTAGTGATGCAACACAACCAGAGTACGCAGCCGACGATGCGAGTGCGGTCAAGAAACGGAAAGCGGGCGTAAAGCTTTGTAAAGCGGAATGTCGATCGAGACTTCAAGGCCGCCGCCTTCGGCGTTTGTGGCGCGAATCGAGCCGCCGTGTGCGTTCACCGCACGGGCGGCGATCGACAGGCCCAGTCCCGTACCGCCCGAATCTCTATCGCGCGCCGCGCTGACGCGGTGGAACGGCAGAAATATCCGTTCGGTTTCGTCCGGCGGAACGCCTGGGCCGTGATCGCGAACACGGATGCGCCCATGCGTAGGAGTGGCCTCCAGCGAAATCTCAACAGCTGTGCCGGTGCGTGTATAGCGGCTCGCATTTCGGACGACGTTTTCGATCGCACTGCTTAGCAACGCTGCGTCGCCGAGCACGATCGCCGGGTCGGAGCGCTGCACGCGTACCTCCCGGCCGGTCTGCCGCGCCTCGTAGTCGGTGTCTGTGGCTACCGATCGCACGATGTCGGATAGATCGACTTCCTCAGCGATCGCCGGCCGATCGCTGTCGGCGCGTCCGAGGGTGAGCAGCTGGCCGATCATCTCGTTCATCCGCGTGCCTTCGGCCTCGATGCGGTTGAGGTGGTTCTCGGCTTCGGGGCCGGCCTTGCGCCGCGCGAGCTCGACGGCAACCTGCAGCCGCGCGAGCGGCGACCGCAGCTCATGCGAGATGTCGGAGAGCAGCTGTTTCTGCCCCGAGACGAGCAGATGCAGCCGCTCGGCCATTGCGTCGAAGTCGCGCACGACGTCGCCGATCTCGTCGCGGCGCGGGCGCACCAGGGAACCCGCTCTGGCGCCCAGATCGCCCGCTGCGAGCCGCCCGCTCGCTTCGCGAACGCGTTTGAGCGGCGCTGCGAGATGGCGGGCAAGAAGGAAGCACACAACCGCGGACACAACGACGGCGGCAACCAGGACGGGTGTGGGGATGAACACGGGCGACGGCCTGGGCAGGGGCGGCGGATAGACATTCGACCCAGGCGCGCGCGGCCGCATGACCTCGAGGCCCACGAGCATCACGACCTGCGCGATCCAGAAGCTGAGGAAAATTTTAATGGCGAGGCTGCGCATAGATGTATCCGACGCCGCGGACGGTCTTGATGCGCTCATCGTCTCCGGCGTCGTCCTGGAGCTTGCGGCGCACTTTGCCGATGTGGACGTCGATGCTGCGGTCGAAGGGATCGAACGGCCGGCCGAGTACGCGCTGGCTGATGTCTTCGCGCGTGACGACACGCCCCGCAGCCGAGAGCAGCGTGTGCAGCAGATCGAACTCGACGGTCGTCAGCTCGACGAGCGTGGTGTTTCTGAGCACGGTTCGGGTGCCTGGGTCGAGCGTGATATCTCCCACCGTCACCGGCGGCATCATGTCCTGCTCGCGGGGTTGCATGCGGCGCAGGACGGCGCGAATCCGTGCCGTGAGCTCGCGCGAGTTGAAGGGCTTGGGCAGGTAGTCGTCGGCGCCAATCTCCAGGCCGACGATGCGATCGACGTCCTCGCCGCGAGCTGTGAGCAGGATGACGGGCACGGCCGAGCGCTGCCGCAGCGCGCGAAGGATCTCGAAGCCGTTCTGCTCCGGCAGCATCACATCGAGGATGACCAGCTCGTAAGCACCGCTGGCCGCGAGATCGACGGCGCCGGCGCCCGAGTGGTGGGCATCCACCTCGAACCCTTCGCCGCGCAGGAGCTCGCCCACCAAATCGCAGAGCTCCCGGTCATCGTCCACGATCAGGATCGTCCTCGACATCTCAGGTCAAATTGTCCACGAAAAAGGGCGCCGGCACTGTGAAGAACGGGAAAGCGCGCGTAAAGAATCCGTAAAGATTGAGCAACCCATACGTCGCGGTTGGTACTGTCTTTGCCTCAGGAGCAGATGCCTGCCCATGAAGGGGAACCCATGCGCTTTGCAATTGCCACAACGCTGGCTGTTCTGGGCGTTCTCATAGCTCCTGCGCGCTCGTCTGCACAGACCTCTCTCGACGCGTTTGGAGCGCTTCCAGTCGATCACATCGCCTCCCTGGGCGACTCGGGCATTGCGGTCGATTTCGGCGGCCGTGTCTCGTTCGACGCATTACCGGCGGTGCAGTTGTTCGGCGAATTCGGCCGGCTCGGCAATGTCATGCCGCCCCTGCTCGAGACGGGCCTGGGATTCGCCGGGCTGAATCTCACGGCGTCTGCGTTTTATGGCGAGGGTGGAGTACGGCTGCTCGCGGCGCCGCATTCGGCGGTGACGCCGTATGTCGAGGGAACGGCAGGCGTCGCACATCTGGGCTTCGGTACGAGTGGGTTCGGTTCAACGACCGATGCGATCGTGCGAGCGGCGTTGAACCGGGTTGACACGCGCGATCCCATATTCGGCGTCGGCGGCGGCCTGCTCATGCAGGGTGGACCGCTCCGATTCGACGTGGGGTATCACTACAAGCGCATCGTGGCTAATAGCGCGCTGAGCTCGGTCATCGGCGCCGGCCAGGAATTGCAGTCGCACCAGATCAGATTCGGGGCGGGCGTGCGGTTTTGACCTGACATGAGGCGAGATATAGCGACGCCTTGGGTTTTTGGTCCGACGCACTGACATGGTGCGGGGTCGGTCACGGTCGACAGCCCGGAAAAACAACGCGGCGGCGATATCGGTTAGTGGCATGGCGCGGCCGACCAGGATTGGTCGTCCGCGGAGGTGGCCGCCGCCGTTGTTTTTGAACTGAGGCACTCGGGCTGTGACCTATCGACCGACCCCACACCACGCCAGCGCGCCGGACCGACGTCCACCTTGAGCGGCGGGGTGGAGTATGGATGAAGCAAACGATAGAAGTCGCCATGAGAGCGGCAGCGGATAAAACACCGAGCCGGCGACCTCCGCGAGCGCCAAGCCTGGCGCGAGCGCCATGGCACGAGACTACAGATGCCGGCGACGTGTTTTGCCACGGCGAGCTTCGTGTTTGCGGAATCGATGCTCCACTCCGTCGCTCAAAGTGCACATGGCCCGCGGCGTGCCGCCTTAGTTCCTCCACGTCGGGTTCACGAACGCGCCGTTGGTCGCGATATCCCACACTGCGAGGCGCGCCCATGCCCAGCCGGCGGCGGGCGCACGCCATTCGAATGTGCGTTTTCCGAATTCGCGCGTCTCTGCGAGCGGAATCGTCTCATGGTGCGTGGTTTTGCCGTCGCTCCACACGATTTCAGCGTAGCGAAGCGGAAATGTCCACTGGGCATCGACCGCGACGACCACTTCGTTCGCACTTGATTTCGAAAAATCTACACGGGGGATCAGCACCTCTCCAGTGGTCGTGAAGAATTCGCCCCTCGCGAGCGGCTCGACGGCGTCTCCCCAGCGCTCGAAGGCCGGCAGCCGATCGAGTTTGACGTAGTTGATGTTCATGTGCGCGTACAGCTCGTCGGTGTCGTCGAACTGGAACATGTCGACTTCTCCGAAGATGCGCTTGCGCAAGCCCTGATTGCTCAGATCGTCGAGCAGATCGAACGAGCGGTCGCCAAGCCGGGAAGCCGACATATCAGACGGCAGCGCCTTCCATCCGGCGCCGAGATACCGTGGATCGCGGAAGAAATCGGTCGCGAGAATCTTGTCGGGGAAGCCGGTCGATCCCTTGGTCCGTGGATGTGTCTGGTACATGTAGCCGCCCTCGCGGCGCACGAGCTCGAGCATTTCCTGCGGGTTCGCCGCGCTGTAGACCTTGCCGTATTTCGGGTGCTGCATCTCAAATGCCGCACCGGCGGATTTCGGCCGGCTCATGAACCAGTACACCGGCTTTGGAAACACGACCGACCAATGGCCGCCGAGATGAACGTTCGCTTCCTCCGCAGGGATCAACAGAAACTCCGGATCGGACTGCGCCTTGAGCGACTTGAAGTAGGCGTCGAGCTCGTCGAGGCGGATATCGGTGAGGTCGGCGGGATGTCCGTCGCCGTGGAAGTCCATGATCATCATGGCGTCGACCCCCATGGCTTTCATGACCGGCTTGAATGGCGGCGTCCACTTTGGACTCGCCGTTGCCTGCACGGTGTCGGCGAGATGCCAGTGCGTGCTCAGCGTCTTGTATCCGGCGAGAGCGGGGAAGCGATCGCGATTGGTATAGCGAAGGACGTTTGCCAGCGCCGTTTCCGGTGTGCCCTCGGACACCAGAAAGAACACGCCCATTCGCTGGGCACGTCCGGGCGGCGCATTCATCCACGGGTAGTACTGCCAGTTCTCCTCGCGCAGCTGGCGCACGCCGATGCCGACGCGGCCTCGCCATGATCGGTGCCAGAGGTACGCGAGGTTCGAGGAAAAGTCGCGCGGAAAGAAGTACTGGTGCGGCGCCGGAAACACCGCGACGCTGCCTCCGGCCGTCTTCGCCGCGAGCGTTCTGTGCCGCACTTGGACCGGCTGGCGCTCTGCCCGGAAACCCGTGCTGAAGATCGTCTTCAGCGTGCCCGAGGTGTCGTAATACGCAATCTCAGAGCGCATGTTGTTGCCCGGCGTGCGATCGGCCGGCGCTCCCATGTCGAGCCCGGCGTCGTAGAAGTAGGCCACGTCGGGCTCGTTGGTCGTCAGCACCGCTTCCTGTTGGATCAACCGGCTTCCTGGATAGAACGTGTACGAGATCGCGCCCTCGAAGTTGCCCATGCGCATGCCGTCGAACACGAGCTCGACGCGCTCGCCGATGCTGCGAGCCTTGGCGCTCCGCAAGGTGAACGTGCCTTGCACGCGCCGTGTGCCATCGGGATGGTTGGCGGGATCGTCGAAGAACGCGTTCCACCCCCCGCGCCTTTTACTGGTTTCGCCCTGGTAGAACGGGCGCGCGTCGCTGACGACCGCGGTGGGTCCTGCGGCAATCGACGTAATCAGCGCACGTGCGGGATCGAGTGAGAACGTCGCACGCCACGGGCGGGACGCATCATCGGACCACGCGACGGTCACCGCATCGCCAGACGCGGTCACAGTCACCGGCCCTGGCCTCAACCCGGTCGTGTCGAGCGTAATCGCCTGCGCCGCGGCAAGGGTTGGAACGAGAACGAATGCGAGAATGACGGTTGGTGTTTTCACTGTTTGTGTCCCAGAAAGACTTTCTACTTTCTACTTTCTACTTTCTACTTTTCACTTCCCACTTTTCACTTTCTTCGCCTTCCACTCTTCAAACCGTTTACGCATCGCCTCGTTCATCGTGGGGTACACGCCGGAGATCGATTCTCCCTTGAGCAGCATGTCGCGCTGAAACTCCTCCTGCTCGTCGTGCTCGAGCGCGGCGTTGGCGACTTTCTCGGCGATCGCCGCCGGAATGACCAGGATGCCGGTGCTTTCGCCGACAAGAATATCGCCGGGAATGACGGTGACGCTGCCGATCCGCACCGGCACCTGGTAGTCCACGCTCATCATCAGCGGCGCGACCGACGACGCGTGGCCCCGGCGCATGTAGGTCTGAATCGGCATCGCTTCCAGTTCTGGCACGTCGCGCATCGCCCCGTCGACCACGAGCCCCGCGCCGCCGCGGACGAGAAAGCGAACCGTGGTCACTCCGCCCGACACACCGGCACGGGTTTCGCCGCCGGCGTCGAAGACAAGGATGTCGCCGGGTTGCGCATCCTCCGCGGAGCGGTAGTTGAGCTGCGGCCCTGCCGCGTACAGCTTGTCGCGCACGTCCTTGCGATTGGGCAGATAGCGGATCGTCCGCGCCCGTCCTACCATCCGCGTGTTGGGTTTCAGCGGCGACAACTCGTTGATGAAATTCTGCGGATACCCTTCGGCGGTCACCAGCGACCATGCCGACTCCAGACCCACCCGCATCAGCTTCTCGAACAGGACACGGTCCGTCGGGCTGAGACGTTCCACGATGTACGCGGGCATCTGCCGCTCGACCGCGTCGAGCGTGAGCGTAGCCTTTTGCGCGGCGAGACTTGCGCCCACGCCTAGAAGGACGAGAAATGTGCTCGTGATCCGCATAATCCGCCTCTCTATGCGTAGGGCTGTACGTAACCTGTTGGGCTCGACGCAACCCCGTAGGGCTCGACCGACTCCGTAGGGCTCGACTTAAGTCGAGCACGACCGAGATCACTAGACCCGCCGGAATGGTGTCAAGATACACTCTTCCCGGAGGTTTTGTATGCGGTTGTTTCTCATCGCTGCCGCGCTTGTCGCGGCGAGCGCGACCCCGGCAGTGGCGCAAGGACTCGTGACGCAGAAGGCGCTGTCGCTCGAGATGGCGCAGGCGATCGTGCAAGGTACTGTGGAGCGTTGTCGCAAAGACGGTTTCAGCGTCAGCGTCTCGGTGATCGACGGAAGCGGGCTGCTCAAGGCATTCGTGCGCGACGAGGGCAACAACGGTCCGCACACGATCGATTTGAGCCGCCGAAAAGCGTACACCGCGCTGACGTTTGCGTCTCGCTGGGCGACGTCGCTCGAGGCGGCGAAAGCGTGGGGATCGGCATTGGGCTCGCCGATGCCGAACGTGGAGGGCACGACCGGGCTGGGCGGTGGCGTCCCGATCAAAGTCGGTGACGTTGCGATTGGCGCCGTCGGAGTCAGCGGCGCCGTGGGCGGCGACAAGGATGAAGTCTGCGCAAAGGCAGGCATCGCCAAGATCGCGCACTTGTTGAAATAGGAGAATCACATGCGTGTCGCACTGGGCATCGCGGGCGTCGTTCTGTTCGTGACGGCAGGGATCGGGACCGTTGAGCTCAAGGGCCAGGGCGGGCGCATCGATGCATGGGCGCCGATGCCGGAAAAACCCAGCCCGTTCGTCCCGCCGAACAAGCCGTTGACCAAGCTGTCCGACATTCTCGCCAAGCATAAGGGCCAAGCCGATTGGTCAGAGGTCATCGTCAGCGACAACCTCTTCCACGGCTCGTACATCTCCATGGCGAAGGGCGCGAAGACTCCACGCCGATTCCATCAGGACAACCGTGCGTTCTGGATTATTCAGGACGGTCAGGTCCGTTTCACTATTGAAGGTGTCGAGCCGTTCGTCGCCTCAAAGGGCTTTCTCGTCCAGGTGCCGAAGCGCCTCGTCTACAGCATGGAAACGGTTGGCGACACTCCATCGCTGCGCTTCGAAGTGTTGATGGCGAACTCGCAGACGATGTATCCGGCCGATGAGACGCCGACGCCGTCGCGCGGCATCAAGTACGAGCGCGTCAGCGTCGCCAACGCGAAGGGCGCGTACGACGAAGCGAATGTGCCGTTCATCGACTACAACCTCGTGATGTCCGGAGGAAAGCCGAAGCCAAAAAAGAATCCGACGCAATTCGTGGGCGACGCGCACGACGGCGGCTACGTCAACGTCGGCATCGCGAACATCATCCGCGGCGATCCCAAGGCGGAGAAGCCGGCGAGCGACAGCGACAAGGGGCATTTTCATCTCACCGGGCCGGAGCTCTGGTTCATGCTCGAAGGGCAGAACGAGTTCAAGATTGGCGACGTGCCCATCTTCGTGGCGAGCCAGGGCGACATCGTCTATGCGCCGGCGCAGGTGTGGCATCGGCCGCGCCACGTCGGCAACGGGATGGCGACGCGGCTCGCGATCGTCGGATACGCAAACTCGCATCTCTTTCAGCCGGGAGGCGGGGGCCAGTAAAGGAGGGTGATATGGGTTGCGCTCGAGCGTGGGTCCTGGTGCTTGCGTGCTTCGTCGTCGGTGCATCTGACACGGGTGTCGGGCAGGCGGGTTACAAGCTCGTCGAATGGCCCGCACCGGCGACCAGCGCTGCCGGGTTCGCCGCGCCGTGGAATTTGATTCAGGCGTCCAGCGTGGCCATCGATACGCGCGGCACCGTGATCGTGCTGCACCGCGGCGCCCATCCGGTCCTCGAGTTCGACAGCGCTGGAAAGCTCCTCCGCTCGTGGGGCGACGGGCTGATCAGCGAGGGCAAGGTCGCCGGCATTCCCAAAGAGAACTTCGCGCCCGATCGTTCCCGCTACTCGGCCGTGTACGGACCCGCCGGATGCACGTCGTGCGGCGCGCACTCGGTGCGTATCGATCCGCAAGGCAACATCTGGATCGTCGACGCGACCGCGCACGTGCTGTACAAAATGACCCCGGCCGGAAAAGAGATCATGCGGCTCGGGACCAAGGGCACGTCCGGCGCCAGCCAGTCCACGTTCAACCTGCCGACCGACATTGGCTTTGCCGCCAATGGCGACCTCTACGTGACCGACGGGTACGGCGGAGCCCGTGTCGTGAAATTCTCGAGAGACGGGAAGTACCTGTTGGAGTGGGGGAAGCGCGGGACGGGGCCGGGCGAATTCGGCTTGCCGCATAACGTGGTCGTCGACGCGAAGGGCTTGGTCTATGTGACCGATCGAGACAACCAGCGCATTCAGATCTTCGATGCGAACGGCAAATTTCTGCGTGAGTGGACGGGCACGGGCGGCGTGTCAGGCCTCGCGCTGACGCGCGACGGGCGCATCGTCACAGGCTCGGTCGTCAGGGACTTGAACGGCGCTGTGGTCGCAAAGCTGCCGGACGCCGCGCCGGCGCATGGCGCCGCGGTTGATGCCGCCGGCAACATCTATCTCGCGCAGCTAAGTGGAATCGTGCAGAAGTTCGTCGTGCAGTAGACGCTACGAATTCATCCAAAAAAGAATTCTCAGCGTCGTTGCGTCGCCGCGGTGAGACAGGGAATATCAGTAATACGTCACCTTCAGCACGAAGTCTGTGCTGACCTGAATGTTGCCGACGTCAAAGATACCGACGCAGTACTCGCC
>Ga0184625_10000751_pt1 | contig 12817 bp, 8 predicted proteins | sample PLM3_30_b1_FD_133151 | JGI IMG/M metagenome (GOLD analysis project Ga0184625, IMG submission 133151) | Groundwater sediment microbial communities from an aquifer in East River, Colorado, USA - PLM3_30_b1 | ecosystem: Environmental > Terrestrial > Soil > Riparian zone | place: USA: East River... | reverse complement strand
CTACGCGCTGATCGCTTACATGACCGCGTATCTCAAGGCGCACTATCCGGTGGAGTTCATGGCGGCGCTGTTGTCGGGCGATATTCAGGGCCGCAATTTCAAAACCAAGGATTCGCTGGTCGAACATTTGGAGGACTGCCAGCGGATGGGAATCGAGGTCGAGCCGCCGGATGTGAACCATTCGGGAGTCGATTTCACGGTGGCCAATGGCAAAATTCGCTTCGGCCTGTCGGCCATCAAGGGTTGCGGTGGCAGCGCGGGCGAGGCGATCGTGTCGGCCCGCAAAAGCGGCGGCGAATTCCGTGACTTGTTCGATTTCTGCGAGCGGGTCGATAGCAGCGGAGCCAGCCGGGCGACGATCGAAACGCTCGTCAAAGCTGGCGCCTTCGACCGCGTCGGCGGCAAGCGGTCGCAGCTCACCGCGGCGATCGACCGGGCGGTGCAGTCGGGCGCGTCGCTGGCCTCCGACCGCAAGAGCGGCCAGAAGTCCCTGTTTGGCGGCGACGACGGCGGTGCGGGGGCCAAATCCTCGGTCAAAATGCCCGACCTGCCCGAATGGCCCGATCGCGAACGGGCTCAGAAAGAGCGAGAAGTCCTGGGCTTCTACCTCACCAGCCATCCGCTCGACGAGCACAAAAACACGCTCTCGAAATATTGCTCGCACACCACGGCAGATATCCCGCAGCTCAAGGACCGCGAAGAAGTGATCCTGGGTGGCATGCTGTCGTCTTTGAAATTCTCGACGACCCGCGATCCCAAACCGGGCAAGCCGTCGAAGTACGTGATGTTCGACTTGGAGGACGTAGCCGGCACGATCCGCACGATCGTCTGGCCGGAACAGTTTGCCGAGATGGGTCAGCTCGTTGTCCCCGACGCCGTATTGCTCGTGCGCGGGGTCATCGATCGCCGCGGCGGCGAAGAGGCCAACCTGGTCGTCAACGAGCTGATCCCGCTCGACCAGCTCGATTCCCGCTACACAACCGGCATCATCGTCCGCATCGACGAGCGCGAACATGGCGAGGGCGCACTGGACGGCGTGAAGGAGATCGTGCGCTCCTATCCGGGAACGAGCGAGCTGCAGCTCGCGCTGGTGCTGGAGGACCGCAGCCGCGTGTACTTGAAGTCGCACAAAGTGCGGCTGGAGGTCAACCGGGAGCTGCAAGACCGTCTGGATAACCTGCTCGGACCGGGAAACCTGCAGCTCATCACGACGCGGCCCAAACCGCATGCCAACGGTAATGGCCAGCGCCGCGGCAACTTTCAGCGACCCGCAGCGCGATAGCGGAGATGCTTAGGTTTTCGGCTCGCCCGACTTTGCGGCTGGCGCCGGATCGCCGGCCTTGCTCGCGTCGGTTGCCGGCTTCTCGTCCGGCTTGGGCGTCGTCTCGCCAGGCTTGGTTGCGTCAGGCGGCTTAGTCGCGTCCGCGGGCTTGGTCGAGTCCGCAGGTTTGGTCGAGTCCGCGGGCTTAGTCGAGTCCGCGGGCTTGGCTGCTTCGCCGGGATTAGCTGCATCTCCGGGCTTGGGCGCACCGGCCGGCTTTTCGGTCTTTTCACCACTGCCTTGCAAGACTTTGACCTGGTTCAGTAGCTGCTTGCCCTTCTCGTGCTGCTTGAGCAGCGCCTCAAGCGGAAAGTCGGCCGGGAAGGACTCGTCCATCTGGCCCAGGAGGCCGTTGTACTTGATGACCGAATCGACCAGGTCCTGGGCCTCGGCGTTCTCCATCAGCGCCGGGTGCTCGGCGAAAACGACGGCGTAGAGCTTCCAGGCTTCCTCATACTTCTTCTTGGCGTCCTCCCACTCGTCGGCCTTCAGCTTCTGGCGATCGGCTTGATAAACGTTGGCGTGCGCTCGCTGCGTGTCGGCTCGCAGCTCGGCCTTGCAGCGCGTCCGCCAATAAGCAAAGTTGACAATCCGCCGATTGAGGTTGATCTGATGGGCGATGCCCTGGTCCTCTTGCAATTGATCGACGGTCCGGCGGACTTCGGGCCCTTTCTCACGGGGGGCGTGGGCGAGGTAGTCGGCCGGCCTGACCTCCAGGGCTGCCGTGCTCTCGTAGGCCAGCATCGCTTCGGCCTCCGTCCGCTGCTCGGGCGCCTTGTCCACCGCGGCTCGTGCGGCATCCGAAAGCGCGGCCCGCTTGGCGGCCAGAATCTTTTCCTTGGCGCCGGGGCAATCCGCGTCCAGCTTCTTCAGGTTCTCGGCGATCCGCTTTTCAACGGCTTCCAGTGCGTTCAAGTTGATGTTGAATCCGGCCGAGGTGGGCAGGTCGCGGTTGCCGTAGGCGGTCCACTCGGCATCGGCCCTTTCCCACTGCTGCTGAGCCTTATCGCCGAAGATGCCGTCCTTCTGCAGCGCCGCCGAGCCATTGATGATCGACATCGGCGCGCCGCTATAGAACAGCAGCGGAGTCCGACCACGAATTGGCTTGCCGCTCACCGTGGCGGCGTTCACGGCCTTGTCGTACCACAGCTTGGCCGTCAGCCAGTTGTCGATAGCCAGCCGCGACTTTCCTGTCAGTGGGTCCAGCTTCTGCACGCCGTTGGTTGCCTCGTCGAGATTGATGCCGTTCTTCCGGAGCAGGTCGTGGAAATCGTCGTCCACGGCGTACAAGTTGCGGAACTGCACCTGCTCGTCGGCCCGGCCGACCTTCTGGCCCATGAACCAGCCGAGCTGGCTGAGCAGCCCCGGCTCGTCGCGGTTGTAGTGCGTGCCTTCGATCAAAAACTTGATGCCCTTTTTGACCCATTCGTAGCGCATGTGGTAGTCGTCGAACTCGACCGAGACGTTGTACGACAGGTTGTGGGCCTGAAAGTCCCAAACTTCGACGAAATTGGGCTGCAGGCGGATAATCTGGTTGACGGTCATCTCCAGCTTGTCCCAGTCCTCGACCTTCTTGTAGTGGTTGGCCTGCACCCAGAGGATGTTGGCGGCCACGCCGCGCAGGCCGAGGGAGGCCAGCTTCATCGTCTCGCTGGCCGGGTCGATTTCACCCAACCGGGCCTGGGCCAGGTTGTACTCGGTGCGCAGCTGCGACAGCCGTCCGCCCGCGTTGCTGTCGTCGCGGCCGTCGGTCAGGTCCGTATCGACAGTGGCCGGCCCGCTGAGGGCGGCAATCGGCGCCAGGAGCAGCGCGATCGCCGCGATGTAGCTGATTTTGCGAATGAACGAGGCATTGCGGCTCATGCGGCCACCTCGCGAGTCTTCAAAAAGAAATAGCCAGTAATCGTCACGGCCATGAAATAGACCAGCCCCATCACGAGCTGCTCGCCCACGAGCGAACCGAAGATGTTGTATCCGTCGGCGACAAATTCGGACGTGTCGAACTGCGTATAGTCGGGCAGCACGTAGGTCGCGGCATACAGCAGGCTCATCAGCCCGCCGTCGAGCACTTTGATGATCCCGATGAAGATCGAGTTGATCTCCAAATCGGTCATCACATTGTTCTGCGAGATCAGGCGAATGAACGACTCGATCGGCCCGCCGCCATAGATCGCGCCGGTGCTGTCGCCGCCGTAATAGACGCCCAGCGTGACGCCGCGCACGAATTCGCCGTAGAAACCCACGACGATGGCCGAGATCGAAGCCAGCAGCGCGACGGGGCCGGAGAGGAACGTGCTGAACATCACGCCAAACGCCGTCACCAGCAGCATGATCAACCAGATGCTGAGATATGCCTTGAAGAAGTTCATCTCGAACGAGGCGTCGCCGGGCCGCAGATAGACGTCGGGCTCGGCGATGCCGAAATACTGCCCTGGATCGACGCAGCGGATCGCCACTTCGACCTGCCCTTCGTGGACGAGGTCCTTGAACAAGTCGAGCTTGGGAGCGTTGCCGCCTTCCGGCGAAACGACCTCGCGCGGGATGTCGCGGCGGTCGGTGGCGAACTCCTTCGAGATGAACGTCATCGGCCCGCTGGATCGGCCCTGAGCTTCGGGGTTGGGATTGCGAATCACCATTTCGCCGAGCACGCCGCGTTCGATATTGCCTTTGTAGGAGCGAAACACCCGCAGGTTCAGCTCCAGCGGAAGACCCTTGGGATATTTCTCGGGCGTCACGCCGGAGAACGTCCACACGGCGTACGCCTTGGTCTGAATGTTGGGCGTGCCGCCGGCAATGTAGCCGCGGTATTCCCACTCGTTGCCGACGTTGATGCCCTTGGTCCGCTTGCCTTCCTTGTCGTAGATGACGAGCTGACCGTAGTGCGGGGCCTTGGCGATGAGGTGCCCCTTGGGCGGGCCGACGCGGTATTTGCCCTCCGCCAACCGCTCGACGTCGTGATAGTGACCCTGCACGGTGTTGGTGCGAATTCGGCCCTGCGGATCGACCTCCAAAGTGTGGCGGTGATGGCGCTCGAAGGTCGTTTGGCCCGTGATGCGAACGAGCCGTTTCTGGCCGGCGATCGGCAGGCCGTCCGGGCCTTTCTCGTCCTCGAAGACCTCCACGACGCTGGGAACATCGACCTCGTGGCTGTGGTCGAGGCTGCGGACCACGAACACGTAGCTGATCAGCCCCATGACGACCAGCATGGCCGTACCGATCGTGGCGAATCCCAGGATGCGGCCCAGCACGATCTCGCTGGCCCGAATCGGCTTGGTCACGACCGTGTAGATCGTGCGATTCTTGATGTCGTTGGGAATGCTAAAGGAGCTGAGGAACAAGGCCATCAGCACGACGAGCAACGTGGTGCTCCACAGCACGAAGCTCAAATACACGCGTGCCGGGTTATTGTTGTTGACGTCTAGAAACAGCCCGGCCACGAGCAACAGCAGGATGAAGACGGCAAAGCCAACGAGCGCCCGGTTGCCGATGGCCTCCAGAATGGCCAGGCGGGCGATCGCCCAGGTGCGGCGCGGCGAAAACCGCGGCAGATCCTCGGTGACCGCCGAGAACATCGCGCGGGCCACGTAGTAGAACGCTTCGCTCGGCCCGTATTGCAGTGAAGCAATCAAAAAGCAGACGAACGGCGCCAGCATTAGCAGCAGAAAGCAAATCGCCACCGACCCGAGCAAAAAGCCCCAGGTCGTGGGATTGAAGATCGTGAACTTGTCGGCGTTGCCGAACAGCCAGATCCAAAAATCAGGAATGCCGCGTTCGAGAGCCATACGACAAATGATCAAATATCAAATCACAAGCATCAAACAAACTCAAATGCAGCAAACGCGAGCTACATGAGTTTGAATCATTCAAACCTTGTGATGTGGAATTTGTTTGAGATTTGTGATTTGATGCTTGGTGCTTCCCGGCCACAGACACATTGTCAATTCTGACCGGCCCGCCGCCCCGGTCGTGCTTCGCTGTCGCGGACGATGTTCAGGAACAGCTCCTCCAGCGAGAGCGTGGGGTGCTCGACGGCCAAGAGCTCGCCGCTGTGCCGGGCGATGACGGCGCGAATCTCGTCCTCAGCCTCTTTGCTCAGGCCCCTGGCCCGCAGTTGCGTCACGTCCTGCACGGTCAGCAGCTCATCGACGCGGCCCAGCTCCTTCAGCTCGCCCTGGTGCAGGATGGCGATGCGGTCGCACACGTCTTGCACGTCCGGCAGCAGGTGGCTGCTCATCAGAATCGTTTTGCCCTGGTCGCGGAGCTTCAGGATCAAGTCCTTCATCTCCCGCGTGCCGATCGGGTCCAGGCCGGAGGTCGGCTCGTCGAGCAGGATCAGCTCGGGGTTATTGATCAGCGCCTGGGCCAGGCCGATGCGCCGCGTCATGCCCTTGGAATATTCCCGCAGCTGCCGGCGGCGGGCCCAGTTCAGGCCGACCATCTCGATCAGCTCTTCGATCCGCTGCTTGCGGACCGCGGCCGACATGTTGAACAGGCGGCCGTAGAAGTCGAGCGTTTCCTCAGCGTTAAGGAACTTGTAGAGATACGATTCTTCAGGCAAATAGCCGATCCGCTCGTTCTTGGTGACTTCGGTCGCCTCTTTGCCGAAGACGAGCGCTTGGCCGCCAGTGGGAAAGAGCAGACCCAGCAGCAGCTTGATCGTCGTCGATTTGCCCGAGCCGTTGGGGCCGAGCAAGCCAAAGATCTCGCCGCGGCGGATTTGCAAATCGAGCGCGTTCAGGGCCCGCACCTTCTGCCGGCCCCAGAAGTCGCGATAGACCTTCGTCAGATTGCGAGTTTCGACGACGACATCGCTGGCTGCAGCCGGGGACCGGCCTGGTGCAGGCTTTTCGAGTTGCGTGGTCATACCTGAGTGTAAACGATCCGCGATTGTCCCAAGGCAAGAGCAGCCCGAATGGGCCGCGCTTTTACTTAAGCGCTATATGCAGCAAACCGCTGACTGCGCAACGACTTTCGTGCTACGAATGCGACTGTTTTACGCCGCGTTTGCTGCCACGGTTCTTGCCGCGAGTTGTAATTTCTGCAAGGCCGAGCCTGGCATTCTTCCAGTGCGTCTGCGACTGGACTGGGCACTATAAATGTCCTGCGATCCGACTGCAAGCAAGCTCCTAAGTGCAGATTCGCGAAGAGGTTGCGATTTGCCGCGTCGAGAGCAACGCTTAAGTTCCTCGCGATCTCGTCCCGGTGGGAGGCGGGTCCGGACCCAGAAAGAATTACAACTCGGGCGTCCTGACTCGGGGAAACTAGGCTGGCCGCCATTTTTGTTCGATGTTCCCTAACCGCTTGCGGCGACAAGAGTTATGCAGCGAAATCCGCTTCGATCCTGGGCCTGGATCGTGCCCCGGCAATTCATTGGCACGGCCGTTGCTTTAAGTGAGATCAGCGACAAGCGGCTGACGTTCAGCCGGGCAGTGGAACCGCCAATTCCCAGCACGTTGCAAGGAGGCCGATGAGTCAAAACCCGCGTTTGCTTCGGCAGACGCTCATCCTGGTTGCGATTGGGTAGAGTCGCCGCCTGGATTCCCGCCTAATTTCCTTCCCGCCTGGACAGGGCCGCTCGGGCATCCCGCTCCCGTGCGGCCCTTTCTTTTTCTTGGCTGCAGCCGCACTCTTGGCCGCCCCAGCATTACAAAAGCGCGGGGTGCGGTCCATTCGGCTTCAAACTGTGTTGCTTCTCAATGTGGCAAGTCGCATGATGTTGCGAGTCATGGCGGATTGGTCGCCATGCTTGCTGATCGTTCCTGGTGGAGGTGCGGTGTGTGTTTCGATCCACATTCGTCGGCGCGGCGGAAGGCGTTTACGCTCGTTGAGCTGCTGGTGGTGATCGCGATCATCGGAGTGCTCGTGGCGCTGCTGCTCCCGGCGGTGCAAGCGGCCCGCGAGGCCGCCCGCCGCATGCAGTGCAGCAACAATCTCAAGCAGCTCGCACTGGGAGTGCACAACTACCACGACACACAAAACGTCTTCCCGTATGAGATGTACGCCAATCCCGGTTGGGGCTGGGGCGCGTTCATCTTGCCCTACATCGAGCAGCAGAACCTGTACTCGCAGCTCAGCCCCGGCACGCCCGTAGCGTTGCCCACGGCGGCCACGCTGTTTGGCGGGGCGCCGCTGTTGCAGAAGCCGCTCAAGACATTTCTCTGTCCTTCCAACCCCGGGCCCCCGACGAACTCGTTCTATTCCAATCCCGCCAACGCGAATCAAGATAACGGCTACGCTCGCAGCAGCTACGTCTGCAACCAACAGGTGATGCCGCACTTTTCGTCTCCATCATCGCTGCGGATGGCGAACATCTCCGACGGCACGACCAACGTGTTTTTGCTGGGCGAGCGGCGGTTTCAGACCGACCCCCAGACGAACCGCTACACCGGCGCGATCTTCATCGGAATCGGCCGCGGCACCGATTCGCAGCTCAGCTTCCACGCCACCACGCCGATCAACACGCCGGCCTTCAACTCGACTTCGCTGGTCGATGCCAGCACCGGCGATTCGGCCCGCCGGCTGCGTTATGCGATCAGCAGCGCTCATCCCAACGGCGTGATGTTCGCGCTATGCGACGGTTCGGTGCGCTTCGTCAGCCAGAACATCGCCAGCAATCCGGCAGCGGTCGCCGCATCGGCAACCACCAACGGTGCGGACCTCGCGGGGACTGGATTCACCTACCAGAACCTCCTGGCCAAGGACGACGGCAACGTCGTCGGCGACTTTTAGGTCACGCGCCATGGACAAAACGGTGTGGGTGGGGGCACTGCTCGCACTCTTCTTGGCAGGCTGCGGGCAGCGCGGCTACAGCGGCCCGCGGCGCTATCCGCTGACCGGCAAGGTGACCTTCGACGGTCAGCCGGTGGATTGGGGGTCGATCTCGTTTCTGCCCCAGGCCGGCGGCGAGCAGCGTGTGTCGGGCGGCGTCATCGAGAACGGGAGTTACTCCGTCACCGAGGAACAGGGGGCCAACGCGGGGACGCACCGCGTGGAAATTCACTGGCTCAAGAAGACCGGCAAGCAGTATCGCGACCGCGATTCCGGGGAAATGGTCGATGAGCGCCAGGAAGCGCTGCCGTCACAATTCCACACGCAATCGAAGTTGACGGCCGAGGTCTCGTCAGCCAAGACCGCCTTTGACTTCGACTTGAAGTCGAACTAACCGCAGAAAAGTTCTGAGTCAACTACGGAGTTTTGGGAGCGTCCCCCAGCAGGTCGTAGCACTTCATCTCCTCGCCGTTGCGGACGAGCAGCTTGCCGTCCGCTGTCACCACGGGGTGATTCCAGGTCTTGCCTTTCAGGGCGGGAATTCGGCCGCGCTCGACGAGATCCTTGGGCGTGCCCAGGGCGAGCACGGCGTCGCCCGTTTCGGAAATGATGATCATCAGGCCTTCGTCGCCGACGAGCAGCACTTGCCCATTGCCGTAGCGGCCCTTTTTCCATTGCCGTTTGCCGGTGGCCAGGTCGAGGCAGGTGAAGATGTTGCCGTCGAATCCGTACAGATAGCCGCCCAGCTCGACGAAGTCGTTGAAGTAGGGCTTGAGCTCCTTGCTCGTCCAGTTCTCCGTCGCCGTCCAGGCTTCGCCGTTCTTGGCGACCGAGACCAGCCGCGTGCCGTTGCCCATCCCCGTGCCGACGAGCACGCTCTGGCCCTCGACGACGAGCGGCTGACAGACGCGGAACATGCCCTCCAAAAACCACTCGTGCTCCCAGAGCGGCTGGCCCGTGGCAGGGGCGAACGCTTCCACGCCGCGGTCCGACTCCATCAGGACTTGCTCTGTGCCGTCGAGCGTGGCCAGTTGCGGCGAGCTGTAGCTGTGCGTGCCCTTGCCCGCTGACCATTTGAGCTCGCCCGTTTCGGCGTCGTAGGCGAGCAGGCCGCGGGGCGCTTTGTCGGTCTTTCCTTTTTCGCCCTCAGCCGCCGGCTGCTCGCCCTTCTTGACTTCGCCCTTTTTGACCTGCTCTTCGTCGATCTTTGCAGCTTCGCCGCCGGCAAAGACAGTGACGATGCCCTGGGCGATGAGCGGCGAGCTGGAGAAGCCCCACTGCGGCGCGGCTTTCAGGCCGGCGTCTTTCACCATGTCGCTCGTCCACAGCGGCTTGCCGGTCGCGGCGTCTAGGCAATTCAGCTTGCCGCCGCCGCCCAGCGCATAAATCTTGCCGCCGTGAAACGTGGGCGTGGCCCGCGGGCCAGCGCCGGCGACGAGCTCTTCGAAGCGGGCCTCGTCTTCGTGCGACCAGACTTCCTTGCCGGTCGCCAGATCGATGCAGATCACCGCTTCTTTCGTGCCCCGCTGCTCCTGCGTGAAGATGCGGTCGCCGATCACCGTCAACGACGACCAGCCGGGGCCGACCAGCCGCCGCCACAATTCGCGCGGCGGCCGCTTTGTCCAATCGGCGTCCTTCAAAGCACCAGCAAAGTTCAGGTTGCGGACGTGTCCATCACGCTCCGGACCGCGAAACGCAGTCGAGTCTCCCGGGCCAGCGACCAGCGGGCTGGCAGCGGCTGCAGCAGCTGGCTTCGCCGCGGCGAGCCGCTGTTGCTCGCGGAGGAAGCGTTCCTCGGCCGTGTCGGTCCAGCGCCAGCTGTGCTCCGCGACGAGGGCGCCCGTGATGCCGTCCATGCGCACCAGGTCTTGGTAGCCGAAGGTGACCATGCCAATCGCCGCCAGGCCGGCCCACCCCGCGAGTGTTGTAGCGCCGCGCGTGAGTAACATCCAGGCCACGGCCGCCGTCAGAGCAATGGGCAGGCCGTTCATCAATGGACCCATCCAGGTCACCGACTTATGGGCCAGTAAATAGGCCGCCACAAAACACAGTCCCTGGCAGCCGACGCCCCACAGCCGGCTGACCCACGGCAGCCTGCTGAACGCCAGCCACCAGACGATCATCCCCACGGCCAGCACCATGGGCCCAATGAACATCGTCATGAACTGCACGAACTGATTATCGTTGATGTACTTCGCAAAGACCCAGGCGGCCCAAAACGCCGCCACCAGCACGATCGCCGGCCACAGCCGCGGGGTTCGGTTTGGCGCGTTTTGGGCAGGTTGCTTGGCGGGTTTCTCAGCGGCCGGCTGCCACGCCGGTGCATCAGTGCTCGCAGACATGCTGTGCTCCCAAACGAGAAGTCATCTGCCGCGGAATTAACCGGATGAGAGCGGGCGCGGCGGCAGACCGCCCGGCGGTCAAGAGGCTACATTCTACCGATGCAGGCAAGGGCCGCAGCACAGCGATCGGCAAGCTTCGATGGATCGAGGGCGCTATTGCAATTCGAAAACAAATTCGTTTTTCGCCGGATCCTCGGTGACAGTCGCCGTCAGGCCGCTGCCCTCAAAACTGTTGTACTTGACCGGAATCAAGTCCTCGCGATTGGCCGCGATCTGTTCGGCGGTCATCGCGAGCGCCTCGCCCGGCGAGACCGGCCGCTTGTTGCGTGCGGCCGCAATCGAAACCTTATACGTGCCGGGCATCGCTCCTGGCTTGCCGTCAGTCATCACGGTGAATCGCCCTTGCTCGTCGGTCTTGGCCATGGAAGGCGCACCGCTGGCGTCCGACATCATGAGGATGTCGGCGCTTGGGATCGGCTGACCCTTGTATTTGACCGTTCCGGTGGCTTGGACAAGTTTTGGTCCGCCGCATCCAGTCGAAACGATCGCCAAAAGCAACAACCCCAGCGCCGCCGCTGGACGTTTCGAGTTGCTGGCCGCACAATTCTTAGAAATCACCAATAGCCTGCCCTTCGTCGCGACCGCCCAAATACTGAAACATCTGGTGGTTGATCGTCTGGCTGATGAACTTAACCGAGCCATCTGCCATCGTGAACTGTGCGCCGTTGGGATGCAGCGACTTGAAGCCGTAGCTGTATTGCGTCGTGTCGCCCGAGGCCGGATTGCAGGCCGGGTCCCTGATCTTCTTGGAATACTTGCACGGCGTCATTTCGTTGATCGGAGCGAGCGTCGAAGCGCCGCCGCCGACGCCGAACAAGTTGCCGTAGGGGTTGATCCAGGTACCGGCTTGAGGGTCCACATTCGAGACGCCGAGGCCATTGGTGCTTCCATCCCATGTGCACCCAGGCAGGACTTCGCCCATCAGCAGCGTATTGGAAGTCCCATCCGTCACGTCGGCGATTCGCAGGCAGATCGGCCCGAAAGCAAAAATCCCCGACACCCGCGTCTTATCGCCCGTCGTGCCCATCCGGGTGTTGTTGGCGGTGCTGCCGTTCATCGGCTGTTCAAAACTCTTGAAGGGCATACATTTGCCAGCGGTCGCCCCATCCGCGTTTTGCGAACCCAAGGAGCCGCCATAGTTGCACTGGGCCCTGGCCCCGTTGCCGTTGTTGACGTCTCCGAGGACTTTCGGAAAGGGATCGGAAGGACAATGCGTGTAGGGCGGTGAAATAGCCCATAGAACTCGCCCAGCGCTGGCTACGGGCTGGCGTCGAACGTCACCAGCTGCCCAGTTTATTCCATCGTAAACATTTCCTTGTTCCATGTACGGCAAGATTCGCACCTGGAACGTCACAACGGGCGAAACGCCTCCGACACCCGTTGCGTTGATCGGATACGTTCCATGCGTGCTTTCGTAGTTCGCAATTCCCAAACCGTATTGCTTGAGGTGGTTGCCGCACTGCATGCGGCGGGCCGCTTCGCGGGCGGATTGCACCGCAGGCAAGAGCAACGCTACGAGCACGCCGATAATGGCGATGACCACCAGCAGCTCGACGAGCGTGAAGCCCAACCCAGTCGCGCGCCCGCGCTGGACCGCGAAAGAACCACACATAACAGGACTCCTGAGGAGTGAACCTGAGTGGCGGCGTCCGAAGTGCGGAGAGGCGGGACGCCGGGCGGCCTTCGCGAAACCTTCACGCTTCCGGCCGCTGCGTCAGAATATAACAGTTTCGCAATGGGACGCAACAGTATTCTTGGATGCGTGCTTTAGTCCAGCACCACAAAGCTGAGGTGCAACTCGCTGTGCCGCAGGTGCAGTTGCAGCCACTGCTCGTGGGTCATCTTGCCGAAGGCGGGATGCGCGGCCGTCATCCGCTCGCACTTGCAGCGCGACACCGCATGCCGCAGCTGCCGCAAGGCCTCCTCGACCGACGCGGCCGCGGGAAAAGCGGATTTCTCGGCTTCTGGCGGCAACTTGATGCCCGGACGCATCTTGTTTTTCAGCATCCCGCGCTTGAGCAGCGGGCCGATGATTCGGATCAGCAGGGGCGCCTTATTAGAAAATCCATCGATGGAATTGTTGATCGTGGAGGCCAAGTGCATCAGGAGGTGCGTCAGCGGCCAATTGCCGAGCGTCTTGAGCTGCGGGGCGGCGGCCAGCGCAGAGGCATCGGCGAGCACTTCATCGAGCCCGCCAAAGCTCAGCTCGCGCCGGCCGGCGACGGACCGGGTATCAACCGCCTTCGCTTTGGCCGCCGGCAATTTGGCGGACGGCGCAGCGATAGGCTGTGCTTTGATCGAACGAGAGCTGACGGGCTGTGTGCTG
>Ga0184625_10000749_pt1 | contig 12834 bp, 9 predicted proteins | sample PLM3_30_b1_FD_133151 | JGI IMG/M metagenome (GOLD analysis project Ga0184625, IMG submission 133151) | Groundwater sediment microbial communities from an aquifer in East River, Colorado, USA - PLM3_30_b1 | ecosystem: Environmental > Terrestrial > Soil > Riparian zone | place: USA: East River... | reverse complement strand
TCGAAACGTCGTGCAGCGAATGCGGTTATGGCAGCGGGCAGGGGATAGCAAAAGGCCTAAATGCCGCTGCAGTTCGCTGACGCGTTTCGTTGACGTGCAGAGTAGGCCCATTTAGACTGAAGAGAGTGTCTTTTCTGGAATAATCAGCCCAGGTCGGGACGAAGTGCCTGATACGCCCTGCTTGCGGGCGGGGCGGGGGCATTGGCAGCTGGTGCCGCTGGCGGCCGCCTAATAGAGGAGCAGAATCATGGCAGGTGAACGACGTGAAGGACAGGGTCTGCAAATCGCGGTGATCATCTTCGCGATGCTGACCATCATCCTGGCGGTCACGACCTACATCTTTTATGCCCAAGGCCAAACGGCCATGAAGGAGAAGGACGAGGCCCAGGCCCGCGCCGGGCAAAAGCAGATCGAAGTGGACAAGGCGATGTACAAGATCTTGGCCATGCAGCAGGTGCTGGGACTGCGCGGCGTGGGCGACCCCGAGGTCCAGGCCCAGAAGGGTAAGCCGGGCGTGGGCGAAGACGTGGAAGTGACCGAATTGCTCAACAACTTCAAGGCCGATATGGCCCTGGTCGCAGATCAGGTTGCCGCGACCGAGAAGCGCGACTATCGGACGGTGAACAACATCCTGGTGGCGGCCCTCAACCGGAAGAACGCCAGCGTCACCGATGCCAACATTCAAACCCGCGACATGCAGGCCCGAACGACGGCGACCGCCGCGGCCGAGGCCGGCCGCACGAAGACGGCGGAAGACAACGCGGCCACAGCCAACACCGACAAAGACAAGGCCATTGCGGATTTCGCCGCCGCCCGCAAAGCGATGGACGACGACAAGAACAAACTGGCGCAGGATGTCGCCAACATTTCCAAGAAAGCCAAGGAAGACGCGGACAAGGCCGGAAAGATCATTACCGATGCCTCGACCCTCGAAACGACCTTGAGAGGCACGATCGCGAGTTTCCGCGTGCGGGTGGAGGAGCTGCAAAAGACGCAAGTCGATCTGTTCGAGAATCCGGACGGCAAGATCATTCAGGTCAGCCAGAGCCAGCGGCTGGTTTGGATCAACGTCGGCCGGGCTGACGGCCTGATGCGGCAGACGACGTTTTCGGTCTATGACCACAAGGAAAACGGCGTGGCCAGCGCCAAGGCGAAGGCCCGCATTGAGGTCGTCGAGGTCCGCGACGAGCACCTGGCCGAGGCCCGCATCCTGGAGGACAGCGCGGCCAACCCGATCATGAAGGGCGACATCATCCACACGCCCTCCTGGTCGCCCGGCCAGCGGATTCACTTCGCGATGGCCGGCAAGATGGACATCAACCGCGACGGCGTGGACGACTATGAGATGGTCAAGAACGTCATCATCTTGAATGGCGGCATCATCGACGCCGAGCTGAAACCATCGGGCGAGCGGGTCCCGCCGGGCGGCGGGCTGAGCGTCAACACCCGGTATCTGGTGCTGGGCGATCCGCCGGACGAGACAGCCGCCGAGAACAAAAAGCTGCTCGAAGAGTACACCAAGATTTTGGGCGAGATCGCGGGTTACGGCATCGACAAAATGCCGGCGCAGAAGCTCCTGGAGATGATGGGCTGGAAGTCGGAAGAGCGCACGGTCGAGCTGGCCGGCAGCCGCGGCGGCGGCGAGTTCCGCAAGCGGACGCCCGGCAAGACCGCAGCGCCGGGGGCGACGCCGGCCCCGGCTGGCACTCCTGCCCCTGGAACGACGCCGGCTCCGGCGACCACGCCGATGCCCGGCGCGCCCGCCGATCCGTTCGCCGTGCCGGCCGCTACGCCCGCTCCCGCAGGGGGCGCTCCGGCCGATCCTTTTGCCCCGCCCGCCGCCCCAATGGGCAAAGCGCCCGCGGCGCCAGCGCCCGCCGATCCGTTCGCAACTCCGGCCCCGAAGGCCCCGTAGGCGAAGCCGCGAGCCGCATAATCGGTAAAACCCGCACAATCGGCAGAATCGGTACAGTTTCTCCAGCCGCCGGCCGATTCCGATGGAGAGGCAGGGCCCGGTGCGGGCTTTGCTAGCGGTCCCGATGGCGGCTTCTGTGTTATGTGGTGTTCGACCTGCCAGCAAGACGTTCCCGGACTGGCTGCGTCCGACGGCGGCCAGCGCTGCGGCAAGTGCAGCCAGCCGCTCGCCGGCGGCCAATCGCCCGCGCTGGATGGCAGCAGGGTGCTGGATGGCAGCACCGTTCAGCGGCTGCTGAGCGACCAGCCGTCGGCCGACGATTGGGCGCTAGAGGCCGAGCTGCGTAGCGTCGAAAGGCTGGTCGGCTCGCTCCGCGGAAGTACACCGCGCACGGCAGTCGATGCGCCGCACGCGGCGCTGCCAGCCTGGCACGTTCCCCAGGAGCAGGCGACGCGCGAGCCGGTTGCCGTGCAGTCCACTTCGCATGTCGCGGCCTGGACCGTACTCTCGATCGGACTGGCCGTGTTTGCCTGCGGAGGCGTGCTGCTGGGCTGGTCGGTCATCGGCCAGCGCGACGACTTGTGGCCGATCGGCATGCCACTGGCTGTGATCGGCCAGGCGGTGTTGATCCTGGGCTTGATCTTGCAGCTCGACGGCCTGTGGCACACCAGCCGGCAGGCGACTCAGGCTCTCGCTCAACTCGACGGCGAGCTGGCCAACGTGCGGCAAGCCACGACGCTGCTCTCGACGTCGCACGCCAGCGGGGCGCAGTCGTTCTACGTGCACCTGGCCGAAGGCGCCAGCCCGCAGTTGCTGCTGGCCGACCTGAAAGGGCAGCTCGACTTGCTGGCCCAGCAAATGGCGACGCAGCGGAAGTAAGGCCGCTTGTAGGACGGGCTTCCTAGCCCGTCCACGGCGGGCTAGGAAGCCCGCCCCACTCCACTTAGATCTCCGCGCCCGCGCTGATGAACAGAGCGGGCTTCGGCGGCGCTGGGGGAGCGGGCCTGGCAGCCACGGCAGGCGCGGACGAATCGTGATCGAGGAAGACGGCGATGTGCCCGCCGCTCATTCCCGCCAGGTCAGAAGCCCGGTCGAAGAATTTTGCGGCCCGAGCGGCCTCTCCGTCGTAGTTCAAAAACACGCCGATCAGGAAATACGCGTCGGAGTCGTTCGTGCGGGCTAAGGCCAGCTCGGCGAGGCTTTCCAGGTGCGCTCCCTTGGCGATCGAAGCGCCGTCGTACAGATCATCCAGCCGAAAACCGCCGCGGCCCAGGTTGTCGGACAAGGCAATCGCCCGCTTGAAGGCGGTGGCGGCCAGGTCGTAATTACGCGTGGCAACAAAAGCATGCCCCTGCCGCCAATAGGCTTCGGTCAGGTCCGGGGCGATGCTCGACGCTTGCTTGTACCGCTGCAACGCCGAGTTGAAGTTCTGGGCCCGGAACAGCTCGTCCCCTTCGCTCACATAGCGGTTGGCCCGCTGGCGCGTGTCGGCGTTCGCAATGCGAACGGACATTTTCGGGAGCGTCCGTTCCGACAACGCGATGACAGCTGGTTTCACCTCGCCCCGCAGGTCCAGAAACTGCGCCAGGGTCTGAGCACTGGCGCCAGTCCCAATCGGATACCTCGGCTGCGGCAGCACACTGGCCAGGAAATTGCTGTTGGCGTTGTAATTGCCGCCGGCCGGCTGATAGGTGTAGTAACCGATGCTGATCGGCGTGCCGTAGTTCAGCCCGCAGCCATACCCGTAGCCGCCATAGATCCCTAGCGGATAGTTGTAAGCCGGGTAGTAATAGGACGGACCGTAGAACCCGTAGTTGAAGCAGGAGCGCCCGTAGTATCCGCCCAAGCCATAGCCGCCCCAACCATATCCGCCATAGCCACAGCCGCGGTAGCCGCAGAGCCCGCCATAGCCGCCATAGCCACAGCCGCCCCATCCATAGCCGCAGCCGCGATAGCCGCCCCAGTGGCAGCCCCAACGAGCCTCGGCCGGCGCAGCCGACAAGAGCAGCGCGAACACCACGAGCAGCGAAAGCGTTAGTCGTCGCATGGCCCATTCCCTTCCGTGATTGACAGGTACTGCCCCAGCGGCAGATTATCGCGCGTTCGCTCAGCAGAATCAAGCAAATCTGCGACCGACCCACCGCCTTTGTAATGTAGTCAGCGATCGGGTTGCGACGGCAGTTCGCTCACCGGGGGTGGATAAAGCGCTTGCCAGATGGCGCCGAGCAAAACCTGCGTGAAGGCCACGGCCGCGAACGCCGCCAGTCCGCCCAACACGGCAAAGGCCAAGACTCCGATCGCAATCGGCAGCGGTCCGGCGGGGCCACGACTGGAAATCCAAGTCCAAACGCCGCCGCCCGTCCCGCCGAGCAAAACGCCCAAAACGGTCGCCAGGATTATAGACCAACCCAGGCTGTGCCGCTGGCCCAACCGCGTGACCGGCGCGAACTGGTGAGGCTGTGGCAGCCCCGCGGCGACCTGCGACGGGGTGAAGTCCGGCGGGCGATCTCCGATCCGCCGCAGCCGGGTGCCGATCGCATTGCCTGCGACGTGCAGTGCGATGCAAGCCACCAGCAGAACGAAGGCGATCCAGCCGATGGGTGTCAGCCACTGCGTCATCGCAAAGACGCAGGCGCTCAGCGTCACGACGATCAGCAATGTGCGCAGGCGGAATTGCGGCGGACGGATGACTGGCTGGGCAACAGGCGGCTCTGGCACGGCCGATCTCAATGCGACTCGAGGCGATTTGCTGGGATGGTTGACCCAGCGCATTGTACCATCGGCAAACAGCCGCGGCCCCAGTGGCTGGTGAGCCACCGGGGCCGCGGAACGTGATAATTACCTAACCCGCTTTGTTGATGCTACGGGATCGCAGGCGGCACCGGCGCCGGAGCGCGCGGCGCCGGAGGCGTTGCCGGCGTCGCAGGAGTTGCCGGCGTCGCGGGCGCCGCGGGAGTTCCCGGCCGCGACGGCACTGCCGGCGTGGCGGGAGTGGCTGGCGTCGCAGGCGTAGCCGGGCGCGCTGGGCTGCCGTCGAGCCGCGGCGGCTGATCGGCCGGCGTCGTCCGGCCTTCCTCGATCGTCGGCTTCAACGTGGTGCGAATGTCGCCGTCGAAGTTCGCGTGCGATTCGAGCTGCAGCTCGCGCGTCTGGTCGCCGCGATTGACTTGCAGCGCAAGACGATCGGCGTTTTGGGTCAAAGCCCGCGCCAGATCGGCGATGGCGGCGATTCGCTGTCCGCGAATGCCCACGACGGTATCGCCAGCCCGCAACCCGGCATAGTAAGCGGGCGTGCGCGGATAAACGCGCTGCACGACGAGGCGATCCTTGACCCGGTCGTCCACGACCAGCCCATATTGCCAGAGCGGATCGTAGGCGGCCGCTTCCTGCATCAACAGCGACGGCTGCATGGTGAGCGTCTGTTCCTTGCCGGCGCGTACGACGACGATTTTGGCGGGCTGGTTGCCGAGGGTCTCGTCCGTAAAGATGCGGGTGAACTCGGCCTCAGTCGTCACGGGCGTGCCGTTGATGGAGACGATGCGATCGCCCTCCAGGAAGCCGACCTTGGCGATGCCGCCCTGCGTCGCTACGTCGGCGATGACCAGTCCCGTCGTTCCGGCGCGGCCGTTGAACCAGAGTCCAAAATCGGCGGCCCTGAAGTTTCGGCGGGCGTCACGGCGAGCTTCGCGGACGTCGCCCCGAGCGTCACGAATCGTCTCGCGGGCATCACGCCGCGCGTCTTGCGTGACTTCGCGAGCTCCCTCGGCGGTCTCGCGAGCGCCCTTCGCCGCGCTCTTGGCCGTGTCACGGGCCTCGTCGCGTGCTCCCTTGACCTGGTCGCGGGCCTCCTCGCGGGCTTCGCTGCGCGGCTTGGCGGCGTCCTGAGGCTTGGCGGTTTCGTCGGGAGCGGCGACGGGCGACGGTTTGGGCTTGGGTGCTGGCGGATCCTGGCTCCAACCCGTTTGGGCGAGCGAGGCGAGCGCTGCGCCGGCTGCCAGGCCGAGCGCGGTGCGAGCCATTCGATTCCAGAAGTTCGTGTTCATCCATCGTCTCCTAGGCTTGCGGAATGCAGTGATCGGGAAATCGGCGAACCGCCCCACCGCGGCCGCCTATGGCCCATAGGCAGTGCATTTCGCATACCTTGTCACAGCGGCCGGCCCACGACGGGCAGCGAGAAGAAACGCGTGCGCCGGCGCACTTGCTGGCGACAAACTGTCGCGACGGCGGGCGCGGATTTGGCCTAACTTCGGCCGCGAAAGATCCAGCCCATGCGGTAGAAATAAATGAGCATGCCGATCGCCGTCACGACCATCCATGCGATGGCGAGCGGATAGCCGAACGTCCAGTGCAGCTCCGGCATGTTGTCGAAGTTCATGCCATAGACGCCGGCGATGAACGTCAGCGGAATGAACAGCGTCGAGATGACCGTCAGCACGCGCATCGTCTCGTTGATGCGGTTGCTGAGCGACGACATATAGAGGTCGCGGAGGTCCGCCGTCAGCTCGCGATAGGTCTCGACCAGCTCGACGACCTGCACGATGTGGTCGTAGCAATCGCGGAGGTACGGCCGGGTCGTGTCCGAGAACCGCGTCGTCTCCTCGCGGGCCAGATACGCCATCGCGTCGCGGAGGGGCCAGATCGCCCGCCGCAGAATGAGCAGGTCCGCCTTGACCTCGTGCAAATGGTCGATCGCTTTCGAGGGGCGGGCGTCCAGCACCTGCTCTTCCAGCTCGTCGAGCCGCTCGGCATAGACCTCGAGCACGGGGTAGTAATTGTCGATCGTCGCGTCGATCAGGGCGTAGGCCAGGTAATCGCTGCCCAGCGCCCGCATCCGCCCCGCCTTGTCGCGGATGCGGGATCGCACGCGGTCAAAGCTGTCGCCGGGGTGTCCCTCCTGAAACGTGAGCACCCAGTTGGGCCCGAGGAAGAGGCTGATCTGCTCGGTTCCGCAGCGGCGGCCGGCCAGGTCGTTGCAGTGGACCATCCGTAGCACGATGAACAGCACGTCGCCATAGTCTTCGACCTTGGCCCGCTGGTGGACGTTGATCGAATCCTCCAGGGCCAGCCGGTGCAGCCCGAACAGCTCGCCAAACCGCTCGATGATCGTCGCGTCGCCCAATCCCTCGACGTTGATCCAGGTGATTTGCCGGCGGCCCACAAAGGCGAAGGCTTCATCGGCCGACACCGCGTCGCACTCTTCCAGGGCTTCCGGCCCATAGGCCAGCACGTGAATATGCGGCTTGGGTTGTGCCGGATCAGCCAGCACCAACCCCGGCGACGATCCCGGCGCTTCTCGCCGATGAATCGTGATTTCCCGCGGCGGCTTCTTGTGACGATTCTTGCGGCTCACGTCTTGTGGCTCACGCGCACCGCCACTAGGGCTTTTTTTCTTCGACTGGCTTCTTCTCGTCGGGCGGCTTCGGCTGCGCCTGTTCCGCCTGCTTCTTGCCCAATTGCCAGGCGGTGAGCCACTTCTCGCTTTCGCGCTTCATGCCGAAATCGGCGACGAGGCGTTTTTCCATATCGGGAAAGTGGCCGGCTCCATAAAACACGCCGATCGTTTTCTTGCCGTCCTTGAGCTGCTTCTCGAGCACTTCGAAGCACTTGCGGTTCCGCTGGCCGATGATCGTCGAATCCTCCAGCACGGACATCTGCCCTTCGAGATTCTCGAATTGCTCGGCCATCGCGATCTTGAGCTTCGTCGCCCGGTCGCGCGAGAACAGCGCGAACAGCAGATCCACGTCGTTGTTGCCGCCCTTGCCGCCGGCCGCGTTTTGGGCCATGCCCTGGCCCATCATCCGCATGAACATCTGAAAGAAGCTCTCACCGCGATCGGTCATCGTCTTGCTGAATTCCTCGGGCGACATGTCGGCATGCACGAAGTTGGCCTTCGTGTAATCGATGCACGCCAGCTGGTGCTGCAACTCCAGCAGCGAGCCCATCCCGTCCTGCAGCGCGCCGATCGGGTGGCCGCTGCCGCCTTTGCGTCCGCCTTTGGGAATCGTCGTGCCTTCGGGCGCGACCAGCTCGTACAGCAGGACCTCATACGACTCGAAGAGCTTGTTCAGCTCGTCGTAGTAGCTCTTGTCGCCGATGTGGACCGCGCCGATCAGATCGACCGCCACGCCAGGCCGGCTCTCGGAGACGAAACGAATCACCGCGGTCTCCATCGCCAGCGGCTTGTTGCTGTCGTCGCGCCGCAAGCGGATGAACTTCGGAGTTTCCTCCTTGTCGGCGTCCGCCGCCGGCTTCTCGCCCACCGGCTTTTTGGCCTGTTCGTCGGCAGGCTTCGCGGTCGCTGTTTGCGCCTTGGCCTCGGCCGGCGCCGGCTTGTCCTGACCCCAGACCAGCGCCGCAGACACGAGAAACGCCACGGCGAACGGACACGCTAGCAGCCACTTGGTCTTCATGAATCGCTCGACCTGACAGAAGACATCGTCCAGCTCGGCAGCCGGGCGCGAATTGGTCAACCTTCAGAACTATACGCGCCGCAAAGGCTTGCGGCAATCAGCGAGGCGGGCGGCAGGGCCCTTGGCAGCCCGCGGGCAATACCCCGATAGCGTCCGCGTAGATTCGCCCGCAAGAGCACAAGTTCCGGGCGAGTGAGTGTCGATGATTCCCTCGGCACAATCCGAATTCTCGGCAGGGCTTACCGTTCTTACTCAACTTCCGCGAGCGGCAAATCCGATACTTCCGTTACAAGCGGAAGTCGATTTTCCGCGGGCCGCGTCTGTCACGGACGACGCTGCGCGACAACCGACGGCGCACAGGTGAAAACCATGATGATCCGACCGATTGCCTGGCTGACGGCCATTCTGCTGGTCCTGGGAACGACCGCCGCCGCCCGCGCTCAGCGTTTTCAGCCGTTCATTGATCCGGGTTATTTCTCGCCGGACTTTCAATACTTTGCGCCGGCCGAGGTGGGCGATTTTGGCGGCGCCGACTTCGCCAACAGGGGCATTTATTTCGATTTCGACTTCATGTATTTGAACGTCACGCGGCCCGACGGCGAGCCGTCGCTGTTCTCGCCGTTCGAGGGCGATTTCACCTGGACCGGCACCCGCTACGAGCTGGGCTACATGACCGACGATGACACCGGCTGGCAGGCGGTGCTGATGCACATGAAGATCGACGTGCTCCAGGAGGTCTTTCAGGAACGCCTCGACCGCATCAACAACAACGACGACCAGGCCGGCGGCGCGCCGGACCCAATCTTGCAGGATCGCAACCCCCGTTCGCTGATGCTGCGGAACAGCCTGAACAACGCACGATTCTCGTCAGTAGAGCTGAATAAGGTCTGGAGGCGGAAGCCGTTTCACAACGGCGGCATTCTGGAGCCGCTGATCGGCTTCCGGGCGATGACGTTTCGCGACCAGTACATCCGCGACACCTACGTGCGATTCGAAGAAACTGTCACAGGCCAGCCCAACCCTGCTCTGCCCGACGTAGAAGGCCCCTACGAAGAATTCCGGACGAATCTCGCCCACTTCGACAATCGCATGTTTGGCGGGCAGCTCGGGGCGCGGTTCTGCAACCAGCGGGGCCATTGGCTGCTGTCGGCCGAAGTACGAATGTTCGCCGTGGCCAATGTCCAGGTGCTCGAAAACATCGATCGCGTCAACCAGGTGCGGCTGACGGGACTCGGAGGCACGATCGAGCTGCAGAATAACTTTGAAACAATTACCTATACAAACGCGATGCAGTTCGTGTGGGGCGGCGAGGTCCGGGCCGAGGCGGCTTACGAGCTGACCCGCGACATTTCTCTGCGGTTCGGCCTGGAGTTCATCGACTTCGGCCAGGGCATCGGCCGCGGCAACACGATGCAATTCAACAATCAAGACGTGCTGATGACCGGCTTGACCTTCGGCCTGACCGTGAACCGGTAGGGCCGCATTCAGCCGCAATCGACTGTGGCCGCACTGGCCAAGGTGCGGAAACGCTGCAGTTCGCCAGAATTCGGCGAACGCGGGCAACTCAGATTATTCCGCGCTTCCGCCTAGACCTTGGCGGTGTGCAGCTTGCGGATTTCGTCCAGCTCCAAACTCAGCCGATGACGCAGCGGGCTTTCGGCCCGCAGCTCGTCCAGCAGCGCCTCGGCCTTCTCAAAGGCATCCGAGGGTACGTCCTTGCTCTTGAACAAATTGCGAAAACTACGCTGCACCTCAGATTCAGTTAGCAATGGATGCTCCTCACTCGGCCCACAAGAGTCGGCGGCTCTTTGCCGCTCAATCCCATATCCTAGATTCTATTGGCTGACTGCATCGTTGCAAGAGCGAATCGGCATGTCGGTGGTCAGGGGGCACCCCACCTGCTGTCCTTCCTTTCGCGGGTGCAGCAGCTTGGCGATCAGGCCCGTCCAGCCGGTTTGGTGCGACGCGCCGAGGCCGCGGCCGTCGTCGCCGTGGAAATACTCGTGGAAAAGCAGGCAGTCGCGAAAATGCGGATCGTGCTGAAGCTTGTCGCTGCCGCCGAGCGCCGCGCGGCGGCCCTGCTTGTCCTTGAGGAACAGTTTCGATAGCCGCCGCGACAATTCTTGCGACACGCCTTCGATCGTCAGATATTTCCCCGAGCCAGTCGGGCATTCGATCTGGAAGTCGTCGCCGTAATAGTGGTGGAACTTCTGCAGCGACTCGATGATCAGGAAATTGACGGGCAGCCAAATCGGTCCCCGCCAATTGGAATTGCCGCCGAACAGGCTGCTCGTCGATTCGCCCGGCTCGTAATAGACCGCGTGCCAATCCTTGCGGCAGGAGAAGACGTAGGGGTGATTGCGGTGAGCCTGCGACAGCGATCGCACGCCGTATTCGGAGAGAAACTCCGACTCATCGAGCATCCGCTTCAGCAGCTTCTTCATTCGGCTGCCGCGCAGGAGCGACAAGAGCCGCCGCTCGCCGACGCCCGGTTCCTGCCACCGCGAAACGAGATTGCACAGATCGGGCCGGTGTTTGAGCACCCACTTCAGCCGGCGATGAAAGCCCGGCAGCCGGTCGAGCATCTGCGGCTCCAGCGTCTCGACGGCAAACAGCGGAATCAGGCCGACCATCGAGCGGATTTTGAGCTTCGTCATCTTGCCGTCGGGCAGATTCAGCTCATCGTAGTAGAAGCCATCCTCCTCGTCCCACAGCCCGACGCCGCGCCCGCTCGCGATTCCGCCCGCGCCGATGTTGGTCATCGCCTCGGCAATGTGCAGGAAGTGCTCGAAGAACTTGGTGGCGATGTCTTCATAGACCGGATTGTGCAGGGCCAGCTCCAGGGCGATCCGCATCAGGTTGAGGCAGTACATCGCCATCCAGCTGGTGCCGTCGGCCTGGTTGATGAAGCCGCCGGTGGGCAGCGGCCGGCTGCGGTCGAAGAGGCCGATGTTGTCCAGGCCGAGAAAACCGCCCTGGAAAATGTTGCGGCCCTGGGCGTCCTTGCGATTCACCCACCAGGTGAAGTTGAGCATCAGCTTGTGGAAGACACGCTCCAGGAATGCGAGATCGCCGTGGTCGCCGCGGTGCTTGCGGTCGATCTGAAACACCCGCCACGCGGCCCAGGCGTGGACCGGCGGGTTCACGTCGCTGAAGTTCCACTCATACGCCGGCAGTTGCCCGCTGGGGTGCATGTACCATTCGCGAGTTAAGAGAACGAGCTGCTCCTTGGCGAACGTCGCATCGACCAGGGCCAGCGGAATGCAGTGAAACGCCAGGTCCCACGCGGCGTACCAAGGGTACTCCCATTTGTCGGGCATCGAGACGATGTCGGCGTTGTTGAGGTGGTCCCATTCGCCATTGCGTATTTGCCCACGGTCGGGCGGCGGCTGGGGCTGCGCCGGGTCGCCCTTCACCCACTCCGGAACGTCGTAGTAATAGAACTGCTTGCTCCAGATCATGCCCGCCAAGGCCTGCCGCTGCACCAGCCGCAATTCGGGATCGTGCAGCTCGTGCTGCAGGTGCGCGTAGAATTCGTCGGCCTCGCTGCGGCGGGCCGACAGCACGGCGTCAAATTCGGCAAAGGGAGCTGCGGACTCAGCTGCCGACAGACGCAAGCGGATTTGCACGCTGCTGTGCGCCCCAACGACCAACGCATACTGGGCGGCTGCTTTGGTGCCCCTTTTTGTCTTGGCCACAGCCGCTGCTTGTCCCTGGATGACGTAGTCGTGAAAAGCGTCTTTGAATGGACCCGGATGGCCATTGGCCGAAAACAGCTTGGGGACGTTGGTCTCGTTCTCCGTGAAGAGCAATTCCGGCTGGCCGTCGCAATAGAGCCGATAGTTGCCGAGCCGGTAGTGGTTGGTGACCATCTCCGCCGGACCGGCAGCCTGAACGCTCGACTTCTTTGCCAACTCGCCGTTCCACGACCAGGTGTTGCGAAACCAGAGCTGCGGCAGCAGATGCAGCGGGGCATCGTCCGGCCCGCGATTGTGGGCCGTTACCAACATCAGGATGTCGCTCGGCCCGGCCTTGGCGTATTCGACAAAGACGTCGAAATAGCGGTCGTCATCGAAAATGCCCGTCTCGAGCAGCTCAAATTCCGGCTGCTCCCGCGTCCGCCGGCCGGCTTCCTCGACCAGTTGCTGATAGGGAAACTCCCGCTGCGGATACTTGTAGAGCAGCTTCAGATACGAGTGCGTCGGCGTGGCATCCAAATAGTAGTACAGCTCTTTGACGTCCTCGCCGTGATTGCCCTGGCCGTTGGTCAGACCAAACAGCCGTTCCTTGAGAATCGGGTCGCGGCCGTTCCACAGGGCCAGCGCCAGGCAGAGCCGCCCGTGCTCGTCGCAAATGCCCGCCAGCCCGTCCTCGCCCCAGCGATAAGCCCGACTGCGAGCCTGCTCGTGCGGCAGATAGGACCAGGCATCGCCGCTGGCGCTGTAATCCTCGCGCACCGTGCCCCACTGCCGCTCTGACAAGTACGGGCCCCAGAACTTCCACCGCACC
>Ga0184625_10000748_pt1 | contig 12844 bp, 8 predicted proteins | sample PLM3_30_b1_FD_133151 | JGI IMG/M metagenome (GOLD analysis project Ga0184625, IMG submission 133151) | Groundwater sediment microbial communities from an aquifer in East River, Colorado, USA - PLM3_30_b1 | ecosystem: Environmental > Terrestrial > Soil > Riparian zone | place: USA: East River... | reverse complement strand
ACTGGTGACCAACACGCTGCTGACGGAGGTACTCGCCCTCGTGCCCGACGAGTGGCTGCCGGCCGCGGACCGTCCGACCTACGTCGAGTACCTCGCCGCGCGGGCAGCTTCGTTGGCGACGTGGCCGCCCGGAGCCGGGCAGTGAACGCCTTCGAGTACGCCGTGCTGTACGCGGTTCCGCGCGTCGACCGGGGTGAGCGGATCAACGTCGGCGTGATCGTCTACTGCCAGCCGCTGGACTATCTCGGGGCCGCAACGCATGTCGACGCCGCCCGCTTGCAAGCCCTGGACACGGGCGTCGACGTCGGCGCCGTCTGCGCCGCCGTCGACGCCGTTCGGGCGGTGTGCGCCGGTGAGGGACCCAGCGCGGCCAGTCCGAAGGGCGATCGGTTCCGGTGGCTCACCGCACCGCGCAGCACCGTCGTCCAGCCCGGTCCGGTCCATGCCGGCATAACCGACTCTCCGGAAGCCGAGCAGGAGCGGCTGTTGGACCGCCTGGTCCGTTGAGCGCCGCCTATCGAAACCGGGCCGGCTCGGGCAGCAGCTCGTTCATCGCGCCGGAGCGGAATCCCAACGGGTCGACTTCCACGGCCGCGAAGCCAACGTCGCGGACGGCGGCGAGCGCGGCCGGCAGTGCACTGACCGGGCCGACGAGGGCGCGGTCGACCTCGATACGGGCCACGTCGCCGAGGTCGCGCACGCGGAGATCACGCACAGTCACGCCGGCCGCGGCCAACACCGCCCGCAGCGCGGCCTCGGCCCGGTCGACCCGAGCAAGCCGGGCAGGCGTGATCTCCAGCCCATAGGCCACCCGGCTGGACAGGCAGGCGGCTGCGGGTTTGTTCCAGGTGGACAGGCCCCAGCGGCGGGATGCCTCCCGCACCTGGGCCTTGGTTAATCCGGCGTCGAGCAGCGGGGTGATCGCCCCCCGCTCGGCGGCGGCCCGGACGCCGGGGCGGAAGCCGGCGGCCGCGTCATCGGCGTTCGTACCGGTGGCGACGACCGCAAAGCCAACGCTTTCGGCCAGCGGCCCTAGGACGTCGAGCAACTCTGCCTTGCAGAAGTAACAACGGTCGCCGTCGTTGGTCCGGTAGCCGGGCCGGGACATCTCGTCGGTGCGCGGAGCGAGGTGCCGCACTCCCAGTTCCTCAGCAAAGCGGCGCGCCGCCAAGAGTTCGCGTCGTGGTAGCGAAGGCGATACCGCGGTCGCGGCCAGCACCCGGTCCGGGCCGAGCGCGCGTACGGAGGCCGCAAGGAGGAATGCCGAGTCCGCGCCGCCGGAAAACGCGACGACGAGTGAGCGGGCCGCTTGCACGCGTTCCTCGAGCACCGCCAGCCGGGCGTGGAGCACGTTCTCGTCGAGCCAGTGCGGGAATTCGAGGAGCCCCGGCAGTACGACGTCCGCTCCAGCCGCGCTCAGTGCAGCAGCGTCATGGAAACCGGTTGTGACCCCAATCGCGATCGACTTCGCCGCATGTGCCCCGACGATGTCGCCTGGATGGTCGCCAACGTGGGCCATTGCACGATGGGCACCCAGCGCCGCACCCTTCCCGGCCCCAAACAACCCGCCGATCGCTGTGTCGACGTCGAGACCGACGTGGTCGAGGACGGCATCCACGGCCGGCTGGATCTTGGCGCTCACGACCACGGCCCGGCCACCATGCGCCCGCACTGCCGCGACGGCTTCCCTCGCGCCCGGAAGGAGCTTGGTTCTGGGAACACCGAGCGACGAATAGAGCTCGCGGTAACTGCGTACTGCGGGTGTGACCAGGTGTGCTGGCAACAACTCCTCGCACGCGGTCTCCAGCGGCACGCCGATCAGTGGCCGCATCGCCTCCGGATCTACCGGAGCACGGAGCCGTCGGACCGCCTCGGCGAACGTCGTGACGATCCCGTCGGCCGAATCCACCAACGTCAGGTCAAGATCGAACCCGACGACCGGTCGCATCCGGCCAGCGTACGTGTCACCCATATCGGTCCGAGGTCGGACTCCGTCCCGACGAACTGCATCGTGTTGCCGTCAGATTCTGGGCAGGATCTCCACTTTCTTGCCGTACAGCGGGATGTCCGAGGCGTCTGTGAGCAGTCGCCGCTTGGCTTCGGTCGGCGTGACGCGGTCTTCGATTGCGATCTTGGCGATTGCACCCGCGACCTGAGGAGCAGCGAACGACGTTCCACTCCACAACGCCCATGCGTCCTTCGGGAACTCTTCGAAATCCGTATCGACGGTCGGCGATTCTTTGCCCGGAACGTATGTCGAGCGCACGCCTTCGCCGATGGTAGAGAAGTCGACCCACGCCCCTCGGCTCGACCACTCTGCGGGCAGCATCCCCTGCGTGAGACCCGCGACGGCCGTCACGGTCGGAAACGCCGCCGGGAAGCAAGGTCGCTCGTGACCGAAATTACCTGCCGCGGCCACAACGACGGTCTCGAGCCCAGCCTGCCGGGATTCTTCGTCGATGATCTCCAACGCGACGTCCAAGGCGATCGGTCGCTCGTCATCCGCTGTTTCAGCTCCGAATGACAGGTTCGCGATAACGTGCTGACCCGCCCTGAGCCCCTCCCGAACCTCACTGACCAGCGCCCGTGCGACGCGGAGCTCATGAGCGAGTCCATCGCTGTCCAGCTTCTTGGACGCCACGATCTGCGCCTCGGGCACAATCTGCTGAACGATGCCGGCGCAGAACGTGCCGTGCCCAGCAGCGAGGTCGAGGAATCCGTTCTTCGGCGAGTCGTCGAGATCTTCGCGGTTGCGCTTCGTCTCCAGACCGGTGAGCCAGCCGTCACCGCGGCGGCTGCCGTAAACACCGGTGTCGATGATGACGACCCGAACCGGCGCTTTGTCTTTCTTCCGTTTACCCATGGCCTTCGGCCAAACCGGTGCAGCACCCGCTGTGCTCTCCGGAGTCGTCACGCTCTTTATGTAGCCGCCCATCGGCGTCAAGTAGTTGACGGAGATCGGTACGCCTTGGCGGCGGAGATTGGCGGCGAGGTGGGCCAGCTCGATCGGATCACCGCGTCGGTTACGCAGGCGAATCACCTTGCCGTCCAACTCGGTCACGGGTTCCCGCTGCAAGCGGTACGCATCGAGTAACCGGCGCACACTCGGCTCGGCCTCCGCGCGGATCAACAGCTGTGTCACTGCAGCCAGAGTGCTACCCCCGTACTTGTCCGGGATCAACTCGAACTGGGTTCGATCTTTGCGGTCTGCCCGGCGCTCTCTCATACCGGCAATGAGTCGTTCGGCGAAGGAAGGATCGTCGCGGGTCGTGCGGATAGCCATTGCCTGCCGTTGAATACTGCGAAGATCCTCGAGACGTTGGGTGTCTGTCCGTGGGTCGGGCTGTCCAAACGTGCGCTGTTGGTGATTCGGCACTGTGCTCAACCCCTCCGGTCGGCGATCATTTATATCTGACGTGACGCGACGGTCTGGTGGCCTGTTCGATGACTGATCTGGATGACGACCTGCTGATACGTGTGAAGGCAGCGTATCGGGACGTGATCACTGACCCGGAGGCTTTTAGACCACTGGCGGCGGGTCTGGTCGACGAGGCGCGCCAGAGCGGCGATGCCGAAGCTCTGAGCCTCTCGCTTCGCGCGTTGGGGTGGGCGGAGCGTTATGCCCTGGAACACCGACATGCGCTCCTGTTGCTCAACGAGGCTGCCCGGATAGCCCGTCAAAACCGACTGAGCCGTGTGCTCGGCGAGGTACTCATCACCCGCGGCGCGATTCAACACGAGCTCGGGCGACTGTCTGCCGCCCGTCGCGACTTCGACGCTGCCGAACCGCTGATTCACCCCGACGAGCGCGCAGAGCTGATCAGCCAGCGTGCGACGCTGCTCGCCAACCGGGGGGACCTCGTCTCGGCCGCGAGCCTCTACGACCGGCTGTTGAAGGACGGGACTCTCCCGGCCGATGTCCGCTGCAAGACAGCAAACAACTTCGGGATCCTTCAGGCACACCGTGGACGCTTCCAGGAGGCCCTTGCCCTGTTCGACGTCGCGAACCGCGCCGCCGAACAGGTAAGCCCCACCTACGTCGCTTTCGTTGCTGAAAACCGGGCGTGGGTAACCGTACTTGCTGGGTTCCTCGCCGACGGTGTCGCGCAGTTCGACGCGGCACGAGCGATGTTCGAGAAACTCGGGCTGCCCCCCGGTGAGCTTTTCATGGAGTACTCCGACGCGCTCATGCAACTTCGGCTGCTTCCCGAGGCGCTCGAACATGCCCGGCAGGCCGTGCTCATCCTTGACTCGCATGGCGTCGAGCTGATGACGGCTGCGGCCAGGCTGAATGTGGCCTGGCTGGCGCTGCTGTCGAATCAACTGGATGAGGCCGTGGCGGATGCCGAATTGGCAAGAGAGAGCTTTCGCCGTCAACACCGTGCTTGGGGTCTCGCGTGGGCCACATTGATCGACCTGGAGGCCCGGCTCCGCCTGGGTGCGATTACCCGGGGGGACGTTCCCCGGGCGAGCAGGTCGGCCGTCGCACTAGAACGGGCAGGGATGCAGGCATATGCCGTCGATGCGTACCTCATCGCCGGTCGGGTGGCACTCGCATCGGGGCGGGCGGCCGACGCCCCGCGGTTCTGGTCGCGGTCCCACGAGCTCAGCCACAGGCTGCCCCTGCTCGTGCGCCTCAAGGGCACGCTCGCAGCAGCGCTCTCCGCGCAGCAAGAAGGCCGCCCGGATCGCATGCGGTCGTTGAGCCGGTCCGGGCTCGACGACCTAGCGAAGCATCGGGCCGCACTCCCATCCACCGAGCTGCGGGCCTTGGCGTCCGGGCACGGAGAGGAGCTCGGCCGGCTCGGGCTCGCCGCCCGGATCGGCAACCAGTCGGCAACCCGTGTACTGGAATGGATGGAGCGGACCCGCGCGGCCGCCCTCTCGGTCGTCGATGCCGAACCAACGACCGACATCAGCGACGACCTTGGTGAGCTTCGCGCCGTTTACGCCGAGTTAGTCGCCACGCGTCAGGAGACCGGTGCCGAGCCAGCCGGGCTGAGGGCGCGACAGACCCGGATCGAGCAGCGGATCCGCAGTGCAACGTGGAGTACCCACGCGCAAGGTGCGCACGCGGGGGCGTTCTCATCGGCTGCCGAACTCCGGCGCGCTCTCGATGGTCGGGTCTTGGTCGAATTCGACGTACTCGACGGCGACCTCGTGGCGGCGGTACTCCAGCCACGTAATTCCCATATCGTCCGCATCGGAAGGCTCGAGGACGTGCAGAAAGACGCAGAGTCGCTGCTCTTCTTCCTGCGCTACGTCACGTCAACTCGCGTCCCGGACATGGCTGTCGAGGCATCCGTGGCGAACGCCCGCGCAACCATGGACCGGCTTGCCAGGAACCTGATCCATCCTCTCGGGCTCGCCCCTGACGCCGAGCTTGTCATCGTGTCAGTGAGCGGCCTGCATGCGCTGCCGTGGGCTGCTCTGCACACCGGCCCCGTCGCACTGGCCCCGTCGGGCTCGATGTGGGCCCGTAGTCGGCAGACACAGGCGCTGCCGAATAGCCGAGTCGTCCTGGCCGCGGGTCCGGAGTTGCCAGGCGCACAACGGGAGATCGAGCATCTCGCCCGGCTTCATGATGACCCCATCGTCATTGGTCCACCCGAGAGCACCGTTGCAGCCCTCGCGAAAGCGTTGGACGACGCGACTCTCGCGCACCTGGCCTGCCACTGTTACATCCGATCGGACAACCCGACGTTCTCCCAGCTCCTCCTGTGCGATGGGTTTCTGACCGTGCACGAGCTCGATCAACGCGCGGACGTGCCGTACCGATTTATTCTCGCGGCCTGTGAGTCAGGCAACGATTTCTCGTACGAAGGCAACGAGATGCTCGGGTTCGTCAGCACCTTGATGGCGAGAGGAACCGCAGGCGTGCTGGCCAGTTCAGTCGTCGTGCCCGACCAGGACCTGTTGTCGCTCATGATCCCGTTTCACACCGCTGTTGCGCAGGGCCAGACGCTGGCGCACGCGTTGCACTCGGCACGGGCGAGTATCGACCCCGCCGATCCGCAGGACTTCGTCGCAAGATGCGCTTTCAACGCATTCGGCGCGGCGTAGCAGTGGCGCCGACGTAACGTAGTGCGGATGGGTACGACCAAGACCGAAGCACCTCGGCGGAGCCTGGCCGACGAGCTGCGGGGCCGGACAGACGACGACCTCGCTGCGCTGCTGCGAGCCCGGCAAGATTTGGTCAACCCGGTTCCGGTCGACGTCGCCCAGCTCGCCGCACGGGCGACGACCCGGGCATCGATCCTGCGCGTGATCGACCGGTTGGACCGGTTTTCGTTGCATGTGGTTGACGCGATCGCGATCCTCCCGGAGCCGGTGACCCAAGCGGCGATCGGGGATCTGCTGGGCGTTCCCGAATCAGCGGTCGGCGAAGCCATCGGCGAGCTGCGGACTGCCGCGATCGTTTGGGGAGGCGACGACGACCTACGGATGGTCCGGGCCGTCCATGAGATCGTCGGCCCCTACCCGGCCGGCCTCGGGCCACCCCTTCGACAGGCGCTGACAGCACTGCCACCTAGCCGGCTCGCGCAACTGGCGGCCGGCCTCGACCTCGACCACGCCGCCGACCCCGTGACCGACACCTACGTCATTGCCGATGCCATCACCAACCGAATTGACCACATCTTCGCCGAGTTGGGCGAGGAGTCGATCGAAGCACTGCGGAAGCTGGCCATGGGCCCACCCACGGGTCGAGTCGACGACGCCCAACGCGAGGTGGACATCCGCACCGCCCGAACGCCGATCGACGCGCTGCTGGCCCGTGGGCTGCTCGTCCCCGTCGACGCCGGAACCGTCGTTCTGCCTCGCGAGGTCGGCCTGCACATGCGTGGCGGCCTACTTCGTGCCGGTATCAGCTCCGAGCCGCCCGAACCGCCGGGTAAGCGCCAGGACGCTACGATCGTCGACCGAACCGCGGGCGCCGGCGCGTTCGAGGCCGTCCGCCGGATCGAGGAACTGCTCGACGCCTGGTCGGCCGACCCTCCGCCGACGCTGCGCGCCGGCGGCCTCGGCGTTCGTGACCTGCGGCGGTTGGCGCAGGCATTCGACACGGACGAAACCACCGCGGGGCTGCTGGCCGACCTCGCCCACGCTGCCGGCCTGGTCGCTCCGAGCAGCGACTTCGACCAGGTGTGGCTACCCACGCCGAAGTCGGACGCCTGGCGCCGCCTCGAACCGGCCGACCGCTGGACCACCATCGCCACGACCTGGTTATCCACGACCCGAGTGGCCGCACTGATCGGGAGCCGGGACGACCGGGACCGCCCGGTTTCCGCGTTGGGCCGTGACCTCGGCCGGCCGCTCGCGCCGGAGGTGAGACGGCTTGTTCTTGAGGTCCTGGCGAGGCTGGCACCTGGCACCACGCCCGACGTCGACGCCGTCCGCGATGCCGTCCGATGGGCCCGGCCGCGGCGCGGCGGTCGCCTGCGCGACGAGCTCGTTGCATGGACGATGCGTGAGGCTGAGGTGCTCGGGTTCACTGGACACAACGCACTTGCCAGTTACAGCCGGGCGCTGCTCGACGGCCGCGTCGAGGACGCCGCCGCGGTGCTCGCCGCGGTGCTTCCGGAACCGCTCGACCACATCCTGATCCAGGCCGACCTCACCGCCGTTGCGCCCGGTCCACTGCGGCCCGACATCGCCCGGGAACTGGCCGTGCTCGCGGACGTCGAGAGCCGCGGCGGAGCGACCGTCCACCGCTTCACTACAGCGTCCGTCCGCCGCGCTCTTGACGCCGGTCTGACCGCTGCCGATGTCCACGCCTTCCTCGCCCAGCTGTCCAGGACACAGGTCCCGCAGCCGTTGACCTACCTCGTCGACGACGTTGCCCGGCAGCACGGCCGGCTGCGAGTCGGCGGGGCGGCGTCATTCGTCCGGTGCGACGACGAGGCGCTGCTGGCCCAGATCATGGCCGACCCGCTGGCCGGGGCGCTTGGCCTGCGCAGACTTGCACCGACGGTGCTCGGGTCCGATCTGGACCCGAGCACCCTGCTGGAGCGGTTGAGAGGAATGGGCCAGCATCCCACTGCCGAGGCAGCGGACGGATCCATTGCTGTTGCCGGCGCCGTAACCCGCCGAGCACCTGACCGGCGACCCACCGAGACACAGGTCAACCGGCCGGTGCCGTCCGACGCACTGCTCGCGGCGGCAGTCCGGGCGATCCGAGCCGGAGACCGCACCAGCGCGAGCCGACCAGCAGACGCTGCGCCGGCTCGGCTTGGCCGTAGCGCGTCAACCCAGACCATCGCCGACCTGCGCCGCGCCGTCGACGGCGGCGCGACGGTGTGGATCGGCTACGTCGACCATGATGGAGGCAGTACCGAGCGGGTCGTCGATCCAGTGAACCTGGACGGCGGCTGGCTGGCCGCATTCGACCACCGAGCCGGAGCCGTCCGGTCGTTCGCCGTCCACCGGATCAGCGGCGTTGCGCCCATTGACTCCCACGAAGGAACGACGTGACCGACGGACCCCTGATCGTCCAGAGCGACAAGACCCTGCTGCTGGAGGTCGATCACGTTCAGGCAGAACCCTGCCGGCGCGCGATCGCGCCGTTCGCCGAGCTCGAGCGCTCACCCGAACACGTCCACACCTACCGCCTGACACCGCTGGGCCTGTGGAACGCCCGGGCAGCGGGCCACGACGCCGAGCAGGTCGTCGACACCCTGCTGACCTACTCGCGATACCCGGTCCCGCACGCACTGCTCGTCGACATCGCCGAAACCATGGCGCGCTACGGCCGGCTGCGGCTGGAGAGCGACCCCGTGCATGGCCTGGTGCTGCACACCACCGACCGGGCCGTCCTCGAGGAGGTCTTGCGATCCAAGCGGGTCAGGCCGCTGGTCGGAATGAGGATCGACGACGACTCCGTCGCCGTCCACCCCAGCCAGCGCGGGACCCTGAAGCAGGCCCTGGTCAAGCTCGGCTGGCCGGCCGAGGACCTCGCTGGCTACGTCGACGGCGAGGCGCACCCGATCGAGCTCGTCGAGGACGGCTGGTCCCTCCGTCAATATCAGCACGAAGCAGCCGAGGGGTTCTGGCATGGCGGCTCGGGAGTGGTGGTGCTGCCCTGCGGTGCGGGAAAGACCTTGGTCGGCACCGCTGCCATGGCTCAGGCAAAGGCCACGACGCTCATCCTGGTCACCAACACCGTCGCCGCGCGGCAGTGGCGGGACGAGCTCCTGCGCCGGACCAGCCTCACCGAGGACGAGATCGGGGAGTACTCCGGCGCCAAGAAGGAAGTCCGGCCGGTCACCGTCGCCACCTACCAAGTCATGACGACCCGCCGCAAGGGCGTCTATACACACCTGGAGCTGCTCGACGCGCGGGACTGGGGCTTGATCATCTACGACGAGGTGCACTTGCTGCCGGCGCCGATCTTCCGCATGACCGCCGACCTGCAGGCGCGTCGCCGGCTCGGCCTGACCGCCACCCTGATCCGTGAGGACGGCCGCGAGGACGACGTGTTCACGCTGATCGGTCCCAAGCGCTACGACGCACCGTGGAGGGAGATCGAGAACCAGGGCTGGATCGCGCCGGCGGACTGCGTCGAGGTGAGGGTGACCCTCGACGACGCTGCACGGCTCGCGTATGCCGTCGCCGAACCCGACGACCGCTACCGGCTGTGCTCGACGAGCGATACCAAGACCCGCGTCGTCGAGCGGCTGGTCGAGAAGCACGCCGGCGAGCCCACGCTGGTGATCGGCCAGTACATCGACCAGCTCGACGACCTGGCCGAGCGGCTCCATGCCCCCGTGGTCAAGGGCCAGGCGACGGTTCGCGAGCGGCAGCGGCTGTACGCGGCGTTTCGCTCTGGTGAGCTGCCGGTTCTGGTGGTCAGCAAGGTCGCGAACTTCTCCATCGACCTGCCCGAGGCGAGCGTGGCGATACAGGTGTCCGGGACGTTCGGCTCCCGGCAGGAGGAGGCACAGCGGCTGGGCCGGATCCTGCGACCCAAGGCCGACGGCCGTACCGCTCGCTTCTACACGGTCGTCGCACGCGACACCGTCGATCAGGAATTCGCCCAGCATCGGCAGCGGTTCCTGGCTGAGCAGGGGTATGCGTATCGGATCATCGATGCCGAGGACGTTCTCGCCGGTACCGATCCCGCCTAGTGAGATCAACCGCGGCTTGCTGACGTCGACCACCGAAGGAGCGGCTGTGCCTGCCGGCGATCCGGTCTTGACCGCAGAGCGCGGGTACCTCGCTCAGGCCCGCGCTGACCTGCGCCGGATGCGTGAGCACACGCTCTCGCTCAGAGCGCTCGGTGGCGACCGCGTCTCAGAGGCTTATCTCGCGGCCTCGCTGTACCGACGCGCGAAGTCCCTCGCCGATGACCCATCGGTGCCGTTGTTCTTCGGTCGCATCGACCTCGAGACCGACGAGTCATTCCATATCGGCCGCCGCCACGTCATGGACGCGGCGGGAGACCCCGTCGTCGTCGACTGGCGGGCGGACGTGTCCGGCGCGTTCTACCGGGCAACACGCATGGACCGGCATGGCGTGACGCGGCGGCGCCGGTTCGGATTCGCCGGCGGCGAGATCACGTCATACGAAGACGAACACCTCTCCGATACCACCGAGCGCGACGTCACGAGCCGGATCCTCACCGAGGAAATCGAACGACCACGGGTGGGACCTATGCGCGACATCGTCGCGACGATCCAGCCCGAGCAGTACGACGTGGTGAGCGCGGACCTGGGCCAGACGATCTGCGTGCAGGGAGCCCCTGGCACCGGCAAGACCGCGGTCGGACTGCACCGCGCCGCGTACCTGTTGCACGCCCACCGGACGCGGCTTGCTCGAAGCGGCGTGCTGGTCGTCGGGCCAAACCGCGCATTCATGCACTACATCGGCCAGGTGCTCCCTGCCTTGGGCGAGGTCGAGGTGCGGCAGGTCACCGTCGCCGAGCTGGTCGCGGGTGTGCCCGTGCGCTCGGCCGATCCGTCACCCGCGGCCGCGCTCAAGGGCGATCCCCGGATGGCCGAGGTGATCCGACGCGCCGTCTGGCGGCACGTGCAAGAACCGACGGACGCGCTTGTTGTCCCGCGTGGTACGCGACGGTGGCGCGTTCCGGCGCACGAGGTCGGCGAGGCGATCGAGGCACTCCGGCAGCGCCACGACCCCTACTCCGTCGGCCGCGCGCTGCTGCCCCAACGATTGGCCCACCTGGTCCTGCTCCGCATGGAGGCGAGTGCCGAGGTCACCGACGACCGCGTGCAGGACGCAGTGGCCCGCACTCGGCCGGTCCGTCAGCTGGTGGATTCTGTCTGGCCGGCAGTCGACCCGGTCCGGCTGGTGATGCGGCTGCTCGGCGAGCCTGACTATCTGGCGGACGTTGCCGGCGACTTGCTCACCGATGACGAGCGCCAGTCGATCCGGTGGACTCGACCGGCTCGCGGCCCGGGCAGCGCGCCGTGGACACACGCCGACGCAGTGCTCGTTGACGAGACACGCGGTGCCATCGAGCGAATCCCGACCGTCGGACACGTCGTGCTCGACGAAGCGCAGGACCTGTCCCCGATGGAGTTGCGTGCCGTCGGTCGTCGGGCGAGTACCGCGTCGGCGACGGTTCTCGGCGATATCGCACAGGGAACGACGCCGTGGGCGACGGAATCGTGGGATGCCGCGCTTGATCACCTCGACGCGAGGGACGCGCATGTCGAGGTCTTGCGGCAGGGCTTCCGGGTGCCGGCCGCTGTCGTCGCGCTTTCCGCTCGACTGCTTCCCACCATCGCGCCTGCCGTCGATCCACCTGAGCCAGTGCGCACCAACCCAGGACGGCTCGACATCGTCCCGGTTGACGACGTGGTAGCCGGTGCCACGGCTGCACTGTCCGACGTGGCGGCCCGCGAAGGCTCGGTCGGAGTCATTGCTGCCGACGCCGACGCGGACCGGCTTCGAGCAGCGCTCGAGGCCGCCGGCTCCGACATCGGCGCTGTCGACGACGAGGACGACCAGCGGCTCGTGCTCGTGCCGGCGTCGCTGGCAAAGGGGCTCGAGTTCGACCATGTGATCGTTGTAGAACCGGCCGTGATCGCCGCAGCGGAACCGCGCGGTCTGCGTCGGCTCTACGTCGTTCTCACCAGGGCGGTCTCGTCACTGACGATCGTGCACGCCCAGCCGCTGCCGGTAGCGTTGAGTCGCGATCAGGTCTAGCTGCCCAGCTCGGGAGCGTTCCGAGACCGGCGGAAACGCCTGACTGCGTACAAGACCGCCTGGTGGACACCGACACCTAGGCCAGTGTTCAGGAACGCCAATAGGGTAGCGACGGCTATTACGGCGAGTCGTGCCTCGATGACGCCACCCACCAGCAGCAGAACGACCCACGAGACGGAACCCACGATGAGGGCCGTCTTCCACCAACGCCCGAAGATGAGACCGAACACGATGAGGGTCGCGATCACGGTCTTTCAACTTCTCGGCCATCGGCGAAGAGCACACCTCATGATGCCGTGTCTGCCGACCGAGCAGTCGATCATCCCAGACGTGCGGTCCGGCCGGCCTGGATGTCTCATGATCGCCCGGGCAGACTCGGCGTATGCCGCTGAGCCCGATTGAACGTCGCGTCGTCGACGCAGTCGATCCGGACGCCATCGTCGCTGATCTGAAAGCGCTCGTCGGCATCCCCAGCGTCGGCGGATCGGTCGCGGAGGTCGCCATTCAGCGGTGGTGCGCCAAGAGGCTTGTAGCGCTCGGCGGCCAGGTCGACTTGTGGGATCTCGATCTGGCCGACCTACGGGTTGCTGACGGCTATCCCGGTGAAGAGGTCGTTCGCAAGACTGCCCAGGGATGCGTGGCGACATTCGGTGCGGGAGCCATCCGGCTGATCCTT
>Ga0184625_10000747_pt1 | contig 12849 bp, 8 predicted proteins | sample PLM3_30_b1_FD_133151 | JGI IMG/M metagenome (GOLD analysis project Ga0184625, IMG submission 133151) | Groundwater sediment microbial communities from an aquifer in East River, Colorado, USA - PLM3_30_b1 | ecosystem: Environmental > Terrestrial > Soil > Riparian zone | place: USA: East River... | reverse complement strand
TACAATTTTATTGATTGTTGGCGCCATTACAAAAATCATGGAGGAAGATGACGAATCAAGATCTTATATACGCCCTGTATCACGATTGCTGGTTATAATAAGCGGATGCATATTGCTTATTCCGTTATTCAGGAAATATTTGGGAACGATCAGCTTTCTTTCAGTGATCGCAATTATTTTATTTATCCCTGTATTTATCGGGGTACGAAGCTGGGTATTATATAGGTTTTTTGATAAGAAATGAACTGATCATCTAAGAAATCTATACGTCACCTTGATCAAAAAAATATTTCTTGCATGCTCAGCAAAAGCATTTGAATATAAACTTTGGCCCAGGGGTGTGTCAGTATCTCCAAATGCGTCTGGCGTATTTCCTCTTGACCAAACAACATAGAATTCTGAGCCGGGTTTGTATTCCCAACGCAGAACAAAGTTGGATCTGAATTGTACAAAATTGAAATCAGGATTAGCAAAACTATAGTCAGGCACTCCATCACCGGTTTCATCTACAAAATATTCTCCGTTACTGCCACTGATCTCATTCGCAGTAAATACATGAAACCTGTCATCGTAATGTTTTGCCAAAGAGTTTGTGATATAACCAAAACTGGTATAAAGAGGGCGGGTTATATATGGTTGCCCGTAATACTGAAGTGTTAGATCCGGCGTAATATTATAGTTAACTCTTAGAACAAAACGAAGCGTCTTTTGATCCACTTCACTTACGATTATCCTGGTCGTGTTGTTATACTTAATGCTGGTTACAAACTGGTCCTGCCTGCGCCAATAAGTCGAGTAACTTCCGCTCAGGTTAATATTTAATGAATTAATTGGTTGATACCTGATGCTCAGACTATAGTCACCACCTTTTACGGTGTTTTCAAAACCCCAGAAATAATTCAGGTTGAGATTAAAAGCTACTTTCTTTCTGAAATCAGTGCTTACATATCCCCATGGACCTATTCCCGGAGGACGACGCAAAGAAGGACCTCCGCGTAAAGCATTATTTGAAATATCATAATTATTCCAGGTTGTTCCGGTACCTGCTTGCCAGTTATTTTTAAATGTAGCATGTGCGTTATAATTAAATGCACTATAAAGAAACTGCCCGCTATAATCCCATCTGAACCAATGATTGTAATTTATTCTTGCAGCACGAAAAATTGAAAATGGTCGTTGCCATTGTATGCCGGCCCATGTAAAATGATTGATCTCATTGGAAGCAAGTAAGAAGCCGATATCATTCAATTCAAGTCCGGGAGAGCGAAGAGTAACTCCTGATTCAAATTTAAATACTTCCCCATGCTTACCTTGTTTACCACCACTTTTACCAAGGCTAAATGTACCGCCGGTGCCAGTTAACGTTGTTCTGCTTGAGTCTACTTCTACTTCGGGAGCATTTGGACGCTGAAAAAGATGTTCGAAATTTGTTTGCGTATTTAATAAAGCTTCTTTTGTTCCATTCACATTACTGAAAATAGCATTGCCTTTGAAATACCATGTTCTCTTTTTCCAGAAGTGTAAAAAATCAAGACCACCTGAATATGCATTACGATGCAGAAAATCACTGAGTCCTTGTTCCCTGTTTACGGCAGTGATGATTCCTCCCAACACTGTGTTGCCGCCGTCAATATCTTTTTGCAGTCTTGTCACAAAATAATTTGTGAGCGGCTCTACCATTTCTTCTCTTTTCTGCCCGTTATTATCAATGGTAGCCATCTCTCTTTCCGTAACACTTTCAAGAATCCCGATACTAAATCCTTTTTTTGTTTTACCACTAAATTTTGCGGCACCCAGGATCGTAGTGTTCAACGGCATTTTTACATATTCGCCGGTTGAAGTAGCAGGGTAACCATGTGGTGAACTTCCAATACGTCTTGAGTAGAAAAGCAGGTCGGCATCATAATCACCGCCAGCCTGCGAACCGGTAAGCTGGTAATTAAAAATATTCCTGCTTTCTATAAAGAATGGTCTTCGTTCTTCAAAAAAGTTTTGATAACCATCAATGCGGACTTGTGAAGGATCAGCTTCCACTTGTCCAAAATCAGGATTAACTGTAAAATCAAGTATCAGGTCATTTGTTACGGCCACTTTACCATCAACACCTACAGCTAATTTCCCATCAAAGCCCTGTGCAAATGGGTTACCATCTTCTTTTGTATATTTTTCGGCTTGAGCAACTACATAGGGTGCAATTTCTACCTGCCGGTGCATAGGAATATCTTTCAATCCATGTAATTCACCAAAAGCGCTGACCCATACACCTGCACCTTGCGGAATGTATTGCCAGTTAGAACGTTCTTCTTTTCGAAACAAACGTCTTGTAATCTGGAACCCCCAAACTTTTTCTACAGCATTGCCATAGCGTAATTGGCTAAAAGGAATTTTTACTTCACCACTCCATCCTTTGTCATCTTTATTAGTTTTTGCAAACCATATTGGGTTCCAGCTAGCGTCCCAATTGTTACCATTCTCTGAAACAAATTCTTCACTTCTCACCCCGGACACCGATAATGTAAATGAGAATGCAGTACGCAGATCATGATAACTGTCAATATTTATTTCCACCCAATCACCGGGAAATTCATCCCGGCGTCCCATTCTGCTTACAATTGAATCAGGAGCAAGGTCATGACAGCGATAACCGATATAAAGATATTTATCGTCGTAAAGAATTTTGAAACTGGTTTGCTGCGATGGCGGGTTTCCTCCATGCGGTTGAAATTGAGTAAAATCACCGCCCCATTCTACCCCATTCCATGCTTCTTCCTTTAGAATTCCATCTAATGTGATCTCACCATTAAGTCTTTGAGTAAAGTATTTCTTTTTTGCGATCACACTATCGCCCGGTTGGGCTTTCGCAGTAACAAATAAAAATAGCGTGAGGATAAGAAGCGGGTTGGTTTTACTCATGGCTACCAATTATACATTTTATTGAAAGCAGAAAAAATGTAAAATTTAACAACGGTCATATTTCCCCGATATGCGGCAGCAAAATGTTAAAAATAAATTGGTGGTATGATAAGTGCTCCTTGGTTGCATTTATTTTTATTGTAGATTCATGGTCGAAAACTATGTTATGCCATCAAAGATCGATTGGCCAAAAGCCATACAGCCACTATTAAAGAAGTATAAAGACACAAAGCATCCCCTCGACTATAAAAATATTAATCAATTATTGGTAATGGTTGTTTTGTCCGCGCAAGATTCTGATAGAAATATTAATACTATCGCTCCAAAATTATTTGAAGCGTACCCGGAAATGAAAGCTTTATCAAAAGCTACCGAAGAAACATTATTTCCATTCATAAGTAAAGTGAGAAACTTTGGCAATAAAGCAAAATGGTTAACAGAAATTGCAAAGACAATAAAGGATGATAAAAGTATCCCGCTTACTCATGAAGGGCTTACTGCATTAAAAGGTATTGGAAGTAAATCAGCCAATGTTATTTTACGTGAAGCAGGTAAACCGGCCGAAGGTGTGATCGTTGACTTACATGTTGTGCGTGTAGCTCCACGACTCGGTATAGCGACAGGAACCGACCCCAAAAAAATTGAAAAGCAGATAAAAGAAATACTTCCTCAGAAAGATTGGGATGCAGGAATGGCCATGTCATTTCTTGGCCGGGAAATATGCCGGCCCCAACCCAAATGTGAGATCTGTTTAATGAATAAAGTTTGTGAATATTACAAAGCAAATAGCTGAGAGAATTGTTTTTTGAAAAACAACCATAGGTCAAGAGCTTATTGATGATTGTCCCATATATTGCCTTAAAATATTATAACATGTCACAAAAGAAAATCATAACAGTATTCGGAGCTACCGGCGCACAAGGCGGCGGATTGGTCCGTGCAATTCTTCATGATAAACACAGCGAATTCGCTGTTCGTGCAGTTACACGAGACCCGGATTCAGAACATGCAACTAACCTTGCAGCTATGGGCGCCGAGATTGTTGTTGCTGATATCGATAATGCAGAAGATGTACAGAAAGTAATGAATGGTGCATATGGTGCTTTTTGTGTTACTTTTTTCTGGGCACATTTTTCTCCCGAGAAAGAAATGGCAGAGGCAAAAATTATGGCGGAAGCTGCAAAAAATGCAGGTTTGAAACATGTAATATGGTCAACACTTGAAGATACCCGTCATTATATTCCGCTTACAGATAATCGTATGCCAATATTACAAGGGAAATATAAAGTGCCGCACTTCGATGCTAAAGGAGAATCAGATCAATATTTTATTGATGCTGGTGTGCCTACTACTTTTTTGCTTGCTTCTTTTTATTGGGAAAATATGATCTATTTCGGAGCTGGACCTAAGCGAGGTGAAGATGGTGTATTAGCCATTACATTTCCGATGGGCGATAAAAAACTTTCAGGTATTGGATCTGCCGATATTGGTAAATGTGCTTATGGTATTTTTAAAAAAGGGACCGAGCTTATTGGGAAAAGAATTGGGGTAGCCGGCGATGAGCCAACTTGCAGCGAGATGGCAGCATCATTAACAAAGGCTTTAGGCGAAGAGGTAAGATATAATAGTGTATCTCCTGATCTGTATAGGAGCTTTGGTTTCCCCGGAGCAGATGAATTGGGAAACATGTTCCAGTTCTATCATGATTTTGAAGAAGTGTGTGTTTCTACACGACATGTGCCCTATTCAAGACAATTAGATCCCGCTTTACAAGATTTTGATACATGGCTTAAACATAATGCAAAGAAGATCCCCCTGGATTAATTTGAAAAGTTTAGAATAAACAAAGCCTCAAAATTTCATTGAGGCTTTGTTTTTATACAAGGCAGTCGTCAGCAATTCTTAAATGAGATCTATTTTAATTGTAAAAGAATATAGTCGGCAATGGAGTTACTGGTTATAGTTGTGACTTCTTTGCCATCAAGCCATACATAATGACCGGCTTTCATTTTTCTGTGCTGAATTGTTCCATTCAATGTAATATTTACAAAAGTTTCTCCCGTACTAACTAAAAGGTAACCTGATCTTGAAGAAGGAAGTTTCATAGTTTGCCCCTTGCTGAACCTCATTTTATAACCGGTTACTAATTTTTCATTGAACAAGGTTGTTATTTCATCGTCATTCAATTTTAGATCATTTGCGTCTATTAGCTCTACATTGTTTTTTGGTTGTCCTGCTATTAACTCTATATCCATTACATGAAACCAACTAGTATCATCATTCCAAACACGATGAATACGCGGCGTTGTGATAGCGTCATACATTATTAAACCTGAAATGTTGGCCCCTTTCTGGGGTTGTTGCCCTGTTAGCTGAGAGCTTACTTTTACATTTGCCAGCGTTACAAATACCGATGGGGTGTTATGTAAATGATATAACGTTGTATCTCCCGGGCCTAAATGCACATCAAGAATACGGATAAATTCATTTTCAAAAATATTGTGATGTCTTGGCTCATCCCGTACATGTATTTGAGCAGTTGTAAGGAGTGAACACGTAATGACCGATGCAAGCAGAATATATTTTAGCATGCTTAAAGATAATTGTCTTTAAAATAAAAATGATAACTGAAACTTTGTAATAAATTTGAACCAAATAATAATTATGATACATGTAAAAGGATTTGCTGCTTCTGACCCAACGTCACCTTTGGCACAATATAATTTTGAAAGAAGAGACCTGAGAGAGCATGATGTTCTAGTTGATATATTATTTTCCGGGGTTTGCCATTCTGATCTGCACCAGGTAAGAGATGAATGGGGTGGCTCTATTTATCCAATGGTACCGGGACATGAAATAGTTGGTAAGGTGATCAAGGTCGGTCGCCGTGCAAAAAAATTTAAGGTTGGTGATACTGCAGGTGTTGGTGTAATGATTGATAGTTGCCGGCAATGTAAACCCTGTAACGATTTTATGGAGCAATATTGTGCAGAAGGAATGACGGGTACTTATAATAATTATGAAAGAGATAATGTAACGCTTGCACAAGGAGGATATAGCACGCAGATCGTATGCGATGAAAGATGGGTATATCATGTTTCAAACAAACTTGACCTCGCGGGAGTTGCTCCCTTATTATGTGCAGGTATCACAACTTATTCTCCCTTAAAATTTGCCAACGTAAAGCCAGGAGATAGGGTAGCGGTAGCTGGCCTGGGTGGCCTGGGGCATATGGCAGTAAAATTCGCGGTTGCAATGGGTGCTGAAGTTACAATGCTAAGCACATCGCCTTCAAAAGCAAAAGATGCAAAGAAGCTTGGAGCACACCATTTTGTTTTAAGCACCGATGAAACTGCCATGAAAAAGCATCGCAGTCATTTTGATGTGGTGGTAGATACTGTCAGTGCCGATCATGATTATGAAATTTATTTAAAGTTGCTTGATCTTCACGGCAAGCTATTGGTTGTTGGCCTTCCAAAAGATGAGCCACATGTAAATCCTTTTGAATTACTAAAAAACCGTCGCAGCCTTATAGGTTCCATGATCGGTGGTACTGTTGAAACACAGGAGATGCTTGATTTTTGCGCGGAAAAAAATATTGTAGCAGATATTGAAATAATATCAATGCAAAAGATCAATGAAGCGTATGAAAGACTTTTGAAAAGTGATGTGAAGTATAGGTTTGTAATTGATATGGCAAGTTTGAAATAGTTAAAAACTATTTTTTCTGCGTGCCCAGCCAGATCAACCCATCAATGATCATTTTATCCTGTATGTCATTCCCGAATTGGAATGATAATTCTTTATTTGTTCTATTATCGTAGTCAATATCGTTGTGGCCCATATTGACATAAAGCATTTTGTAATTCTTATTGGTCCAAACCACGGGATAATATCCGCTATTCCAAATTTCAGATTGTTTAGGTCCGTTACCCAATGGGAAACTGCTCGAATCGATCGATAAAAGAATTTTTATATCAGGATTTAAACGAAGGTCTTTTTCCCAGCGATACCATTCATTGGGAGATGATCTGAAGGTCTTCGGTAAATTTCTTGTTACGGGATGGGTGCTGTCTTCAACACGAAGAATAGCAGGAGTGGGATGCCAGGTATTGCTTTTATATTGCCCGGCTCCAATAAAAGTATTGTGGTACCAATTCCAGTTCTGGGGAAAATCAGAATTGTTTAAGGTAAATCCTGCAAAATGAAAGCCGATAAATGCACCGCCATTATCCATATATTTTTTGAATGCATCTCTTTGTGTGGTTCTTTCCGGTCTTGTGTCAAGAAAGATCACAACCTGGTAACGAGAAAGAAACTCTTCATTAAGATCATTCCAATTATTAGTAGAGTCGTAAGAAAAATTATACAGGGCCCCCATTTGTGGAAACCACTTGTTGGCCTCATGAACAAAACTGATATGCGCAAGATCGTTTTTAGCGGTATAGAATGCAATTACTTTAAATAAAGGAGGTTTATTTTGTGCATTAATGTTTGCCATAAAACAAAAGCAAATACAGAAAAGCAGGATCTTGTGGAAATATTTTTTTATAATTTTCATCATTTGTATTCAACATTAATTTATCGTATCAACGTAGCGGTTCCCTTTTGTTGATAGATCACATCATTTATGCCAACCCCTTCTACCATCCAGACAACTACCTGCGTTGATTGCGGTTTGCCTTTGATCATTCCGTTCCACCCCCTCGGGTCATCTTTCATATCGAAGACCAATTGTCCCCAACGATTATAAACTCTGAAATACCTAAACTCTTTCATACCGACCGGAATCGGTTTTAAATAATCATTTAACCCATCCTCGTTAGGTGTAAAACCAGAAGGCACATAAAATTTTACTTCTTTAAAAACTTTTACTAATTGCGTATCAACTGTTATGCATCCTGCTGCGGTTTCAATTTGAATTGTATAAAGCTTATCAGCTGTTCCATTGAATGTAGGAACTAAACTACTTGTTGAGTTTAGAAATGTAGCCGGATTCCATTCTACACCAATGCCAAAGTCCCTGGCCTTTAGCTGATGCGGATAATTGACAACGGCATATTCAATAGGATACCTGATACCGGGTCTGGGTACTTCTATCGAAACGAACTTTTCTTCCGTTAAGGCAGTACAACCCATGCTATTAGAGAGAAACGCCCTGTAAGTCCCGGATTGAGTTACTCTATAACGAACATTGTGCTGATTATTTATAGGGAGATTATCTTTCAGCCATTGAATACTAGTTGTCGGATTTACATATAAGATCGTACTGTCACCACTAGTTATGCAATAAGCCAACTTGCCGGCAACCCTTATTGAAGTATCAATGATCGATGCTTTCACTACAACTGTGTCGGTGGCAGGGCAGCCTCCTCTTGCACTGCTGGTCGTGAGAATATATGTGGTCGTTATATTAGGTCCCGCTCGGGGATTAGCGATATTAGGATCAGTGAGACCAATTGAAGGACTCCAACTATATACAAGACCAGGTTTCGGATTAGCGCCAATCGGAACAAGGGTGGCATTACAGGAAAGCGTATCTCTGCCAGCATTTGAAATAACTGTTAGTGTATCTATTAACCTGGCATATAGCGTATCAAGGCAACCATAGCCATTATAAGGAACTACTTCTACGGCAATAACGGTCCCGACTGGTGGTGGGGGATTGAAAACAATATTTTGTGAGCCTCCGAGTATTTGAGAGAAATTACTATTAAACCATGTATAGCCCTGGTAACCAAAGGGAGCAGTCACATTTATAAAGGCATCGTCAGGACAGTAAGTGGCCCCTACAAACTCACTACTGCATTCAGAATTCACATCGATATAAGCATACCCAAAATGGCGTGTGAATGTACAATCTGCTGTTTTAAAGAAAAGACGAATTTTTTTACCAGCATTATGGTCCAGATTGATGCTTACAGCTGACCAATCTTTACACCAGATATTTGTAGTATCCTGCTGGTTTTGAGCGAGGAAAAAACCGGGAAGTATACTTCCATATGGAATAAAAGTAAATGACGAACAATTGAGAACCGTATTATCTGTAACATTGGTTACTTCAATTTCTAATCTTGGCTGCTGAAAAATTTCGTGGTTAGGATCCTGGAAAACGACAGCATAGTGGTAAATAAGCGAATAAATATCCTGTCCTGCGGGAATCGTGAATTCATAAGAAATTCCTTCAGCCTGTCCACCACCTGTATTATTTCCAAGTCTTATAGAATGGCCGCTTCCATTTGGGCACAAAACCGGGAAATTACCAAAATAATCCAGCTCAGTGGTGGGTGCAGAATACATCGTATGCTGATTAGGAACTGGTCCACCTGACGGAGAAAGATACATTGTATTTGCACCGCCAGCGGCTGATACATTTCCTGTGTAGCATGTCCAGTTATTAAAATTGCCGTTTTCGAAATCAATATTTGGCGGGCATATTTGCGAATAAGATTGAAAACAGAAAAGGGAAACAAAAGAAAAGGACAGTAATAATCGTGCATTTAAGTATAGTGAGAAATTCCGTCTTGTACTTGTTTCGCCGGGTAGATGCACAATTTTTAGATTGAATACTAAAGATAAAACTTACTTAAGTAAAACGCTAGACTTTTCTAATAGGTTGCCATAAAAAGTCTTTCTAATGACTTAATCGGCAACACCTGGTTTAAAAAACCGCCTGAATTTTGTTATTAGCAGTTTGAGTTGCCATGATCACTCTGTTCTTCGTAAGTTTGCGATATTAAAATACGTATATGAGATCCTTTTTTAGTTCTATTGTTTGTTTGTTATTTATCAGCAGCGCTTTTGGTCAAAAGAGTGATCCGAAAGTATCAACGCCTGATCCTAATAAAAAAGTACAGGTTGTGGAGACAGCTTGCGGCGAATGCCAGTTTAAACTTGCCGGTAAAGGATGTGATCTTGCAGTTCGCATTGATGGCAAAGCATATTTTGTTGATGGTACGGATATCGATTCCCATGGAGATGCTCATGCAGAAGATGGCTTCTGTAAAGCGGTTAGAAAAGCAGAGGTGCAAGGTAATTTAGCAAATAATCGTTTTAAGGTCACTTATTTTAAACTCTTAAAAGATCCGGAGAAAAAAGAAGCGACCGGTGACAAGAAGGATTAAATAAATCACTGCAAAATCAAATTACCCAATCAGGTTTAAATTTTTTTTCACGGTCATTAACGGATCAACAGTACTGTTCCTTTTTTAAATGCACTTTTTTCACCAATAAGTTGATAGAAGCATTGCCATACAAACGCTGCTGTAGGTTGTAGAGTGCCTTTATATATTCCATTCCATCCGGCATCAGGATCAGTGGTTTCAAAGATCTTTTCACCGTACCGATTATAAACTTCGAGTTTGAATGAAGTGGTTTTACCATAAACCCTTGCCCTGAACAAGTCGTTTACTCCATCATTATTTGGTGTGAATGCCGTAGGGATATAAACTCCCGTGTAACAAATTTTTTCAATGATCTGAGTTGTGTCGGTACCTGTACAGCCGTTGTTATCTTTTACCGTAAGCATATATGATCCTGCTTTTTCAACTGTAATAGCCTGCTGCATCGAGCCTGTTGACCATGTATAGCTCGAATAGTTTGCAGAAGGTGCAATACTGATCTTGTCATATTGACAAAGACTATCAGCTTGCTTTAGAAAATTTGCAGGTGGTTGGAAAATTTGATTTAGTAAAACGGTATCGGATGATGAACAGTTATTGTTATCAGTAACTTTTACCCAATACGATCCCGGAGCAGTTACATTAAAATACCTGGCCGTTGAACCATCATGCCAAACATATTTTTGATAATTGCCTGGGTCTAATGTACGTCGTTGCCCGACGCATATATTAAAATCATTGCCCAATGAAAAAGCAGGTAACGAAAAGACTTGTTGCACGATCATCGTATCACGGGCCAAGCATCCGTTTACATCTTTTGCTGACAAGAAATAAGTTCCCGCCTGTTTAACAATAATTGAAGGTGATTGGTTGCCAGTACTCCAGTTATATTGCAAATATCCTGCACCTGCAGAGAGGGTTACGGAGTCTAAAAAACAAAAACTGGTATCATTCCCAATATTAACTGGTCTTGGGAAAATATTTACGAGGTTCAATGTGTCAGAGATTTCACAGCCATTGAAAGTAGTTGCTATCAATGATACAGATACACTTTGAGCTGGGACAATATTTACCTGCTGGCCCTGGCCAATAAGCAGTGTTGTTGGTTGCCAATTGTATGTCGCAAATCCAGGTGATGCTGTTATTCGCAAAGTATCGCCAACACAAACAGTAGAATCATTACCTATGGAAAGCGGCGGAACGATCGCTGGAGAAATAAGTATTGTATCACGCAGAAAGATGCCACATAGGTTGCTTACCTGGATCGAATATTGACCAGGAGCAGAAATAGTAAAGGTGGAATCAGTTGATCCATTTTGCCAGAGATAAGTATCAAATCCACTTCCCGCATTCAATAAAATATTATCATTAGGACATAACAATGTATCGCTCCCTAAATTAAAGTTTGCAGGCGTTGAATAAATTGTTATGAGTATGCTATCAAGATAAATGTTGCATCCGGGATTCAGTTTGGCTTTGAGCCAGGTTGATCCAAGTCTCCTGAACTTAACAGTCACACTTGTATCGTTATAAGTTTGTATACTTATAAATGACGTATCAAATTGCCAGATGGGAGCAAGGGTGCAGCCGGGATTTCTTATCGCATAATAAGTATGAATCTGCGTGGTGTCACAGATATTGTTTAGCCCTGAAACAGCTATCGAGTCACATAGTGATACACTGCTACACAGTATTTCATTGACTCGTTGGCCATTTGTATCTGGAACAAATACAACAGGGATAGAGATCGGAGTAAATGTATTATTGGTTTGAAAAATAGCCGGCTGAGTTATAGTTAGATCGATATTTTGAACATCGGGAACAACCTGTATCGTTTGGCAAGTGCCCATTAAGCCATCCGGATCGTATTTCCTGATAACAGGATCAGCATAACTGCTGTTCACATTACCATAAAATCTATTCCCTCCTACATAGATGTAACCATTGTCGTTGATGCCTATTCCTGCTACCCCCACTTCCTCCATATTTAATTCATTTGCAAATTTAAAATTCAGCCCGCTATCGACTTTAAATAATACGTCTCTAAATACTAAATTAGAATATCTGTGATACATGCCGTAAAGGTGTCCGGATTTCATGGCGACCTTATCGAAGCCGGGTACCTGGTTGATTTTTTTAAACCTTAGAGGTTTACCTGTAGTATCAAAAATGCCAAGTACCATATTTGATTCGAAGTTGCTGCTATTATAGTTGTCACCTACATAGAGGATCCTATCGTTATCAAATTCAAAAAACCTGTCATAAAGCGATCCTGAAGAACGATTATTATACCGATAAGCATTTAAAATCAAGCCGGAATTTTTATCAATTCTAACTGAAACGCTACCAAGGGTCGATCCCTCAATTGCAACAATTAATGAAGAATGAGTTACGGTGGCATTACATGTTAAGAACAAACTGTTTGGTATTTCATAAATATTAACCCAAAGCTGGTTGCCGAGTGGGTCCATTTTATAAACAAGCAGTTTGCCATTTTCCATAAAGCCCAGGTTATTCCCCATAAAATAAAAATTCCCCTGTGCATCGCTAACAATATCTCCCATAGTAAGACCGCTGACAAAATTATAGCCGGGAAAAGTTCGTACTGATTTTGACCATATGATCTGGAGATCATCGTTAATGAGTGTGAAGGTATATTGTGGTATTCCGTTATCCGTTGAATTATGTATGAGCATTATCCGCTGGTCATCAAACTGCCTTGAGATCACACCGGCTGAAACCCCATTGTGATAGATGTCAACGCCTTTAATATACTTTCCTGACTCATCGAATAGCTTTATGCCTGATGTAACCT
>Ga0184625_10000746_pt1 | contig 12851 bp, 13 predicted proteins | sample PLM3_30_b1_FD_133151 | JGI IMG/M metagenome (GOLD analysis project Ga0184625, IMG submission 133151) | Groundwater sediment microbial communities from an aquifer in East River, Colorado, USA - PLM3_30_b1 | ecosystem: Environmental > Terrestrial > Soil > Riparian zone | place: USA: East River... | reverse complement strand
TTGGTGTACTTGACCTCGCCGAACCACAGCCAGTCGGCCCACAGGTCGACCAACTGGTCCAGGAATATCAATAGAAAAAGGGCGGCGCCGACCACCGCGATCGTTACTTTGCCTCGGCGACTGACCCTGGGCAGGGGGCTTCGCATAACCACGATGGCAAGCCTACGGGTTCCCCCTGAGAGTTCCCGCCCGGCACAGCCGTGCTGAGGCACGGACCGCGTCGCGGGCTGCGGCACGGATCAGGAGTTGACACCAGGACACAGCGTCGGCTGAGCACCGGTGCGGATGGATTTAAGCGCCGCCAGCGCCTCGTCGAGCGTTCCTACCTGCACCAGGGTGAGCCCGGATTGGGCGTTGGCGACCGCTTCGGCACAGTTGGTCTGAGGTGTGAGGAAGTACGTGGCACCAGCGGACTTGGCCCCGACGAGCTTCTGCGGCACGCCCCCGATCGGCCCCACGTTGCCGATCGCGTCGATGGTGCCCGTACCCGCGATGATCTTCCCGCCGGTCAGGTCCTCCGGCTTGATCTTGTCGATGATCCCCAGGCTCAGCATGAGACCGGCCGAGGGGCCGCCGATGCCCTCGATGGGGATGTCCAGGCTGAACGGCGCCGACGAGGTGATCTCCGGCGTGAAGCCGACCCGCGGCACCCCGCCGTCTCCGGCCACGGTCGCGATCTTCACGGTCTGCGGCGTGCCGGCGCGGATCACCTCGAAGGTGAGTGTCGTGCCCACCGGCTTTGCCCGGATCAACTCGAGCAGCTTGTCCGCCGAGTCCACGGCCGTGCCATCCACCTTGGTGATCATGTCGCCCGGCTTGAGCTTGCCCTGCGCGGGCGAGCCTGCGGTGACCTCCTTGACGGCGATCCGCATGGGATATCCGAGTTCGGTCAGCGCGGCCGTCTCGGCGTCCGACTGGGATTTCGCGAAGTCCTCGGCGTTCTGCTTGTCGATCTGGTCCTGCGTCTTGTCGGGTGGATAGACCAGCTCCCGCGGCACCACCGCGTCGTTGTCTCGCAACCAACCTTGCAGGGCCTCGAGGAGCGTCAACTCCGGCCGCACCCCGACCGTGACGAATCGGAGCTGTCCGGCGGAGCTGGTCGGCTTCGCCCCGTTGACGACGATCACGTCCTTGCCAGAGTCGTCCTTGCCCAGCGTGTCGTAGGTCGGCCCCGGCTCGAGCTGCACATAGGGCACCTTCGCCTGGCCGACCAGGAACGTCAGGGCAACCACGATCAGCGCGCCTACGAGCACGGTGTTTCCGCGACGCCTCATGCCGCCCCGCCCACTCCAAGCACCATGTGAGCGAGCGTAGCGATCGCGAGCGGGAAGCGTAGCGAGCCCCAGTCGCGCGATGACCGCCGCCCGTGTGAGCCTGGCCACCAAAGGGGCGAACCTGCCCGCGGCGAGTACCGTTGTGCCATGACCAACCCCCCGTTCGGGTTCGCTCTGCCAGGTGGTTCCGGCGGGCCAGATCCGAACGATCCGGCGCAGCTTCAGGCGTTCCTCGCCCAGCTTCAGCAGATGCTTGCCAACCCCAGTTCCGGCCCCGTCAACTGGGAACTGGCCCTGCAGGTGGCCCAGTCTCAGTTACGCGATGACCCCGCCGTTGCTTCGTCCCAACGGGCCGCGCTCGAGGAGGACCTCCGGCTGGCGGACCTTTGGCTGGGACCGGAGTCGTCCCTTCCCTCAGGCATCCGGGGTGTAGAGGCATGGCGGCGCGCGGATTGGCTCACCAACACCCTCGAGATCTGGCGCAAGCTCTGCGACCCGGTCGCGGCCCAGATGACGAGCGCCATGGGCGACCTCGTGCCCGAGCAGATGAGAGCCCAGATGGGCCCGATGGCTGCAATGCTCTCCTCGGTCGGCGGCGCGGTCTTCGGCGGCCAGCTCGGCAGCGCGCTCGGATCACTCGCGGCCGAGGTCCTCTCGGCCGGCGACATCGGGCTGCCGCTCGGCCCGGCCGGCACCGCCGCACTCATCCCCGCCAACATCACCGCATACGGCGAAGGCCTGGAGATCCCCGAGGACCAGTTGCGGCTCTACGTCGCGCTACGGGAAGCCGCTCACCAGCGCCTCTTCGGCCACGTCCCATGGCTACGTGGCCACGTGCTCAACGCCGTCGAGACGTACGCACGCGGCATCACGGTCGATCGAGAAGCCGTTGAAGAGGCCGTCAGTGGGATCGATCCCAGCGACCCGGAATCGATGCGCGAGGTACAGCTCGAGGGGATCTTTAGCTCCGACGACTCCCCCCAACAGAAAGCGGCGCTCGCCCGCCTCGAGACGGCGCTCGCCTTGGTCGAGGGCTGGGTCTGTCACGTGGTCGAACGGGCGTCGGCGGAGCGCCTGCCGGACGCCGTACGCCTCGCTGAGACGTTCCGGCGCCGCCGGGCCGCTGGAGGTCCCGCCGAGCAGACCTTTGCCGCGCTCGTCGGGCTCGAACTACGGCCGCGCCGGCTGCGTGAGGCGACCGCCCTCTGGGCCACCCTCGCCGAACACCGGGGCGTCGACGGCCGGGACGCGCTCTGGGGCCACCCCGATCTGCTGCCCAGCGACGACGACTTCGCCGACCCCGAGGCGTTCGCCCAAGCCGATCTCGACACCTTCCCCGACTTCCCGCCCACCGACTAACCCCCAGATCAAGCCAGCAAGATCCCGTCGATCATGACCTGGAGGTCATGATCGACGCCTTTTCACGACGGTGAGCTCATGATCGACCGGATCATGGGTCTCGGGGGGTGGCCGACAGCAGTGCTCGGGTCGCGTCCCAGCCTTCGAGGCGAGGATCCAGCCGCCGGAGGTCCTCGGGCGAGCGCAGTCGGTGCCAGCCTGACGCAGGTGCAACGTCCGTTGCCCGAGGTGCCAATCGACGCAGCGCCTGCGGTGTGAGCAAGTCCAGCGGAGCCTCGGGTAGCCAGACCGGCGCCGGCAAGGCGGCTCCCAGCCCGAATAGCCCGCGGGAGCCATCGACAGCATGCGAACCCACCGCGGGCGCCGCTGCGATCGGACGGGTCGTTAGCGGGCGCAGTAGTTTGGCGATCAACATCCCGGGCAGGTCCGGCGCATCGCCGGCGAGCAGTACGGCCTGGTCGAACCCGTCCGACGCCACCGCCGCGAACACCGTCGCGACGTCGAGCGCGGGCACGGCGTACCGACGCAACCCAGGCCAACCCACCCGCGTAAGCAACTCCGCGTCCGCACTCTCTACCGCTACGGCTGCCTCGACCTCGGCCAGGGTTGCGAGTACGTCGAGAACGTCCTCAGCGAGCGCGACCCGCCACGCCACGGGGTCGATGCCCGGCGGCGCCCAGACGGGGGGCGCCAGCAGAGCTACGACGACGCGGCGAGGCACCGGCCAAACCTAGTCCTCGCGGAAGCTCTAGTCCTCGATGAAGCCCAGCCCGGCCGCGGCTGACACTCCCTCCAGATAGCCGCGGGCCCGCTCGGCGCGAGGATAGCGAGCCACGAGCGCCCAGAACTGGGCGTTGTGGTTAGCGACAACGAGGTGGGCCAGCTCATGGAGGATCACGTAGTCGATCACCCAATCGGGGAATCCCTGGATCCGTTCGGAGATGCGGATGCTCTGGTCGGCAGGGGTGCAGGAACCCCACCGCCCGTTCTGGTTGCGAACCCACTTCACGCTCGATGGCGTAGCCGCGTGCGGATGCTCCGCGAGATAGCGCTCGGCCAGCCGTTGCGCCCGCTCGTACAGCGCGTCGTCGGTGTGGCCTCGCCGCTCCCGGGCCGCCAGACGGGCGACCATCTTGTCCACCCACTCCCGCTCCTCCGCGCCGGAGAACTGGGCTGGGATGAGCACGACGACGCGCTCACCGTCGCGGTAGGCGGACACAGTACGGCGACGGCGAGGACTTCGCCTGACCTCTACGACCGGCTTGCGTACGCTCGCGGCAGGGCCTAGCTGCGCCGCTCGCAAGTTTGCGGCGGCGCTGCCGCGGGGATTAGGTACCGGGGGGAGTGCGCCCACGTCGGGACGGTAGCCGGCCGATCCCCACCCCCCGCAAGGGCCAATTTCGCGATCACGGAAGCACCTAGGTAGGTTGATGGTGGTTTGCGGAGAAGATTCCGTGACTGGTTCCGTGAACTCGCGAGCGGAACGGGAAAACCTAGCGCGACCATCACACCGGCCGCGCCGGCGTGTCTAGCCCGGAAACGGACAACAGACGCGGCACACTCGCCACAAGCGAATGATCCACGGAGGAGGACACCGTGGCCACAAAGGCCCAGACGTACAACGGTTACTGCGTTAAGTGCAAGGAGAAGCGGGACTTCGAGGGCACGGTCGAGGTCAGCAAGACCGGGATGAACATGGCCAAGGGCAAATGCCCGGTCTGCGGCACGACTGTTAACCGCATCCTGGGCAAGGCATCCGCCTAACACACCACCCCGACACGTCCGCGACTCTGCGCGCGGACCACGCAGCATGGCGGAGGCCTTGCCGGCCGCCCTGTCCCTGTGGACAGGGCGGCGTGTCGCTGTGGACGACACGGGGAAAACCTCGACACCCTGTGGATAACCCGGCACGGACCGGCACGAACAGTGACACCATGACGCTCCATGAGCCGACCCCCCGCCCGCCGCCCCACCCTGCTGCCGGCGCTCCGCCGGCTGTGGCGCGATCCGCACCGGCTCCAGCTCGGCACAGATCCAGGACGAGCTGTCGTCCTAGAGCTCGGCGACCCGGGCTGTGCGCGGATACTCGATCTCCTCGACGGCACCCGAACCGAAGCGAATCTGCTTCGCGAGGCGATCCGGCTAGGTATTCCCTCCGACGACGCCATGTCGCTGCTGACAACCCTGAGCACGGCTGGCTTAGTCGTCGACGCGCACGCGCTCCAACCGGCCGAACTGTCGGACGCCACCCGGCGACGGCTCGATCATGAAGTTGCGGCCCTAGCGATGCGGGGACCTGGCCGCGGCTCCGGCCGAGACAACGGGCTGGGTCCAAGCCACGGTCAGGCCGCTGGGCGCACCGCGACCGCGGCGGCCGCGATACGCCGCCGCTTGGCCGCCCAAGTGTTGATCACAGGTTCGAGTCAGTTGGTTGTGCCAATCGCCTGCACGCTCGCTCAGTCTGGCATCGGCCACCTCGACCCGGATGTGAACGGCGTGGCCAGACTCGCCGACGTCCTACCCGGCGGTCTTCTGCCAACCGATGCCCACCGGCCGCGGGGCGTGGCCGCCGCCGAGGCGGTACGGCGGGTGGCCCCAGACGTCGATCTCACTCCGCTGCGCCCGGGACAGGCGACGTTCGCGGTACTTGTCGGCTTCGCTGCGCCGGCGACGCTCACCGCACTGTCGTACGGCACTCGCCGGCTGGCCCACCTAGCTGTCGCCGTACGGGACGGCATCGTCGTGGTGGGGCCGCTCGTACGGCCCGGCCAGACGCCATGCCTGAACTGTCTCGACCTGCACCGGCGGGACCGGGATCCAGCGTGGCAGCGAGTGTCGGCCCAGCTGAACACCGGCCCGGAGATCGCCGAACCGGTGGCGGTGACTACCGCTCTGGCAGGCGCTGCCTACGTGGCCGCCGAAGTTCTGACGCACATCGACGGAGGCGCACCCACCACTCTCGGCGCCACGGTGGAGATCTATGGACCAGCCCAGTTGACGCGGAGGCGGTGGACTCAACACCCCAGATGTGGTTGTCGACGGAGAGTGCGGTCTCGTCCGACCGAACCCCACCCGATGCCTACCTAGTGTTTCAATTGATCGCGTGACCGATATCCCCCGCCGTGCGGTCGGCCGGACAGCCCGTCTTGCCGCGCTTCCGTTGGGCTTCGCCGGACGTGCGGCCCTCGGATTCGGGAAGCGGGTCACCGGCATCGCCAGTGAGGTGATCTCCGCGGAGGTGCAGCAGCGCACCGCGGAACATCTCTTCAAGGTGCTCGGCCAACTCAAGGGCGGGGCAATGAAGCTCGGCCAAGCGATGTCGGTCTTTGAAGCGGCACTCCCCGAGGAGATCGCCGGCCCGTACCGGGAGGCCCTGACCAAGCTCCAGGAGGCCGCACCGCCCCTGCCCGCGGCGAGTGTCCACAGGGTTCTCGCCGCGGAGCTTGGCCCCCGCTGGCGGCAGCGGTTCCGCGCTCTGGACGACACACCCGCCGCCGCGGCGAGCATCGGTCAGGTGCACCGCGCCGTGTGGAAGGACGGTCGCGAGGTCGCAGTCAAGGTGCAGTACCCCGGTGCCGGTGAGGCCCTGATCGCCGACCTCGGCCAGCTCTCGCGCCTGGCGTCGCTGTTCCGGGTAGTCCAACCAGGCCTCGACGTCAAGCCGCTCGTCTCCGAACTGCGGGCCCGGATTACCGAAGAGCTGGACTACGAACTGGAGGCCGCGGCGCAGAAAGGCTTCGCAAAGGCGTACGCCGGCGACGGCGAGATCCTCGTACCGCGGGTGGTCGCGGCCGCACCAAAGGTCCTGGTCACGGAGTGGATTGACGGTATGCCGCTGTCGCGCGTGATCGCGTCCGGCTCACCCGCACAGCGGGATCTGGCCGGCCTGCGGCTGGCGACGCTGCACTTCTCGGCGCCGACCCGGGCCGGGCTCCTGCACGCGGATCCGCATCCCGGAAACTTCCGGCTACTCCCCGACGGCCGGCTTGGCGTCCTTGACTTCGGCGCCGTCGCGCGACTACCAGGCGGGCACCCCGAACCGGTGGGAAGATTGAGCCGCCTCGCCATCGAGGGTCGGGCCGACGAGGTGCTCGCGGGCCTGCGGGCCGAAGGGTTTGTCCGAGCCGACGCGGAGATCGATGCGGAGGCGGTGTTGCAGTTCATCGCGCCGATGCTTGAGCCGATCATGGCCGATGAGTTCCGGTTCTCGCGGGCCTGGCTCCGCGGCCAGGCGGCCCGGGTCGCCAACCCCCGCAGCCCTGCCTACCAACTCGGCCGCCATCTCAACCTTCCCCCGGGGTACCTCCTCATCCACCGGGTAACTCTCGGGTCGATCGGGGTGCTCTGCCAACTGGAGGCGTGTGCCCCATACCGTGGCGTCGTCGAGCGCTGGCTGCCCGGCTTCGCCGAGCCCGTCGCCGTCCACTGACCCCACCCTCTACTGTCGATCATGAGCTGGAGGTCATGATCGACGCCATTTCGCGACGGCCAGCGCGTGGTCACCGGGATCTTGAGGGTGCGATCGATCACGTGCACCCCGACGGCGACGGCGCCCGCCCCGGCGAACCGGGGCGGGCGCGTTTCCTAGTGGTAGCGGACTTCCGGCAGGTCAGCGGATGCCGAACTGCGACATGTTCCCCATCTCGCGGGCCTGCTGGCGGCGGGCCTGCATCGCGATGCGACGGGCGGGACGGCGAGCCTCAGAGCTGACGTTCTGAGGCGAACGCATTCGGGCACGGGACAGAGCTTCATAGATGAGATGCATGGCATCGCTCCTTGAGCGGTTGGTCTTGGCGGGCTTGGTCACTGGGGTGGTCGCACGATTCATCGGACTCTTCTTCTCGTTGAGGTGGTCACGGGTGGTCATGGTGAGATCAGGCAACCTTCCGCTCGCCAGCAGCGGCGAGCACGTTGGTCCGGTTGGCGACCTCGACGCGCAGGATCGCGTCGCGCGCGAGGTCCTCCTTGCGGGGACGGCCACGGGGCCGCTTACGCGGAACAACCGCGCCACGCTCGAAGATCTCTCCACCCCACACGCCCCACGGCTCGGCCCGCTCGATGGCACCGGCGAGGCACTCGACCTTCAGCGGGCAACCCCCGCAAAGGGCCTTCGCGACCTCGAGGTCTGCCGGCACATCGGCGAACCACAGATCCGGGTCGTACTGGCGGCAAGGTAGCTCCGTGTCCAGCTCGACTGTGAGGTCGAGCGGAGCAAACGCCAGAGTCATCTCCCGGTTCACCTCTCTTCTCGCTCGTCGTTACTCGGTGATCTTGTGAATCCATCGGGTAGCTACTGATTTCGGCGAGGCTTGCACGCCAAAAAACAGTGAGGCCGCGGATCCCGGTTTCGGGTTCCGCGGCCTCGAGGTGAGCCGGAGGTCTAGGTTCTCTAGACCGGCCGTCCTCGAGGTGGGATCCCGCGGGCGTTGCCGCCCTTGACCTTGTCGCCAGCAACCGTCTGGACCCGCTGAACGGAAACCTTCTGGTCCTTAAGGTGCGACGTGGCCATACCCTCGCCCATGGCGCTGGTGCTGCCCATGTAGTTGTTGATCTTGTTAGTGGTCAGACTCCTGGCGTCGAGCCCAAAGGTGGGCGCCGTACGCACGTGGATCTCTACAGCCGGCTGGCCCAGGACGTAGACCTGGGCTGGGGGCGCGACAAGAGCAGCTGCGGGCGCGCAGGCAGAGGCCAGCGCCGACGGTCGCCAGTCGCGTTGGATGCTCTCCACCGTCGTCACCACCTTTCTGCTCTCATGCCTGCCGCCGCTCCGGGCGGACATGCCTCATGGTGCCCAGCGTTTTCCGCTGGCCTCAGAAGGCTAAGCCCCCACCCCGCGGAAGGGCAAACCAATTTACGAAGACGTTGCCGAACCGTTTCCCGCGGCCTGGTCGGACGCCAGCGGTTCGGGCGCCGGAAGCAGATCGATAGGGCGAGCACCGCCGACGAGGGCAAGTACCGCCGCCCCGTACAGGCCGAGCTTGCGCGGACCGATTCCGGCGATGTCGACCAACTGGTCCATCGAGGTCGGTCGGCGCTCCGCGAGCGCCGTCAGGGTGGCATCCGTGAACACAACGTACGCCGGAACTCCCTGCGACGCGGCCATGCCGAGGCGCCACTCCCGGAGTCGGCCGAAGAGCTCTTCATCCATTGTGGACGGACAGGCGGGGCACCTGCCGAGCTTGCGCGCCGCGGCATCGGTCAAGGTCGCGCCACACACCCGGCACGCCAGCGCGATGACTCGCCGCCTCGTTCCGTCCGGGTCCCGAATATCGCTCCGACGCCTACCGCGGCCCGGTTGGCTGGGTCCCGACTCGTCCAGCGGCAGGAAGCGCGATGGGCGGCGCTGGCGACCGCCGGGGGCGCGCGATACGGCGTACGAGAGCGCGAGCCATTGCCTCGCGCGGGTAATCCCGACGTAGAGCAGCCGGCGCTCCTCCTCCACCGCATCGAGATTCTTCGCGTACGACGTCGGCAGCACACCCTCCACGAGCCCGACCACGAATACCGCATCCCACTCGAGGCCCTTCGCCGAGTGCAGGCTCGTCAGCGTCACGCCGTCCACCGTTGGCGCGTGCTGCAGGGTCGCACGGCGGGTCAACTCCTCACCGAATTCGACCAGCGACCGCCCGTCACCGAACTCCTCCGCCAGCGTCACCAACGCTGCCAACGCCTCCCAGCGCTCACGCGCGGCCCCACCCGGCGGCGGCGCGTCTGGCCGCCAGCCGACCGCCTCCAACGCGCCGATCACGGCCTGCCTCAAGGAGGCGCCCGAAGCCGCGGTACGCGTCGCCGCGCGCAGGGCCACCATCGCCTGGCGTACTTCGGCCCGTTCGAAGAAGCGCTCCGTTCCCTGCACCACGTAGGGCACCGCCGCCTCGGCCAGGGCCTCCTCGTATGCCTGGGATTGCGCATTGGTGCGGAACAGCACTGCGATCTCGCGCGCCGGTGTCCCGCCCGCGATCAGTTCGGCGCACCGCGCCGCCACCCCGGCCGCCTCCTCCGGCTCGTCGGCGTACCCGCGCAGTACCGGATCGGGCCCGGGGGAACGCTGTCCGACCAGCTCCAGGCGCAGCTTTGCCTCGTCGCCGTGCGCCAGCTTGATGATCTGGTTGGCCAATGCCACGACCTGCGGCGTTGAGCGGTAGTCGCGCACCAGGCGCACGAGGGTGCCACCCGAGCCGGCCCGGCAACTCCGCGCGACGTCGACGAGATAAGCAGAGGTGGCGCCGGTGAAGGAGTAGATCGTCTGGCTCGCATCGCCCACCACGGTCAGGTCGTCTCGGCCGCCGAGCCACGCATGGAGCAGCCGCTGCTGGGCGGGGTTCACATCCTGGTACTCATCCACGACGAAGTGCCGGTACTGCGCGCGAACCTGATCCGCGACATCCTCGTGCTCCTCGATGCCCCATACGGCGGCGCGGAGCAGATCCTCGAAGTCGATCACGCCAGAGGATCGTTTGACCTGTTCGTACGCCGCGAAGACCTCGGCCATCTTCGCCGGCTCGTAGGGCGGCTCGCGACCCGCTTTTGCGGCCGCCACCGCGTAGTCGCCCGGCTCCACCAAGCTCGACTTGGCCCATTCGATCTCACTTGCCAGGTCTCGGGCGCCTGTTCGGTCGGTCCGCACACCCGACCGGGCGGCCGCGAGAGTGACCAACCGTGCCTTGCTGTTGACGACGTCCGGCAGCGGCCGCCCACCTAGCAGGCGTTCGGCAAAGTAGCGCAGTTGGCGCAGCGCGGCCGCGTGAAACGTGCGCGCCTGCACCGACGGAACGCCCAACTGCGCCAGGCGTGAACGCATCTGCGCGGCCGCGCGTGCCGTGAACGTGACGGCGAGCACATGCCGCGCCTGAATCTCACCACTCAGCACGCGATAGGCGATCCGGTGGGTGATGGCGCGCGTCTTACCCGTACCGGCGCCCGCCAGAATGCACACCCGTCCGGCCGGTGCCGTCACGGCGGCACGCTGTTCGGAGTCCAGGCCGGCCAACACTGCCCGGACTGACTCCTCCTCGGATGAGTGACCCGCCACAGTCAGGCATCTTCGCAGCCGGGTCCGACGTTGTGCTGGTTAGCCTCGCGGCTGAGATCAGATCGACCCCTTCGGAGGATCCCCCGGTGCTCACGATGTACTCGACGTCCTGGTGCGGCTACTGCCATCGCCTCATGTCCCAGCTTGATCGGGAAGGCATCGGCTATCAGGTGGTCGACATCGAGCACGACCCCGCTGCGGCCGAGTTCGTGATGGGCGTCAACGGCGGCAGCCAGACGGTCCCCACAGTTCGATTCTCCGACGGTACGGCGCTGACCAACCCGACCATCGTCGAGGTCAGGCAGCGCCTGGCTCTGTGACGGCCGGCGTCACGACGCCGTCAACGGGGTCGACGGCCTTCACGAGGTCGACGGCCTCGACGGGGTCGACGGGTCGGGGCGGCGAGAGCAGCCGGCCTGCCCACAGGTAAGCCGCCACGGCGGCCATCGACACGGCCATGAATGCAAAGAGCAGTCGGTAGTCCACGATCGTGACCAAGACCGCACCGGCCGCGATGGAGAGCGCCTGCGGCGTGCTGATCAACGCCTCTGACGCCGCGGCCACCCGCCCCATCACGGCGGACGGCGTCACCCGCTGCAGCAGCGTATTGAAGCCGACGATCGCGAGCGGAATGCCGACGCCCACCACGATGGCGGAAGCGAACGCGAGCGCGAGATTCGGATAGACCAGGCCGGCGAATCCGAGCCCGAAGACGAGGATCCCCACAGCGGTCGTTCCGATTTCGCCGAGCCGGTGGACGACTTTGGCGGCGATGAGGCCGCCGGTGAGACCGCCGACGCCCTGTACGCAGACAATGACGCTCACGAAGGCCGGACCGCGGTGCAGCCCGAAGTCGACGTATGCGAAGATCAGCGTTTCGATGAAGCCGACCACCGCGACCGCGAGCGCCAGCCCGATCGTGGAACGGCGCAGGGCAGGCTGGCCTAAGAGCTGCCTTACGCCGGCGGAGACCTCGGCCAGCCAGTGCAGCTCCGATACGGCGGGGCGCTCCTCGCGCACCTTCAGCGCCGCGATGCCCGCGGCTCCGACAAGTAGGCACGTGATGCTGAGGGCCACCACGGCCTGGCCGCCAAATGTGGAGAAGAGCGCCGCGCCGCCGAGTGGGCCGACCAGACGTAGACCCTGGCGGACCGTCTGCAGCGCGCCGTTCGCCTCGGCTAGCAACTCCTCGGGGAGGATCTCCTTGATGAGGCCGTTGAGCGCGGCGCTGACCATAATCGCCGACGCTCCATAGAGGACGCCCACGCCATAGATGATCCAGATGTCGTGCTCGTCGCGCACGAGCAGCAACGGTGTCAGCGCCAGCGCCGTGGCGAGAACCGCGGAGAAGAGGAACGGCCTGCGCCGGAACCTGTCCACAACCCACCCCAGTAGCGGCGCGGCGAGCGCCGGGGCGACGATGGCGAACAGCGTGATGCCGGCGAGGCTGTTCGAACCGGTGAGGTCCTTGACCCAGATGGCGAGGACCAGGAGCAGGGCCGACTCGCCTACCATCGTGGCCACGACGCCGGCAAAGAGCAGTCGGAAGTCGGGGCGCCGAAGCACCGTTCGCATTACTGGATCTCCTCGTCTTGCGCATTTGGGGGTACGGGAACCTGGCTGGACTGGGCCGGATAGCCCCACGCCACGAAGCGGACCGGGCGCGAACCTGGCGGCCGTCGCTTCGGATCGGCGACCCGGTGTGTGTAGCGGTTGAGTATCGGGACGATCTCCTTACCCAGCTCTGCGAGCTCCTCCGCGGTCAGCCAGCCGATCGACCGGGTGACGAACGGGGCGTCCCACCACTCGGGGTCATCGGAGCGTGCCCGGGCCCACCACGCCCGAATCTCCTCGTACTCCCGAGCGAACAGCACGTCCGCAGCCGCGTCACCGGCGAGGGCCGCCTCCGCGTCCTGCCCGCCGCCGTCCCACACGTTTCTCCGGACCACGATTTGCCAGGGTCGTTGGCGGCCGGTCCCTCCGCCCGCCTCCTCCACAAAGCCGTAGCGAGCGAGTTGGCGCAGGTGCCACGAGCAGTTCGCCGGGCTCTCCCCCACGCGCTCAGCCAGCTCCGTCGCGGTAGCCGGCCCGCCGATTGTCAACTCCTCCAGCATGCGGACGCGCACCGGATGCGCGATGGCACGCAGTGCCTTCGGGTCGCGCAGCTGACGCGCCGGCAGCTCCGG
>Ga0184625_10000745_pt1 | contig 12858 bp, 13 predicted proteins | sample PLM3_30_b1_FD_133151 | JGI IMG/M metagenome (GOLD analysis project Ga0184625, IMG submission 133151) | Groundwater sediment microbial communities from an aquifer in East River, Colorado, USA - PLM3_30_b1 | ecosystem: Environmental > Terrestrial > Soil > Riparian zone | place: USA: East River... | reverse complement strand
GTCGTGGTGGAGGATGATGCGCTGGTGCAGAAGTTCGGGTCAGGCGTTGTCCCGCTGGGCGACGGCAATACCACGGCGGCCGAGCCTTGCGAATTCCTGGAGTACGCAGCCGACAAGGTCCGGCTGCAGGCCGAGCTGCGCTCGCCCGGTTTGCTCGTCCTGTCGGAGACGCACTATCCGGGGTGGGAGCTGACCGTTTCCAGCGGCGGCGGTCCGCCGGTCGCTCAGCCGATCCTGCGAGTCAACGGCTGCATGCGGGGCGTGCTGCTGCCCGCAGGCCGGCACGAACTCGCCTTCCGCTTCCGTCCGGCATCGTTCTGGCGCGGCGCCGCGATCGGCGGCTGTGCCTGGTTGGGATTGCTCGGCTTCGCCGTCGCGAGTTGGATTTCCAGACGCCGGCAAATGCGCCGCCCCCGCAGTGTATAGTGCAGTACGCCATGCCCCGCATTCGGACTTTCATCGCCGTGGAGATTTCGCCCAGCGTGTCGGGGCGGGCCGGCGAGTTGATCGACAAGCTCCGGGTGGCGGCTGCCGAGGTGAATTGGGTCCACACGCAGCACATGCACCTGACGCTCAAGTTCCTCGGCGACGTGCCGGATACGGAAACGCCCGACATTTGCCGGGTCGTCCAGCGCGTGGCCGCCGACTTCGAGCCGTTCGAGCTGACATTTCGCGGCGTCGGCGCGTTTCCCGATACCCGCCGTCCGCGGACGCTCTGGATCGGGGCCGAAGACGGCGCCGACGAGATCAAGGCGCTGCAGTCCGCGCTCGACGAGGCACTCAAGACCGAACTGGGCTTTGCCCAGGAGCCGCGGGCCTTTCAGCCGCACTTGACGATCGGCCGCGTCAAGCGCGAGCTGCCGGGCGGAGCCGGCGACTTGGCGCATCTGCTCGAAAAGCATGCCCTATTCGACGCGGATTTGACCGTCGTCGATGAAGTCGTGACCTTTGCCAGCTTCCTCAGCCACAAGGGTCCGACGCACGACGCGATGAGCCGAGCGGAGCTGGGAGTTGCGCGGCGCGGAGAGTAAGACTGATGATCAAGTGCCTGTTGACGATTCTCGTCATCGTTCTGCCGGCTTCCGTGGCCTGGGCCGACGAAGCCGCTGACAGGGAGCGGCAACGTTTCGTGGGCGAATGGCGCGGCTTCGTCGTCGAAGGCAAAGGCGAGAATCCCAACCGCGGGCCGGTGAAGCTCTCGCTGAAGGTGACCGCCGATGGCATCGTCGCCACGCAGGACAAGGACGGCGACCTGGGCGAGGGCACGTTTTCGCTCGACCTGGCCGCGTCGCCGCGGACGATCGACGCCAAACGCACCAAGGCCCCCGGCGTCGGCCAGACGTTCCTGGGCATCTACGAGCTGGAGGGCGATACGCTGAAGTGGTGTACCGGCAACCCGCGGAAGGAGCGACCCACGGAGTTCGTGACGAGGACCGGGCAGTTCCTGATGATCCTCAAGCGAAAGCAGCCGTGACGAATTCGGCGGCGGCCCGGACGACGCGGCTGGCGCTGCTCTTCGAAGGCGGCCTGGGCCTGGCCGCCCTGGTCATCGGTTGGCTCGTCGGACACTGGCCTGCCGTGGGCATCGACCTGGGTTCTTCGCTGCCTTGGCCGCGAGTGCAGTCGCAATTTCTGGCAATTGGCTACGGACTGTGCGCAACGGTCCCGCTCGTCGCGGCGCTGTACTTGATCGACCGCTTCCCCTGCGGTCCGCTCAAGGGGTTGCGGGAGATCGCCGACGATTTGATTCCGCGGATGTTTAGGGGCGCTTCGGTTGTTCAGTTGGCGGCCGTGTCCCTGGCCGCTGGGATCGGCGAGGAGCTTTTGTTTCGAGGCCTGGTCCAGGCCGGATTATCGCGCCTGATTGGGCAGCCGCTAGGGCCCTGGATCGCACTTGCGGCAGCATCGCTGATATTCGGCGTTTGTCATTGGCTGAATACGACTTACGCCGTCGCGGCGGCCCTGGCGGGACTGTATTTCGGGCTGATTTTTTGGGCCAGCGGCAGCCTGTGGACGCCCCTGGTCGCCCACGCGCTCTATGATTTTCTGGCCCTTTTGTTCCTTATTCGGCCGAACCATTTGCTACGATCAACAGTAGAGGGATTGCCCGAACCTCCGGCTGCCGGCTCTTCATGACGATGCCGCATCGCAAAACCTGCTTTGTTTCCGATTTGCACCTGTTTTCCCGGCGCTCGCTCGCTCCGCGGCACGTGCCGGCCCTGCACGCGGCGGCGGCCAAGGCGGAGACGTTCGTCCTGGGCGGCGATATTTTCGACTTTCGCTGGTCCACGTTCTCCACCAGCGAAGAGACCGTGCGGCAGGCCGTCCGCTGGCTTGATGAGCTGGTCGCCAGCCATCCCCGGTGCCAGTTTCACTTCGTCCAGGGCAACCACGACTGCAACCGGCGGTTTGTCTCGGCCCTGGAGTCGTACAGCGCGACGCGGCCGAACCTGGCGCTGCACCCCTATCTGCTGCGGCTGGGCACGAGCGTCTTTTTGCACGGCGACGCGGCCGACCACCCGGAAATGTGCGCCCAGCGGCTGAGCATGCGCCGTGAGCACTGGTCGCGTGACGAATCGCGGAGCCGCGTGCGGCACGTGCTGTATGACCTGGCGGTGACCGCCCGGCTGCACCGCATTGCCGGCCAGGTCGCGCATCCGCGGCGGCGGGTCGTCCACCGGATTCTGGGATACCTGGACCGAGTCGGCAACGGAGCCAGCACGGGCGTCGAGCACGTCTTTTTCGGCCACACGCACGATGCCTTGGGCCAGTATCGACACGGCGGCGTGACCTTTCATAACCCCGGCTCGCCCATGCCCGGCCTGCAATTCCGGATTATCGAGACGGAAGCGTGACCGATCGGGAATAAACGGCCCTTGGCACGGATCAACAGCTCCACAGGGAGAATTTACATGCAAAAAACTCGTTTCTGGTCGATCACTGCGGCGATTCTGGGAATGACCTTGGGGGCGATCGGCTGCGGCGGCGCCCCGGCGCCAGCCGGCCCGGGCACATCCGGCGGCGGGCACACGCACACGCACGCCGGCCCGCACAAGGGCCACGTCATGGTGCTCGGCAAGGAAGAATATCACGCCGAATGGACGCAAGACGAAACGGGCAAGGTCACGTTCTACATCCTCGATTCAGAAGCCAAAAAGGACGTTCCGATCGAGGCCAAGGAAATCACGATCGACGTCAAGATCGGCCAAAATCCGCCCAAGACCTTTACGCTCCCCGCCCTCAATCCGCAGGACGGCAAGACCGCCGCTTTTGAGGTCGTGGATACCAACCTCGAAGGCGCGCTTGACCAGATCAAGGGCACAGGAGTCGTCTGCACGTTGCACGTCAACATCAACGGCAAGCAGTTCGACCAGGAAATCAAGGAAGAGGAGCACACCGACGATCACGGAAAATAATGTCTGGTGGTGCTGCGGGTCGTAGGGTGCAAAAGCGCAGCGCATTGCACCTTTGGCGATGCGAAGAAACGGTGCATTGCGCTCCGCTGATGGACCCTACTTTTTCTTCGCCTTGGCCGGCTGCGCGTCGCGGACCGGGTCGTAGGCGGGATTGGCCAGTGGCATCTGAGCGCCGACCTCCGCCCGCCATTTTCTGAGCATCGCGAGCCATTCGTCGCGCTTGGCCGGCTGCGAGGCGGCGAGGTCCTTCGTCTCGCCGAGGTCGTCCTGCAGGTTGTATAGCTCCACTTTGCCGTCTTCGTAAAACTCAACCAACCGCCAGTCGCCGGCGCGGACCGCGCCGTAGGGCGTCGCGCCGCCGGGATGGTAGTGCGGGTAGTGCCAATAGAGCGCCTCGCGCCGCACGTCGCCTTTCTCGAGCAGCGCCGGCACGATGCTGATGCCGTCCCACGTCGGCCATTCGCGCTGTTGCCCTAGCCCGCACAGCGCCACGAGCGTGGGCAACAGGTCAATGCTCATCGCCTGCACGTTGCTGGTGGAGCCCGCACGAATCTTGGGCGGATACGACACGATGAGCGGCACGCGGACGCCGCCTTCGTAGGCCGAGCCTTTGCCCGCCCGCAGCGGATCGTTGGCCGTGACCTGATTCAGCTCCAGGCCACCGTTGTCGGTCGTGAAGACGACGATCGTGTTTTCCCGGAGCTTGAGCGACTCCAGCGCCGCCAGCAGCCGGCCGATCCCTTCATCGAGGCTTTCGATCATCGCCGCATACGTCGCATGGTGCTGCGGCTGATTGGGATCGGACCTGGCCTGATATTTGGCGATCTTCTCCGGCTTCGCCTGCAGCGGCGTGTGGACGCCGTAGTGCGGCAGGTAGAGAAAGAACGGTTTGTCCTTGTTGGCTGTGATGAAGCCGATCGCTTCGTCCGTCAAACGGTCGGTCAGATACTCGCCCGGCTTCCCCTCGGCGAGGCCCGGCAGCTTGATCTCGTTCCGCTCGTACGGAAAGAAATACGACGGCGGCTGCCCGCGGTGATTGCCGCCGATGTTGATGTCGAAGCCCTGCGCGAGCGGCCAGTATTCCTCGTTGCCCAAGTGCCACTTGCCGATATGGCCCGTGACGTAGCCGTTGGACTGGAAAACTTCGGCGATGGTCATTTCTTCGAGGGGCAGGTGCAGCAACCAGTCGGGCGGCTTCAGCTTCGCAAACGGCCGCTGCGAGCCGGCGATCCAGTCCGTGATGTGCAACCGGGCCGGATACTTGCCTGTCATCACCGCCGCCCGCGTCGGCGAGCACACGGTGCACGCCGAATAACCCTGCGTCAGCCGCATCCCACTGGCGGCCAGCTTGTCGATGTTCGGCGTCTCATAGAACTTGCTGCCGTAGCAAGACAAATCGGTCCAGCCCATGTCGTCGACAAGGATTAGGACGATGTTGGGCCGGCTTGCAGAATCGGCACAAAACGCGGTAAAATGCCACAAATCAAACGCAAGAAACAACGCCAGCGAGAACGCCTGTGTAGCAATAGTGTGTAGTAAATGACGGTAAGTCGCGTCGTGCCAACGGATCGAACCTAGGAGGTGGGACATGGCAGAGGCAGTGGCTGGAGGACTTGCGCCTGGCCGTGCGACGCAACGCACCTGTGAAGTTGGTACGCCCAAGACAATCGCGATTGTCGCCCAAAAAATGGGCGCCGTCAAACACGCAAGCGGGAAGTTGAGCCAGCACTCAATCGGCAATGCGACCAGCCGGCGACCGGGGCGGAAAAAGACTCGCCGGCAGTCCCACGGCGCCGCCTGGCATTGGCGCCAGACCGACAACTGGTACTACACGTTGCCGGGCACCAAGCGGCGCGTCCCACTGTTCGACGATGACGGAAATCGCATCCGAGGCGCGGAGAATAAGAAGGCGGCTCAGTTGGCACTAGCCCGGGTCAAACTGGGAAAGGGATGGCAGCCAGAAGCACCGCCAACATCGCCTGACGAGTGCGTCGTGGCGAAGATCTGTTCGGAGTATCTTCAGTACTGCAAGCGAGGCGTGGCCAATGGCTCGCTGAGCAAGGGTCATTGCGATGGAGCAGTTTGGATGCTCAACGACCTGTGCAAGTTTTGCGGCGCGTTGCCTGTGGCCGAATTGAAAAAGGGACACATCAAAACTTGGATTGAGATCCACGCGGGTTGGAAATCTCCGGCGACGCACCGCAATGCGATTGCCGTCGTCCTGGCTGCGTTCAACTACGCTGCAGAAAACCAAGACATCCCCAATCCGCTCAAGGGACTAAAGAAGCCACAATCGACGCCGCGCCTCCAATCGCTCTCCAAGGAAGACGAAAAGCTGTTGTACACTGCAACGGACAAAACGCTGCACGATTTCCTCTTTGCCGCGATTCACACGGGTCTGCGTCCGTTTTGTGAACTGGCGAGGATAACAGCGGACGACGTCGAGGAGACACCGCGGGGCCTGATGTGGCGGGTCTATTCTTCAAAGACGAAAAAGACTCGCAAGATTCCTGTCCGCCCCGAAGTGGCCAAGCTGACAAGAGCGCTGATGAAGACCGCCCCGCGGGGCACCGGCGTGCCGCTATTCCGCACGACTCGCGGCAAGGCTTGGGGCAAAGTGAACGGAGTTGCCCACTTCATAGAGGTCCGGCGTAAACTCGGTTGGGACAAGGATCCCGTCCGCAGAAAATACTCGTGTTACACCTGCCGACACACATTCGCGCACCGCATGCTGTCGGGTTACTGGAACGATGGTGCTGGCTGCTCGATCGAGACGTTAGCTGAGTTGATTGGTGACACGCCAAAGGTCGCATTCGACCACTACGGCAAAGAGTGGGGGCAGCATTATCAAGAACCCCTTTGGATGGCGATTGGTATCGGCAAACGGAAACAACCGAAAACAAAGAGCAAGCCACGCTGAACGAGCATGAGATCTGAAGGGCCTCACAACGGCGCGCCGCGGTTGATTTCATGGCTGCGTCGCTCAATGGCTGAAAATTCTCGTCATCTAAACTGGCTCGTCCGGTTTTCGGGACCACGTCCCGGCTGTGGCGCTCCCAGCATCAGGGCATTCATTATTCTTGATTCCAAAACTGCGCGCGGTAATCTGGTCGCCTGGAAGTGGGGCATGATCCCATTGGCCTCGGTCGGACATGGAATGTCCCACCGACTTGATAGCATCGGCTGCGCCTGCCACTGGCAACGGCTTCGCGGAGCACCCATGCCCGATCAACCGGCGATTCTTCGTCATTGGATGCTCCTCCGCACGCTGGCCGCGCGGCGGCAGGGGGCGACGCTCCGCGAACTGGCCGCCGACCACGGCGTCAACCAGAAAACCATCCACCGCGATTTGCTGCTGCGGCTGATCAGCCGCGGCCACATTGAAGCGCCGCACGGCCACCGTCGGCCTCGCTCGAGCTCTGCCATGGGGCGTGATTGTGTGCCACCCCCCAGCCGATGTCACCATCTCAACTGTTTTCAGCATCAACCGTCCTGTCTCGTTCGGAGACGACGTCAAATACGTAGCGAGTATGGGGATTCCGACCAGGGGCCCACCGGCGGAAGCCGCCGTTGAGTTGAAACTCGTACGATTTCGGGTCGGTCTCGGCGTGAAGACGGAGGCCAAGGTGTCGCGCCAAGACAACGCCAATCGCGCGTTCCCTCCCTTTTTCGCTGTCCCGTTCGTTCGACGAGATCAGTGCCTTGTGCAGCCCATTTTCCAATGCCAGTTTCGCCCACTCGGACGGCCGAAGTGCCTTACCGGGGCGGGCAGCACCGAGAATCGCCAGTGCGTCGTGAACCGGATCTGCGTCCGGTCCCCGGTCACCAAAGTTGGCAAGAAAATCAACATGGCCATTAACCTGCAAGATCCCACCAATGCACTGAGCCCAATTCAACAACGGGTGGCAAACCGTCGCAAGCGGTGATCCAGCACGTTTCCAGTGTTCGATCATGCCGCGGAACTCAGCTTCGACGTGAATTCCGAAGTCAGACAAGTACTGCGGCATGAGATTGCCAATAGGGCTCGGTCGATCGGCAGCCTCAGTTGTTGGAGCTAGGTGAATAGGCAAGGAACGATTTAGCAGGTCACAGCTTAACCGACTTTCGTCAGCGGTCAGTGTCACTACAAAGTGATTCCTCAGCTGAGGCGATTCACCTGGAGAAGCCAGCGTGACCTCACGATTAGTCAGGAGGCTTTCCAAACACGCGGAACGCATCGCCTGGCCTCGACCGCCAGCGATGTCCAATTGCGCGATGTCGAAGGCGATCACTCCGATCCCGCTCTCTGACTGCAACTGACGTTGAAGCTGCCTCTGCATTGCCCAGTCTCGCGTATCGAATCGAATGTTTGCCCTGGGCACTCTGCCGCACATGCAATCGATCAACGGAGTGCTACTAAAGCGACTGCGCGTAGATGTGATGAGCACGAGTGGCTTTTCACCGGGCCACAAGCGGCGCAAGGCAACGGTGAGACCAGCCGCCACATAATTGGTTCGATCTGCCCTGGTCGCAAAGGGAATGCCCGCCAAAAATCGGTCCAGCATCTCTGAGCCTTCGGCGATTGGCGGAGATTCTCCAAGGTACAGCACGCGGTCACCGGGGCCACCATCGGTATAACCTGGGCGCGAAACAGAAAAATCTTTCAAGTACACGGGTGTCCGTGTTACCTCGTCGATCAACCGAAACTGCGATAGAAACGTGTCCGACTGGAGCATGGTGTTGAGATGTGCGGCCGTCGGTAACTCGCCTACCACGCGGCCCTCTTTCTGGACGAGCATCCGCACGCAATCAACAATAATTGGTGCCAGTTGGCTCCCCTTCGCGATTGCTTGGACTTTGCCCGCAGGAGCAACACGCACCAAGTTATGCCGATCAGGGTGGCGCACAAATCATTTCGATCCGACATGGTCGTCAACACCAATTTCCACCTTGAGACCAGGCCAAGGCTGAGTTGAGGTTGACGTCACAATCTGGAGATCTCCAATGACCACCGCTCAACTTTCCCCTCGTGCCGCAGCATTGCTTCAGGACACCTACGGCCGAATCAACACGGTCGACACGCTATTGCGGCTGCAGGAACAGGTTTTCACGCAGTCGGATCTGAAGCAGATTGGAATGGACCTGAATACGGCGTTCTTCAGCTATGGCGTGACGGGGATCTGGACCAGGCTCCACGGCTGCACACCACTGCGGGCGATCGTCGACATCGCGTCCAAACTTGATGGTTTTGGACCTGCTACGCGCGACTGGCTGCTGCGCGAGATAGGGGAACCAGACGACGACTCAGAAGGCACCATCGAACGAGCAAAACAATCGGCGACGCTGGTGCTCGTCGACCGACCTCAGGCAGTTTACCTCGATGGTATCGAGGTGGGTGTTAATTGGGCGTCTCATCCCACGCCCTGGGAGTACCTGGTAGTGCTCGCGCGAGCAGGCAAGGCCGGCGAAACAGTCGATTACATGAGTATGGGTGACAACGCCGCCCCTGACAGCTTGAAGAAATACAAGTACGCGCTCAAACAACTAGAGGGTATGCCCGAGCGAATGAAGGATCTCATTGTGCCCGCTGGTCGAGGCACCCAGCGACTGGATTTGCAACCGGCCGATATTCGCATCTTCGAGCGCATTGCGAACGATGAGTACCGCGAATGGAGGCCGTGGCAGGCCGTAGCTAAATCCAGAGCAATTCCGTGTCATAATCCTTTGATGGGACAAACTAGCTTTTGCAAAGGCCAGTTTTGAGTCATTTAGTGAAGTTTTTCGCTGCCGCGACGCGGCCGCCCGCTGTCAAGACCGCCAGCTTCGCAGCTGTTGATGTCTTCGGCCACGCGCTGGCGACAGAAAACGAGCTTCGAGGAGCTACGAAGCTCTTCCGTATTCGGTCGCCCATGACGATCGCACTCAATTCGATCGCAATCCCCTTCCTATTTTAGGAAAACGGCGCAACTAGAGGTTGCGTCCGACTTCGGCGGGCAACAGCCGACCTTCCGCGCTCGCCTCCTTGGTTCTTTTCATCATTCGGTCGCGCTACGCGACGATTGGGCGACGGCCTATCTGGACGTTGGCGGAAGCGGCGGCAGTTCCTCTTGCCATATCGCTCCGGCAACTGACCGCCAGCGCACCAATCCGGAGGTCAATCATGAATTCAGAGTTACCCAACGCCGGCGCCGCCAGTGCTGACCAGCGCTCTCAGGCAATTGCCGAATGGCTGAAGGCGGCCTTTGTGCATGGCATAGATACAGCAAACTTCCCCACAAGCGGATCACTCCTTGATCAATTGGCCTGGGCCAAAGCACAACAGCTCGAAATCGGGATGGTCTTGTCACGTTTTTCATCCAAGCTCGGACATAGCACGTCGGCGCAGCTCATCGAGTGCGTCCAGGGGGCCGCCGCGCGCCGGATCTTCATCCCCCCGGACTACCTCTGCGTTGACGAAGGAGTGAGCGGCCGCAAGTCCCGTCGCGACGGCCTGGAACGAGCCAAACAGATCCTAGGGGCGAAGCTCGTTCGAGTAATTCTGGTTTACAAAGTATCACGACTCTTTCGGGTGGGTTATAAAGGATTCGCATTTGTACAGGAGGAGGTCGTTGACGAAGGGTTGCGGGCAATCAGCGTTAGCCAGGCGATCGACACGAGCGACGAAAAGACCTGGAAGATGCTGATGTATCTTCACGGGCTCAGCGACGAAATGCTCCTGGGCACGATCGCTGACCATGTCCGCTCCGGCCAGAAGCAGCTATTCCAACAGGGTTACACCGTCGGCGCGTTGCCCGTCGGCTATCGCCGGGTTGAAGTCCCTGGGGCCCGGCCCACCAATCTAGGACGGCCGCGGACGATGCCGGCCGTCGATGCGGAGCTGGCCCGCCACATCCTCATAGCTTTCGAGGACGTGCGAAGCGGCATGCCGCTCGGGCGGGCATGGAAAAAATACCGCGCTGCGGGCGGCGGCAGCGATCCGCGGGCGAAGGGCCGCCCCATCAGCTACAACGCTTTCAGGCGAATGCTCTCCAATGGGAGATACACGGGCGTTTGGGTCTTTGGGCGCAAGCGCAACGTCTGGTCGAACAAGCGCGACGGCGTACGGCAGATCGAGCAGCCGGACACTGAGGTCGTGGTAGTGATTTCCGAAGAGCTGCGAATCGTTGACGACGTGTTATTCACGGCCGTTCAGGCGATCCTGGCCGACCGCAAACAGCGAACGCGGGCTCCCAAGCGGACCAAGGAAAAGATCGCGCTCGTCGACCTGGTCACGGATCTGTTCGTCTGCCAACATTGCCGCGAGCGGTTTTATCAGGCCGGGTCGGATGGCAGTTGGATGCGTTGCAAGAACGCTGACCTGTGCCCTCGCGAAGGGATCGTCAAACGGCACGAGTCACTCAGTGCGGTTTGCAGGCAACTGGCCGAGTCGCTTCAGCGAGACAAAGCATTGGTCGCTGAGGTGATCGAGCGATCCATCGCCGTCGACGCCGATGGGGATCAGGAGCTGAAATCGCAGGTTCGGTCGCTGCAGCGGCAGATTGCGCAGCGAAATGCCAAAATCGCCGATCTGGCTGATCTGGCCGGCCAGGGAAGCGAAGAGGATCGCGCGACTTTGAAAGCCAAGATCCGAGCCACTCAGGCCGATCTCGCGACGCTCGTGGCCGAGAAAACGCGGCTGGATGGGCTCATTGCTTGCGCCATGCGGCTCACACCAGACGATGCCCGGCAAATCCTTGAAGAAATGCAGTCGCTGCTGCAACAGGCGGCTGATGGCGAACTGGGAGAGCAGGCAGTGTACCGAGCCCTGTCTATCTTCAAAGCACTGACGGGCGGCCAGATTCTCGTGGATATCCAGCAACGGCCGGCGAGAAAAAAGACGGTGGTGCAGGCGACATTCGAACTGCACCTGCTAGATGCCGTAAGCTACGTCGCTGGAGTCGCGACCGATGCCCAGTTGCCTGCGACAACCGCTCAGGTCTGGCTGCGTCCGCCGCCGAGGTCGGACCAGTTGACGGAGCGAGTCCATCACTTGATCGATATAGAGGGCCGCAGCTTCCGCGATGCTGCCAAGATGCTCCAGGCCGAAGGACATCAAGTTAACTCCGGCAACGTCTGGACGATCTACCAGCGGTATTATGAGATGCGCGGGTTACCAGTGCCAGATCGGCCGTACAATAACGGGCATCCTCGCGAGTCCAAGTAGGCTCGTAGTCGATTGACTTGGTTCGTGTCTTTCGTAGGCCTTGCCATTTTGGCGAGGCCTTTTTCTTGCGCCGAAGTCGCATCTACGGCGTCATTCACCCGCAGTATGAGGGCAAGAAGCATGGCAAAAACTCCATTCGATAAGGCTGCCAGCTCCGATCCAAAGTCGGCCCGCCGCGGACTCGTCGAGGACTTGGCCGCATTGGTGGTTTGTCGGTTTCGGCAGTGCAGCCCGTCGGGAAAGGCGGCAGCCGGCCGGGACGAGTGCGCCCTCCGGCCGCAATTGCGTCGAACTTCGGCGGCCTCTGCTGTGCCGGGCACGGAAAACCCGCCCGGGACCACGCCGTCCTAGCTCTACGTATTGCGAAACTGCCGAGTATCGCAATGGCGGCCACGGCAGCGTGCGCCCGAATTCAACGTGGCACAAAGCCGATTCCGGTTCACCGTTCCGATCAGGTCGCGCGTTCAATTGAACCCCAATCCAGAGGTGAGTTTGTGCTTTACATCTTCGCGCTTGCCGCCTGCGCGCTGCTTTCGGCGGTCCTGGCGATTGCCCTGGTGCGAGAAGTCCGCTTGCGGAAGGCGCTGGCAGCATTTCTGCGCCGCATCCTGACCACTTGGAGACGATTTCATGGTTCCCAATACTCTGATACTGAGCATCCTCCTGATGCTGATGATCGGCCTGACGGCCGGTTGTGAGTCCAAAGACGACCGGCTGGTCAGCTTGGCCGAGCAGTCGGTCCAACAACAAACCAATCAAAACAAGGAGATTGCCCGCCAGTCGCATGAGTTGGCGAGTCACAGCGGCGAGCTCGCAGAAGCGACGCACTCACTGGTGGAACAGGACGCCGCGTCGCGCCGGGAACTAATCGGCGCACAAGCTCAGTTTCAAACACACGTGGAAATGGAGCGAAGACATTTGGACCAGCAGCGGGAGCAGCTGCGGTCGGAACAAATGTCCCTAGCCAAGGCCCAAGTTCGGGAGCCAATCGTGGCCCAGGTCATCCAGGCCACTGGCGTGGTGCTGGCGGCACTTTTGCCGCTGATCGTCACCGCCTACGCGCTCGGCCAACTCCCGGTCACCGCGGCGAGCGACGAAGAGCTGCTCAACGACGCACTGCTTCGCGAACTGGCTGGGCAGCCCTCAGTTCCCAGGGCCGGAGGCACACCGCCAAGGTTGCCCAGTGCCAGTCGCCCCCTCCTGCCCGATCCCGGTGCTGAGCCAACCCCTAGCGACCCCAGTGCCTGAGGTAGGGCGCTT
>Ga0184625_10000744_pt1 | contig 12862 bp, 13 predicted proteins | sample PLM3_30_b1_FD_133151 | JGI IMG/M metagenome (GOLD analysis project Ga0184625, IMG submission 133151) | Groundwater sediment microbial communities from an aquifer in East River, Colorado, USA - PLM3_30_b1 | ecosystem: Environmental > Terrestrial > Soil > Riparian zone | place: USA: East River... | reverse complement strand
GAGATTTCAATGATCTGGTCGTTGTGAGGAGTCTCGCCATTTCACTCAACGCCAAATTGCCCCCGCTAGCATCAAATAGCGCAACATCAAAAGTCGCGCCTTGGGATGAATGCGGGGTGCGGTGTTCGGAATGTGGAATTCCGAATGACGCATCCGCGCTGTAGGGAACGCCCTCTGTGGTGTTCCCGGAATTTGTGATAGTTCAGCGCCTCGGCAGCTGCGTGCTGCCGAGGCGTTTTTCGCTCGTTATCCGCGATACCGCCAATGCTCTGACCGGGGAAACCAAGCCTCCTTCTCGTCATACACACGGTAGTGAGTGGACTGAGCTGCAGTTGCTTCGAATTCGCGACGCTGCTTGAGCTTGATCCAAACAAGCTCGTATTTACTCACAGGCTCAATCTCTCCGCGATCAACTTGCAAGAACCTTACTTGTTCCGGCGTAATCGGTGAGATCAAACCCGACACCAAAGCCTCAAGCCATCGGCCGTATTGAATAAGCAGGTTGTACTCCTCTTCGTTGAAAATGTTGGAGCAGCCAAGCACAAAGTCGCGGCGCTGTCGAAACGGCAAATGGTCCGCGGGCGCCTTCATCTATCCAACTCCCATCCCGCCTCGTAACAATTCCAATCGCAAAAGCGGATGACCAGGCATCTCGATGGCTAGGCATCGTGGTCGATACCAGCAGTTTTGATGGCGTGTTTAAGGGCGTCATACGCCCGGTAGTCGGTGGACTCTGCAACGGCCTTGTCAAGGATGACGACAAGCAGCGGTATCTGCACGTCCGGATCGGAAGCTAGACGCTCGAAAAACTCTCCGGCGATTATCTCCGGCATGTAGTCGCGGAAAAAGGACGCAACCTCGGCGACAAATAGCTCCATGCCGGGCTCAAGCTGCGCGTGGAGCTCGCTTGCGTTGACTAACCCGCGCACGATTGGAATGGTCAGAATACCTCGGGGATTGTGCTGGAACTGTCCCAGGCCATGACAGAATTTCGGGTAACGCGTCAATTGCTCAAATCGCTGGTAGTGGGTGCGGAAGTGCTCGTGCATGGCTTGATCGACGAGCACCGTGAAATAGAGATAGACGAGAAAAAACGGGCGCGAAGTAGCCGGAACGCGCTCAAGGCCGCGGCAATCATGTCGCCAGGCGCGCCCGAAGTACGGCGTGGAAGACTGACCCATGAAGGCGGCCAAGTCGGAGCGAAACGTTTGACGGTAATAATCAGCAACGATCATCGCTCAGGAGGCGTTCTAGTACGCCCAACTCTTGACCCTTGAGCACCGCTGCGCGATAGCATGTGCATCCGCGTGGAATTAGTCAAGCGCGCTAAGGCTGCCGCTGCTACGTAGTGAGGGAGTACGGGTTCCGCTTATCCGCCACCAGGTTGAGAGAAGAGGAACCCGTACTCTCCCCTCGCTGTCCATCACGGCGTGGACTGAAATACGTCACGGACGAGGAGTCGCCAGCCGGGGACCGCGGGTTCGGCGTCGGCGGTGTCGCCGGATTTGAAAATCGCGGGTTGCAGGGGAGAAGAGGCGCGGTAGCAGGCAATCGTCTGGGCCAGGGGATCGACGTCCCACACGACGAGCGTGCCGGCCTCAAAATAGTCCGCCCGCTTGGCGGCCATTTCCCGCTGGGCCGCAGCGGTGTAGTCACCCTCGCTGCAGACCTCCACCGCGAATGTGGGAGTCCCCTCAATAAACCGCATGCGGTTGGCGGGCAATGGACCGGCGTAGTAGGAAGCATCGGGGGAGAACGACAGCCGACCGCTCTTTAGCGGGCGGGGCAGGGCGTAGCCGATATTGTCGGCATAGACGTGGCCGACGCCGGTGCGCTTAGCGTACTCTCGCAGAAGAACAGCGATCTCGAAAGCCACGGTGGACGGTAAATCGCCGGTGGGCATATAGCGCACGATCCTCCCGCCGATCAATTCCGCCTTGCCCTCGACGCGATAAAGATCGTCAATCGTCGCAGATGGCCCGCTGGGTACGATCGGATTGGCACTCACGCTCGCCATTTAGTCACGCTCTCCCTTTTCCAAACTACCCCGACCTATTCGTTGTGGCAAGCTGAACCCCGCAGGTGACGCGCGCGAACCTCGCTCATCTCGTTTCGGTCCTACCCGGAACCTCGTTGGAGGGTCGTCACATGCCACGCAATTCTTCTTTGGCGTCGTTGAGCCGGTAGGTCCGCTGGGACTGACGCGGCTCATTTCTAATTCGCGGCGATCGGCCGCCTGATCGATGCTGCGCGCCCGACTTCCTGGGCGTGCGATCCGTTTGCCTTTGTTTTGCCTACCGCGGCCGCGCTGCGCGCTGGCCGCTACCTTTTGAGAGAAAATATGAGACGCAGATTTCGTTCGAGTGAAAGTTTGTCGCAGTTTCGGGCCGCCGCCGATGCTGACGATGGCCAGGATCCACGTGAGTTTTTCAAGAAGGAGGTGTCCCGTCGCGGCCAGGGCCGCAAGACGCAGCAGCTTTGTGAACAGGTGAGCCAGACGCTACAGCAGGTGCTAGGCGAAGCGGCCGACGTGCGGCTGCAGATGCTGCAAGTTGCCGAGGTCGGCCCTGCGCCGGATGCCTCGCAGATGCTCGTGCTGCTCGCACCGCTGGCCGGCTGCGAATTCGATCTGGCCGAGGCCGAAGCGGCGCTGCTGCGCGCCAGCGGCTGGCTCCGCAGCGAAGTCGCCGTCGCGATTCACCGCAAGCGCGCGCCGAGCCTCGTGTTCCGCGTCCTGCCGGCAGCCGGCACGCCGGAGGTGCTGCCATGAGCGAACCGACCTCCGCCCGCTGGCTCGCGGGGCCGCTGCCGAAGGACGTGGCCCAGTCGTTGGAGCGACTAGCCGCCGCTGAAGACGTGCGGCACATCGCCTTGATGCCCGACGTGCATCTGTCGGGCGATGTGTGCGTGGGCGTCGCACTGGCGACCCGCCGCCTGATTTATCCCGCAGCCGTCGGCGGCGATATCGGCTGCGGGATGGCCGCCGTGGCCGTGAACGCAGCCGCCGACTTGCTCGACGAGCGGGTGGCTGCTGCGATTCTGCAGGAATTGCCGCGGTATGTGCCCGCCATGCGGCATGGACGAGCCACGTTGCCGACGCTGCCAGCGTCGGTAATTGATGCTCTGCCCAGCGATCCGCGTCTTACCAAGCTGCTCGAACGCGACGGCCGCGTACAGTTCGGCACGCTCGGCCGCGGCAATCACTTTCTGGAGTTCCAATCCGATCAAGATGGTCACCTGTGGCTCATGCTCCACAGCGGCTCGCGCGCGATGGGCCAGGCGATCACCGCGCAGCATGTCGCCATCGCGGAGCAGCAGTCGCAGCGCCGCAAGCTGTCTTGGCTCGACGCTGAAACTTTCGAGGGCAAGGCGTATCTGGCCGACGTAGCGTGGGCGGTCCAATACGCCAACGAAAGCAGGATGGCGATGCTGCGAGCGACCGAGCAGTTGCTGCACGAGCTACTTGGCCTGCAGTTCGACTGGCCCACACTGATCCACGCCGATCACAACCACGTCCGCCGCGAAACTCATTTTGGCGAGCAGTTGCTTGTGCATCGCAAGGGCGCACTCCCTGCCGCCGAAGAACAGGCCGGTGTAATCCCTGGCTCGATGGGCAGCCCCAGCTTCCACGTCACCGGCCGCGGCTGCACAGAATCGCTCTGCTCCAGCTCTCACGGCGCAGGTCGGCAGCTCAGCCGCAGCGAAGCGGCCCATCGTATCCCGCCGCGGCAACTCCAGCGCGAGCTGCGCGGCGTCTGGTTCGACGACCGCCTCGCCCGCCAACTCGTGGACGAAGCCCCCTCGGCCTACAAGGACATCCGCGCCGTCATGCGAGCTCAGAAGGAGCTGACCCGCATCGATCGCGAGTTGCAGCCGCTCCTTTGCTACAAGGGAGCTTGAGCCGGGCTGCTCGGCACTGAGTACCGTGTACCCAGTACGAAGTACGCGGTTCGACGCGCCTGGGAGACAAATCACCACTCACCATCACTCACCGACACACGGCGACCACTGGTCGCGGCTTTGCTCAGGCGGGCTCGACCAGCAGTTCGCGTTCGACGAATTTGGTATCGACGAGGCCTTGGGCGAAAGTGCTATGGCTGAGGATTCGCTGGTGGAAGGGGGCGGTGGTTTGGATGCCTTCGATGCGGAGCTCAGACAACGCGCGTTGCATGCAGGCGATGGCTTCTTCCCTGGTGGCGCGGTGGACGAGGAGCTTGCCGATCATCGAGTCGTAGTAGGGCGGCACCGTGTAGCCGGCGTGGGCGTGGGAGTCCCAACGGACGCCTGGCCCGCCGGGAATGTAGAGCTGCTTGATCAGGCCGGGGCAGGGCTGGAAGTTGCGGTCGGGGTTTTCGGCGTTGATCCGGCACTCGATCGCGGCGCCGCGCTGCACGACGTCTTCCTGCTTGAACGGCAGCGGCTCGCCGGCGGCGACCTGGATTTGCGTTTTGATGAGATCCAGGCCCGTCACCAGCTCGGTGACGCAGTGCTCGACCTGGATGCGGGCGTTGACCTCGATGAAGTAGAAGTTGTCGTGCTGATCGACGATGAACTCGACCGTGCCGGCGTTGGTGTAGTTGGCCTCGCGGATCATCCGCACGGCGGCGTCGCACATCGCCTGCCGCTGGGCGGCGGGGAGCCGCGGAGCGGGCGATTCCTCGATCAGCTTTTGGTGCCGCCGCTGCGTGCTGCACTCGCGCTCGAAGAGGTGGCAGACGTTGCCGTGATGGTCGGCGATGATCTGGACCTCGACGTGCCGCGGGCGGTCGATGTATCGCTCCAGATAGACGCCGGCGTTGCCGAACGCGGCCTGGGCTTCCGTGCGGGCCTGCAGCAGCGCCGTTTTGAGAGCCAGGTCGTTGCCGGCCACGCGCATGCCCTTGCCGCCGCCGCCGGCCGTCGCTTTGATCAGCACGGGAAAGCCGATCTCGTGAGCGACGCGGACCGCTTCGTCGTCGTCGTTGATCAGGCCGGCGCTGCCGGGCACGACGGGCACGTTGGCTTTGCGGGCCATCGTGCGGGCCGTGTTTTTGTCGCCGAGGGCCTCCATCGCCTGCGGTGTGGGGCCGATGAACTCGATATTGCAGCTTCGGCAGACTTCGTTGAAGTGGGCATTTTCTGAGAGGAAGCCGTAGCCTGGGTGGATCGCCTCGACGTTGCCGACCTCCGCCGCGCTGATGATCTGGTCGATTTTCAGGTAGCTTTGGGCCCCGCGGGGCGGGCCGATGCAGATCGCTTCGTCGGCCAGGTCCAGATACTGCGCCCCGCGATCGGCCGTGCTATAGACGCAGACGGTCTCGATCCCCAACTCGCGGCAAGCGCGGATGACCCGGAGGGCGATTTCGCCGCGATTGGCGATGAGGATGCGCTTGAACATGGCCTGGAGTCGGGAGGGACATCACCGGGGAAAGAATGACCAATGAACAAGCCTCAATGACCAAGCAAGCACCAAACAAGAATGTCCAATGACCGAATCTATTCCGTTCATTGGTGCTTCGCGCTTCGAATTTGTTTGGTCATTGGTGCTTGATCATTGGTCATTTGCTGCCGTAGGCGATCATCCGCTGGTGTCCACTTTGAACAGCGGCTTGTCGAACTCGACGGCTTCGCCGTCTTCGCAGAGGATGGCGACGATCTTGCCGCGGACCTCGGCCGGGATTTCGTTGAAGACCTTCATCGCTTCGATGATGCATACGACCGTCGTCGAATCGACACGGTCGCCGCCCTTGACGTAGGGCTCAGCCTTCGGGTTGGGCCGGCTGTAGAACGTGCCGACCATGGGGGACTTGATGACTGCGATGTTCGGACCGTCGGCCGCCGGGCCATGCGCGGCCGGCGCGGCGCTAGTTGCGGGTCCGGGAGGAGGCGGTGGCGGGGCATACGCGCCGCGAGGCGGCTCCTTGGGGCCGCGGCAGATGCGAATCCGCTGCCGCGACTCGCGGAGATCGACCTCGCTCAGGTCGTGCTCCTTCATCAGCTCGACCAGGCGGCGAATCCGCTCGATCTCGAATACGCTGGCCGAAGACGCTTCAGGTTCGCTCATCGCGGGTTTCCGGGGTTTCGGAGGAGGCGGCGACTTCGGAGGCGGTCGGCGGCGCTTGTCGGAGTCACGTTTGTCGGGTTCAGGCATATGAAGATTAACCGATGTTCGTTTAACCCGGAGCCGGAGGCGACGGCGATTGCCGCATCTCCCTGCGCCTCTGGCTGCGGGTTAAACGAGGCACTCATCCAATTCCTTCGGCACGCTCGTCAGCACTTCGCAGCCGTCAGGCGTCACCAGCACGTCATCCTCGATTCGCACGCCGCCCCAGTCTGGCAGGTAAATGCCTGGCTCGACGGTCACGACCATGCCAGGAGCGAGCTGGCCTTCCTGGTCGGGCGCCAGTCGCGGCTGCTCGTGAACGGCCAGGCCGATACCGTGGCCGAGCGAGTGGCCGAAGTGCTCGCCGTGGCCGGCGGCTTCGATCACTTTGCGGGCGATCGCGTCAATCTCCTTCAGGACGGCGCCGGGGCGGATGGCCGCGATGGCCGCCCCCTGCGCAGCAAGCACAACTCCATATACGGTATGCAGTTGGGGCGAAAGTTTACCGGTCACCAATACCCGCGTCAAGTCGCTGTGATAGAGCCGGCCGCGAGCACCCCAGTCGATCAGCACGAAGTCCTGGTCGCCGATCTTCGACTCGCGGATCGGGCGCCCGTGTGGCAGCGCAGCGCGAGAACCAACGCCGACGATCGATGGAAACGCGCCGCACGTTCCGCCAAACAGCCGGATCTGATACTCCAGTTCGTCGGCGACTTCCTTCTCGCTGCGGCCGAGTCGGAGCGAGGCGCGTGTGACGGCAAACGCGCGTTCGGCGATCCGCACCGCGTGGCGAATCTCCTCGATCTCGCCCGGGTCTTTATTCTCGCGGAGTTTTTCGACGAGGCCCGACGTGCTGGCGAACCTCGTCGCCTTCATCGCCTCGCGGAATTTGTCGTAAGCCGCCACGGTGAGCGTGTCGGCCTCGATGCCCAAGCCGGGAAGCTCCAACTTGCCGACCGTTTCGGCGGTGAAGTCGGGCAGGCTGGTGCCCGGTCCGCGGATGGCCAGCTCCAAGCCGGGACACTCCTCGGCCAGCTGCGTTTCGTAACGGCGATCGGTGATCAGCAGCTCGCGGCGCGGCAGCACCAGCAGATAACTTGAATCACCCGTAAAGCCAGTCAGATACGTGACGTTGTGTTCGTCGGTGACGAGCAGGGCCGGCAGCTCTTTTTCAGCCAGAAGGCGCCGCAAGTTGTCGCGGCGGATCGCAAAGATCGACATACCGGCTTACTGCCCTCCAATGGCCCTGGCCTCGGCGGGCTTGGATTCGGCCGGCTGCGGCGCTGGGGCCGCCTTTTCCAAATCCTTGAGCTGCTGGTCGTAGCGGTCGCGAATCGTCTGCAGACCCTTGAGCGATTCCTGGGCTCCGGGCGTGTCCTTCAGTTGAGCCTTCATGCGTTCGATCTGAGCGTCGATCGATTGCAGCCGCTGACGCGCCGACTCGACCGGCGTCCGCGGCGCTACTGCGGGGCGGACTGCGCCCACTTGCACCCGCGCCTGCGGCGGCTGGCTGTACTGTTCGTAAATCTTGGCGATGGCCTCGTCCTTCTTTTTCAGCTCGTCCAAGTCCTTCGCTTCGATCTGCTTGTTGGCCTGGACATTCTTGGGGTCGGTAACCTGCACCTCGATCTTGCCGCCCGGCGTCGATTTGATCTCGGTCGTCTTGCCGTTTTCCGTGACCACGATGCGGATCGCGCCGTTGGCGCTGCGCATCGTCGAGACGCTGCGGCCGATCGCGGGAACCACTCGGTTGGCAATCTGCAGGTTGGCAATCTGAATCTGGGCCGCCGGGGCGAACATGACGCCCAGGTCCGACGCACTCGGTGCGGCGGGCGGAGTCAGGATGTTTTGCGCCCGCTGGGCAATTGCCGTGTTCTCGTGCTTGGCCAGCCGCTGGAGCGATTCGCGAGCTGCCGCCTTCGTTTCGTTGTCGCCACGCTGGAAGTGCCCCTTCAGCACGTCCAGCGCTCGGCCCGATGCTTCGCGGCTGCTGCCGGCCACCGTGCGTTCCAGTTGCGGGAACGCGACCTTTCCCGCTTCGCTCAACTGTCGCGTGGCATCCTGGCGGTTGGAGAATTCCGGCGCTTCAAGCTGCTCGATCAGCGGTAGCAACTGATTCGCGGCCTCGGCTACCGCGGGGTTGGCCGGCAAATCGTCGGCGGCGAGGGGAACGAATCCAACAAGACTGATGAGGGCCGGCAAGCAAAACAGGTGTTTCATGGCGACCTCCACCCGCATAATCGGCGCGACCGCACCGCGGACTATTAGGATTGGTAATGATACCTCAGCCGGCCCCCGGTGACACGGGGGGTGATACGATTTTGTCAAGATTGCTCGGCCGAAAAGTGAAGACGCGGGATCGGGAATGTCCCATCGCTATCGGCCGGCCCTGCGGCAACGGGCCGTGAAAGAAGGAATGTCGGATATCCGCCGCAGGTCCCATGAATAAAATCCAACGTATCCTTCCATCGCCTCAATGACTCCACGATGAGCTCGCCTACTCCAGAAACAAGCACTCGCGCCGGCGACCGGCAGCCAGCGTCGCTCGCCAGCCGCCTTGCCTCGCGGCGAATGCGCTGGCTGTTTGTGTTGATTCTCGTTGGCCCTTACGTGGCGCTGCAGGCGCCGCTGGAAGTCGGCCGCTGGAAGCTGGCAGCCGCCATTCAAGCACGGGCCGACGGTCAGAAAGACCGCGCCTATTCTGCGCTCGCGGATGCGATGAACTGGATGCCGAATCAGCCGATGCTGTATTTGCAGCGAGCCGAGTGGCGGCTGGCCGATGGCAAGCAAGCAGAGGCGTTCGCGGATGCCGACAAGCTGGTGGAGTTGTGGGGGGAGACCGCGAGGGCGCTGACAATTCACAGCAGATTCTTGCAAAATGCCGGCCGCCATGCGGATGCTGTCATCGACTGTAAGAAGATTGACGAGATCAGCGAACGCAGTGGAAGTCCTTCGCGTGTCACTGCGCTCAATTGGTTGGCCTACACGCGGGCGTTGGCCAAGATGGAGCTTGCCGAGGCGCTCCAAAACGTCAACGACTCTCTGGGTCTGGCGGGAGCTAACGCGGGCATTCTCGATACCCGCGCTTTCGTCCTGTACCAAATGCAGCGCCACGATGCGGCCCTCGTCGATATGACGAACGCGATTGCAATCATGAACGCCGAAGCGCGCGAAGAATTGAAGAAACGGGGACCGCCGCCCGCCATACCGCCGCAGCACCGCAAATTGTTGAATTCGCTTCCACAAGCAATGCTCGAAGGCGATCCAGTGCCGGTCCTTTATTACCACCGCGCCCTGATTCTGCGCGCGCTGGGCAAAGAGCCAGAAGCGGCAGCCGACATTGCTCGAGCTCGCGCGATCATCGGCCGCGAGCCGGATGAGACGCTGTTTTGAGTTCGTTAGCGGCGGCGATGGCGACACAAATCGCCGACTAGGGACTGATAGCCGCTATAGCGCCGCGGCGGCAATACTGCGCGGACGTCGCACCTTGGAAGGTCGCAGCGGGTTGGCCTACAATCCTGGCTGGTGCTCTCCCCGCCGATATTCACTCGCGCGAGCCCGAAACCATGGCCAGTCCGCTAGCTACGCCGGAAAAGAAATCGACCTTGCTCAAGCGCGTCGCGATCCTCTTCGCCGGCGGGCCAGCCCCCGCTGCGAACGCGGTGATCAGCACGGCCGCGGCGTCGTTTCTTCGCAACGATTGTGAAGTGCTGGGCATTCTGTATGGCTATTCGCACCTCGCCGAATACTCGCCCGAGAAGCCGCTGGTCGAAGGGCTGCACTATGTCCGGCTGTCGCACCACGACCTGAAGCGGTCGCGGAACACGCAGGGCATCATGATCGGCACGGCCCGCACCAATCCGGGCAAGAACATCTCGCAGTCGGCACACCTCGACGATCCCAAGCTCGTGGCCCCGCTCCGCCGAGCCTACGAAGGGCTGGTGTCGCTCGGCGTCGATGCCCTGATCAGCATCGGCGGCGACGACACGCTCAAGACCGCCAACAAGTTCAAGCTGTTTCAGGATCGGCTGCCCGAAGGGGCCAAGAAGATCCCGATCGTCCACCTGCCCAAGACGATCGACAACGACTACATGGGCATCGACTTCACGTTCGGCTATTTCACGGCGGTGGAGACGCTCGCCTCGGAGATTCGCAACCTGCTGCACGACGCCGAGGCCAGCCAGGCGTATTTTCTGACCGAGACGATGGGCCGCTCCGCCGGCTGGCTGGCCTACGGCGCGGCGATCGCCGGCGAGGCTTCGCTGGTGATCAGCGTCGAGGACATCATCGGCAGCTACCGCGTCAAAGAGACCTACAACGACGAGGCGACGGGCGAGAAGATCGACCAGGAGGTGATGGACGTGGAGCGGGTCGTAGCCCGGATCGTCAAGACGATGACCGCCCGCGACGCCGAGGGCAAGCGCTTTGGCGTGATCGTGCTGGCCGAGGGACTCGCCGAACTGCTGCCCATGAAATACTTGAAGGGCATTCCCCGCGACGAGCACGGCCACATTTCGATCTCACACGTGAACCTCGGTCGCATGTTCGCCAAGCTCGTCAGCGACGAATACAAGCGGCAGACCGGTCACGGCCGCAAAGTCACCGGCCTGCAGTTGGGCTATGAATCGCGGTGTGCCCGCCCGCAGGCATTCGACGTGATGCTCGGCAGCCAGCTCGGCGTCGGGGCCTATCGGGCACTGGTCGAAGAACGGCTGAACGGCGTCATGGTCAGCGTCGTCGGCCAACTGCAACTGCACTTCGTGCTATTTGAGAAGCTGATTGACCCCCAAACGCTGGTTACAGTTGTCCGTTATATTGAGCCCAACAGCGACTTCCACCGGCTGGCGCGGTTCTTGGAGACCTACGTGAATGAGTAATCCCCGAAGAGCCTCGCTGCCGCGCCCCGCGTTTACGCTGGTCGAGCTGCTGGTCGTGATTGCGATCATCGGCGTTTTGGTGGCCCTGCTGTTGCCAGCCGTGCAGGCTGCGCGCGAAGCCTCGCGCCGCATCAAGTGCCAGAATCACCTGCGGCAGCTCGGGCTGGCGATGCACAACCACCACGATTCGCTGGGGGCCTTGCCGCCGGGAGTTTTGGTCGGGTTGAGCAACGGCGGGAACGACCGCCGGTGTTGGTTTCAGTTCATCCTGTCCTACACCGAGCAGTCGGCGCTGCAACAGAAGATCGAGGCATTCTTGATTTCGACGGCAGCGACGAATCCGCCCGGCAACACCGGCAAGCTCTGGTGGGCGCCCGGTCGAGAATCGAAGCTGCCCACGTTCATGTGTCCGTCCGATCCCGTCGCCGGCAAGGTGATTTCGAGCGGCATCGCCGCCGAGAGTCCCTCCGGTGGCACGGCTGATCTTTCGCAAGGCTTTCACGGAAACTATGTCGTCAACAGCGGCGACACGGTGTTCAATCCGGCAGCGGGAGTCGTCGATCCCGCAGCCGACCCCAATGCACTCAAACTCCGTGGCGTCTTCTTGGCTGCCACGCGCATCCGCTTTGCCGACATCACCGACGGCACGTCGAATACCTTGATGGCGTCCGAGCTGAACCTGGTCGTCGATACAGCCGGCTCGACGACAGCCGGCGCCGACGTGCGCGGGCGATACTACAACCCCATCGACGGCGGCATCCTGTTCTCTACGCTGCAGCCGCCGAACACGCCAGTCAAAGACGTTTCGGCCCATTGCAAGGAAGTGCTCCCCTGGGCCCCGTGCCTGAAGAGCAGCACCAACATGGTCGGCTTCGCTCGCAGCTATCACCCCGGTGGCGTGAACGTGGCTTTCTCCGACGGCTCGGCCCGGTTCCTGATGAATTCCGTTCGGCCCGACGTGTACAAAGCGATGGGCACGCGCGGCATGGGCGAGGCGCTCTCCGAATGACGCGCACCACGATTCGCCGAGGGCTGTGCTTGCTGGCGGCGGCGATTTGTCTCGCCGGCTGCGGCCCCGCCGATCCACGCTCGCGCTCATTCGAGGTTTCGGGCACCGTGACCTTCGACGGGCAGCCCGTCGCCAACGGTGCGATCACTCTGACTTCCGATGACAAGACGCTTCCGGACGACGCCGGCTCGATCGCGGGCGGCTCCTTCAAGTTCCTCGCCAGCGCCGGAAAGAAAACTGTGCGAGTTCGCGCCAGCCGCGAAGTGCCGCAGCCGGGCCCAGCCAACGTCCCCCGCGAGCCGGTGTTCGAGGAGTACATTCCGGCGACGTATAACGACAAGTCCGAGTATCAGATCGAGGTCGTACCCGGCAAGCCGAACCGGTTCGAGATGGATTTGAAGTCGAAGTGAAGCGTACTGGAAATCACTTGAGACAATGTGATTGAATTGCGGGATTCATCGCTGGGGCGGTAGCAATCTGCCGAGTGGATCGACTGTAGCGGCGGCTTTGCCAGCCGAAATGGGTTGCTTGACTCCCGCACAACTGGCCCAGGTCCACGAACTCGACGGCCGGATCGGCGCCATTGCCCAGCGCGGCCTATGCGGAGCGACCCGCCGCGCATTTTGCTGAGCCCGATCGCTTTCCTCAGCCGGCGCAGTGGATTACCGAGCCGCGGCCCGCCACGGGGCGGATTACCGGGATGCGCGTCGCGCCCCACTAACGCCGCGTCCTCACTCGCCGGATGCGGTCATCTCGCCTTCGTCCTCAACCGCCCGCACGCCCGCCACTTTCTCAATGGCCATGCGGCTGGCCCCGTCGATCGAACCAAAGACCATGCCCAGCGCCTCGTTGGCCTTGGCTTGTTGCAGCCCGGCCTTCACCAGCTTTTCTTTG
>Ga0184625_10000743_pt1 | contig 12865 bp, 12 predicted proteins | sample PLM3_30_b1_FD_133151 | JGI IMG/M metagenome (GOLD analysis project Ga0184625, IMG submission 133151) | Groundwater sediment microbial communities from an aquifer in East River, Colorado, USA - PLM3_30_b1 | ecosystem: Environmental > Terrestrial > Soil > Riparian zone | place: USA: East River... | reverse complement strand
CTTTCGTCCACCTCGGAATGACCACGTCATTCCGACCGAGTAGGCACCGCCACCTAGCTGCGAAGCTGAAGAGATGGCTCGCTGATGTCGTCGATGTCGACATCCGGTCGCCGGGCGAGCGCGCTTGGCCACCACATCCGGCCACCGACGTCGAGGTTCAGGGCCGTCACCAGCACCGACCTCACCACCAGCGTGTCCAGCAGGACGCCGAAAGCAACCGCGAAGCCGATCTGGGCGAACGCGACCACTGGCAGCGTGGCCAGAACGGCAAACGTTCCCGCCAGCACCAGACCAGCCGACGTGATCACCCCTCCGGTGGCGGCGAGACCGATGAGCGCCCCGCGCCGAGTGCCGTACTGCCGCGCTTCCTCGTGTACGCGGGTCATCAGGAAGATGTTGTAGTCGATCCCGAGCGCGACCAAGAAGACGAACACGAACAACGGGAAGGCGGTGTCGGCTCCCGCGAAGCCGAAGACGTGCTCGAAGACGAGGGCGCTGACACCCAGGGACGCGGCGAACGACAAAACCACCGTGGCGATCAAGATAAGCGGCGCCACCAGCGCCCGCAACAACAGGGCGAGGATGACGAACACGGCGACGAGTACCAGCGGCATGATGACCCAGCTGTCGCGCTCCGCTGCCCGCTGGGCATCGAGGTTTACCGCCGTGTTACCACCGACGAGAGCATCGGCGTCCGGAACCGCGTGGACGCTCTCTCGGGCCTGATCGACGGTCTCCTGAGCCGCCGTGCTGTCGGGCGCGGCTTCGAGGGTCCCCTCGACGAACGCGTAATCGCCCACGACGACAGGTTCGCCCACCTCGGCGATTCCGTCGGTGCCGGCAAGCGCCTCGGCCACCGGCTCAGCCGCTGCCGCGTCGGAGACGACCACAACAGGAGTCCCCGTTCCGGCCGGGAAGTGCCGGGCCAACGCCTCCTCGCCGGCGATGGACGCCGGCTTGTCCACGAACGAGTCGCGGTTTGCCAGCACGCCGGTGTCCAGGCTGACCAGGCCGAGCGCCATGGCGCCGAGCGCAAGTGACGTGCCGATCCAGACCGCGCGCGGCCGGCGAGCGATGCGCTGTCCAATCCGTGCCCAGAAGCCTGTTTCGGTTGGCTCGGCCGAGCCGTAGCGCGGCTTGACGGGCCAGAAGACCCAGCGCCCGACGAGGACGAGCAGCGCTGGCAGAAGTGTCAACATGACCAGCACGCCCGCGCCGACGCCGATGGCGAGCACCGGGCCCATTCCACGAGTCGAGTTCATCTGCGCCGCCAAGAGGCAGAGCATGCCCACGGCGACGGTGGCTGCGCTGGCAATGATCGCGGGGCTGGCGCGGCGCAAACCAAAGGCCATCGCCTCGTGCCGGTCCTCGTGGCGGCGCAGCTCCTCCCGATAGCGGGCCACGATGAGCAGCGCATAGTCCGTGCTGGCACCGAACACGAGCACCAGCAGGATGCCCGCGGTCTGCGCGTTGACGGTGACGCCTGCGTACTCGGCCAGCAAGTACACGACGGCCTGGGCGATGGTGAGCGCCACGAACGCGGAGATCACCGGGAACAGCCACATCACCGGGCTGCGATAGGACAGCAGCAGGATCACGATGACCACGGCCATCGCCGAATAGAGCAAGGTGGTGTCAATTCCGTCGAAGGCCTCGGCGAAGTCCGCCGCGACACCAGCCGGTCCGGTGACGAACGCCGACAGCCCGTCGGGGGTATCGCCGATGATCTCGGTCATCTCGTCGACGACCTCGCCGATCTCGAACCAGCCGCCCTCACCGGGATCGATCTCGGCGATGATCTGCAGCGCCTCTCCGTCCGCTGACGGAACAGGCCCGACGACCTCGTCGGGAACACTGTCGAGCGCGCCGATCTCCGCCGCTTGAGCTGCCGCCACAGCGGTGTCGTCCGCGGTGATGCCGCCCGGCCGCTCGTAGACGACGATCGCCGGCAGCCGGTCGCCAGTGGCGAACGCCTCCTGCTGGAGCTCGACGACTCTGGTCGACTCCGCATCGCCGGGCAGCCACGACGCCGCGTCGTTGTCCTGAGCACCCATCAGCTTCGCCGACAACGGATATGCCAGCGCCATGACGGCGATCCAGAAACCCACGACGAGCCACTTCGCGCGCCGGCCGCAGACCGCCGCTGCCAGTCTGGCCATCACATCCATGTCGTTCACCTCAGCCGATGCACACTCGACGTCTTCGAGCATGCCAGCTGCCTCCGCGACGGGTATGGCGTACCCGTAAGGCAGGGGGTAGGGCGGTAGTGCAATGCGTCACATCGACATGGCCGGCCAGTCAGGCGGCCCGGCCGAACATGGCCAGCAGGCGGGTCTGGGCGTCGGCCTCGGCGGGGATGGACGGCCGCTCGGCGATCGCGCCGGACGCGCGATACGAGTCCTCCTGGATGACGAACTCGTCGACGGAGAAATCGACCAGCTCGGGGTCGAGCCGGGTGTCAGCGCCGATCGCGGTGGCCAGGTCCCAGCCATGCACGACGTGGTCGAAGATCAACTGGGTGAGGTAGAAACTCGCGGGGAAGTCGCCGAAGGAGAGGTGAACGGGGGACTCGACGGAGGGCAGCCCACCGACGGCTCGGACAGCTTCGTCATACGCCGTTCGCCATGCCGCCTTGGGATCGTCGCCGAGTTGATCGCCGTCGAACCGGTCACCGATCTCCCCGATCGTTGCTCCACGCAACAGTGGCGGAACCCACAGGTCCTCGACGGTGACATGGTTGACCAAGGTGCGGACGTTCCATTCTGTGCATGGAGTGTCCAGCGCCCACTGATCAGCGCCGACCTCGGCGACCCGGCGGTCGAACTCCCAACACGATCGTCCGAACAGCGCCACGACGTCCACGTGCCCTCCTCCACTCCCGCGGCCCAAAACCGTTGGCTCGCATCGTAAAGGGAGGCCACCAAGCCCGTCGGGGGCGGAACGAGAATCAGATGGTGATTCGGTTCATTCCGGCTGAGTTTCGCCGACGTGAATCTCGTCGGCGTCCGCCGGCTCCGATGCCGATGCGAATTGAAAGGCCCGGTTCAGGCCGGTTATCTCCAGCACGCGGCGAACATTGGGCTGGACATCGAAGAGCGTGACTCCCGCACCGCGCGGGGCTAGCCGCTTGCGCAGCAGTACCAGCATGCCCAGCCCGCTCGAGTCGAGATAGGAAACCGTCGACAGATCAAGATGCACCGATCGGTCAGACGGCAGAGCGAGAATCTCGTCGCGTAGTTCGGGCACCTGGGTGACGTCGATCTCACCGGTCCAGCGCAAACTCGTCACCGCATGCCCGTCGGCTACCGAGAACACCGCGGGGAGAGCGGGAGTCGCGCGTCGGCCCATGAACATCGCCTTAGTCAGCATGAAGGGGAGTTGGACGCCGACTTCTTGACGACCACTTGTTCCAGTGTCCACGGGCCATTACACCTGGGCAAGGCTTCCGTTGAAGTTGCATCCGACGAACGTCGCCAACGGTGGCGACGAGCCCCAATCCGTCAGGGTTGTTGAGTTGCGACGGACGATCTCGGCGGCGATGTCGCGGACCTTCGGTTCTGGTCCTGGGACAGGGTCGTCAGATACGTGAACGCGTCATCCGGGTTGCAGCGCAGCTCCGCCATGATGATGCCCTTGGCCTGGTCGATCACAGCGCGGGACTGCAACGCCTGCTGCAGCTGCTGCGCCAGCTCCGCGGTACTGCTGTACAGCGCGGCGTTGGCAAGGGCGACCCGCCGCAGCACGGAGAACCACCGCCGACAGACCTGACGACTTGTCGGGCTCGCCTTGCGGTAGGTGGGGTTGCATCATCTGTTCTGAGGTGGTGCGGCCAATGGCGGACCTGCGCGTGAACAGCAGGGGGACGGGTTCGGCTTCTCGCCGGGCGTGGCGACGTCTGACGCATGGCTCGGTGCGCGGCTGGGTGCTCGATGTGGCGCTGGGCGTGGTTGCCGCGTATGCGGCCGTGATCCTGACCGTTGAGTTCTACGGCCGTCTGTCGACGCCCGCCCAGGTCGCCGCGGTGCTTCTCGCGGGTGTTTATGGCGCAGCAGTCACGTTCCGCCGCGTCGCGCTTCGGGCGGTGGTGGCAGTGCAGGTCATCACAGCGGTCGGGTATGTCGCGCTCGGGTTGCCGGTGTATGCGTTGGGTCCCGCGGTGTTGGTCACGCTGTACACGGTGGGGTCGCGGCTGTCACGGCGACCTGCCCTGACCCTGCTGGGTGTTGTCGAAGGGGCGATGGCGGTCCTACTGCTGCCAGGAACGACCGGGCTTTCCACGTGGGTGCTGTATGCGGCCATCTTGTTCGGCGCCTGGTTCCTCGGCGATGTCACGCGCCGGTGGCGGGATGCGGCGACCGCACACGCGCTGCGTGCAACGGAATTGGAACAGGCCCGCACCGAACTGGCTCGACTCGCCGTTTCGGCCGAGCGCGTTCGCATTGCCCGCGAATTGCACGATGTCGTGGCACACAGTATGAGCGTGATCGCGATGCACGCCGGCAGTGGCCGGCTCGCGGCCGACCAGGACCCGGCCGCGGCGCGGCGTGCACTCGAGGTCGTCGAGCGGTCGAGCCGCGACGCACTGGCCGAGCTGCGCCGACTCGTCACGGTGTTGCGCGACAGGGACGACGCCGGACCGGCGCTCGACCCGGCACCGGGTCTCCAGGACGTCCACCAGCTGGTCGCGGAGGTGGCGGCAGCGGGGGTGACCGTCGAGGTCCACACGGAGGGCGATCTGGCGAGCGTCCCGGACGGTGTCTCGCTGGCGGCGTACCGGATTGTTCAGGAGGCGCTCACCAACGTGGTCCGGCACGCTTCGCCGACGCAAGCCCGCGTATTGGTGACAATCGGCGATGGTGATGTCGTGCTCGACGTAACGGACGACGGTGCAAGTCGGGCGCCGGTCCGTGCGGCCGCTCCCGTGTCCGGCGGGCACGGCACGATTGGCATGCATGAGCGTGCCGCGCTCTACGGTGGCGAGCTCGTTGCCGGGCCTCGGCCCGAAGGCGGCTGGCGAGTCGCCGCGCGTCTGCCATACGCGGTGGTGGACCAGTGATCCGGGTCGCCGTCGCGGACGACCAACCGCTGGTGCGAGCGGGGATCCGGGCCATGCTCGACCTGGCCGACGACCTCAGGCTGATCGGCGAGGCGGCCGACGGCAGGGCTGCGGTCGAGCTGGCCCGTCGGGAGCGACCCGACGTGCTGCTCATGGACATCCGGATGCCGGTCATCGACGGCATCGAGGCGACCCGCCGTATCACTTCGGATCCAGCGACGGCCATGGTGAAGGTGGTGGTGCTGACGACCTTCGACGCTGACGAGTACGTGTACGGTGCGCTACGCGCTGGCGCGAGCGGGTTCCTGCTGAAGGACGCGTCGCCAGAGCAGGTGTTCGATGCGGTCCGGGTGGTATCGGCCGGTGACGCCCTGCTCGACCCCGCAGTGACTCGACGGTTGATTGCCGAGTTCGCCAGCCGGCCGCCGGATCGGGAGGCTCAGCAGCACCCGACCATCCGCCGGCTGACCACTCGTGAGACCGAGGTGCTGGGCTTGGTCGGTCGCGGCTTGTCCAACGCCGAGATCGCGGAGCAGCTCGTGGTCAGTCATGCCACAGCCAAGACGCACATAGCCCGCATTCTCGCGAAGCTGGACGCACGTGACCGTGCGCAGCTGGTCGTGCTGGCGTACGAGACCGGGTTGGTTCGCCCCGGCAGCACCTGAATTCGTGGCCTGCTCAGGCGTCACGCCGCGCCATTTCGGCACGGACGACGAGCTCAGCGAGGTCGGCGGCGTTGGCACCGGCGTCGTTGGCAAGGACCACGACGACGACGTCGTGCTCGGGCACATACCAGAGGGCGGACTTGAAGCCCAGGGTGAATCCGCCGTGGCCCCAGACGGTCAACCGGTAGTCCGGACGCGAGATCTCTACGCCGAGTCCGTAGTTGGCGTTACGTGGGTGGTGCGGACCGTCGGCGACCATCTGCTGCAGAGTGTCAGGACGGAGCAGCCTGCCGCGGAACAGGGCGTCAGCGAAAACGGCGAGATCCCCTGCCGTGGAGACGATCGCACCGGCCGGGCCCTCGGTCGATTCCAGTGACGGCCACGGGCCGCCGGCGTCGACGTTTTCAACGTCGCCGTCCATGTCCGCATCTGCATAGCCCGGCAATACACCTCCGGGTACCGGCTCGGCTCCTGCGACATAGGTGTGCCGGAGCCCCACCGGGTTCAGGATCCGCCGCCGAATCTCGGCCGCCCAGGTCGACCCGGTCACGGTGTCGATGACCCGACCGAGCAGGAGGTAGCCGGTGTTGCAATACAGGTAATCGGTGCCGGGCGCGAAATCCCGCCGGACGTCTGCGACCAACCCGAGCAGCTCGCCTGTGCTCCACACGCGGTCTCGGTGTTCGAGCAGACCTTCGTGGAAATGTTCCGTGCGGGTGAAGTCCGGGATGCCGTTGGTGTGGTTGAGCAGCTGTTGAATGGTGACACCGCGGGCGTGGCGGAAGCGGGGGATGTACGCGGCCACCGGGTCGTCGAGGCCGATCCGGCCCTCCTCGACCAGTTGGAGCACCACAGTTGCGACGAACAGCTTGGTGATGCTGGCCACCCGGAACTGCCCGTCAGCCGTCACCGGCGTGTTGCCGTCCCGCTCCTCCGTGCCGCTGGCGGTGACAAACCGGCTGCGCCCGGGACCATCCACCGCGAGCGTCACCGCGGGGATGTCGGCGCGTTGGCGCCACTGGTCGAGGAGCTGCTGGACCTGCTCGTCCGGGGTGCCACCCACGGACATGGCGGACTGGGTGCAACCGGCGGTGGCCAAGATGAGCGCGAATGCCGACAGCCAGGCTGCCAATCGGCTCCGTCGAACGTGCATGCCTTCATGTCCTCTCGGAGATTCACGTGATGTCGCGGCGCAGCACGCGGGCGGCGCCCAGTGACAGCACAAGTGCGGCGTAGCCGAGCAGTGCCAGCCCACCTGCCAGGACCGGTAGCACCGCCTCGACATTCCCGGCGTTGGCCAATGCGGAGGTGACGGCACTCAGCGACCATGGCCGCGCTGTCCGCGGCAGGATGTCGGCGAGTCCGTGTTCGAGCAGCAGCCAGGCAAGTGGCAGTACGACAGCTACCGGCTGGTGGATGAGCAGCGCTCCGATTCCCACACCGAGCGCTCCGTACAGGGGGTACGCGAGCACCAGACCCAGCACATGTAGCCGGACGTCGCCATTGAGCATCGAAAGCTGCACCGCGCCCGTGGACAAGCCGACTGCCAATGCCACCGCTAGGTTCACGACCGCGAGCGCTGACCCGACGATGATGACTGCCGCGGCCTTGGCCGCGAGCACGCGCCGCCGGCGCGGCGTTTGCAGGAAGGTCGCCGTCACCGTGCCGTGCCGGAACTCCGACGTGACTGTCAGCACGCCGAGCAGCAGGACGACGACGCTTCCCTTGGCGATGGCATCGAGCACCGCCAGCATGGCCGCGGACGTCCCGATCGATGCGGCGCCGTTCTTGCCCGAGTCGATCACGGGAGTGAGGGCCAACACCAGCGTCACCATGACGGTCACACCCGCGAGGATCCACGGCGTGCGGATCGTCCGCAGGGCAAGCAGCTCAGTCTGCATCAGGCTGGACAGGGATCCGCCGGCTCGATCCGACATGTCACGTCACGTCCAAGCGCACGATCCGTCGGGTGCCAGCCAGCAGCAGGACGACCGTGTAGGCCAGGAACACCAACAGCGCGGCCAATGCGGGCAGCGCGCCCGGCGAGTCGCCGCCGCCCATGGCGTCGGTGAGCCCGCCGGGAAGCCATGGGTGTAGCCACTGCAGCGCGGGGTACGCCGGAACGAGCGTTTCCACGACGCCGAACCACAGCAACGGCACCACAACGGCGACCGTTTGGTTGCGGATCACTGCGCCGAGGGCGACACCCAGCATGGCCCAGCAGGCGAACATCAGCGGTACGCCGCCCAACAGCTGTGCGAACCGCTCATCGAAGGTCAGCTCGATGGCACCGGAGAGAGCCCCGACCGTCGGCGGAACGATCATGAGCCCGAGGGCGACTACGGGCGCGAGGACCGCGCAGGCGACGGCCTTCGCGGCAACTAGTCGGCGCCGATCGGGCACGGCCAGAAACGCCGACGTTGCGGTCCGGTGGTGGAACTCGCCAGTCACCGTAAGCACACTCAGCACCAGCACGGGAAGCATGCCGGCGCCCGACGTGCCGAGCAGCATGTCTCGCAACTCGGTCGAGCCACGCGGCGGCGCGTCGATGCCGCCGACCCTGGCCAAAACGATCGCGGTCATGGTGAGGCACAGCAGCAGTGCCACACCAAGCAGTGCCCAGGTAGCCCGGGTGCTGCGCAGCTGGCGAAGTTCGGCGCGAACCAACGCGGTCATGATGCGCTCCCCTCGTCGGCGGTGAGCGCGAGAAAGGCGTCCTCGAGATCTGGGCGCTGCGCGCTGATCTCGTATACGACGACGCCAGCCTCGGCGACCGCCTGCCCCACGACCTCAGTACTCACGCCGTGTGCCACGACATGCTCCGAACCGTCCAGCTCGGTCGAGACACCGCGCGCCGTGAGCGCTGCGCGCAACTGATCCGCTTGCGGCGTCCGCACGCGGACCGCAGCGGTGCCGACAGCCATGATCTCGGCGACCGGACCCTCGACGACCATCCGTCCGCCTTTGATGATGGCGACCGAGTCTGTCGGCAGGGCCAGCTCCGCCAATAGGTGACTGGAGACAAGCACTGTGCGGCCCTCATCGACCCGGGTCCGCAGGAAGGTTCGCAGCCAATGGACCCCGGCCGGGTCCAGGCCATTAGTCGGTTCGTCGAGAACCAGGATCCCCGGATCTCCGAGCAGCGCGCCGGCCAGCGCGAGACGCTGCTTCATGCCGAGGGAGAACCCGCCAACCCGGCGCCGTGACGCGCCTGCGAGGTCGACCTCTGCGAGCACGTCGTCGACGCGGCCCACGGGAATGCCGCCTCTGCCGGCGAGCACCCGAAGATGGCCGCGAGCCGTGCGTCCCGGATGGAAGCCGGACGCTTCCAGAACGGCACCTACGTGTCGAGTTGGCTGGTCCAGGCGCACGTACGGGACACCGTCGATCAATGCGTTGCCCGCGGTTGGCCGGACCAGGCCGAGCACCGCCCGCAACGTAGTGGTCTTGCCGGCACCGTTGGGCCCGATGAAGCCCGTAATCGTGCCTGGCGGCACGTCGAAACTGAGGTCGTCGACCGCGGTGACGCTGCCGAACCGCTTGGTCAGACCCTGAACAGAGATGGCGGCCATGAACCACTCCCGAGCTCGAACCACTGAATGATTCAGACCGTATGGAGCAGACCACGCCGGGTCGTCAGTCCCGAGATGACACCTGCGAAGGCGGCATACATCCGCAGACGTACGCCAATCCCTGGCGGTCAACCACCCCGAAGGTGCTCGACCACGTCATCGGGCCAGCGGAGCGTGTCCGGCAGCCGGTTGCGATGCACCGACAACTGCAGGTAGGCGTCGGCGTCCGTCGAGCCGACCAGTCCGGCCTCGCCGAGCATCCGCACCACCGGCGTGAACTCCTCGGTGTACCAGCGCCAGGCCACGGTGGCTCGGTCCATGTACCGGGCCTCCTGCTGCATGAGCCGGAACCCCCACGCCTCGATGGCCTCGGACAACTCGGTGTAGGACCGCGGACGGGTGACGCTGATCGAGGCCGCCTCAGGCCCGGGCAGCGGTACCCGGTCGAGGAAGAGCCGACGCTGGTACTTCGTCACGAGGTCGCCGCGACGCCTGATCCCGACGGCGTCGACTCGAGTGGTGACCTCGGTGACGTACCCCTCGATCGTGTGAAGGTGCAGAGCCAGCGCGACCGAGATGCGATGGTGCCCGTCGCGGACGAAATGCAGTTCGCCGATCCGGTAGAGGTCCACCGGGGGGATGAACTCGCCGCGCCGTTGGGCCAGCGCCAGCTGAATCCAGCGTTGCCTGTTGACCTTCGCTCGAGGGTGGAACCAGCAATCGAAATCGCGTGCGCGGTCCACACTGCCGACAATGTTGGCGAGAGCAATGCTCTGCAGCCCGAGCCGGCGTTCCCCGGTTCGCCCGAGCGCTGCGACGACATCGTCGAACAGCAGCATCTCGGAGGCATCGGGCGGCTTCCCCTGCAGCTGGACAATAATCTGGCTGAGTACCTGCCGGCGTCGGGCGCGCTGGAAATCGTTCTCCGCGTCGGCCTGGAAGTACCCCGTATCAGGCATGGTCTTACAGCTCGAGCACTCGGTGGCCGACGACGTTGACCACCGCAGTCGCGCCTATCAGGCGATCCGGCATGGCCTGGTCGTAGGGGTGGATGTGGCCGTGCACCAACATCCGAGGCTGCAACTCTGCGACCACCTTGTGCAGGCACTCGAAGCCGTGATGCGGCGGGTCCTCACCGTCACCGCAATGCCGCGGCGGGGCGTGGGTCAACAGGATGTCGACGCCACGGCCGTCGCGTCGGCGCAGCTTGCGTGCCGCACGCACGACCCTTCGACCTCTACGAGCCTGCTCGGCCTCCGTCCACTGATTGGGGCCCGCACGGTAGCGCAGGCAGCCGCCCAGGCCGGCGACCCGAACCCCACCGACATCCACGACGCGACCGTCGGCGTCGATAAAGCCCGCCGGTCCTGGCCATTCTTCCGGCATGCCTGCACGCATCCACAGACCGCCGTGTTCCGAGAATCCCGAGAGGTCTGGATCGTGGTTGCCCGGAACAAAGACCCCGGGCCGGTCGACAACGTCGACGAGCGTGCTGAGGTACTTGAAGGACAAGTCACCCGCCCCGATCACGAGGTCGACCCCGAGTTCCTTGGCCCGACCAGCGCACAGGTAGGGGACCTCCTCGTCGCTGACCGCCAGCGCCCGGACCACGATGGCCACGCTACCGCCCGCAATGACCGGCAACGAGGTCCACGTGGCCGACCCGGTCCCGTACCGACGATGCCCGCTAGCTGAGCGTCACCACCAGTGTGCTCGTGCCGGTGACCGTCCCGGAGTCCACGACGACCTCTTCGCCACGGGCCGTCGAGCGCACCTCGTACGCCGTCGTCGGCACGCCGTTCAGGGTCACCGAGGACACCTGCGCACCCTGGGGAAGTACGTGACCAATCAGCAGGTCCGCGGACAGGTGCCGCGTCACGGTCGTCGTCAGGGTCGACGCCCCGCGCTCGGCGGCAACGTCCACCGACCCGGTCCCCAGCCGGATGTTGCTGCCGGCGACCCGTTGCTGACCGTCGGGCACCTGCGGGACGACCTCGAGATCGCCGCGTCCGAGATCGGGGCGGACGCCGAGCTGATGGTGCACCACCGGCCACAGCGTGCCGTATGTGCCCCATGCCTGCAGCACCATGGACCGGTCGTAGAGCGCCCGCTCGATGTTGGCCGTGAAGTCCGGGCTCGGCGCGATCTCCGGCATGGCACCCGGCATCTCCCAGACTCCCGGGTCGAGCTGGATTCGAGCATTGCCCGTGGTGTACCGCTGCTGCTCGTCCTCACCCAGGCGACCGAAGTTCCCCTCCGCGACGGCCATGATTCCGGTGTTGAGCGAGAAGACCGACCGCTCGCTCTGCACTGTCGACACAACGCTGTCGCACGACGGTCCCTTGTTCCCGCCGACGGCCGACGTGGGGCCGGTCCCGGTGTGGTAAAGCCCGAACTCGCCTGAGTAGCACGGCTCCTGCCGCTTCTCCAGCGCGAGCTGGCCGTGCAGGTCGGTGGCCAGCGGGCGGGTCACCTGGCCGGGGCGCACCAGCTCAGCGTCCATCGGCGTGACGCCGATCCAGTGCCGCTGCAGGATCTTGGTGTTGTCGTTGGCCTCGTTCTCGGTCAGGTCGATCGAGTCGGCGTACTGGTCGGTGTCGCCGCCGTACCACCAGGCGTCCTCGAACGCGGTCTCCATGGCAGCGGCGTGCTCCGTGGCCCACGTCATCGTGGCGTCGTCACCCTGGCTGGCCGCCATGTCGGCCAGGTCGCGCAGCCCGCGGATCGTGTAGACGGTGTTGTCGAACTTCTCCACGCCCATGCCGCTGCGCTCGACGTTGCCCAGACCCTCGGGCCAGCCGTCCCCGTCGGCGTCAAGCTGCTCGACGACGTAACGCATGTTGCTGACCGCGAAGTCGTACAGGTCGTCAAGGAAGGCGTCGTCCCCGGTCCACCGCCAGACGAGCGCGACGGCGCTGGGGAACTTCGAGGTTTCATCGGTGTTGCCGGCGGAGTCGAGCGTGCCGTAGTAGATCGAGCCGTCCGGCATCACCTCGTGGACCACCTTGCCGCTGTCGCCGTTGACGACCTCGCTGACGTCACGAAGGGCCCGCAGGTGCGACTTGATCTCGGCGAACTGCCCCATCGCCACGCTGGCGAACGCGGTGTACTCGCCGTCGGTGCCGAACAACCACGGGTAGTCGGGCCAACCGGCGCCCAGCCAGCGCGCCGTTTCCAGCTCGCCCTCCGGGGCGGGGTACACGCGGCCTTCCTCGACCGGCCGCAGCTGCAGGTCGTGCACCTCCTGCACCGAGTCGGCGAGGTTCTGCTTGCTCCACGCGATGCTGTTCTCCAGCAGCGGGTCGCCGGGCAGGTCGACCTGGGTGTTCGCGGCGACCTGCTGGCGGGACGCAACCTTCTCCGCCAGCGCGGTCTCCGGGTCGGCCAGCGCCTTCGTGAGCTCGTCCCGGGCGGCCTGGACCCCCTGGTCCGAGCCGGCCACGGCGAACCACAGCGTGGTCGGCTCGTTCCGGACGAGCGGGACTTGCCAGCGCAGCTGCCCGCCGGTGCCCTTACCGAAAGCCCCGTCATCGCACGTCGGCGGCGCCGGGCCGTCGGCAGGGCAGACGACG
>Ga0184625_10000742_pt1 | contig 12866 bp, 9 predicted proteins | sample PLM3_30_b1_FD_133151 | JGI IMG/M metagenome (GOLD analysis project Ga0184625, IMG submission 133151) | Groundwater sediment microbial communities from an aquifer in East River, Colorado, USA - PLM3_30_b1 | ecosystem: Environmental > Terrestrial > Soil > Riparian zone | place: USA: East River... | reverse complement strand
TGGCCAGGGTCACTGCGAAGGGACAACCGACCGGGAAACCGGCGGCATTAAGGCCGCAGGACCTACCGCCCAGCAACAGCCACCGCGCCAGCCCCCGACCCAACCACGGTCAGACCGTCGTGAAACAGCGTCGATCATGACCTCCAGGTCATGATCGAGGATGGGGGGGGTGCGTGCGTTGGGCGCGGACCTTGCAGTACGCTCGTACTGTTTCCAGCTGCCACCGAGAGGAGCGCCGCGAGATGGCGAAAACCAAGGTCAACAACCCAGTTGTCGAGCTCGACGGCGACGAGATGACCCGGATCATCTGGAAGCAGATCCGGGAACAGTTGGTCCTGCCCTACCTCGATGTGGAGCTGGACTACTACGACCTGGGCATCGAGCACCGGGACGCGACCGACGACCAGGTCACGGTGGATGCCGCGAACGCGATCAAGCGGCACGGTGTGGGCGTGAAATGCGCGACGATCACCCCTGATGAGGCGCGCGTGGCCGAGTTTGGCCTGAAGAGGATGTGGAGATCGCCGAACGGCACGATCCGCAACATCCTCGGCGGCGTGGTGTTCCGCGAGCCGATCACCATGGCGAACGTGCCCCGCCTCGTGCCGAGCTGGACCAAGCCGATCGTGATCGGCCGTCACGCGCACGGCGACCAATACAAGGCGACCGACTTCGTAGTCCCCGGTCCGGGCAGGGTGACCATCACCTATACGCCGGCGGACGGTGGCGAGCCGATGGAATTCGAGGTCGCAAAGTTCACCGGCGGCGGTGTGGCGATGGGGATGTACAACTTCGACGACTCGATCCGTGACTTCGCCCGGGCTTCACTGCGGTACGGCCTGGCCCGCAACTACCCCGTCTACCTGTCCACAAAAAACACCATCCTCAAGGCGTACGACGGCCGTTTCAAGGATCTCTTCGCCGAGGTGTTCGAGAAGGAGTTCGCGGCCGACTTCAAGGCGGCTGGCCTGACCTACGAACACCGGCTCATCGACGACATGGTGGCCGCCGCGCTCAAGTGGGAGGGTGGCTTCCTTTGGGCCTGCAAGAATTACGACGGCGACGTGCAGTCGGACACAGTCGCGCAGGGCTTCGGCTCGCTCGGCTTGATGACCTCCGTGCTGATGACTCCTGACGGTCAGACCGTGGAGGCGGAGGCGGCGCACGGAACGGTCACCCGGCATTACCGGCAGTGGCAGAAGGGTGAGAAGACCTCCACCAACCCGATCGCCTCGATCTTCGCGTGGACTCGGGGTCTGGCGCACCGCGGCAAGCTGGACGGCACGCCAGCGGTCACCGAGTTCGCCGACAAGCTCGAGCAGGTCTGTGTCGCCACAGTCGAGGGTGGACAGATGACAAAGGACCTTGCGCTGCTCATTTCCGCCGATGCGCCGTGGCTCACGACCGATGAGTTCATGAACGCACTCGACCAGAACCTCGCAAAGGCCCTCGCGACCTGAAGTCTCCGTGGATCGTGGTGGTTGAAGGTCGCCCCGGCCACCCTCAACCACCAAGATCTACTTCTTGCGGACCGATGTGCGGCGCCGAAAGTATGACTTTTCCCCCATTTGCGTAACCGAGCCGCGGTGCGTTCGTTTGTGCGGGTGTGAACGTGGCCTCTCGGGTCGCGCTCATCCGGGCACCACGTGGCGGTCCCAGCCGGCTTCGGTGGTGTTCGGTGCTGGCTAACAGCCTGCCGTCCCTTCCCAAGGTGGCCGGGCCGCGATTTCGCGGTCCGGCCACACGGCTGTCAGGCGAGGTGCCAATCTGCGCCGGTGGGGGAATCTCGAACCTCGATGCCCGCTGCCGCGAGGCGATCACGTACCCAGTCCGACGTCGCCCAATCGCGGTCGTCGCGCGCGCGCTGGCGCAGCTCCAGCAGCCCTTCGACCAACGGCCCGACCACTTCACGCGGGTCGCGCGCGCCCTCGATGGCCAGTTCGCCGAGCCGCCCGACCATGGTGCGCAGCTGCGAGCGTGCATAGTCGCCCTCGTCCGAGGTGAGTGTGTCGGCGGACCAGTCGAGGATGGTCTGTTCGAGTGCGAGGATGGCTTCGACGCAACCGTCTACATCGCGGCGGGACAACGCCGCCTCGAACCGAGCCGAGATGCGTTCGGTGGCCGCACGCAGCGATGGGGCGCTGTCCGGCCCGGCGGGCGGCGAGGGCTCCGTGAGCGCCGGCGCCGGCATAACGGCCGGCGAGGCGTCAGTCCCGGACGCGAGCGAGGCGAAGTCGACCACGCTGCCCGCCCGATGCACCACGCTGCGACCGGCGCGGCGGATGGTCATACCGCCGTTGCCAACCACCGTCGCCGTGGCCGCGTCGGCGTCGAGCACGACCGCCGTGTGCTCGTCCACCCCCAATACGAACGACGACCCCGGTAGCGAGCGCTCCATTGTGGCCAGACGATCTTCGCCGAGGTAGCAGTATCGAGTGTCGTGGTGCCCGCCCTCCGCGTTGTCATAATGCGGGATCACCACTGCCGGCAGTCCGCAGACCTGCTCGACCATGTTGAGACCCGGCACCCAGTGCGGGTCGAAGCCGGCCTTGTAGATCTCATAAACCGGCACTGTATGTGACCCGAGCGTCAAGGCCGCCGCGCTCGCGAGCAGAACGACGCCGTTGCGCGAGACCACGTCGACCAGCGCGGTCTCGATCGGTGTGTCCCGCCAGTGCCGGAGTGCGTACGTCGGCGATCCCGGACCGGCGAAGACCCACCCTGCCGTACGAAGCGCAGACAGCGCCCGTTGCCTGGCTAGGCCCTCCGGTGGCGCCGTTCGCCAGGACACCACGCCGACCGCCCGACCGACGCTGGCGGCGAAGTAGCTTACCGCCCGCGCCGAGATGTCGTCGGCGTTGGACTGAAACCCGTACGGCGTATCGAGCAGAACCGCTGGTCGGTCCCCACCCATCCGCCGCGACATGTCGTCGAAGATCGACCGATGTGGTTTGACCATGGTCGGCGCGGTCTCGCCGGATCCCATGATGACCAAGAGTCCGGCCATTAGCGCTCCACCGCTAGCGTGAGTAGGTCCGAAGCCAGCGCGTCGGGGTGCTGTGCGTGCAGGTCGTGGTCGCCGCCGAGGTACTCCTTGACTCGCGCTCGCGCCAGCGCCCCCGCCGCTTTCGCTACCGCGCCCCGGCGACGTTCGGCGGCCGCCGGATCCGTTGGTACGGCTGGAAGCAGCAACACCGGCACCGCGATCGACGGAAAGTCCGGCCAGGGCGGGTCGTCCCACATGCTGCGGACGATGCGCATATGCTGCGGAATCGGCAACCGCCGCTCGAGGTGCCCGTCGGGGCTGACTCGAAGATTGGCCAGCGTCGCCTCCACCGCCGGGGCCGACCACCCGGGGTGCTCGCGACGGATGTAACCGCGGACATCATCGGCGTGCAGGCCATCAACGTCGGGTGGGCGAAGCGCTCGGGCGCACTCCTCCCACGTCGCGAACTCGGCGGACAGATCTAGCCATCCGCCGTCGACCAGAGCGAGCGCCGCGACGAGCGTGGGGTGCTTGGCCGCGAGGCGAACCACCACGTTGCCGCCCCATGACTGTCCGGCCACCACCGCAGGCGTGATCCCCAGGCTTGTACTGAGAGACTCCAGGTCCGCCGCCGCCGTCGCGGTGTCATGTCCGTCGGGTGGTGCATCCGACTCGCCGTGAGACCGCAGGTCCACCGCAAATGTCGGGTGCCCCGCCGTGGCCAGCCGCCGCGCCACCTCGTCCCAGAGCAGCGCGTTGGAGGACAGCCCGTGCACCAGCAGGACGGGCAGGCCCCCGCCAGGTGAGCCGTTCGCGGCCGCGGACCAGCGCCGGACGCGCAGCCGCACGCCGTCGGAGACCTCGACCCGGACATCCATCGGTTGCATGGGCCGAATCTATCCTCTACCGCCGACAGAACATGGCGGCGTGGGATCTCAGTGCACCTGATGGCGGCACAGGATCGCGCGCAAGCTACCGCCCCGTAGCAGCCCCACCGCCGCGGCCATCGACACGATGGCGCGAGGCTCGCACCACCGCGCCCGCAGCGCCGCACGTACCCAGATCTGCGCCGCGCTCCGGTCTCCGGCGGCCGCTTCCCAGCACGCGATTTCGGCGTAGATCCGGGCCGCGGATGGTCGGCTCTGGCCGATCTCAGGATGGCGAGCGACCAGCCAACGAAGCGCGCGGACCTTGGCCGCGCACCCGGTCGGGTCGATGCTGTTCGGGCGCCACAGGACCCGTACCAAGGGTGTGTCGACGTGACGGATCGGTGCGCACTTCGCCGCCCGCAGCAACAGATCCCAGTCCTCCCCACCGGTCGGTCCGTCCTCAGCGACCAACCCGATGCCGCCCATTGCGTGGGCGGTCGCGAGGGCCTTCTGACGGGCGACAAACCCGGACGCGCACAGCGCTCGGGCCGGATCGTGGGTCAGCTCGTCGACGCCGACGTCGCGCAGGCCGGCGAGCCGCGCCGTGCGGCGACCGTCGTACTCGACCTCCGCGGCACACGTAGCGAACAGCGTGCCCGGGCGGGTCCGCATCGCCAAGACCTGGGTGGTGAGCTTGGCCGGTGTCCAGGTGTCGGCGTCACCGCAGAGCGCCACGAGTTCGCAGTCGTAGGCGGCGAGGATGCCGCTGTTGCGCGCACCGGCCAAGCCCGGCGTACGCCAGTTCTCCAGCACCAGCACCGGTCGCTCGCCACCCCGCGTGAGCCGCCAGTCCGGTGCGACGCCGTCGAAGACGATCACGACGCGAAGGGGGCCGGGATAGTCCTGTTCGGACACTGAGGCGAGTGCGCGCCGGACGAGGTTTGGCCGGTTCCGGGTAGCCACGACCACGCCGATGCTCGGCCACTCGGCGACCCGCGGTGCGGGGATTCGCACCTGACGGGGATGGGTTGTGGTAAGCCCGCGTACCACATTCACCCCCACGGTCGTTTCTCACGGCATAACGAGCACCGAAACGGTCGGAGACGCACCGAAAGGGACTGAGACGGAAATGTCGCCTTTAACAGTTGATCCAGCTGGATACGCCCGGCCTGCGCGGGTCACCGTCGGAGCCGTGGCGTTTGACCCATTCACCGACCTGGAGGCCGTGACCTTCGTTCGGGATGCGCTAGCTCGGGGCAACGGCGGTCGGCTGACCGTCGTCGATGCCGACCTTCAGCGGCGCGCCGCGGCCAACCCCAGCCTGAGCGAGGCTATTGAGGAGGCGACGCTCGTGCTCCCGGAGTGGATGCCAGCCGTGTGGGCCAGCCGCATCGCCGGGCTACCCCTCGCGCAGAGTTTCTCCGGCTCGTCGCTGGTGGAGGCGCTCTGCGTAGCGTGTGCGGCGGACAGACGTCGAATCTTTGTCATCGGAGGTGCGCCGGGAACTGCGGGTGTTCCCAGCGGAGCTCAGCGGGCGGCGGCCGTGCTCGGGCTGCGCTGCCCCGGGCTGCGGGTCGCCGGTTGCGTCAGCCCGCCGGCGGGTCTCCACGCGGACCCCGCGGCGTGGTCCGGGGTCATCGCCGATGTGCTCGAGGCCAAACCCGACCTCGTACTCCTGGGCGGGGGCACGGCGGTGCAGGAGAAGGTCTTCGCCGCGCTGCGGCCCGAGCTGCCCGGCATGTGGATCTTCGGCTGCTCAGGTCTCGTTGACCTCGTGAGCGGCTCGGACTCGCGGCGTGGCCGCTGGAGAGCTTTGCGGCACGCTGGCTACGCGGTTCGCCTGCTGGCCGGCGCAGCAACCACCCGCGTGTCCGGCTGGCTGCGTGCGCGAGTCAGCGGTGTGGCTAGGTTGACGTCTGGCGTGGCGTCTTGGTTGGCGTCTGCGCAGACCCGGCGTCGGAGCCCGTGACCTGTTTGAGAGATGTCGTCGGCGCGTCCACCGCGGCGCGGGAGTCATTGAGCCACACCTCGGTCTCGAGTTCATCCGCGTCCTCGGCCCGGTGCATCGGTTGGAACGGCTCGGCCTCGCGCGGGTTCGCGACGACCCGCGGCAGCACGACCGCGCCGAGTAACCGCGTCCCCACCAACCTGAGCTGCACGGCCGCGTCGGCGACCTGCGCATGGCGGGTGCGACCCGCCTCAACCACCAGGATGGCGGCGTCCACAGCTCCGGCCAGGCTCTGCGCGTCCGCACCGGAGGCGGCCGAGGGTGCCTCCACCACGACATAGCGTGCCTGCCGGCGCAGAGCGTGCAACGCCGATCGGACGCCCTCGGATTGCAGCAGCCCGCCCGCGCTGGCGGTCCCACCGGGCGTGACGATGCGCAGACGCGGCGAGCGGGCGGCCCGTTGCAGTGCACTGGACAGGCTTGTCCGGCCGGTCAGAACATCCGTCAGACCCGGTACGTCGCTGACGTCGAAGAGTTGCGACAGCGTCACCGCCTCAGCGCCGATCTCCGGCGCGTTCGCGCCGACGAGCACCACCTCGTTGTCGGCCCGCGCCAACGCGGCGGCCAGGTTCGCGGCGACCACGGTTGAGGCCGCACCGGGGCTCGCAGCGGTGACCAGAATGAGCCGATCCGCCGGGTCGAGCGAGGCGACCACCTCATTGCGGAGCCGGTTGAATGCCCGTCCGATGTTGCGCCGCGGCGAGGTGAGGCCGCCACCATGGCCCGTCAGGGCCGCATTGCCGCCCTCATTGCCATCGTCGGCAAGTTCGGCGAGGAGCGGAACGCCGCTTCGGCTGGTGACGTCGACAGCGTGGCGCACGTGCGTGGAGAACCGATCCCGGCCGATTGCCGCCGCCAACCCCGCGACGAGGCCCACTCCGCATGCCACTCCGGCATAGAGCCAACCATCGGGCCGGACCGGTTCCGCCGGCAGGTTGGCATCGTCAATGATCCGACCGGGCGTGACGGTCGTAGTCGCTAGGTCGTTGACCCGCGTCGTCAGCGTCGTGATCTGCGCGGTCAGGGTTGTCAGGGTGCTGCGCAGGTTGGCCAGCTCTGGCGAGGCGGGGGGGAGCACGAGGATGCGGGCGTTGGTGGCGGCAACCTCCGCGTTCGACTCATTGATCTTTTTCGTGAGGGCCGCGATCTGATCCATGATCGCGGACTTCGCGCCGGCGGCCCGGGTGGTCAGGTACGCCTCGGCGAAGACGCGCGCTCCGGACTGGGCGTCCGCCGCGGTGGCACCCTCGTAGCGAATGATCAGGACGGACGTGTTGACGAGCACATCGACCGTCGGCGGGCCAGGCGGAGAGGACCCACCGAGCAGAGCGGCGGCGGCGTCGGCGGTCGCCGTCGAGCGCACAAGCTGCGCCTCGGTCTCCAGGTTGACCTCGTCACCGCCGATCGGTCGTACGAGCACGGACGTCGACGATGAGTAGACCGGCGCGGTCAGGGCCAGCGCGATCGCGCTGCCCGCGATGCCTGCGAGTACCCCGGCACACACCACCCACCAGTGCCGCCGCGTTGCCCGGGTCAGCGCCGTGGCGCGTTTCGCGTCCATGTGCGATGGTCCTCCCCGGACGGGATGAGGCGCTGTCGCCTCCCCACGGCTCAACGGCGCGGCCAGCACGACGTAACGCGTACCCTCTCCGGAGGAGATCAACGCAGCACGCGCCGGAGGCGATCAGCCCGGGACTAGGGTCGGTCGAGCCAGCCTTCGACGACGAGGTGGTCCAGCACCGCGTCGACCGCGTCGTCGATGGACAGACTCGATGTGTCGATGACCAGGTCGGCGTCGGTGGGAACCTCGTAAGGGTCGTCGACGCCGGTCATGCCGGCGACCTTTCCGTCGCGAGCTCGCGCGTAGTGGCCCTTCCGGTCCCGCTCCTCGCAGACATCCAGCGGCGTGGCGACGTAGACGAGTACGAAGCCGGCGCCGGCCATACGCGCCAGGTACCTGGCGGCGGCGCGCGCCCTCGCGTAGGGAGCGATCGGGCAGCACAAGGCCAGCCCACCGTGGCGGGCCGCCTCCGCCGCGACGAAGCCGATCCGCCGCACGTTCTCGTCCCGGTCGGCCTTCGAGTAGCCGAGACCCGCGGTGAGGAATCGGCGCGCCACATCGCCGTCGATCAAGGTGACACTGCGCTCACCGGTCTCGGCGAGCTCATCGGCGACGCCGCGGGCGATCGTTGACTTGCCCGATCCGGACAGCCCGGTGAAGAAGACGACCAAGCCCCGCACTCGTCTCGGCGGGCGGGATCGGGCCAGCTCACGCGCCACCGCGGGGGGCGTGTGCCACTCCGGTAGCGGTACACCGCGGTCGAGCAGACCGTCGACCTCTTCGACGGTCAGCGCAATCCGGCGATGGCGGGGCGGTATGTCGTCCGCGCCTCGCCACTGCCCGTCCCGGCCGTCATAGGCGAGCTCGCGCGGCAGTAATGCTCGGGGCCCACCACCCGACATCGTGTTGCCCACGGCGAGCAGGTGGGTGGCGCCGTACGACTCAGCCACCCGGGCGCGCAGTACGGCGTCGGCCACATCGTCGCCCCTGCGGACAAGCGGTACCGCCACGATCGTCGCGGGGGGCATCCGGTCGCGTGCGGCGAAGACCGTCCGGACCAGTGCCTCGGGGGCCAGTCCGTCGGGGCCGGGGGTAGCGACTGGGATCAGGATCAGAACGTGCCCGGCGATCGTCCGGGACGCGTACGCGATCTCGGCGAGCTGGGGGCGGTGGAGCGGTCTGTCGGCGATGACGCCGAGGACGCGTCCCGGCGGGAGCACCGGCCTGATCTCGTCTGGCGTTAGCCGCAACCGGCGAAACGATCCGTGGCCGCTCTCTCCGATCCGCCGCACCGGGCCACCAGCTCCGCACCAGCCGTCCCGCGTCGGCCACACGTCGACAGCGTCGAGTGCGGCCAGCGGTGCGCCCTCCGGGTCGGTGAGCACAAGGACCCGCTTGAGCGGGTTCGTAGGGTCGAGTCCGGCTACGAGTCCGGCCGGTACTTCCAGCGTGATCTTGACCGGCCACGGGGTTCCGTCGGCTAGGCGTCCGACCCGCGCGATCTCGTCGAGGTCGGCCTGGGTATGAAAGCCCGTGAGTGGGGCGAGGGCACCGGAGAGCAGCAACTCGAGATCCGCCTGCTCGCGCATGCGCACGGCGTACGACGGAGCGTGGCGGAGCAACTCGTCGGGCAGCACCCACCCGTCCATGTCACCTCCTCGCCGGCCAGGCACACAGTCTCGCAGCCGCCCGGCGGGTGGTCGAGCGCGACGCAACCGGACACGCTAGGTGATTCGGTGGTCACGCGTTGTTTCGCGGCGCTGCTTATGCGGCGTTCAACTCGGCGGCCCCGAAGGAGACCGCGAAGCGCTTACACCAGATGGTCACACTGGTTAGGGCGTCAAGGTCGGTGCCCGCAGGCACGTCGTACACCTGGTTGCCCTTGTTGGCCTTGAGCGCGCCCAGTTCGACGTAACGGCCGTCGTCGAACACGAACCACCCATCGGCTCCCGCACGTACGGGCTGGTCGGTGAGCCAGACGTGCAGATCCGGGCCGTCGGAGGTGGAGAGGTTCTCAAAGACCAGCTGAACCTGACCGTCGGCGAGCTTGACCAGCCTGACCGTGCCACTCGACTCGTGCTCATGCGTGATGATCGTGCCGGACGCGAGCAGGGTATTGCCGGCTGCCGGTGTACCGGGGTGTGCGCTCCTGTCGACACCGGGCAGCGCCTCGTTCACGGTTTTGCTGGTGAAGAGCTTCCATGGTTGGAACCAGTAAAGCCCGAACCCCCCGCCTGTCACGAGCACTGCCACGACGATCCAGGTCAACGGTTTGCGGGCGAGCCGTCCGATCATGGTGTCCAGTCTTGGCGCTAACCGCCGCCGGGTCACTACCCTGGTGACTTACGGAGTGATTACACCCGCCCCCGAAGGGACGAGAATGCCCCGCTACGAGTACCGCTGCCGCGCCTGCGGCGACACCTTCGAGGTGAGCCGGCCCATGTCCGCCGCCGGTGACGCCGCCGCCTGCCCCATGGGGCACGACGACACCGTCAAGCTGCTCTCCACCGTCGCGTTGACCAGTCGCGGAGGCGTTGCGCCGAGCCGGTCCGCCGGGCCCCGCCCCACGGCCCGCGGCCGGCGGCGGATGCTGTGGCGGCGCCTGCGGCTGCTGAACCCCTCCCCTTCCCCGACGAGAGAGAAACGTCAGCCGATGTTGCGCAGGCCGGCGGCGATCCCGTTGACCGTCACGAGCAGGGCGCGTTCGAGCTTCTCATCGGACGTACCGACCGGCAGATCCCGGCGTTGGGCGAGGAGCGCGACCTGCAGGTGGTGCAGCGGCTCGAGGTAGGTGTCCCGAACGGCCAGGGTGCGGGCGAGAGCCGGCTGCGACTCAAGCAGAGCGGACTCGCCAGTGACGGCGAGAATTTCGGCGACGCTGCGCTCGTACTCGTCCTTGATCTTGGCAAAGATCGGCTGCAGGTGTCCCGGCACGAGCGCCTTCACGTAGCGTTCGGCAATCGCGAGATCGGTCTTCGCCAGAGTCATCTCCACATTGGAGACAAACGTGCGGAAGAAGTGCCACTGCGCGTACATCTCGCTCACTTGATCCGCCAGACCGGCCTTCCGCGCCGCGGCCAGGCCCGAGCCGACGCCGAACCAACCGGGCACGATCTGGCGGGTCTGTGTCCAGCCGAAGACCCACGGAATGGCCCGCAGCCCGCCCAGGCCCGCCTCAGCGTCCGGTCGGCGGGAGGGGCGCGAGCCGATATTGAGCGCGGAGAGCAGTTCGGTCGGCGTCGCAGCCCAGTAGTATGCCGGCAGATCCGGATCGTCCACAAGGGACCGATAGGCGACACGGGCGGCCGACGAGACGTCGTCCATCAACGCGTCCCAGCGGGCGACGTCCTCGGCCGGGGTCCGCGGCGTGGTGTGCAGCAGGGCGCTCTGCAGCACGGCCGCGACGGTGAGTTCGAGGTTCTCGCGGGCCAGGACGGGCAGGGTGTACTTGTCCGAGATGACCTCGCCTTGTTCGGTTACCTTGATCGCGCCATCGAGCGTCCCATACGGCTGGGCCAGGATGGCATCGTGGGTCGGACCACCGCCGCGTCCGATGGTCCCGCCTCGGCCATGAAAGAGACGCAACCGTACGCCGTGTTTGGCCGCGACGTCACGAAGCGCTCGCTGCGCCCGGTGGATGGACCACTGTGACGTGGTGATGCCAGCCTCCTTATTGGAGTCGGAGTAGCCCAGCATCACTTCTTGGACATCTCCACGGGCCTGGACCAATCCCCGGTAGGCCGACACGGAGAGCAGCGAGTCCAGCAAGTCGCCTCCCGCATTGAGCTCCGCCCCGGACTCCAACAGCGGCACGAAGCCGATCCGAGATCGTCCACCGTGGACATCGACCAGGCCGGCCTCGCGAGCGAGCACAACGGCGGCTAAGACATCATCGATTCCCCGTGTCATCGAGATGATGTAGGACTCGATGGCCTCGGCACCAAAGAGGTCCTGGACCTGGCGGATCGTGGTGAAGACGTCGAACGTCTTGCGGGCCGAGTCGGTCAGCTGGGTGGCCATGCCCGAGAGCGGCCGCCGACTCGCCAGCTCGCGTACGAACAGATCCGTACGCGCGGCGCGATTCAGCGCCACGTAGTCATCGACCTCGCCGACGGTCGCGTAGAGCTGCGCGAGCACCGCGTGGTGGGCGTCGGCGTGCTCACGAACGTCCATTGTGGCCAAGTGCAGTCCGAATGCAGACACGACCCGGACCGCCTCGGCTAGCCGCCCTTCGGCCGACAATGCTCCGCCGTTTCGATCCAGCGACGAGCGCATCAACTCCAAGTCGGCGACGACGTCGGCGGTGCCGTGGTAGTCCTGGCCCGGATGGTGTGGCGCCCCGCTGGCCAGCCGAGATCGGGTGTTCGCGAGCTTCGCTTGGATGCAGCGCACCTTGAGGCGATAGGTCTCCTCGGCATTGACTCGCCGGAACCGTTCGCCCACGGCGGGACCGAGCGCATCGAGGTCCGCGGCGAGACTTGCCGCGAGGTCGAGGGATACCGGACGCAGCCGGCGCGACACGGACAGTTCGGTGATGAGACTGTCCATAATGGCCTCGACCGCCCGGATGCCGTGCTCGTGTTGGATCAGCAGCACGTCGCGGGTCACGGCCGCGGTCACATAGGGGTTTCCGTCCCGGTCGCCACCGATCCAAGTGCCAAACGTCAGCGGCTGCGCCGTGGGCGCGATCTCCACTCCTAGCCCACGCAGGGTGGCGGCGAGATCGGTGAGTACCTGGGGGGCGGCGTCCGCGGCCAGATCGGTCAGGTAGTAGACGGCGTTGCGAGCCTCGTCCCGCGGGTCGGGCCGGGTCAGCCGGAGCTCATCCGTCTGCCAGAGGACGTCGATGAGCTCGGCGATACGGTGATCCGCGCGCGCCGTGTCTGCCGGGTCAGCACCGTAGAGCGCCATCCGGGCCGCTTCGGCATCCAGCTCATCCGCGACGGCACGCAGTTTTGCCAGGATCGAGCGGCGCGCAGCCTCGGTCGGGTGGGCGGTGAAGACCGGCCGCACGGCCAGTCGACCGGCCGCCGCGGCGATCTCGGCGCGCGAAACCTCCCGTTCGCGGATCAGCTGTGCGGCCCGGTCCAGCCAGCCACCGCCGGTGGCTCGTTGCCGGCGTAGCTCCCGTGCCCGGTGCACCTGCTCGGTGATGTTGGCGAGATGAAAGTACGTAGAGAAGGCCCGGGCCAACTGGGTGGCGGTCGTGAGGTCAACCTCGGCGAGACGGCGAGCGGCAGCCGCGCCGTCGGTGCGCACCAGGCCTCGTACCTCTTCGACCAGATCGAGCAGCGGCTGACCCTCCTGCCGAGCCAGGGTCTGGCCCAGCAGCCCACCGAGGCGCCGGATGTCAGCGCGGAGGTTCGCGTCAAGATCGGTGGAGGTGTTGAGGCTAAAGTCCGTCGTCACCCAAGGTCCTTTCTCGAGCAAGGGGGGGCGGCG
>Ga0184625_10000741_pt1 | contig 12870 bp, 12 predicted proteins | sample PLM3_30_b1_FD_133151 | JGI IMG/M metagenome (GOLD analysis project Ga0184625, IMG submission 133151) | Groundwater sediment microbial communities from an aquifer in East River, Colorado, USA - PLM3_30_b1 | ecosystem: Environmental > Terrestrial > Soil > Riparian zone | place: USA: East River... | reverse complement strand
GTATCGCGAGATCCACGAGCCGTCATTCGTCAGTCCGCCGGCCTTGACGACGAGCCATTGCATGAGCCGGTGCAGGCGCGTCGCTTCGACGCTCGAATCGAACGAATCGAAGCTGGAGGGCGGCGCGGCGAAAGCGGCAGTGAGGGCGTGTTTCATGGGAGTGCGAAGGAAAGCTTCCAGCAAAAGGCGACGACGCCATTGTACTAACGCGCGTGCGCCGGCAACGCACCGATTTTGGTGGCACGGCTGCCAGAGACTCCCTAAACTGAGCCCATGAACCGACGCACTTTTTTGCAGGCGGGGTTGGCCGCCACGATTGGCACTCCCCTCTTGGCTGCCTTGAAGCAGGAGAAGCTGGACGAGGCCGCGGCAGTGCTCACGCGGGCGATCGCCGGCGGGCAAATCGCCGCGGCGGTGCTGCACGTGACGCAGCGGGAGGCCTCGTTCACGCGCGCTTTCGGCAAGGCGGCGAGCGAGCAGGCGATGTTCCTGCTGGGCTCGATTTCCAAGCCGATCTGCATGACGGCGCTGATGACACTGTTCGACGGTGGGCAGTTCAAGCTCGACGATCCGCTGCAGAAGTTCATTCCGCAATTCGCCGGCGATGGCCGCGAAAAGGTGACGATGCAGCATCTGCTCACTCACACTTCGGGGCTGCCCGACCAATTGCCCGAGAACGACACCCTGCGGAAGAAGCACGCGCCGCTGGCGGAGTTCGCGGAACATGCGATGCGCACGCCGCTGGGCTTTGCTCCCGGCTCGCGCTATTCGTATTCCAGCATGGCAATCCTGCTGGCCGCGCGCGTCGCCGAAAAGCTCAGCGGGACGGACATTCTCACGCTCGTGGACCGCGCGGTCTTTCAGCCGCTGAAGTTGAAGCACACGGCCCAGGGGCTGGGCCGCTTTGCTCTGGCCGACCTGGTGAGCGTCCAGACTGACAAGGCAGCGCCCGAGTCGGGCGGCGGCGATCCGAGCGCCAAAGACTGGGACTGGAACAGCCCGTACTGGCGAAAGCTCGGCGCGCCCTGGGGCGGCACGCACGCCTCCGCGCCCGACATCGCAACGATTCTGGACGAGTTCCTGGACGAAAAAGGAGCGGTCGTCAAGCCGGAGACGGCCCGCCTGATGAAGCGCAACCACAATCCGGCCGGGCTGACGCCGCGCGGCCTGGGTTTCAGCGTGGGAATTGGCGCGGGCAGCCCGGGCTGCTCCGAAAAGACGTTCGGCCATACGGGATCGACCGGCACCATCGCCTGGGCGGACCCCGCCAGCCACACGACCTGCGTGATCCTGACGTCGCTGCCGGCCCGAGCCGTCACGCCCCATCCCCGCCACATCGCCGCCGCCAGCGTGGCCGCGGCTGTGCCGTAGAAGTAGGATCGAAGCCGCCTGGGGCTGACTGATCCGATCGACTTGACTGTTCGAGATACTAAACCAGAGGCTGAAACCGCAGTCGCCAGAGCGAGGGTCGCACGAAAACTCACCAAACTGTGGACCCCGCCATCACTTCTTGCCCCAGCGGAATTCATGGATCTGGGCCTTGATCCGCGTTATGGATGCCTTCCTGTCGATATCGTCCTTGGCCACCTTGATGACTTCGTACTCCAGTACCGTGATTTTGCCGTCACTGTCTGCGCGTTCGATTGGCTTGAATAAGTCCTTGGGATACTGCCGGAGCAGGTTTTCGACCTCCTCATACTCAGTCGCAGTCACTTCGTGTTCCAAGTGCTCTTCCGTCTTTTCAAGCGTTCCCGGCTTCAGGTGCAGAAAAGTCTCCAGATTGGCGGCGGCAACGCGCAGGCTCTCGCCGCGACTCACTGCGCGGATCAGTTCTGCACGCAGACGATCGGGCGGCCACTGGACTTTGGTTTCGCTTGGTGCTGCACCTGGCAAGGACTGAGGATTCGGATCCGTTGTGCCAGGAGGCGCGACGTGGGGCCGAGTGTCATCACCTATGGTTGTTCCCAGCGTGGCTGTCACAACCAAGAAACCAAGCATGGGCAGTAGTTGGTTCGTAGCGTTCATCGTCGTGCTCTTTTCTTTCGCGACCGGTGTTGAGTGACAATGACATGCCAGCATTCACTTCAGACTGTTCTGCAACTCAATGACCCGCGACCTGATTCGCGTCTGGGCTTGAGGCTTGGCGACCAATTCCCAACGGAGCTGAATAGCCTCGAATTCCCAACGCCGCACCACGCCATCGCGCAAGGCCTTCTCAAGGCTGTCCAAGACCTCTTGCGGATGCGCCTTGAAGTAGGCCTCAAGCTGCAGGTATTCGGCCGGTGTGATTTCGGGATCGATCAAGTTCCGAGTGCGTGGGTCCACGCTTTCCCAGTAGGCTTCGGCTTCCGCCTCGGCCTTGGCCGCAGCGGCTTGCGCCTTCAAACTGCGCTGAATTAGTTCGAGTTCCTGCGCTTCGGTAGCGCGCGCGTCGCGGGCGGGTGAGTTCGGCGCTGATGGAGTCTTATCCGTGATGGGCTTGGTACGATCTCTTGCTGGCTCACCCTTGCCGCCGCTAGCGTCCGCGCGCGTCCCTCCATCTTTCACTTGAGTGCCACCCCGTTTGGGAGGCGAGTCCTGCGTCGCCGTTGCGAGCACCGTAACACACAGCGTTAGCACGATGGTCAACGCCGCAGAGTAATAATCTCGCGGAAGGAACATAGTTCTGTACCTTGCTTGAAGCTCGAGTCGCCGCACGCGTTGCCGCGTACAAATCGAACATCCTAGGGGAGTCCAGCAGTAAGTTCTGGACTCCCCCCGTTATTTTCTGTCGGTCGCTTATTTGGTCAAAGCGGTCGCAAATTTTGCCTGGGCCGCCTCGTAATCGGTCTCAGCATCTCGATAGTGGTTTTTGGCGGATGTGTAAAATGGAGTCATCTCCCCGAATTTTAGAAACGCACTATGTGCAGCGATTGTTCGTACTCCACGGTCGGCCGCCTGATTTGTCGCAGATGCGTAATTCACGTTTGCGCCAACAACCGGTTGTTCGGCAATTGCCAAGGCACCCCCTTCCGCTTGAGCTGCCTGAGTAGAATGGCCATCACCAGAGGTCAGCAAGGCAGCGCCTTCTGCCATGAGCGTATTGTACGCAGCTTGGTTGCCCGGGGCAGGGGTGTGCGCGGTCGCCGTCTGCTCAGCTCCTGTCGCATTGGTGCGAGCAGTAGACGCATGACCAAATTTGAGCGTGGCCAGTCCTTTTTCAATATCCATCGTCAGTTTGGTTGCGTCCATTCGATTCAACTCGAAATCAAGCCCGTCATTTGCCGCGGCCTCCGCTTCGGCGCACAGGTCATCGAACGCATCTGCGAGTTCATCGTGGAGATCTGCGGATTCTTCAAATGCGTCGTAGGCATTTTCGTACAGACCCACGATGTACTGCAGGATGGCGATCTTTTCCGCGCAGGTCTCGGCGTAGTACGCGGCGTCCCAATATTCCCCTGTCTCATCGAGCCAATACCAGCCTTCGTAGTATAAGAGGTCGGCTTCGTCGAGCGCGTCGTAGGCCCACTCCACGTCATCGTAAAACTCTGAACCGAGGAGCGCCTCCTCAATGATCTCTTCGATTCCCGCGATTTGATCCAGCAGGTCATCGAGGTAAACCGCGCGAAATCCGAAATTGTTGGCGGCAATGCCTGCCGTCTGTTCCATATCGTAGGCGAGGCCCTGCGCCACATAGGCGGCTTTGTAGGCGTCCTCCACGGGGCCGGCATGGACCCTGCCGATCAAGGCCAACGCCAGGAACAAACTGCACAAGAACGAGAGCTTCTTCATGACAATTCTCACTCAATACGAGAGACTGGATAAAACAAAACGGAGCTGCCGCGAATTCAGGCGGCGCAAAGCGGGCCCGATTCGCGCAGATCTCGATGGCGAGCTGCCGAGCCGCAATCGCCACGTTCGCGATTGCCGGTCCGGGGATTGCCAGTTAGTGCGCGCAGCCGTTTATCCACAAGCGCGGCCGCTTAGCGCACGCTAGCCAGTGGACAAGGGCGAGCATTCAAATCCGCACCAGGGCTTCAGCCCAGAATAGGCGTGGACGGTCCCTGTCCCGCAATATCAGTGAGCCCCATAGAACGGGGCTCCCGTGGAGAAGAGGTAGTCAACAAATAGCAGTGACTTCCCCCAAGCGAGCGAATACTACAACAATAGAGTCGTCCCACCCATAGGCACATCCCTACGCACGTCCGAGAGCAGCGAAAACCCATGTAACAATCTATGAACTATTTCCATTGGACACATGGTAAAAGTGTAAATACATCGGGATGGCATTTGGATTGGCGTCATCTCATTGGTTTTGTCGAGTTGGATTCGGGCGTCAGAGCAAGTCGCCGGCGATCCAATCGAGATATGCCTGCGCCAAAGGCGGCGGGACGAGGTCGGGGTCGTGGGTGAGCTGGAAGTGGAGTCGGCCGTGGAATTGGTTGACGAGCAGGGCAATGCCCAGCGGCGACCAGGTGGGGCCGACGTACTGCGCCCGCTCAATCTCAATGCCGCAGAACCTCTCGCCGATCGAGTCGAGCGAGCCGAAGTAGGCGTACCACAGCGAGACGCTCCAGCGGAGCATGTGGTCGGCCACCCACTGCATGTGCCGCGGCCGGCGCTGAAAGAGGCGCGTCACGCGGAGGACGCCGAGGTCGATTTTCTTCTCCAGCCGGTCCCGCATCTGGGCGTTCAGGTAGCGGATCAGCTCGTCGCGCTCAGCCAGCTTGTCGGGCATCGCATTGATGGCCACGACGGACAGCAGGTTTTGCAAGAGCGGGCCATCGCCGCCGTCGCCGCGAGCGCCTTGTGAATCGCGCAGGTCCATCCCGATGCCGGCCATATAGCGGCGGTCGGCGTTGTGGCCTTGCGGCCCGAGCGCTTGGATGCCGCGAAAGGCACTGGCCAGGATCGCCATCGACAGGCTGGGCAGCCCGCAGCTCCGCACGACGCGGGCGCGGATCGCCCGGGCCTGGCCCTCCGCGATTTCGCGCGTCGCAATTTGCAAGTTGGATCGCCGCGGCCGAATCCCCTGGTCGCTAGCCAGCAAGGCCGCCCGTCCGCGGAGCGAATGGGCCTGCAACTCGATGGCGGCGAGCGCTCCCGACCGCCGCGCTGCGTGCGGTACGCTGCGCAGCCGCCGGCTGACAACGAACCGCGGTTCGTGGCGCGGCGTGTCATTGGCCGCGGCGCTGGAGTCCTGCACGAGCTGGTCCAATTCGCGGAGCAGCCATGTCGTCGCGGAGTTGTCCATCAGCACGTGGTTGAACTGCATGATGAACACATCGCCGCCGCCCGGCCGGTGCAGCAGGTAGAACCGCAACGGGTCGCATGCCGCCGGATCGAACGAAGTCGAAAGCAGGCCGCCCGCGCACGTCAGCACCGCTTCGTCATCCGCCGAGGGCAAGTCGATCTCCGTCAGCCGTGCGGTTTGGCCGGGCTGAAACTGCCAATAAGGTCCGGCCGGTTTAGCGTCCTCGATCAGCCGGGCGGTGATGACCGGCCGCCTGCGGCCAAGCCGCTCGATCGCGCGGCGCAGGTTCGCCGAGTCCACTCGCCCGTGCAGCCAGACGAGCATCTGCGTCTCGAATCCCGGATAGCCCACGCCGCGAATCGACAGGTCGATGCACCGCAGACCGAGATCGAGCGGATTCAGCGGCTGCTTGTCGGTTTCCAAACCCAAAGGCGGCCCCTAAGTGGACCCGCGGAATGATATGCGCTGTAGGACGGGCTTCCCAGCCCGTCCCGGGCGGGCTAGGAAGCCCGCCCTACCTAAACGATTCCGCGGGTCCATTTAGATGGCGCGGTGCAGGATCTTGCCGCTGGCGGTTTGCGGCAGGGCGGCGACGAACTCGATTCGCTCCGGCACCTTATACGAGGCCAGCCGCTGTTGGCAATAGTGCCGCAGTTGACGTTCCAGGTCGGCGGCGGGCCCGCCGCTGGCCGCCGCCGGATCACTCGCCACGATGCGGGCGTGGACCCGCTCGCCCCACCGCGGGTCGCGGCCGGAAAAGACGCTGGCGGCGCGGACGTGCGGATGCGCCGCGAGCACCCGCTCGACTTCGTGCGGGAAGAACTTCATCCCCATCACGTTGATCACGTCCTTGGTGCGGCCCGCCAGGTGCAGGTAGCCCTGAGCATCGATGTGGCCGACGTCGCCGGTGCGGAACCAGCCGCCGGGCATGATCTCGCGGCGCGTCTGCCACGGGTCGTAATAGGCGTCGAGGAATCCCGGTCCGCAGAGCAGGACTTCTTTGAGGTCCGCTCCCAGTCCGGTGTCTTCCAGTCTGAGCTGATAGGGCGGCAGCACGCGGCCGACGCTGGCCCAGCGATTCGGCGTGGCATCCACGTGAATGCAGGGCAGGCCCGCCTCGATGATTCCCAGGGCCTGCGAGATCGGCCGGCCGTAGCGGCCGTGGAAGTCGGCGGCCACGCGTTCGTCGAGCGAGCTGGTCGTGGAGATCGCCAGCCGCAAGCTGGGCAGCGGCGTTGCCTGCGGATAATCGGCCAGCAGGCTGTAGTGCATCGGCGAGGCATACAGCAGCGTCGCCTGGTGCTCGCGGATGGCGCTGACGATGGCGGCGGCAAAATGGTTCGGCGGCAGGACGATCGTCGCCCCATAGGTCAGATAGGCGACGATCGAGACCGTGAAGTGATACGACATCGACAGCACCCACAGCACGCGGTCCGCCGGCGAGAGGCCCAGCGTGACGTTGGCCGCGGCGATCCGCTCGCCGATCGTTTCGTGCGAGAGGACGACGCCCTTGGAAGATCCGGTCGTGCCCGAGGTGAAGCGGATGAACGCGGCGTTGACTTCGCGAAAGCCGGCGGGATGCTGACGCGGGCTCTCGATCCGGACCAGCGCGTCACCGGCTTTGGCAGCGCCGTTCCCGCTGCGAAATTCGTCCAGGAATTCGCTCTTGGCCGGCGAGGTAATGACGCAGTCGAGCGCCAGGCAGCGGCAGATTTCGCGTTTCTCCGGCGCGGTCAACTCGGGCGGGATGGGCACGACGCTCCCGCCGCAGCGCCAGATCGCGTAGGTGTAGATGATGTACTGCGGCGTGCTCGGATAGTGCAGGCCGACGCAATCGCCCGGCCGCACGCCGGCGGTCCGTAGCCACTCGCTCGCCCTGACTATGGCTTCGTTCAACTCGCCGTACGAAAGCGCGGTCCCGCTGCGCGGGCCGATGACCGCCGCCTGCCTGGGCTGGCGCTCGGCCGTCGCGAGAAACTGCTGATACAGATTGTTCGTCACAGTGGTAGGGTGGGCTGTGCCCACCGCTCGTTGGTTGTTTGGTGGGCCTCGGCCGCGGCCCGACCGACGGCCTGCCCTATGGCCCAGCAGGTGCCGGCGACTCGCGCCGAGGCGTGGGCCCATCGATCGGCCGACAAGCACTTGCCGGCCACCCAGAAGTTTTCGATTCCCGTCACCTGCAACGATCGAAGCGGAATCTCGTACACCACGCCGGGCGGCAGATACTCCACGCTCACTCCCCGCTCGCCGTCCCAATACTCGATCGGCCACGCGCAGCGGCAGGCGGCGTCATCGAACTTCCGACCTTGTCGCACATCGTCTGCTGTCAGCGTGTAACGCCCGCGAATCCGCCCGCCGTCGCGTACGCCGAGGCTGCCCACTTGCGTCAATGTGGCGCGGGCAAAGTCGGGCAGGCGACGCAAAAACGCAACGATGGCCTCCTGCGCGGCAATGGAAGCCTGAAGCGCAAGCGAAGTAGTTTCCCGATGCACCTTCGCTTGCGCTTCAGGCTTCAAAGAGGCGTCGTCCAACGGCACCATCAGCTTCACGAACACTTCGTCCTCGGCGATGCCCTCATCGAGCCAGGCGTGGCTGGCCAGCGGCGGCAAATGGCCAGCGGCCGCGGCGGCTCGCAAGTCCCGCACGAGGCCCACGCCTTTGGGAAAGTCGAGCGCACCGGCCGCGACGTTCGAAAGGCGAAAGATCCAGCCGCCCGCAGCCCGCGGGCCGTCGCCCTCGACCAGCGATGGATCCAAGAGGCGTGCAACCTCCGCGGTGCCCGTGGCGTCGATGACGGCGCGCGGCCGGATCACAATCGAGCGCCGGCCGGCGACCGCCGCGAGTTCGACGATTCGGTCTTCGACTTGCTTGACCGCTGTCACCCGCACCCCATCGAGTACGCTGATTTGCCGGTGCTCGGCCAGCCAGCGGCAGGCTTCGGCCTGATAGACGCGGGGGCAGACGTTTAGAACCCAGGCCCGCCCCAGCTTGCGCCGCCGCGTGCGGGAATCGGCCCGCTGCAAGCGCTCGATCAACTCGGCGGGCAAACCGTCATTGATGATCTCGCCGGCCGAATCGTACAGGCCGCCCAGCGTATGAATGAGCGCGTGGGCCACGGTTCCGCCGATCGCCGGGCCTTGCTCCAGCAGCAAAACGGCCGACCCGCTTCGCGCCGCGGCGAGCGCCGCGGCAATGCCGGCTGCACCGCCGCCGCAAACGACGACTGCGCCCTGGGCGGGCGTTTCGGTCTGACCCAGCTCCCGCTTCAGCACGCCGCGGCCTTTCGTTCAATGAATGCGGCGAGCTTCTCCACCGTGCCGAGATTCTCCGGCGTCAGCTCGCTGTTATCGACTTTGATGGAATACTCGACCTCCAAGTCGATGAGCATCCGCAGGATCTGCAGCGAATCGAGGACCATCAGCAGGTCCTCGTCACTGCGCAGCCCGCCGTCAGGATCACTGCGCAGGCTGGCGGCAGTTCCATTGCTCAAGAAGGAACGCAGGATGTAATCGCGGACGGCCTGTTCGGTGTTCGTCATGATGAGCGGTTATCGCGCGGCGTGCTTCAAGTTCTCGAGTGTCGCGTCCAGGTGCTCGCGGGCCGATTGCTTCATCCGCGCGAGCGCTCCATCCGTGTTCTCCTGCCGCGGCGGATCGAGCAGCCGGAAGTGGCCGAAATGGTCTTCGCCGCGGGCCAGGATCGCGGGTGGCCGATCGGAAGTCGGCCGGCCCGCCGGCGTCGTGAAGCGGATGGTAAAACCCACGCGTTTTTCGCTGGACTGATTCGGCCGCGAGCCGTGCAGCACATACACATCGTGCAGCGACATTTCGCCCGGCTGCAGCGACACCTCTTCGATCTGGGCGTCCTCAGCGGGCACTTTGCTGCGCAGCGTCTGCCGGCCGGATTCACGGACGACGCACATGCAGCCGTTGGCGCGGACGCTTGGCGACAGGGCGATCCAGGCCGAGACCGTGAGCGCCGGATCGAGGCCCATGTAGGGCCCATCGCGGTGCCAGCCGATCAATACGTTGGAATCGTGCGGATGCTTGACGAACAGCTCGGTGGCCCACACGAGCAGGTCCGGTCCCAGCAGGCATTGGGCGGCGTCGAGCACGCGCGGATGCGTGGCCAGGCGATAGGCCCAGTCGAAGTGCAGGTGCATCTGCCGCGTCTCGACCGTCCGGGGCCGGCCGCCCAGCAGTGTCTCGAGCGTGTCGCACTCGGCGCGGTAGCCCGCGGCTTCTGCGGATGTAAGCACGCGGAGCGGATAGACGATGCCCTGCTCGCGGTAAGCGTGCCGCTGCTCGCTAGTGAGTTGTCCGGTCACGTCGTTCTCCATCCCCTACGCCCTGCCCGTCACGGCGTGAGCGAACTCTTCCACCGCCTCCTGATAGTTTGGATTCTCCATGTCATTGAAATGCCCGAAGCCGGGACAAAGCTGCAATCGCGAGTTGGGAATTCGCGCGGCCATCTCCCGCTGCACTTCGGCGGGCACCGCCTTGTCGTCTTCGCCGCCAATCACCAGCGTCGGGCATTGGATGCCGGAAAGCAACTCCCGCTGGTCCAAATCGAACAACTCCTCCAAGACCCGCGTGAGCCGCTCGCGATCGCCCGAACCGTTGTTGGGCGGAAGCTGGCCCGGATCGAGCTGCGCCAGAATCTCGCTCGGCGGGCGATACTTGGTTTCGATCATCGCCGAAAAGGCCTCAATGCCGGCCGCGTGCTGGGCGATGTTCAACCACTGCTGCAGGGCGCGCCGCGTTTTGGCTGAGACATGGTCGTAGCTGGAGCTCAGAATCAGCCCGCGCATCAGGTCCGGCCGCTGGATGGCGACCAGCTGCCCGATCGGCCCCGCGGCGCTCAGGCATTCCCAGACGGAAGGCCCGAACCCCAACTCCTCGACGGTGCGGATCATATCGGCCGCGTGGCCTGCCACGCCGAACCCCGCCGGCAAGGGCTGCCGCCGGCTTAAGATCAAGATTCGGCAGCGCTGGGCCCGCTCGCGGTAGAACCAGGCCAGATAGAGGCCGACGTCCACACACGTTCGCAGGCCGTCGGCTGCTCCCGGTACGACGACCATTGGCGTCTGACCATTGCCAATTAGCACGTAGGGCCGCGCTGCACCTTCCGGTCCCTCGCAGAATCCACATTGAAAGTCAGGTAGCGGCTGCGAGATCACGGCTAGCGGCAGGAAAACAGGGCGGGCCAATCTGGATAACCAACCCGTTATGTTCCGCCGCCGCCGAGCTCGCAATGGGAGCAAGAATGCTCACTATGTTGATCGGGATTTTCTCGTTTCGCGTGGCTTTTTTGCCGAAACTTTACGCGGTCCTCTTCGGTTCAATACCTCTCGCGCGCTAGAATGTCCGCCACCAGCGTGTCCCCTGCGGCGCGCCGCTCCGCAGCTTGCCGGCGAAATAGTCGCCGCAACCGCGGCCTCCCGAGATCCCGCTTGACGTGTCCCACCTGCTGGAGACTTTATGGCTGGTTCCCCGCCCGCGATCCGCCGAGGCTTCACGTTGGTCGAACTGTTGGTCGTGATCGCGATCATCGGCGCGCTGGTCGCGCTGCTGCTGCCCGCCGTCCAATCGGCTCGCGAAGCCGCCCGGCGGATGCAGTGCACCAATCGCCAAAAGCAGCTCGCATTAGCGATCCACAATTACGAGAGTACGTACAGCGTACTACCGACCGGCACAATCAATCACCGGCCGACGACCGATGGTGCCGGCCCGGACGACCCCAATGGCCACAACGGCGACGGCAATATCGCCATCGGCGGTCCTTGGATCTGCCTCATTCTGCCCTACATGGAGCAGCCCGGTTTGCACCAGAGCTTCATGAAGATCGTCGCGGAGAAGCCCGAGGTCGTCGATTGGTTTGGGCACGACAACTATGTCACCACGGCGCCGATCGGCAGGCAGCGGCTGCCTGCGATGGATTGTCCCTCGCATCCGCCGAGCACGGAGTGGCTCAACAACGGAACCGGCATGGAACAGTTGGCTCGCGGCAACTTCGCCGCGTGCTACGGTCGCGGCGGCTATGGCCAGGTGAACACGAAGAACGGCCTCATCGGCGGGTTGTTCGGCAACAATCACCGCATTGGATTGCAGGAAGTGGTCGACGGGACATCCAACACGCTCGCCATCAGCGAGCTCAAGTATCGTCTGCCCAGCCCCGTCGGGCCTTCGCTTGAAGACAGCCGTGGCGTTTGGACCTATGCCTCGATGGGCAGCAACGTCTTTAGCACGCAAACCGGGCCGAACTCGGCGACGCCGGACCGGGTGTGGGGCTGCCGGGATTGGATAAAAGAGGGAATGCCTTGCGTACAAGGCGGTAGTCCCTATGCAACGAATTTCGCCGCGGCACGCGGCTATCACCCCGGCGGCGTGGTCGGCGCAATGGGCGACGGCAGCGCACGGTTTTTCTCGAACAACATCGCCCTGACCGTTTGGAACGCCTTGGGCAGCCGCGACGGCGGCGAAGCGGTGTCCGACTTTTAGCGCTTATTAAGGATGGTGGCGTTTGGCGGCAAATGTAAATTGGGTGATGGAGATTGGAGAATGAACATTGTCGGGCAAATCACTTTCCAATCTCCATTCTCCAATACTCAATCTCCAATCCTGCGCAGGGCTGGTCTCGCTCTTGCAGTTTTGACTTTCGCCGCTATTGGCTGCGGCTCCGGCGCCGTAACGACCTACCCGGTCAAGGGCAAGGTTATGTACAAGGGCAAGCCGATGGTCGGCGGTGGCGGGATTTCGCTCGTGCCGCTAACCGACCAGACCGGGGCGGCAGCCGGAGGCGCCATCGACAAGGACGGCAACTTTTCACTGATGACCTACAAGCCAGGCGACGGATCGATGCCCGGAAAATTCCGCGTCGTCATCAGCCAGCAAGTCTATAGTGAAGGCGCACCCACCAAGGACGGCGAGCCGCCCAGTAAGGCGACGGCGGACGTTCCAGTGGCCGACCGAATTCCCGAAACTTACTCGAATCCTGCCGGCTCGCCGCTGGAGCTTGAGGTCAAAGCCGAGCCGCAAGAGAACGTCGTTTTGGAAATCAAGTGACCGCCGCCTCCACTGACGCCACGCCTTCCGCCTTCCAGCGCGGCGGCCGCGGCTGGCTGGTCGGCCCTTGGTTCGACGCTCTGCTGATCGCCAACGTCGCCTGGCCGCTGGTGGTGCTGGCCCAGTTGGGCGACGGCTTCGCGGGTCGCGAAGGCGTGAGCTTCTGGCAGATCTATTTCATCACTACGCCGCACCGCTGGATCACGCTGGCCCTGGTGTTCTTCGACCGCGAGCGGTTCGGCGAGCGGCGGGCGGCATTCGTTGGCGTCGCGGCTGCGATCACCGCGGTCGTGCTCGGCGTGCGCTTCAGCACGGGCGCGCTCACCTGCCTCCTGGCGATCGACTACCTCTGGAACGCCTGGCACTTCGCCGCCCAGCACCACGGCATCTATCGCATCTATGGCCGCCAGAGCGAGCCGGCGCGGACGCGCGGCTTGTTCGCCGAAAAATGGCTGCTGCGGCTGTTTCTGCTGTGGGTCATCCTGCGAATTGCAATGGCGACCTGGCCGGCCGGGCGGTGGGATGCCTGGCTCCAGGCCGGTGATTGGCTGGCCGCGACGGCCGCGGTCGCGC
>Ga0184625_10000740_pt1 | contig 12875 bp, 7 predicted proteins | sample PLM3_30_b1_FD_133151 | JGI IMG/M metagenome (GOLD analysis project Ga0184625, IMG submission 133151) | Groundwater sediment microbial communities from an aquifer in East River, Colorado, USA - PLM3_30_b1 | ecosystem: Environmental > Terrestrial > Soil > Riparian zone | place: USA: East River... | reverse complement strand
ATTGCCGTTTCTGATGAATCTGTTGTGAGAATAACCATGGTAGGTTATACTCTCCTAGAGATTCCTGTTGGTAAGCAAACCAGCATAGACGTGAAGCTGCAGTTGGATAAAAAACAGATGGATGAAGTGGTAGTGGTGGGTTATGGTTCACAAAAAAGGAATCATCTAACTGGAGCAGTAGTCAGTATCGATCCCAAAAAACTGGATGACCTTCCGACTGGTAGTTTAACCGAAGCCTTGAAAGGACAGGCAGTAGGAGTAAGTGTATCGGGAGGCTACGCCAGGCCCGGACAACCCGCTACCATAACCATCCGAAATCCAATTTTCTTCTCGAAGGATGGAGGTAGCAAAGAACCCATCTTTGTTATAGATGACATCTTAAGAAGCAAAGCCGATTTCGATCTATTAGATCCTACTGAGGTTGAAAGCATCTCCGTGTTGAAAGATGCGGCTGCCGGTATCTATGGTATCATTGGCACAAATGGCGTTATTGTAGTTAAAACGAAGAGAGGCAAAGTTGGGCAAACTTCTATTTCGTATAATGGTTCTGTTGGGATGTCAGACGCTTCCTACATGCCCAGGATGATGAATGCCTACCAACATGCCGTCTACCTGAACTCATACAATGCCGGTTCAAAAAACTGGGACATGCCAGCCACCGAGGCATTACCGGCCTATTATACCGGCGATGAATTGGAGCATTTCAAAACACACAGCTATGACTGGCTGGACCAGGCATGGCAACAATCATTTGTAACCAGGCAGTCTCTGAACATCTCTGGTGGATCAGACAAAGCAACATATTTCGCCGGCTTTACTTACACCTCCCAGAACAGTAATTTTGATGGTGCAAGATATAACCGGTATTCTTTCAGATCCAGCACGGATATTAAACTGCTCACTGGTTTGAAATTAGGATTATCTCTTAGTGGAAATCTGGCAGACCTTAAAAACACATTTAATAAGCAGGGTAATGAGAGCCTGGATAATGACTGGAGAACCCTGGTTGGGGAGGCACCATTCACGCCTCCATACATCAATGGTCTTCCAATACTCATACAGGGAGCTGGTACAAATTCCAATATTAATACGTATCACTACTTTGCAGTACACGATTTGGATAACTATACTTCCAGCTATAATTCAGGGCTAAATTTCCAGGGACAGCTTTCTTATGAGATTCCCTTCGTTAAGGGCTTGAAAGCTGCTGTGAATTTCAATAAGAATGTATCTAATACATGGGGTAAGCAGTATGGAACAAAGTATGACGTTTATGACTTCAATAAATTAGGAAACCACGGCCATATTTTAGGAGATTCCGTCCTCAGACCCTACACATGGAATAATGGTGACAGGGTTAGGCTTAATCCTACGCTCGCCAGGAACTATCAATTAACTACAACACTTAATTACGACAGAACATTCGGTAAACACCAGGTAGGAGCCTTGTTTGGATATGAGCAGGCTGAGTCATTTGCTGATGGTGTTGCTGGTCAGGCTGATGGAGTAGTAGTTGGCGGATTGGATAACCAGAATTTTGCCACCGGGGCACAGGCATCCAATGAAACAATTTCTGAAGCAGGCCGCCTGGCTTATATCGGCAGAGTGGATTACAGTTTCGACAACAAGTATATACTCCAGGTGCAGTTCAGGGCAGATGCAAGCCAGAATTTCGCTCCTGAAAACAGGTGGGGATACTTCCCGACTTTCTCCGCCGGTTGGGTTATTTCCGAAGAACCATTCTTTGAAAGAGCATTGCGTACCGTGAATTACCTTAAGATCAGGGGATCAGTTGGATTCATGGGCATTGATAATACTAAATCATACCAATGGTTGCGAAGCTATCAGATTCAAACTGGCAAAGCAGCAGTGTTTGGTGGAAATGCAGACAGAGGCCTTGCAGTAGTGAGTAATGTTGACCTTGCCAACCGTGCAGTTCAGTGGGACAGCCAGGATAAATACAACATCGGTATCGATGCCAAGTTCCTGAATAACCGCTTGTCTCTTTCTGCAGACGGTTACATGAACAAAGGGTTCAACATGTTGACCTCCCTTACTACTTCACCCTCCATCCTGATTGGTACGCCGCTTCCTTCAGAAAATCATAACCAGGCCAATATGTTCGGATATGAAGTTTCGGCTAACTGGAGAGACAATGTAAACAAGAACTGGAGCTATTATGTAACTGCCAACTTTAGCTGGGCCGACAACAAACTCCTGGTCACAGATGTACCAAAGGGTGACATCGGTACTTTCAAAGATCCTACTGGTAAGTCAAGCGATATGGGATATTATGGATACAAATATCTCGGGATGTTCAGGACACAGGCAGATATTGACGCATACGTTGCAAAGTATAATATCACGACGATGCTGGGTTATTCAGTTGCACAATTGAGGCCAGGCATGTTGTATTATGCCGATGTACGCGGAAAGCTGGATGCAGCAACAGGTAAATATTTAGGACCGGATGGGATCATTGACGTAAATGACCAGGACTTTTTGAATAAGAAAGCAGAGAACCATTATAGTCTCGGTTTCAATTGGGGAGTTGCTTATAAAACTTTAAGTCTGAGTGTAGTCATGGGAATTAATTGGGGTGGTATTGGATCCGTTGAAGGTGCAGCAAAGAAAAAGGCGGAGGTGTACTCAAATCGCCCGGCCTTCTGGGCAAACCATTGGACACCTACCAATGTAGATGCGTTTTACCCCTCTCCCTATTATACCAGTACCTACGATCTATCCACAGATTTTTGGTGGAGAAGTTCAACTTCCTTCAGGGTGAACAGTTTGAATCTCTCGTATAGTTTACCAGGAAACATTTCTCGGAAAGGTGGATTTAATGTGGCAAGAATTTATATCACCGCCCTCAATCCAATCAATTTCTACAATCCATATGACTATAAGGATAATGCCAATGGATCTTACGATGTTTTCCCTCAGCTAAGATCATTTAACCTGGGATTAAATTTCAACCTCTAATTCAAAAATGCTTGTAATGAAAAAGCTAACAATATATACAACAATAGCTGGGGTGATTTTCCTGAGTGCCTGTAGCAAAGTACTGGACAAGACAGATCTCTCAAAACTGGAACCGGAATTGGTGTTCAATGATTCTGCACTTGTGCAGTTAAACATGGATAATATCTATGATAATAATCTTCCACTCTGGGGTGGACAGAATACCGGGAGTGTGCTGAGCGGTGTTCAGCCTCAGTTATCAGAAGAAAGCCAATCGTCTGGAAATAAGTTCATGGAAGGAACCGTGAGTTACGGAACTGATGAGCCCAAGGACTATGGAATCTCTTTGAATACAAACAATACACAGCCAAGTAATAATTGGGGAAAGATCAGGCAATTGAACAGGTTCATTCAATCCATGCAGGCAAGTCCATTGCCCGATTACACAAAGCGAAAATTTATCGCACAGGCAAGATTCTTTAGAGCCTTCCGCTATTGGGACATTGTAAGAATTTACGGTGGAGTGCCAATAGTGTTGACTCCTTTGGATGGAGTTGGCGAAGACGCACGTGATTCAGCCATGCTTCCAAGGAATAAAACATCGCAATGCTTTGCACAAATAGTTTCTGACCTTGATTATGCCATTCAAAATCTTCCCGGTAAATGGGGAGGAAATACAGAATGGGGTAGGTTAACAAAGGGTGCTGTTGCAGCTTTCAAAGGCAGAGTATTACTGTACTATGCTAGCCCAATGTTCAATCCTTCGGATGATGTTTCAAGATGGCAGGCAGCTTATGACGCAAACCTTGAGGCAAAGACCATCCTGGATGCAAATGGTTACGGGTTGAATGCTAATTACAAGACCCTGTGGTTCTCGGAAGTAAACAACCCTGAAGCCGTAATGGTCACTAGTTATAATACCCAAACCGGTGATCAGCAAAAGAAGAATAACGGATGGGATAAATCATGTCGCCCGGCCTATTTAAATGGTAGTGGTTCAAATCAACCTACCTGGGAACTGGTGCGCTCTTATCCAATGAAGGATGGAAAAATGCCAGGGGATGCAACCGGTACATACACCTATTACGACTCTTTATTTTATAAGAACAGGGATCCGCGTTTTGATGCCACTATTGCATACAATGGATGCAGCTGGCCTCTTGACGGTAATACTAATCTGCGGTTATGGACTTATTATGAGACTTCCACCAAGTCAACTGAAGCCAACGCAACCAATACTGGCTTCTATTGCAGGAAGGCAGTATCCGAAGGCACATATACATTTGGCGATCCTCAATACAGTGGAACCGATTGGATGGAAATTCGTTACGCCGAAGTATTACTGAATCTTGCGGAAAGTGCAATTGGCATTAATAAGCTGGGTACAGGAGATGAAGGTTATGCAGGCATGATCGCAGTTAGAAAAAGAGCGGGTATTACAGCAGGTGCTGGCAACTTATATGGATTGGCAGCAGGAATGACGCGTGCACAATTATTTGATGCGATCCTTTCAGAAAGAAAAATTGAATTTGCTTTCGAAGGCAAGAGATTCTGGGATTTGTACAGGTGGAAGAGAATGGGAGACCTGCAAGGCTGGTATCGGAACAGGGTCAGGATCCTTCTTAGAACAGGTACCGGAATCCCAACTGCAACTGCTTTGAAAGACCCGGCAAGTACTAGTTATCGTGATGTGCAGAACCTTGATGTGATGATGGCCAATTATTTTCAGACCATCAGGAATAACAATCATGATGCAAGTAATGCAACCACCAAACTCGATGTAAATCCTATCAATTTCAAAACACAATATTATTTCTGGCCCATACCGTTGCAAGCAATCACAAATAATCCAAACTTGATGCAAAACAACAACTGGGGTGGTTCGTTCGATCCCGTGCAATAATTTCCCGTGCAAGGGAGACATTGTCTCCCTTGTTTTTTTAGAACAGTTATTAAGAAAAATTGCAGGTTCAATATTCATTAGTCAAACTGGTAATCATTATGAAGAGGAAAAACATTTTTGTGAAATTGTCTCTGATCCTTTTGTTGATTGGCGGAACCCAAAATCTTTTTGCACAATATCCCGCCATACCTGCCAGCGTTCAGAAATGGTCCGATTCCCTGCTGGATGCTGCAAGGAAACATTCCGATGAAGCCTGGGCAAAAGCCTGGCCAATCATTGATGCGGAAGCAAAAAATGGGAAACCCTATATTCCCTGGGCTTCCCGGCCTACTGATCTTCCCCAGGCACCTATTCCAGCTTTCCCCGGCGCTGAAGGTGGCGGTAAATACAGCTTTGGTGGAAGAGGTGGTAAAGTGTACGTGGTGACTAATTTGAATGACGACGGACCAGGAAGTTTTCGCTGGGCCTGTGAACAAGGCGGCGCTAGAATTGTGGTCTTCAATGTTGCTGGTATTATTCGCATAAAAACACCGGTCATCATCAGGGCCCCATACATTTCAATTTATGGACAAACTGCGCCTGGAGATGGCGTATGCATTGCCGGTGAATCGGTTTGGGTAAATACACACGATGTCATCATTCGATATATGCATTTCAGAAGGGGTGAAACCAATGTTGGTAGAAGAGATGATGCAATAGGTGGTAACCCAATTGGAAACATTATTATTGATCATGTGTCGGCCAGTTGGGGATTGGATGAAAACATGAGTATGTATCGTCACATGTATAATGACAGTACAGGATCTATTGAGGCTAAGTTAGGCACAGTAAATATCACGATTCAGAATTCTATTTTTTCTGAATCTCTCGACACCTGGAACCATGCTTTTGGGAGCACATTGGGTGGAGAGAATTGCAGTTTCATCCGCAACCTTTGGGCTAACAATGCGGGGAGAAATCCTTCAGTGGGATGGAATGGCATTTTCAATTTTGCAAACAATATTGTATTCAACTGGTCCATCGCTCCGTTGATGGGGGCGATTACAGGGCGCAATTCAATATCATTAATAATTATTTTAAACCAGGACCTGCTACGCCAAAGAATTCAAATGTGGGGCATCGGATTCTGAAGCCTGAATCTGGCAGGAGTAAGCTGTCATACCACGTATATGGCCGTTCGTATGTTGATGGTAATATTATGGAAGGCTACGACGCCATCACTAAAAACAATTGGGATGGTGGCGTTCAGGTGGAAGAACTTCCCAATGCAGGAGAATACACTCCATACATGAAAGCAAACGAGCCACTGCCTATGCCTGAATTCACTCTCGTATCTGCTAAAGAAGCACATGAATATGTCCTCGCCAATGCGGGAGCCACCTTACCAAAAAGAGATGCTGTTGATCACAGAATAACAGAGCAGGTGAGAACCGGTAAGATCACTTATCCTGCAAACGTTAAGGTTCCTGAAAAGCAATTTGAGCACCGCCGCTTGCCCCTTGATTCCTACAAAATTGGAATCATCACCGATGTTTCACAGGTTGGAGGATATCCCGAATACAAGGGGACACCATATAAAGATTCCGATAGTGATGGGATGCCCGATGAGTGGGAAACCAAACATGGCTTGAATCCACGTAATGCTTCAGATGCTTGTTCAGACAGGGATAAGGATGGGTATACCAATGTTGAAGAATTTCTAAACAGTGTGGTAGATATTAAGAATGTAACCCCAGGCCAGAATCAGAAAAAGCCTTTTGCATCAAAATAATATTTAGATTAACAGTGAAATGATTTATAGACTGGTAAAAGTGCGAACCATCATTCATGAATATCCTAAAGATATTTTATAGTTCCGTTTTGTTGGGAGGTCTCTACACTCCTTACACTGGTTTTGCACAGGATAAAAATCAAAAACCCCTTTCGCCAATTATAGTTCAGCCCGATGGGAAATTAAGCTATAGTGCTGATTCACTGGGAAACCGTGTTCCCGATTTTTCATATGCCGGTTATATGGCAGGTGAGAAGCCGATTCCGCTGGCACCAGTGAAGGTAATAGTTCCTTTAGGCCGTGACGATGATGCTACTGCCAGGATTCAATTGGCTATTGATTATGTGGCTTCGCTTCCTGCCGACAAAAATGGGCTGCGTGGAGCCGTGCTGCTTCAGAAGGGGAAATATAGGATCCTTGGTCAATTAAGAATCAACGCTTCTGGGATTGTGCTTAGGGGTAGTGGGGTGAATAATACTATCCTGATTGGAGAAGGAACTGATCGGGAAACCCTGATTCGGATTTCAGGGATGAACGAGAAGAAATTAAGTCCCCCAATTAATGTTCTTAATGCTTACGTTCCTGTAAATGCGAAAAACCTTTCGCTTAAATCAATCAAAGACCTAAAAGTAGGTGACGAGGTGGTTGTTCATCGGCCATCCACTCAAAAATGGATCAGGGTATTGGGAACCGAAACTTTTGGAGGCGGAATTTCGGCTCTTGGCTGGAAGCCTGGCGAGAGAGATCTTTATTTCGACAGGAAAATAGTTTCAATAAATGCCAACAGCATCACACTTGACGCGCCCATCACTACTGCACTTGATACTACATACGGCATTTCAACGGTAGCCTCCTATTTATGGCCAGGAAGAATTCAGCAGGTGGGAATCGAAAACCTCAGTTGCGAATCCACATTCGATAACAATAATCCGAGAGATGAAGCGCACCGCTGGATGGCGATTACAATGGAAAATATACAGGATGCCTGGGTACGACAAGTAAACTTCAAACATTTTGCAGGTTCTGCTGTTGATTTGTTAGAGTCTTCAAAGAGAATTACAGTTGAAGATTGTAAATCGCTCTCACCTGTTTCTGAAATTGGCGGACAAAGACGCTACACTTTTTTTACTTCGGGTCAGCAGACATTATTTCAACGGTGCTACGCAGAAAACGGCTATCATGATTTTGCGGTAGGATTTTGTGCTCCTGGTCCGAATGCATTTGTTCAATGTCAATCCGATTCGCCCATTAGCTTTTCAGGTACCATTGATAGCTGGGCCTCGGGTGTACTGTTTGATGTTGTGAGTGTGGATGGAAATGCATTGCATTTTGGAATCGTGGGCAAGATGGGCAGGGCGCAGGTTGGAGTGCAGCCAACAGTGTTTTCTGGCAATGCTCTGCTGCCCGCATTGATTGTTATAAACCACCAACGGCTAACAATTACGCATATGCATGCTGGGCACAATTTTCTGGTGATGGATACTGGGAAAGCTCTAATGAACAAATCAAGCCGAGAAGCCTCTACTATGCCCAACTATCAAATCGTTTAGGCGATAGTATTCTTAAGTGTGCATACTTGTTACCAGTTGAAACGGAAGCATCAAGCAGCCCGCCAGTGAGCGTAGCGATGGAGCTTACTAAAAAATCGACTAAACCTGCATTGCTATTAATTGAGTGGATTGACCAGGCCAATTCGCGGCAGGGCATACCGGTTGAGACAAATGGTGCGAAGACAATTGATGAATTAAAAATTTTGAATTATTCTCCTACTAAGCAAGCACCACCATTGCAGATCAAGAATGGATGGTTAGTACGAGGGGCTGAGGTAATAACGGGCAAGCGTACAGAGGTTCCCTGGTGGACAGGTGGAGTGATGCCTTCTGATCTTTCGAAAATGAAGCCAGCCATAACACGCTATGTGCCTGGAAGAACTGGTTGGGGTCTAACCGATGACCTGGATTCATTAACGCAATGGATGAAGTCGAATAACATATTGGCTATCGAACATAATTATGGTTTGTGGTATGATAGGCGTCGTGACGATCACGAGCGCATCAGGAGAATGGACGGAGAAGTATGGCCTCCATTTTATGAACTTCCGTTTGCAAGAAGTGGAAAGGAATTGGCTTGGGACGGTTTGAGTAAATACGACCTTACCAAGTACAATACCTGGTATTGGAGTCGGTTAAAAAAATTTGCCGATCTCGCAGATCAGAAAGGTTTGGTACTGGTTCATCAAAATTATTTTCAGCACAACATCATTGAAGCAGGAGCGCATTATGCAGACTTTCCCTGGCGTACAGCAAATAACATCAACAACACTGGCTTCCCAGAACCTGTTCCTTATGCAGGCGATAAGCGCATCTTCATGGCTGAACAGTTTTATGACACAACATTTGCCGTCCGCAAGGAATTGCACAAAGCATTTATTCGTCAATGTCTTAATAATTTCCAGGATAATACCGGAGTAATCCAGTTGATTGGTGCGGAATTCACCGGCCCTTTGCATTTTGTACAATTCTGGCTAGATGCGATTGGTGATTGGGAAAAAACGACGAAGAAAAGAGAGATCATCGGATTGAGCACAACAAGGGATGTGCAGGATGCCATTCTTAATGATAGTAAGAGGACTGCAGTTGTTGACCTGATCGACATTCGTCAGTGGCATTACCAGGAAGATGGGACTATATATGAACCCAAGGGTGGACAGAACCTTGCTCCCCGGCAACATGCAAGATTATTAAAACCGAAACGAACTTCTTTTGAACAGGTGTACCGGGCGGTGAGTGAATACAAACTGAAATTTCCTGCCAAAGTGGTGATTTATTCCGGAGACAGTTACGATCGTTATGGGTGGGCGGTATTCATGGCTGGCGGATCAATGGCAGTTCTTCCAGTTCTTCCAAAAGAATTCCTGGAAGATGCTTCAAGCATGGAGAGTATTCCATCAAATTCCAAAACACAATGGATGCTGGGTAATGGGAAGAATTTCATTGTTTATTTCCAGGGTGCAGAAGCCGTCAAGTTAAGATTGGCAAATGGCAAGTATCAGCCTAGTTGGCTAGACCCATCTACAGGGAAGGTGGTGTCCACTGAAAAAGAATTAGAAGGAGGAAGGGATATGGTATTTAATAATTCAAAGGGATCACCGGTAATTCTTTGGGTCCGGTCAAAATAATTTTAAATGCTAAAGAGTAAACACATAGTGTTTTTGTTTGTTCTCCTCGGGAGTTCAATCCTTGCGTTTGCTCAATCTGCTAAAAACAAGCAAATCAAAATTTCTCCCAATCATCGCTTCTTTACGGATGAAAATGGAAGTCCTTTTTTTTGGTTAGGCGATACCGGATGGCTTCTATTTTCAAAACTTAGGAGAGAAGAGGCGGCACGATACCTGGAAGATCGAAGGCGAAAGGGATTCAATGTGATCCAGGTGATGGTATTGCATACGGTAGGCGCGGTAAATGTATATGGCGATTCTGCATTGACTAATAAGAATGTTGCACACCCGTTGGTTAGTCCAGGAAATTCGGTTAGTAATGAAGCACAATATGATTATTGGGACCATGTTGATTTTATTATTGAACTCGCTGCGCAAAAAGGATTATATATGGCGCTGGTGCCTGTTTGGGGCACCAATGTAAAAAGTGGTTGGGTGAAGAAGGATGATGCCGTCACCTATGCTAAATGGTTAGCCAATCGATATAAGGACAAATGGAATATCATCTGGCTTAATGGAGGTGATATCAGGGGCACAGATTCCACCACTACCTGGAAAGCGATTGGATCAGCGCTGAGAAGTTCAGATCCCAATCACCTGATCAGTTTTCATCCCTTCGGCCGAACCTCCTCGAGCGAGTTTTTTCAAAACGAGAGGTGGCTTGATTTCAACATGTTTCAATCAGGACATAGGAGTTATGATCTTGATACTTCTCAAAGTGAACATCGTTACGGTCCGGACAATTATAGATTTCTATTGACTGATTATAAGCTGAAGCCAACACGGCCAACCCTGGATGGCGAGCCTTCATATGAGCTAATTCCATATGGTTTACATGACACTACCAAACCCTATTGGCAAGCCGCTGATGTAAGGCGTTATGCATATTGGTCAGTATTTGCCGGAGCCGCAGGTCATACATATGGACATAACAGCGTAATGCAAATGCACAAGCCAACAGATAAGGCAAGCGCATATGGTTCAAAAAAATATTGGTACGATGCCTTGAATGATAGTGGAGCGCAACAGATGATTTATTTAAAGAAACTGATATTGTCAAAGCCCTATTTCGATCGGGTGCCAGATCAATCTTTAATATCAGGTGGGAGCGGAGGTAAATACAATTACATAGCGGCAACAAGAGGGGACAATTATGCTTTCATCTATGATTATTCCGGGAGAATATTTACAGTAAACATGGGAAAGATTGTTGGCACAAAGGTGAAGGCCAGTTGGTACAACCCGAGAGATGGAAGCAGGAAAGAAATTGGAGCATTTGAAAATACAGGTGTTCAGCCTTTCGATCCGCCCGGCGCACAGCGGGACGGTAATGACTGGGTGCTGATATTGGAAGGTATGTGATCGGGCCTTCAGGCCTGATCGGTCGTGCACATATTTGAATTATTTAATTACGAGTCATAGTAACCCCAGGCTTTAGCCTGGGGTAAACAAAAAGATAGAAACTCGGGACTTTAGTCCCGTTGAGCAATGCGGAAACGAATCATCATACTCATCTCATCCATTCTATTATTAACCTCTTGCGGGAAGCAGGCTTATTTATTCTCCTCCTTCCGCGAACCCGCAACCGATGGACTAAGATTGGCCTATAGCTACAATGGTTACCATTGGACTGACTTCGATACTACGTTTCTCAAACCTACGATTTATGACAGCGTAATGCGTGATCCATCTATTGCAAAGGGACCCGATGGCACGTATCATTTGGTATTCACGAGCGCCTGGAAGGGAAGCAAATCATTTGGATATTCAAGCTCGAGGGACCTGGTGCATTGGACTGAACAAAGAAGAATACCGGTCATGCAAAACGAATCCACAACAGTAAATGTTTGGGCTCCTGAACTCTTCTATGATAGTGAAACCAATAACTTCATCATCATCTGGGCTTCTACCATCCCATTTCGTTTTCCCAAGGGAGAAGAAGCCGAAGACAACAATCACCGAATGTATTACACCACCACGAAGGATTTTGGGACCTTCTCCGAAACAAAATTGTTTTTGGATCCCGGTTTTAGCGTGATTGATTGCGAGATCATAAAAAGGGGCAAGAATGACTATGTGTTGATCTTGAAAGACAATACCAGGCCAAACAGGAATATCAAAGTTGCCTTCGCCAGTAACCCTCTGGGACCTTATCCCAAAGCGTCGGAGCCATTCACCCCAAATTTTAGTGAAGGGCCAACGGTTGCAAAGGTTGGGGGCGACTATTTGATCTATTATGATCAATACCGCGATGAAATTTTTGGAGCAATGAAAACAAAGGATTTTAAATCCTTCACAGATATAACTAAGGAAGTGAGCCTTCCGCAAGGACATAAGCATGGAACTATTTTCCAGATAAGCAAAAAAGATTTGAAAGATCTTATAAAGAATGTAAGGCATCAATGAACCTAAAATTAATTTTTGCACCCAGATCTAAACTACCAATGAGTGGTAACTATAGACATAATGTGATTATCTATGTGTCTTCCTATGTTCCTATGCTCCTATCCCGCATAAGCGGGACAAGTTGTGGTGAATTAAGAAAACGCATTACGGGGGCGAAGTTTAATTCTATCTACAAGTTAATAGTTGTTCCACTTTGTATTTTCCTCACAACATTGGCCACAGCCCAAGATACCGTTAGGTATACCGGCTCAACCTTGGTAAACATAGATTATCACAATGGTCAACTGGTGCCTGCGGTTGGTGTTCACAACATCCAGGTATTCCGCGCAAACAGGGAACACCCTGAATTTGCAGGCGGAACCAATTGGACTTATAGCCATCAGCCCATGCTGGCATATTGGAATAACCAATTCTATTTACAATACCTGGCGAATCCAGTTGGTGAACATGTGCCCCCGGGGCAAACGCTTCTCCTTACTTCAAAAGATGGATATCATTGGAGCAAACCGGAAATTATTTTCGCTCCTTATAAAATTCCTGATGGCACCACAAAACCTGGCAGAACAGAAGTGGCAAAGGATCTATATGCAGTGAATCATCAGCGAATGGGTTTTTAT
>Ga0184625_10000739_pt1 | contig 12889 bp, 13 predicted proteins | sample PLM3_30_b1_FD_133151 | JGI IMG/M metagenome (GOLD analysis project Ga0184625, IMG submission 133151) | Groundwater sediment microbial communities from an aquifer in East River, Colorado, USA - PLM3_30_b1 | ecosystem: Environmental > Terrestrial > Soil > Riparian zone | place: USA: East River... | reverse complement strand
TTTCCTGCGTCAGGCGATCAAGGGCCTGTTGATAGCCGCCGACGATTGCGCGGGCATCTCCGATCTGGCCGTCGGGAACCGCGTCGATCAGCTTATGGCCGCCCGGCAGCACCAGGTCGATGCCGGCAACGCCGCTGCCCGTGCCGGAGCCGACGCCCTGGCTGAAGACGGAGCCATCGAGCTGCACGCCGCTGCCGCCCCGGCCGCTGCCGGTCCCGCCGATCAAGCCGCCGGCCACCCCACCGCTGCCGCCACCCGCACCACCCCCTCCGCCGCCACTCACGTCCACCTCCGACGCGTTGGAGGATGCAATCGACGCACTCGAATACAGGGCCTCTGGCCGCGCGTAAGCCAGCGTTAGCGTCGTATCGAGCTCGGCTTTGAGCAGCTCCTCCTGCCGGCTCCATTCATCGACGTCAAAGGCCACCGGGGCCGGCACATGCTCGGCGATCGTGCCCAGCACCAGGAACAGCACCAGGCAGACAACCATGTGAACGCCGGCCGAAGCCAGCGTGCAGGTCGTGCTCCGCAGCCACTCCTTCCGCGCCTCGGCCGCCTCGAGCAGCTCCTCGGGCGTCAGCTGCTTCACCGGCTTCTTGGCTGCAGGTTTGTCGCTGGCCTCATTGTCGCTAGCCTCCTCGCCAGCACCGTCCTGGGCGGCCTGCTCGTCGCCGATCTCTTCGTAGTCGGAAAGCTCTTCGATCTTGTCCGGCCGGCGATGGCTCTGCGACGAATCGGAAGGAGCAATAGAAGTCGCCATACCTGTCTCCCAAGCCCGCCGACGAGCGGCTGCGATAAAATCGCTCGGCAAGCCGCAGCATACCCTTAAATCGGCCAACTTTGAACTGAAATATCGCGCAGCGGGCATCGCTGAGTCCAGCAAATCAACTTTCCGGCCGCCCGCTCATTGCTCCTCGTTCAAGCGCTTCTTAGAATCTCAGGACTTGGATTCTCAGCACAATGGTCTGGCGCCCCAACTTCCGTCGGCTCCTCGATAGCCTTCGAGGGTCCCTACGTAGTTCGCTCAACAAAAGCGAAGCTATTCCCTATGCGCTGAGCACGTTGCTGCATGTCGTGGTGCTCAGCGGGGCGGTCGTCTGGCTGGCGAACAGCAACCTGGTGGGCAGCCTGGTGCTGGATGGCGGCGGCGGCACCGGCGGCGATTCGATTCTGCCCGGCGCACCCGGCGGGTCGCAGGGCGGCAGCGTCATCCATTTCCAAGTTGGGCCGCCCAGCAACAGCCTCGCGGAGTCGGCGGCTGACCAGGTCGAGCCAATGCCGACGGAGCCTGAGCCACCCATTGAGCAGCCTCCGATTGAGCCGCTAGTGACGACGCAGCCGTCGAGCGTGGCGGATGTCATCACGCCGGTGACTGAGCAGCCGCAGCCCGCCGAGATCGTGACGGAGAAAGCCCGGCCGCCCGTTATCCAGTCGCCCACCGTGCAAAATCCGAGCGGTCCGTTGACATTGCCGGAGGTCGCCGCGACCGCGGCGGTTTCACGCCCGCCGGAGCCGTTGATCGAGCCCGACTTCAGCAGTTTAGAGCCGCCCGCCGCGATGCCGCGGCGGAGCAGGGGCGCGTCCCAACCCATCGGTGTGGTTCGCGTGGACCTGCCTCCCGATGTGCAAGCTGGCAGCGGCGGCTCCGGCGAGGGCGCCGGCACTGGCCCGCGCACCGGCGCGGGCAGCGGCGCTGGCGGCGCCGGCGGCAATGCCGATTCACTGCCGCGCACCGGCAGCGGCAATCGCAAGCCGCCCTATCCCCCGGACGCCCTCTTGGCCGGCTACGAAGGGACGGTCATTTTGCTTGTTTCCGTCGCCGCCGATGGCACGGTTGAATCGATCGCAGTCCATCAGACCTCCGGTTGGGCCAGCATGGACGAGTCCGCCCTGAAAGGCGTCAAGGCCTGGCGCTTCAATCCCGCCCGAGCCGGTGGCGTGCCGGTGCCGTTTACGGTGCGGGTTCCCATCGAGTTCCGGATTCGCCCAGTGGCCAACCGGTAGAAGCCGCGATTCGATTGACGCCGCGGGCTTAGCGAGCCCATTGGCTCGCGCGTCGCTGCTTTTTCAGGGCGGCGTGCTGGACGCTCGTTGCCGTCGCCGGCTGCGTCGGGTCGGCTTTGTCTCGCACCAGACGCCGGCTGAACCATTGACGCGCCATTTGCCGAGACCGTGTGCCACATCTCCGCCGCGCGTTTTGACTGGCGAAGGCCGATTGGAGACAATCATTTCCGCGGTTGACCAACTGTGAGCCGGAGAATCATCAGCCATGAGCGTCGGTACGTCATTCCCTTGGATGCCTTGCAGCCAGAAGCGGAGCTGCTATCGTCGTCATTTGTTGCGCGGATTTGCTACGCTGGCCGGTCTCTTGGTGACACTTGGGGGTGCCGTATTTCCGCCTCTTAGCGCGGAATCCGCGGAGTTGGCAAACCGGCCGAACATCGTTTTCATCCTTGCCGACGATCTCGGTTCGGCCGATCTGGCCTGCTACGGCAACCGCGATGTGCCGACTCCGCGGCTGGACCGCATGGCGGCCGAAGGCACTCGTTTCACACAGTACTACTGCGGCTCGCCAATTTGCTCGCCGTCGCGCACGTCGCTGACGACGGGCATGTATCCCGGCCGCTGGAGGATCACCAGTTTCTTGCAGACGAAGAAGGGCAACCGCGACTGCGGGCAGGCGGATTTCCTCGATCCGGCCGCGCCCTCGCTGGCCCGGATTTTGAAATCCGCAGGCTATAAAACGGCGCACATCGGCAAGTGGCACATGGGCGGCGGACGCGACGTGGACGACGCGCCGAAGTTCGCGGCCTATGGCTTCGACGAGCACGCGGGCACGTGGGAAAGCCCGGAGCCGCACGCGGACATCACTGCGACGGATTGGATCTGGTCGGAGAAGGACAAGGTCAAGCGGCACGACCGGACGGCGTTCTTCGTCGATCGGACGCTCGACTTCCTGAAGCGGCACAAGGGGCAGCCCTGCTACGTCAATCTCTGGCCCGACGACGTCCACACGCCTTGGGTTCCCAGCGACGAGCAGCTCGGGCCACAGGCCGCTTCGGTTCCCGAGCAGCAGCGCAAGTACCGCGCGGTGCTCGCCGAGCTCGACCGGCAGGTCGGCCGGCTGCTGGACGGCATCAAGGAAATGGGATTGGACGACCATACGCTCGTGCTCTTCACCAGCGACAACGGCGCTTTGCCGACTTTCGGCGGCAAGCGCAGCGTCAACTTTCGGGGCAGCAAGCTCAGCCTCTACGAAGGCGGCATTCGCATGCCCTTCATCGCCCACTGGCCCGGCCGCGTTCCCGCCGGCCGCACCGACGCCGAGACCGTTCTCTCTGCTGTCGATCTGTTTCCCAGCCTGTGCAAGTTGGCCGGCGCGCCGCTGCCCGCCGCCGCGCTCGACGGCGAGGAGCTGAGCGGCGCGCTGCTAGGCCAATCGTTCCAGCGCCGGCAGCCGCTGATGTGGGAATATGGCCGCAACGCCACTTCGTTCGCTTATCCGCAGGGTCGCGACAAGAGTCCCAACCTGGCCGTGCGCGATGGCCGCTGGAAACTGCTCGTCAACGCCGACGGCAGCGGGGCCGAGTTGTACGATCTGTCGTCCGACGCCGGTGAGGCCAAAAACGTCGCCGAGCAGCAGCCGGAGATTGTGAAGCGGCTGCGCGAGGTAGTTCTTGCCTGGCGCAAATCTCTTCCGTGAGGCGCAACCGGTCGTTGCACTCCGGGACCAGGTTTGGTCCCGGCTAAAAACAGCATTATTCCTCTTCTTCCTCGTGCAGCGTGGCCTTGCTGATGACTTCGGCTTGGACGTTGCCGGGCATGACGTCGAAGTGGGCGAACTCCATGCTGAAGCTGCCTTGGCCGCCGGTCATGCTCGACAGCGTGCGGGCGTAGGTCGTCACTTCGCGGAGCGGCACCTCGGCGAACACCGTCTGGTAGCCGCCGCCGGCGGCGTCGCTGCCCTGCACGCGGCCGCCGCGGCTGCTCATGTCGGAATAGACATCGCCGACGTTTGACTCCGGCACGGTGATTTCCATCTTCACCACCGGCTCGAGCAGGGCCGGGCGGGCCTGCTGAAATACGTTGCGGAAGACTATCGAGCCGGCGATTTTGAACGCGGCTTCCGAGCTATCGACGTCGTGGTATTTGCCAAAATGGACTTCGACGGCCACGTCCTGCACCATGTGCCCGGCGATCACGCCTTTCTCCATCCGCTCCTTAAAGCCCTTCTCGACCGCGGGCAGGAAGTTGCTGGGAATCGTCCCGCCGACCACCGAGTTGACCCAGACGAAGTTGTGGTGCTCGTCGTAGTGGAATTCTTTGAAGTGCGGGAAGCGGTCCTTGACGCAATACTCCTCGGGCTTCGTGCCGCGGGGGAACGGATACATGCGGATGTGCACTTCGCCGAACTGGCCGCGGCCGCCGGACTGCTTCTTGTGGCGGTAGCTGCCCTCGGCCGTCGTCTGGATCGTCTCGCGATAGGCGATCTTCGGCGGCTTGGTATCGACGTCGAGCTTGTCGCGGCGGTGCAGCCGTTCGCGGATGATCTGCAAGTGAAGCTCGCTCATCCCGGTCATCACCAGCTCCTTCGTCTGGGCGTCGCGGTCGAGCTTGAAGGTCGAATCTTCCTCGACGATCTTGTGCAGCGAGTTGCTGAGCTTGGCTTCGTCGTTGCGGGCCTTGGGAGTGACGGCCAGTCCGACCATCGGCGTGGGGAAGGGAATTTTGGGCAGCTCGCAGCCGCCGAGCGTCGTGCCCGTGTGCAGCTCGTCCATCTTGGCGATCGCGACGATGTCGCCGGCTGAGGCCGACTCGACCGGCTTGGTTTCGCCGCCTTGCACTTCCAGCAGCGGGCCGAGCTTCGTGCCTTTGCGGGCGCTGGTGCTCTGGACCGTCTCGTCCTTTTTGAGCGTGCCGCTATAGACGCGGATGTAGCTCAGCTTCTGCACGAACGGGTCGATGCGGGTCTTGAAGACCTGGGCGACGAGCGGCCCGGACGCTTCGCACTTGAGGTCGATCTCTTGGCCTTCCTTGATGGCCTTGCGCGCCACCGCCGTTGGCGGCACAGCGCATTCCACGAGGTCGTCGAGCAGCTCGGCCACGCCCACGCCCGTCTTCGCCGAGCAGCAGACGATCGGCACGAGCGTTCCCTTGGCGACAGCCTGCACGATCAGCCCGGCCAGCCGGTCGTGCGGCGGCTCTTCGCCCTCGAAGTACTTTAGCATCAACTCTTCATCGACCTCGACGATCGACTCGATAAGCGTGGTGTGAATCGTGCTGGGGTCGATCAGCGCCCCCTTGGATTCCCCGGCTGCGAGCGTGCTGACGACGCCCTTGAATTCGGCCCCGTGCCCGATTGGCACGTTGAACAACACGCATTGCGTGCCGAACGTGTCGCGAATCCGCTCAATCAGGGCCGGAAAATCGATGTTGTGCTCGTCCATCTTGTTGATGACGATGAGGCGCCCCACGCCGGCCTTCTCGGCCTCTTTGAACACGCGGCGGGTATTGACCTCGATGCCGCTGTGGGCGTTGATCACGATCACCGCCGTATCGACGCCCCGCAGGGCCCCGATCGTCTGGCCGATGAAGTCGGCGTAGCCGGGCGTATCGACGAGGTTGAATCGCTTGCCGCCGTGCTCGAAGTGGACGATGCTCGATTCGATTGTCCGCTTGTGGGCTTTCTCCTCGGCATCGAAGTCGCAGATGCTCGTGCCGGCATCGACGCTCGGCTCGCCCGCGACCGCACCCGTCTTGACCAGCAGCTTGTCGGCCAGCGACGTCTTGCCCGAGCCGCCGTGGCCGCAAAATGCAATGTTGCGGATGTCGTCCACCTTGTGCTTCGCCATGCCCGTTATCCTTTAGTCATTAGTCCTTAGTCATTCGTCATTTGCATCAACCACTGACCTTGTGCGACTCCACCTTCGCCGCCGCCAGCGCCGCCGGCAGCGTCAGCGTTCCCTCATACAGTGCCCGGCCGATGATGCAGCCGGCCATGCCGATAGCGGCCAGCTGGCGCACGTCGGCTTCGGTCGTCACGCCGCCGGAGGCGATCGCGTCGCACTCCACCGCGGCATTCATCTCGCCCATCGCCGCCAGGTTCGGCCCCTGCAGCATGCCGTCCTTCGCAATGTCTGTGTAAATGATCGCCGCCAGCGGCTCACCGGCGAATTGCCGGGCCAATTCGACCGCCGGCGTCGTGCTGGTATTCAGCCAGCCGTCGGTCGCGACGAGCCCATTTTTGGCGTCGATTCCCAGGACCAGCTGCCCTGGAAACCGGCGGCATACGGATCGAAACCAGTCGGGTTCCTTGAGGGCCCGCGTGCCGATCACCAGCCGCGACAGGCCCAGGTTCAGCAGCCGCTCGATCGCCGCCTCGTCGCGAATGCCGCCGCCTAGCTCGCAGGGAATTTCGATGGCGGCCAAAATCGCCGCGACCGCCGGCAGGTTGGCATTCGTGCCGTCCTTGGCCCCGTCCAGATCGACCAGGTGCAGGCAAGTCGCCCCTTCGCTCGCGAAGCGGCGGGCCACCAGGGCCGGGTCGTCGCCATAGACCGTCTCCCGCTGATAGTCGCCCTGGCGCAAGCGCACGCACTTGCCGCCGCGGAGATCGATCGCCGGCCAAATCTGCATCGTCACTGACCCGCCCATGCGTCTGTTAAGAACCGATGAGAATCGAAAATATCCCACAGGGCGTAGGCGAACGCAAGCGAGCGCAATGGCGGGGACCGGCACCCCGTTTTGAAGCTGGGGAGGGTGCGGCGGCAGGAGCAAGAGTACGATTAGGATTAAGATTAGGAAGAGGATTAAGAGCAAGATTAGGAGGGTCGGTAGCCTTCCTAATCTTAATCTTGCTCTTACTCCTAATCCTCTTCTTAATCGTACTCCTACTCCTTCTCCTTCTCCTTCTCCTCCCCGCCCCTGACCCCTGAAGAAGTCCGCATCATGAAACGCAGGCATCCCAGTTACTGTCTATTGGTAACGCTGCTGGCTGTGACTGGGGGAGCCGCCATGGCGCAGCCGCCGGCAGCTGCCAACGTTCCCAAGTTGCCGTCCAACCTCATTCTCACCCTGGGTTGGAAGGCCGACATGGAACGAGATCTGGGAATCAGTGCCGACGTGTCGGGCAAACTGACGCTCTTGCCGGCTGAATATGAGGCGGCCCTGCAGAAGAAGTACCAGGAAGCCGGAATCAATCCCAACCGGCTGACGCCCGAGAAGCTAGACAAGTCTGCGGAGATCGGGCGAACGGTGAACGGCGAGTTCATTCCGAAAGCAGCGGCGTTGCTTTCACCCGAGCAAATCAATCGGCTGCGGCAGATTGAGTTTCAGTTCAGCTTGAAATTCAACGGCCCCAGCATTCTGTTAGGGCGTGAGGTAGCAGCCGAGCTGAAGCTGACGGACGACCAAAAGCAGATTCTGAGGATCCTGAACCGAGAGTGTCGGACGAAGCCATTCGAGGACCGTGCCGAGTACGCCGACAAAGCCATCCGAGTGCTGACGGACGAACAGAAAGAGACGTTCAACAATCTCAAAGGAAAAGACCTCGGGAAGAGTTGATTGAATTTCAAACTGAGCCAGTACGAAGCGACCGCTGGACCTTATACCCCATGCGATACCGTCTCCGCACGCTGCTGATGCTGCTGGCTGTGCTGCCGCCGGTGGTTGGAGTGGCGTGGTCGAAGTATGCGGATTGGAAGCTCCAGAAGGAGCTGGAGGCCCGGTGGTCTTGGCGGGCGATGGTTCTCAACGGCGTCCACCGTGGTGGTCGGCCAACGTCGCCTCCTTCAATGTCTCAGAGAGAACGGCAGCGGATTTGGGACATCATGCAAGCCACTCGCCCGACGTGGGAAAATGGACCTCGGCAGGCGATGCCGGTGGACTGGAATCCGTATGATCCGTTTCAGGGGAATCCCAGCGACTTTGGTCTCAGCGGGGTGGAGGAGCAGCCGGCCGTAACCAACCCTTAGACGTCCATGATTACGTTCTGGGACTGATCCTGGAGGGCACGATGCTTGATGACGTCAGAATTCTGGGGGCGCTCCAAGGGGTGAAGGTGTTTGGCTCGGCGGTGGTCCGGGTCGCTCCGGATACGGCATCGATCGTGGTCGCCGTGGCGCGGATCGAGCAAAAGCCGGAGGCTGCTTTCACGGCGGCTCGCAACGGTGCACAGGCCGTCAATGTGTCGTTGCACAAAGCCGGGATCAAGGACTTTGGCTCGTCGCGGGTCACCCTCTCGCAGGAATTCCGCTACAACGGCGGCGAGAGCCGTTTCATCGGCTACAAAGCCAAGATCGAATTCAACATCGTCCTCCGGGAACTCGACAAGGTGGACGCGCTGCTGACCGGGCTGATCGCTTCGGGAGCGAACGAGCTGACCAGCGTGAAATTTCAGACGACGCGGCTAAAGGAGCTGCGGGCCGACGCCCGCCGGCGGGCCGTGGCCGCCGCCCGCGAAAAAGCCGAGCTGTATTGCCAGGCCGCGGGAGTCGCGGTCGGCGGCGTGCTCGCGATCGAGGACGTCAACCCGGACCTGCTCTCCGGCCGCAACGAAGGGCACACCTACCGCGAGCCAGCCGAAGTGGACGACGCCGGTGAAGTGGGTGCCATCGACCCCGGCGCCATCACGATCGCGGCAGCCGTGAACGTGGTGTATCGGATTGAAGCCCGTGCTTGACCGGCAGAACTCTTCCTCGATTCGATTGGCGAGCGCAGGGCAGCGGCGTACAATTAACACTAGACCGAGTACTTCAATCGTGGCGCGGAAGTATGCCAACCCTTTCAATAGCCGAAGCAACCGATAGACTCGCGCGGGGAGTGGAGCGGGCCAAGCCGGGCGATTTGGGAGAAATCTACTCCGAGATCTTTCCAAACGAGCCAGTCAACCTTCAAGTCACCGCCGACGAGCTAGCTCGGCAGATTCGCAGCGGCCTCGAGGTCGAGGAGTTAGTGGACCTGTGGAACGTTGTGTTCCCTCAGGACAGCAACGTCTGGTACAACGAAGAGACGAGGGCGATCCACTACAACGAGCAGATCGCTGAGTATGCGGACTGACGGCGGGCTCTTTAGCGCTTGTAGTGGAGCTCGTTGTGCCAGCTACAGCACTGCAGCATTTCCAGGAAGATATCGCCCGAGCTAGGGCGATTGTCTCTCATGCTGACCCGCTGGCCCACTTGAATCCAGCCGAACAGTTGCTCCGCTCCGATCTCTTGCGCAGCGCGTGGATGTTTGCCGTCGGCGCGCTCGACGCTTACTTCTGCGATGCCTATAGCGACCTAGTCGCAGCGGCGGCCAATTCCAAGAGCCGGCAATCGGCAATTTCCCTGCCGGAATGGTTCTACGATCTGAAGGTCCCCATCCGAGCCGTTCTGGAGCAATACGATAACACGAACTGGCGCTGGCGAATGGCGGCCCGCAAGATGATGGAGCGCGAGAACGTGATCAGCTTGCCGGCCGTCCAAACACTGTTCAATAAGTTTTTTCGCAAGGGCCAGCGATTCTTCCGCGACGTGCTTGACCAATGGATTTCGCACCCTGACGCCAAGATCCGACTGTTCGGCGTCTCTCGGCAAGATTACACGGCGATGAGCGCGGCCCAAAAACAAATCGCGCGGGGGGATGCGATCGATCAGTTTGAGGATCGCTTTCGCGCGATCTTTCAGCGCCGGCACGACTGCATTCACAATTGCGACCGGCCACGGGTTTCACCCCAGCCACTGGACGCGAGCGGCAAAGTGCTGAAAGTCATTCAAGATGTCGAGTTTCTGATCAACCGGTGTGATGAGCACATTGGCATCGAGTACCGCCAATTCCTGGTTGACGTGGGTTGTTCGGCGGCGACGATCGCGCAGGCGGGTTACTAGCACGGTCAACTTTCGTAAAAGCGCGCCGCCAAAGGCTCTCTCTCGACTTTCGTCGCGGCGAGTGCCACAATGCCGGAATCTGTGGTGGGCGTTCGCCTGCCTTTGCGCCGTGGGGAATAGCGGCCGCTGGGCCGCGGGAGGCTTGTCGTGGCTATTCGCAAGTCGGCTTTTACGGTGGTTGAGCTGCTCGTGGTGATCTCGATCATCGCCCTGTTGATGGGGCTGATCTTGCCGGCCATTGTGGCCGTCAAAGAAACGATGCGGCGGATGCAGTGCCTGAACAATCAGGCCCAGCTTTATAAAGGGATCGCGCTCTACGAGTCGGCCAAGGGGAACCTGCCGCCGGGCCGGGGATTCGCCAGCCTGCCCGCGACGGCTTACACGAAGCCTGCCAATTGGGACACGCCCGGCCAGACGGTGACGTGGGTCTATTTCACACTGCCGTATATCGAAAAGGCCGCCGTGCAGGACCAGATGGACGCGGTCCTCAAGAGCGGCGGGAACCTGAACACGTTGCCCAGCGTGGCAATCAAACTGCTGCACTGCGCCAGCGACGCGACCGATCAGAATCCCATGCGGATCAGCTACGGACCCAACCTGGGCCTGCCCGACGTGCCGACGACGAACAACCCAGCGCTACCCTTCGACTGGGCCGCCAACGGGGCACTCCTGACGAGGCTGAAAGGCACAAACCCCGCCGAAGTGCAGAAGCTAGAGAAGCAGTCATTCGGCGACATCCGCGATGGCACGTCGAACACAATCCTGCTGGCCGAGAATCATCACCTGGATGTCTGGCACTATGTAACCAGCGAGTTCAACGTCGGCATCGTCTGGCAAGAGACTCCAGCCAGCACGCCCACGCTGGGGCTCGATCAGCCGTTCCAACCCGGGCCGCAGAGCGACGTCGCCCACGCCCGGCCCTCGAGCCTGCACCCCGGCGGGTTCGTGATGGTCAAATGCGACGGCAGCGCGAAGTTCGTCGCGAGCACGATCGACTACAACGTCTACTGCCAGCTGATGACCTCCGAAGGCCGGCGGTACAAGTCAGCCGGCGCCACCACGAGCATCCCCGCAGTCGCGGCCGCCCAGCAACTGCCGCTCAGCGACGATTCGTATTAGTAAGGTGGGACAAGGCCGCCGCGGCTGCAGGCCCACCATTCACTAGAATCCGCAGAAGGTGGGCCCGCGCTCGCGGACTCGCTGGTCCCACCCTACACAATCACAGCGACAACATGAAAACCGCAAGCGCAGCGCCAGCGACCATCGACGAGTACATCGCCGGATTCTCGCCGGAGGTTCGCAAGATACTCAAGGAGATCCGCCGCGTCGTGCGCCGCGCTGCACCGGAGGCGGAAGAGACGATCAGCTATCGAATGCCGGCCTTCAAGTGGCACGGCGTGCTCATTTATTTTGCTGCCTTCCAGAAGCACATCGGCTTGTACCCGCCGGTCCGGGGCGACGCCGCGTTGGAAAAAGCCGTCAGCCGCTATGCCGGCCCCAAGGGCAACTTGCAGTTTCCACTCGTCGAGCCGATTCCCTACGCGCTGATCGAACGCATCGTGAAGTTCCGCGCGAAGCAGCACGGGGCCAAGGCGGCAAAGAAGAAGTAGGGTGGGACAAGGCCGCGGCGGCCGCCGGCCCACCATTTGTCGCACAGATCAACCCAGCTCTGCGGGGCAGGAATCGAGATCGATGAAGCTCGGAAGTCAAAATACGCTCGGCCTTAACCGCAAAGTTGCCCGGTCGAGTGCGGTGGATGATCGAGGACACACCGCTCGATTTTGATTTCTCGATAGGTCGTCAGGGACCTCGCCGGCTGACAGTGGCTGACTTCAACGAGGCGACGGAATTGGAGGCGTCGTGGCTGGATCTACTGATATTCGGTGAATCCGACTACGCGGAAGGTGGTGGCGCGTCGATGTACATTGGAGTGCGTGAAAGCGATGGCGCTGTCTATGGGCTGGATGTCGAACGAGAGCAGCCACTCGCCCTGTTCAATTCTTCATTCGACCGATTCATCGAGACGTTTTTTGCGCTCGATGCCTTCTACCGACAAGGACAGCAATTGCCCAGAGGCCTTGAGGAAAGAATCCGAGGCATTGATCCCGAAGCGTATCCGTTTTCGGAATGGCCACTATTCGTCGCACAGGAATAGAGGTGGGCCGGCGCTCGCGGACTCGCTGGTCCCACCTTACAGCTCCGCAAAATTCTTCAGAATCCGCAGGCCGTCTGCTTGGCTCTTCTCCGGGTGGAATTGCGTCGCGAAGAGGTTGTCTTTCCAGACGGCGGCGCAGAACGGCTGGCCGTAGTCGGCTTCGATCGCGATGAGCGAGCGGTCTTCCGGGACGACGTGATAGGAGTGGACGAAGTAGAAGAAGGCGCCATCGGCCAGGCCGGCCAGGTGCGGGGCAGGGTGGAGGAAGCGGCCGCGGTTCCAGCCCATGTGCGGGACTTTCATTTCGCGGGGCAAGTCGAACCGCACGCACTTGCCGCGAAGGATGCCCAGTCCCTCGAATTCGCCGCCCTCATAGCCCACGTCGAACAAAAGCTGCAACCCCAGGCAAATTCCCAAAAACGGCTTGCCCGCGGCCACTGCATCCCTGATCGGCTGCACCAGCTCGCGGCGCTTCAGCTCGACGATCGCATCGCCAAACGCCCCGACGCCCGGCAGCACGATCCGCTCGGCCCGCGCCAGCTCCGCCGGATCAGCCGTGATCGTGGCCGCATGGCCGACCCGCTCAAAGCCCTTTTGGACGGAGCGGAGGTTGCCCATCTGGTAGTCGATGATGGCGATGGCGGGCATGGGTGAGTGGTGAGGATTAGGTGAGTGCTGAGTGGTGAGTGGTGTTGGCGTCTTACCACTCACCCCGACCACTCACCACTCACGGGAACTCCAAGAAACAAAATCAGCCCGCGGCGGACCTCCCGCCACGAGCTGAATACAAGCGAGGCCGACGGGGCTCGAACCCGCAACCACCGGATCGACAGTCCGGTACTCTAACCAATTGAGCTACGGCCCCTTG
>Ga0184625_10000738_pt1 | contig 12890 bp, 7 predicted proteins | sample PLM3_30_b1_FD_133151 | JGI IMG/M metagenome (GOLD analysis project Ga0184625, IMG submission 133151) | Groundwater sediment microbial communities from an aquifer in East River, Colorado, USA - PLM3_30_b1 | ecosystem: Environmental > Terrestrial > Soil > Riparian zone | place: USA: East River... | reverse complement strand
GGCGGCGAAGACGACCCCATCGACCGTCGCGGACCATGGGTCGCCGCCGGCCAGCCACGCGTCGGCGGCCGCCGTGTAGACGCGGGCATCGATGCCGGCGTTCGCCGGGACGACGACATAGATCGTCAGCCGAAAGCCCGTCACGACCGCGAAGAGGAGGGGCAGCCACAACCGCCGCATGTGCGGACGCTAGCCGAATCGAGGGCCCGCGGTCAGATGCCTACGACGGACGGTGTGTCGACGCACCGGGACCTTCGTACGGGCTTCGCAACGGTAGTGACAGCCAAAGGTACGGTCCCTATGGTAGGCGGATGTCGATCAGTGCCCGATCGATCGCCGTCGGCCTAGGCGTGGGATGGGCCGTTGCCGTCCTTGTGACGCTGACCACGATGGGTAACCCCGTCGACGCCTGGTGCTACTACGGCTTCGACTCGGCCAACCCGTGGAACCCGGATGGTTGTTTCCTGTACAGCCCGCCGGTGGCTTTGGTCATGGACGCTATCCGTACCGTGATGCCATTCGACGTCTTCTACACGCTCCTGCGCTCGGCCGAGATGTTCGTGTTGGTCGTGGTGGCCGGGCCTGCGATCGGGTTGACCCTCTTCATCCCGGCCGTCGCCATCGAGCTCAACGCTGTCAATATCAACCTGCTCATCGTCGGCGCGGTGCTCATCGGCTTCCGCCATCCGTGGGCGTGGGCGTTCATCATCCTCACCAAGGTGACGCCGGGGGTCGGGTTGCTTTGGTTCGCAGTCCGCAAGGAGTGGCGCCACCTGGCGATCGCACTGGCCGCCACGCTAGGCCTCGCTGGCCTCTCCGTGGTCGTCGCGCCCGAGCTGTGGCGCCAGTACATCGCAGGCCTCGGCGTGACCGGCGACAGCAGCATCTTCGTGATCGGGTGGCGGCTGCCATTGGCGGCGCTGCTCGTCGTGTGGGGAGCACGTGGCAACCATCGCTGGGCGTTGATGGTCGTGGTCTTCTTGGCGTTGCCGCGTTGGTACTACCTGTCGCCGGTCCTGCTGGTCGGCCTGTTCCCGCTCGTTCGGTTGGCGCGCCCGATACGACTGCCAGTGATGCCACGACTGCCGCACGCCGCGCGACTGGGTCGCCCTCAGCCGGCGGCTGCGACCTCGGATGGCCTGACCGCCCGCGCGCCCTCGTCGTAGATCGACGCGATGGCGCTGACCATCAGCTCGATGCAGAAGCGGTCGTGGACCATGTCATGTCCGGCACGGCCCAGGGTGTCCGCGTACGGGTGATCGGTCAGCAGCCGGACGATCGCCGCGGTCAGGGCCGCCGCGTCGTGCGGCGGGACGAGGAGGCCGGTCACGCCGTCCTCGATCATTTCCGGGATGCCTCCGACGTTCGACGCGACGACCGGCCGCGAGAGCGCCATGGCCTCGAGGATCGTGAGACCCTGCGCCTCGCGGTATGACGGCAGGACCGCGACGTCGAGGGCCGCCGTGACGGCCGGCACGTCATCGCGCCGCCCGGTGAAGACGATCCGGTGCGCGATCCGCAACTCGCGCGCCTGCGCCTCGAGCGCGTCGCGCCGGCTCCCCTCGCCGACGACGAGCAGGTAGACGTCGGGGACGGCTCGCAGGACGGCGGGCCACGCCTCGAGCAGGGTCGGGTGGCCCTTCTCGGGCTCCAGTCGCGCCACGACGCCGACGATCTGCGACCCGGCCTCCATGCCGTACTCCTCGGGGAGCGTGCAGCACGGTTCCTGGTGGTCGTAGCGCTGGAGGTCGACCCCGTTGTGGATGAGGCTGACCGGGACGATGTCGCGGCCCTCGTGGGCGAGCTTGGCCTCGATCGCGCGCGAGACCGCGATGATCCGGGCGAACTGCGGGGTCAGCTCGAGGAGCCCCGCTCGATCCTCCTCGGCACGCACGCGGCTGGAGTGGGCCGTGGCGACGAGGTACGGCCGGCGCTGCCCGGCTTCGCCGAGCGCGATGACGGCCCGGGCCGCCACGGTCTCCGCACGGTACATGTGGGCGTGCACGACGTCGGCGCGGACCTCCGCCAGGTGAGCGGCCAGCGCCCCGACCGCGATCGAATCGTCGGGCGCGTCGATGACGAGGACCGGGACGCCGGCGCGCTGGAGCTTGCGCACGGCACTCCCCGCCGACAGCGAGACGACCGACACGTCGTAGCGCGCCTGATCGATCCGCGTCACCAGCGAGTAGAGGTGTTCCTGCGCGCCGCCGTTCGTGCCGGTCGCGAGGACCTCGACGACGCGGATCGGCCGCCCGCCGGCCAGGCTCGGGCGGGCGACCGGGGTCAGGCACGGATCCCACGGGACGGGTGCGCTCATGTCATCCGTTCCTTCGTCGAACGAGGAGCCGCTGGATCGGCTCGTCCACGGCGCCCCAAGCGTATTTGTACGGCTCGTTGCCGCGCAGGAAGTCGAGCCGCGTCAGGCCGGTCAGCAGGGCGTGCCGAACGTAGGCATAGATCATGAGGATGCCGGGCGACAGGTCGTGCGCGCCGGGGTCGACGCCGGCGTTGTAGTAGAGGTAGCCGTCCGGGGTCTCGAAGTGGATGCCCGCCGCGATCCGCCGTCCGCCGACGCTCAGGATGGTCAGCCGGAGCGGCCCATCGGGGCCATGGAGCTCGAACAACCGGCGGAACAGGACGCGGCTCTGGGCGCCGCCGGGCGTGTCGGGGAAGAGCCCATCGACCCCCCAGCGCTTCTGATGCAGCTCGATGAACAGCTCGAGGTCGCCGAGCGGGTCCGCGGACTCCTCGAGCCGGATGGGCCCGACCGCCTCGGCGCGCCGGACCTTGCGCCGGATCTCGTGGCGCTCCTTCTTGCCGAGAGTCGCGAGATAGCCCTCCATGTCGCCACCGACCGACAGCGTCACGACCGGGCAGACATCCTCGCGCTCCACGTTGAGGGTCCAGCCCTCGGCGATCTCGCGGGCACCGACCGCGGCGGCCAGCGTGTCGGCGGCCGGATCGCCGCAGCGAAGGCGGCGCAGGTCGACGGCGTCCCAGCGCCGGCGCGTGCCGGACTCGGCCAGGTAGTCGGTCAGGGCCGCAGCGACCTTCGGCAGCTCCGCCGGGGCGGCGAGGATCGTCGCGTAATCGGCGTGGTAGGAGGCGCCGAAGAAGACCCCCGTGGCCGTCGGCGGGACCGGTGTCAGCTCGACGTCCGCGCCATGGCGCATCTTCGTGTGCGTCAGCGCGTCGCTCGGCTCGACCTCGTGGCGGTGCATGAGCGGGACGATCGCGACGGGCTTGGCGCCGGGCCCGGCGTCGGGAGCGAAGAAGGCCAGCGTCTCCTCGTGGGCGTTCTCGCCGTACGCGTCCCACCAGGCCCGCTGGAAGGCCCAACCGGAGAACGGTGTCGCCCAGGGGTTCGTCGCGGCCAGGTCGTCCCACGTCTCGCGGGGGATGTCGGCGACGGCCGATCGTTCGACACGCAGTCCGGCGCCGGCCGAGGCGCCGCCCGGGGCGTCGGCGGATCCCGGACAGGCAGGCTCCGCGTCAAGGGTCATGGAGGTCACGCCGGAAGGTTAGCACCGAGTCCCCCGACATGGTTGCGGCGGCAACCTCACCGGACCGGACTTCCGGGTCCCGGCCAGCGGGACCGTCGGGCCGCGACGCCCCGCACGGACATGATGGTAGGCTGCCGCGCCATGGGACTTCGACTACCCGATCCCCGCCAGCCTCTCGCCGCCGTCGGGCCGCTCGCCGGGTCGCCGCTCCGGCTGTTCCTGACCAGCGCGACGCTCCTCTTCGTGGAACTGCTCCTCATCCGCTGGATCCCGGCCAACGTCAAGTACGTCGGGTTCTTCAGCAACTTCCTGCTGATGGCGAGCTTCCTCGGGATCGGCCTCGGCATCCTGCTCGGACGGCGGGGCCATCGGCTCACGCTGTCGCCCTTCGCGCCGCTCCTGCTGCTGACGGTCTTCCTGGTCTACGGCGCACAGCTGAACATCCAGGCGCGTGACGCCGGCGAGATCATCTTCGGGCTCGACGCGTCCAACAGCGCGGACGTCAACTTCATCGTCCTGCCGTTGCTCATCGTGCTGGTCACCGCGCTCATGGCGTCGCTCGCCATGCCGCTGGGACCGCTGCTCCGCTCGATGCCGCCGCTGCGCGCGTACGCCATCGACATCGGAGGCTCGATGCTCGGCATCGCCGCCTTCACCGTGCTGGCGTACCTCGGGACCGGGCCTACCGCCTGGTTCGTCGTGACCGGCGCGCTGCTTCTCCTGCTGGCCCTGGGCGCCGGCCCCACGCCGTGGTCGGCCGTGGGCGGCGTCGCGATGATCCTGGTCATCGGCGCGAGTGCCGCGGTGGCCGGTGCCAGCGGCGACGCGTGGTCGCCCTACTACCGGATCTCCGCCTACGGCCCCGACCTCGGGCGCGCCTCGACCGACCCGACCGATGGCAAGCCGCCTTACTTCCTGTCGGTGGACGGCATCCCGCATCAGCAGGTCTGGGACTCGAAGCAGGCCGCGAAGAGCGACCTCCACCGCCAGGCCTATGCGTGGTTCCCCGATCGCGTCTACGACCGGGTTCTGATCATCGGGGCCGGCTCCGGCACCGACACGGCGCTGGCCCTGGCCAAGGGCGCCAAGCACGTCGACGCCGTCGAGATCGACCCCAAGCTGGCCCAGATCGGCCGCGACTTCCACCCCGAGGATGTCTACGACGATCCGCGGGTGACCGTCCACGTCAACGACGGCCGGGCGTTCCTCAACGGCTCGCGCGAGCAGTACGACCTCATCGTCTACGCCCTGACGGACTCGCTCACACTGGTCAGCTCGACTGCCGGCGTTCGCCTCGAATCGTTCCTGTTCACCGAGGAATCGATGCGCGAGGCGCGCGACCACCTGGCACCGGGCGGGATGTTCACGATGTACAACCTGTACCGCGAGCCTTGGCTCATCGCCAAGCTCGACACGATGCTCGCAGACGTCTTCGAAGGTCCTCGGCTCGTGCGGCTCGTCGGGCGGGCCGAGGCCATCCTCGCGGCGGGACCTGCCGTCGACGCGCTCGCCGGTGGACCGCCTCCAGGCGATGTCGTGGACGCGGTCCCGGACGTCGGCTCGCCTGCGCCCCGGCCGGCCACCGACGACTGGCCGTTCCTGTATCTGCGAACGGGGGCCGTCGCGCCGTACTACCTCGCCGCGCTCGCGTTCATCCTGATCTTCGCGTTCGCGGCCGTGCTCGGCGCGGCTCGGGTGACGTCGACGCCGGTCCGCCGCTTCAGCCCGCACTTCTTCGTCCTGGGCATCGCCTTCCTGCTCCTCGAGACCAAGAGCCTCGTGTCGTTCAGCCTGCTGTTCGGCACGACCTGGGTGGTCAACGCGCTGGCGTTCTTCGCGATCCTCGCGAGCGTCCTGCTGGCGATCGTGGTAAACGTGCGGCTGCGACCGAAGAGCCCGGCGCCGTTCTATGCCGGCCTGTTCGCGTCCCTCGCGATCGCCTGGCTCGTGCCGGCGGACGCCTTGCTCATCGACCCACCGGAGCTGCGCTACGTCCTGGCCGGCGCGATCGCCTTCGCCCCGGTGTTCTTCGCCAACCTGGTGTTCACGTATTCGTTCCGCGATACGGATTCGGCGGACATGTCGTTCGCCTCGAACCTGCTGGGCGCGATGGTCGGTGGCGTGCTGGAGTACGTGGCGCTGGTGACCGGCTTCCAGTCGCTGCTCCTCCTGGTCGGTGGGCTGTACGTACTGGCGTTCCTCCTGGCTCGCCGGTTCCGGTTCCTCGCGGACTCGCAGCTCGTGGACGATCGCACTGAGCCCCTCGGCGCGACGCCGGGGAGTCCTGTGGTCGAGGCGGGCGCCTCGTAGCTTCGCCCCGCGGCTCGCGGCGGGCCTGTCACTGCCCGAGGCGCAGGTACCGGATGAGGTCCGCGTAGTCGTCGGTGAACGGGCGATCGGCGAGTGCGACCGGCACCCAGCCGCTGGTGTGAAGCTCGGCGATCGCGCCCGGTTCACGAGACGCCACCAGCCAGCGCGACGGCGTCTCGCCCGGCTCGCGAACGGCACCGGGGGCGTGCGAGCGTTCCAGGACCGTCAACCCGAGTTGGGTGGCGGCCGTCGCGATCGGCGGCGCCAGATCGTAGTAGCGGTTCGAGACATGGAAGGCGATGAGACCGTCGGACTTGACCGTTCGCAGCTCGTCGGCCACCGCCTCGGCCGTCAGCAGATGGACCGGCGGTGAATCCGACGAGAAGGCATCGAGGATGAGCAGGTCGAACCGCCCCGTTCGTTCGGTCGCGAGCGAGAGCCGGGCGTCGCCGAGGACGATCGCGGGCGCGACCGGCGCATCGGAGAGATAGGTGAAGTAACGCGGATCGCTCGCCACCTCGACCACGACAGGGTCGATCTCGAAGAACGTCATGTTCATCCCGGGCACGACGTACGCGGCGAGCGCCCCGCCGCCGAGGCCGGTCACGCCCACCTCGAGCGGGACCGCGCCACGCGCCGCGGTCAGCCGGAAGAGGTCGCCGATCGGTCCGTTGCGGACGTAATAGCTCTGGGGCGTTCGCTGTTTCGCGGGGTCTGTCGACTGTGACCCATGGACGGTCGTGCCATTCATCAACAGCGTGAGCTCGCCGTCGCGCGACTCGAGGACCTCGGTCACCCCGAAGAAGCTGCGCGCCCGGAAGTCGGTCGGTGGCTGGAGCACGAACGTCGCGAGGGCCAGCACGAACGCGGTGGAGACCGCGAGGAACCACGGGCGCCCCCCGACGAGCAGGACGAGCCCACCGACGAGGAGCCAACGGATGCCGGCCTCCGTGGCGAGGGCCTCGGTCGCCATGAGGCCGACCATCATCGCCGCCCCGACCGCGAGGTACGGCAGCATCCGGCCACGGAACCCCGCGACGAACGGGTTGAAGTCCAGACCCCGACCCGCCCGAGACGGGCGCGGAACGCCTGGCGCCACCAGCGCGAGCGCGACGAGCGCCCCGACGAGCAGGATCGGGTACTCCCAGACGCCCGGGAAGACCAGCGGCGCGACGACCGCGACGAACGCCGAGGCCAGCGCCCCACCCGTCGCGAGGATGAGGTAGAACTCGGTCAGGTAGGCCGGGTCGGGCCGGTCCTGGGCGAGCCGCCCATGGAGCGCGATCGCCATGATCGCGAAGGCACCGAGCTCGGTCGCGAGGATGACGATCAGCGGCCAGCCACCGGCCGACCCGTACGGGACCCACAGCAACGTGATCATCGCGGGCGCCGCCAGCACACTCAGCCTGATCGCCCAGCCGCCACGCGGCGAGAACGCGACGATGAACGACGCGAGGTAGATCGCCAGCGGAGCGACCCACAGCAACGGCGCCGAAACGAGGTCCGTGGCGATGAAGTTGGTCACCGCCGACAGGAGACCGGACGGGATCGCGGCCAGCAACAGCCAGCGAAAACGGCGCGGCCAGTCGATCGCAGGGGCCGCTGCGGCGGCGATGTCGGCGTCGACATCGAGGGCCGCGGAGAAGGCGGCCGGCGGCAGACCATCGGTCGCGAGCACGCCGGCGCCGGCGTGCCCACCCGACCTCGCCCGGAGTACCGGCAGCACCCGCGTGGCGGCGATCGCGAGCATGACCACGAGTGCCGCGTAGCCGACCATCCAGACGCCGCGCTGCGTGGTCAGGCCCAGTCGAGGCTCGATCAGCAGCGGATACGCGAGCAGTGCGAGCAGCGACCCGCCGTTGCTGAGCGCATACAGCCAGTACGGGTCGCCGCCCTCGCCCTCCGATCGCGCGGCGGCGAACCAGCCCGAGATCAGCGGCGTCGTCGTGGTCAACATGAACGCCGGCAACCCGATGATGACGACGAGGATCCTGAGCAGATCGACGACCGGCGCGACCTCCTGCAACCGCATGTCGGAGATGCGGACCGGGGCGAGCAGCAACGACGCGAACGCGACGCCGGCCAGCACGAGGTGCACGACCGGACCCCACCGCCCGAGGCGCGTCACCGACAGGTGGCCGTACAGATAGCCCGCCAGCAGCACGGCCTGGAAGAAGAACAGGATCGTCGCCCAGACCGCGGGCGTGCCGCCGAACACCGGCAGCACGAGCCGCCCGATGAGCGGCTCGACGCTGAACAGGAGGAACGCCGACAGTCCGATCGGCAGCGCGAACGGCAGCGTCGTGCCGAGGATGGGCCGGGCACCCACGAGCGAGCGGGCGGTCATCCGGCCCCCTGCGCGATCGGTCGGGACGCCGCCGTCTCGCGTCGCAGGAAGACGGCGAGGGCGACGACGAACGCGATCATCAAGGCGACCGGGACGCGGATCGGCCCACTGCCGGGCTCGTTCACGGAGAGTCCATTGAGGACCAGGACCACGAACGGTGATGCGAGCAGGGCGAGACCGAACCATCGTCCCTCGACCCGGTCGCGGACGGCCCCGTACGCCAGCGCGCCGGCCGGGACCAGCAGCAGATCGTCGTGCGGATTGAGATGCGGGCTGAAAAGCAGGCCAAGGACGAGCGTCAACGCGAAGCGCAAGGCGAACGCTCGGGTCCCGGGATCCCAAGGTCCACGCCACAGCCAGGCGACCGCGACCAGCGCGGCGATCTGTCCCATGAGCGCGATCGTGTTGATCGCCGAAGCCAGGGCCGCGTCGATCTCCGGACCGAGCAGCAGCGTCAGCGTGCCGCGCAGGTTCCACATGACCGATGGGCGAACGCTGAAGACGTCGAACGAGCCGACGTACTCGCCAAGGAACCGCAGGTACGACGCCCAGATGCCGACGCCCATGACCGCGGTCGCAGCCACGACGAGGACCAGCCCGACAGTCGCGGCGATCCCCAGGACCCGCCATCGCCGCGCGGCGAGGAGCGCCACGCCGGTCGTCAAGACAGCCTGCGGCTTCACCGATGCGACCACGAGCCAGGCGGCCGCGGCCCGCTCGCCCCCGGCGCACAGCGCGAGGTAGACCTCCAGCAGGGCGACGGTCACGAGCAACGAGAAGGATCCCTGCAGCAGGGCCAAGGCGAGGGGCGGGGCGGCGATGGAGGCCGCGACCAGCAGGACCCGCTCGTCGCGTGTCCAGCCGACCGCGACGCGGGTCACCAGCCGCCAGAGGAGCCACCCGAGCAAGGCCACCTGGAAGGCCGCCCAGACGATGTACGAGGTCGCCAATGGCAGCGCGGCCAGCGGCACGAACGGCAGGACGAGGTGCGGCGGGTTGTTGAACGGGTTGAGGCCTGCGTCGAAGGTCTTGCCGCCCAGGATCTCCTTCTGGACCTCGGCCTGAAAGGCGGGGTCGTAGAGATTCGCGCCGTCGCCGTCCAACACGATCGTCCAGCCCGTGTAGAACGCCGTGTAGTCGGCGCCTTCGGAGCCGGTGAGCATCAGGGCGGCCCACAGCCCGAGGTAGACGGCGAACACCGCGGCGCCGGCGATCAGCCCGACCCGCACCAGCAGCCGACGTCGGTTCACGCGCCCCGGTGCTCCGGCCGTGTCAGCCGCCGGCACCGGCGGCCGCCCGAAGCGTCTGCGGGACCGCGACCTGCGAGTCGGTGCCGGCAAGGCGGCGGAGGAGGAAGTATTCCGACAGCGGTCGGTCGTCGGTGACCATCGGGCCGACCCCGGCGAAGTCGGTCACGGCCCCGCCGGACAGCCACGTCGCACCATGGATGCGCGAGATCCAGCCCTCGACCGTGCGATCCGGGCTGTCGAAGGCGGTCGAGATGTCCTCGAGCACGCCGGGCCGCGACAGGATCGCCCGGATCTCGTCGTCACCGAAGCCGATCGGCTCATCCGACCCGAGCATGTACATGCCCCAGCCACCCGGCCCGAAGACCGTCGTGACCTGCGGGAAGACGGCCCCGAATGCCCGAACGTGGGTCTTGAGCTCCTCGATGGTCTGGCCGTACGGGATCCACTCCATCATGATCCCGCCGGGCGTCAGGTGGTCGCGCCCGACCTCGTAGTACTCGCGCGACGAGATGACCGACGCCCCTGAGCTTTCGATCGGCGGCGGCGGGTCGGTGACGATGATGTCGTAGCGCTTCTCGGTCAGCTCGAGATGGTTCCGACCGTCGGCGATGATCACGCGACCGTTCGGGTCGGCGAGGACCTCGGCCGAGTCCTGGTAGTAGAAGCCGAACATCTTGGGGACCGAGGGGACCAGCTCGACGACGTCCGTCTGGAGCCCCGCCACGAGCGCCGACCGGAACGAGGAGCCCATCCCGAAGGCCACCACCAGCGCCTTCGTCGATTCCGGCCGTGCGATTAGGGGAAGGATCGGCATCATCTTGGCGTCGACCGTCAGCAGGGTCATCGACGTGCCGGCGACCCACAGCTCCGGCGTGAACTCGACCTGTCCTGATTCGACGGTCGCGATCTCGTCCTCGGTGGTGGCGAAGATCCTGGCGCCGGCCGCCAGGAGCCGGGCTTCGTTCGGCGAGACCAGCGTGCCCGGACGCGCCCACGAGGCCACGATCGCGATCGCGACCGCCGCCGCCAGGACGGTGTAGAGCCGGCGGACCCTCCTGGCCCCGACCGACGTCAGCGCGATCCCGGCGCCGGTCGCGACGTTGACCAGCGCCAGCAGGGCCGTCGCACGCGGCGAGCCGAGCGCCGGGATGAGCACGAACGGGACGAGGACGCTGCCGGTGATGGCGCCGACCGTGTTGACCGCCAGGAAGGTGCCGGCCGTCCGTCCCGTGCGGTCTCTGTCCAGCGACAGCAGGGCCGAGGCCGCAGGGAACGACAGTCCCAGCACGATCGTCGTCAGGAGCACGACCGGGAGGGCCGCGACGATCAGCACAGCGATGGCGGCAAGCGGCTTCCCCGGGTCGATCTCGTAGGGCTGGGCGATGAACGCGATGAGCCCCAGCAGCACCAGTGCGCCGGCGAGCACTTGGGTGATCGACAGCAGGCGGACCGGGCTCGAGATCCGCGACCGGATCGCTGTGAATAGGAGCGCGCCGGTGGCGAGTCCGACCAGGAACAGCACCAGGATCACCGTGAAGACGTACGTCGTGTTGCCCGTACCCGAGGCGAGCAGCCGGGTCCACAGCACCTGGTAGCCGAGCGTCGTGAGCCCCGACACGAAGGCGACGGTCATCGCCAGGCGAGTCCGGTCCGGCCCGGCGGAAGTCGCAGAGGCCCCCGCCAACGACGGCGCCACGTCCGCCGATGTACCGGCCGTGCCCCGCTCGACGGCACGTTCGCCCCGCGCCAGCCACAACGCCGACACCCCTGCGATAGCCGAGCAGGCGGCCCCGACCGCGAGCGCGCCGGTCAGACCGAGGACCTCGATGAGCACCAGGCCGGCCGCGAGGGTCCCGACGATCGCGCCGATCGTATTGGCGGCGTACAACCGCCCGAACGCCGCGCTCAGGTGGCCGCCACTGGTGAGGTACCGGGTGAGGGTCGGCAGGGTCGCGCCCATCAGCACGGTCGCAGGCGCGAGGGCGAGGATCGCAAGGACCATGCGCAGCAGGGCCACGGCCTGCGGCGAGCCCTCCAGCGACGGGTAGATGCCGCGGTAGACCTCGTTGATGAGCCGGAACGTCAGCGGCGTGGCAAGTACGACGCCCGCCAGCACGATCTCGAGCAGGCCGTACAGCCGAAGCGGCGACCGGACCCGGTCGGCGACCCGGCCCCCGATGAGCGAGCCGACCACCATCCCACCGAAGAACCCGGCGAGGATGGCCGAGACCGCCTGCGTGGTGTTCCCGAATACGAGCACCAGCTGACGCGACCAGACGATCTCGTCGATCAGCCCGGCCGCCCCGGACAAGACGAAGATGAGCAGGATGAGGATGCGCGCGGACGAGCGGGCCGGCGCTTGGCTCATCGTCGGCCGCGCGGTCATCGGTTCGCCGCCGGCGTCGCCGCCCGGAGCCTCGGGGCCGTGGCCGCCGGGGAGTCATCGCCTCCAAAGGTCCGGACCAGGAAATACTCCGACACCGGGCGGTCGTCGGTGATCATCGGGCCGTCGCCGGCGAACGCCGACACGGCCGATCCTGACAGCCACAGCAAGTCAGTCACCTGCTGCGTCCAGCCTTCGAGCGTCCGTTGAGGGCTGTCGAAGGCACTCGAGATGTCTTCGAGCAGGCCCGGCCGCTGCAACACGGTCCGGATCGTGTCGTGATCGAAGTCGATCGGCTGTTCCGAACCCATCATGTAGATGCCGTACCAGGCGGGTCCGATGGCGATCGTGACCTCATCGAACACGGCATCGAACGTTCGCACGTGGGCCTTGAGGTCGTTGATCGTCACGTTCATGGGAAGCCACTGGAGCACGATCCCGGACGGGTTCAGGCGGCGCTTGCCAGCTTCGTAGTACTCGCGCGACGAGATGACCGAGGCGCCCGAGCTCTCAACCGGAGGCGGCGGGTCGGTGATGATGATGTCGTACCGCTTGGTGGTCAGCTCCAGATGGTTTCGGCCGTCCGCGATGATGACCCTCGCCTTCGGATCGCTGACGATCGTCGCCGCGTCCGGGTAGTAGAAGCCGAACATGTCCGGTACGGACGGGACAAGTTCGGCCACATCGGTCCGCAGCCCGGCGATGACCGCCGAGCGAAAGGACGAGCCCATCCCGAACGCTACGACGAGGGCATCGGTCGAGTCGGGCCGCGCGAACAGGGGCATGAGAGGCATCAGCTTGACGTCGACGGTCGGGACCGTCATCGATACCCCGGCCACCCACAGCCGCGGCGTTCCGTCTTCGTCGGTGGCCTCGACCGTCGCGATCTCGTCCTCGGTCGCGGCAAAGACCGTCGCTCCAGACGCCCGCAATCGAGCTTCGTTCGTCGAACTCAGCCCTCCGGGCCTGAGCGACAGGCCGACGATGATCAAGGCGACCGCGACACCTACGACAGCCGTCAGGCGGCGAGCCGGCACGAGCCCCGTGGCCCTCGCGGCGATGCCTACGCCAAGCGTCACGTTGACGAGCGCAAGCAG
>Ga0184625_10000737_pt1 | contig 12893 bp, 9 predicted proteins | sample PLM3_30_b1_FD_133151 | JGI IMG/M metagenome (GOLD analysis project Ga0184625, IMG submission 133151) | Groundwater sediment microbial communities from an aquifer in East River, Colorado, USA - PLM3_30_b1 | ecosystem: Environmental > Terrestrial > Soil > Riparian zone | place: USA: East River... | reverse complement strand
CAGCTCGAGCAGATTCTCGGCGCTGACGAGCTGCGCGACGGGCTGCGCGAGTATCTCGCCCGGTTCGCGTTCTCGAACGCGACGTGGACCGATCTCATCGCCATCCTCGATCGGCATACAGAGGAAGACCTCGCCGCATGGAGCCGGGCCTGGGTCGACGAACCGGGCCGGCCGACTGTATCGACCAACCTCGAAACGGCGAACGGCAAGGTCTCGCGGCTCAGATTTACGCAGTCCGATCCGCGTGGCCGGTCGCTCCGCTGGGTGCAGCAGTTGAATGTCGCGCTCGGTTATGAGAGCGGAGCCCGGATTACGTCGCTGAAGATCGACGGTCCCTCCGTGGAGGTACCACGCGTCGAGGATCTGCCCCTGCCAAACTACGTTCTCGCGAATGGAGAGGGCACCGGCTACGGACTGTTCGCGCTCGACGACAGGAGCCGGCAATATTTCCTCGGCCATGTTCATGAAATCGGCGACGGGCTGACCCGCGGCATCGTCTGGGTGACGTTGTGGGACGACATGCTCGAAGGTCATACCGAGCCGGGGCGGCTTCTCGATGTCACGCTGCGCGCACTGCCGGAGGAGCGCGACGAGCTGAACATAGAGCGCATGCTTGCCAGCACGCACGAGGTGTTCTGGCGCTACCTCAACGACGCCGAGCGCGCGGCCATCGCGCCGCGCCTCGAACAGACATTGCGGGCCGGCCTGCTGAAAGCGCAATCCACATCGCTGAAGTCAGCGTACTTTTCTGCATTCCGGCGGACGGTGACCACCGATGCCGGCGTCGCTTTCCTCGAGCGGGTGTGGCGGCAGCAGGAAGCCATCGCTGGACTCACGTTTGCGGAGAATGATTTCGTCGAGATGGCGCAGGAGCTGGCGCTGCGCCAGGTGAGTGCAACAGACGCCATCCTCGCCGCGCAACACGCGCGTATCGTCAATCCAGATCGAAAGGCGCGCTTCGCGTTCGTCACGCCGGCTCTGTCGCTGGACGCACCGACGCGCGACGCCTTCTTTGCCGGCCTCGCACGCGTGGAGAACCGCGAGCACGAACGATGGGTTTCTGATGGTTTGCGATTCTTGAATCACCCGCTCCGCCGCCGCCATGCCGAGCGGTACATCCAGCCAAGCCTGGAGCTGCTGGGTGAGATCCAGAGGACCGGCGACATTTTCTTTCCGCTCGAATGGACAAGTGCAGTGCTGGCGGGCCACAACTCACCCGCCGCCGCGGACACCGTGACGGCCTTTCTGGCCGCGCAGAAGGACTATCCACCGCGCCTGCGCCAGGTGATAGAACAGAACGCCGATCAGCTCATCCGGGCGGCGCGGCTCGTCCGGTAGCCCCTTGCCCCTCGCCCCTCACGTCCCCGTCGTCTCCGGCGCTTCGCGCCAGGCAAGGACGACCAGCCCGAAAAGAAGCACGATCATGAGCGCGCGATCGGCATGGGCGAGGACGTTCGCGAACAGCAGCGTTCCACCGAGCCCGGCACGACGGCTCAAGCCGGGTATATCGAACATCATGCCCAGTTGCAGCAACCAGAACAGTGCCATTCGCAGCCTCGATTGTGGGGCATCGTTCAACGCCAACAGCATCATCACCGGCAGCAGAATCACGAACCCGTAGGTGAGGTGATAAAACGTCATCAGCGACCAGCAGGCTACGAGCGGCGGCGCGGCGTAAAGCACACGCGTTCGACTTGATCCCTCCTGAAATCCAGCCACGCAGATGCCGGCGAGCAGCCCCAGAGCAATCGACAACGCGATCGCATCCACCTCAGAGACATCACGCACCAGCTGACGGATCAGCGGCCGAAGCTCGCTGATTCCCGCCAGGATGGCCTCTCCTGTGTGATGCACCGCGAGCGTCTCGGCATATCGCGTCGCCACCCACGCTGGACGCGCGTCCGATCGAATGCAGTACACGCCGATCAACGCTCCGACCATCGCAAACGACGTGAGCACGACGGCCCATCGTCGCGTGAACATGCTCCAGAGGACGACCGGCACCGCCACCTGCGGCTTCATCATCGCCAAGCCGAGCCACATGCCGCCCGCAACCGGCCGCCGTGTCGCCATTGTCATCGCCGCCATCGAACACGTCAGCGCTATCAGCGTGAACTGCGTGAGAGTGCGCACACCGCCCCAGCAAAGAAACAACAGGATGGGCAGCACGATCACCCTGAATGGGTCGTGGGGCCGAAGGAATCGGGCGGCACAATAGGGCGCGAGAATCGCCATGCCCACGTTGAGGCAGAGCCAGATTGGATGTGCGGCATCGATCGGCATGAGGCCGAGCGGCGAGAGCAGCACCACGGCGTTTGGCGGGTAGTCGACCGATCCCCACAAGCCCGGCTCGTAGACGTTGGCGCCTTCAACCAGCCAGTATCGTCCCCAGCGCATCATCGATTCGAGATCGGATAGACGGTGGGTCTGCGACGACACGACAACGCCTGCCGCCAGATTGAGCGCCGCGAGCGTTCCCCACACGATCAGCGCGCGCCTCGACGGTTTCGTGAAGAGCGGGCCGGGAACGGATGTGGTGGTCACAGAATCGAGACCGGATCGACGTCGACCGACACACGGCGGCGCAAATCGGGCTCTGCCGCGAGCGCTGCAAGCACGGCCTGGCGCATCTGCGGCCGATTGCTGCCTTTCAGAAACATCTGCGCGCGATACTCTCCGCGCAACTTCACGACCGGTGCCGGCGCAGGTCCGAGCACATCGAATCGTCCGGCGCTCGCGTTGTTGCGGAGATGCTGCGCGAGCGTGGCCGCGTCGCCGAGGGCGGTACGCGCATCAGGCCCTCTGACGACGATGTTCACCATTGCAGTCAGCGGTGGATAGCGCATCGCCTGGCGATATCCCAGCTCCTTCGCGAAGAACGCGCTGTAATCCTGCTGGCAGGCGTGCTCGATGCTGTAGTGATGCGGATAGATTGTCTGCACAATCGCTTCGCCCAACTCCGTCCCGCGGCCGGCGCGTCCTGCCACCTGCGTCAGCAGCTGAAATGTGCGCTCCGCCGCTCTGAAATCGGCGAGCCCCAGGCCGACATCGGCCGACACGACCCCAACGAGGGTGACGCGGGGGAAATCGTGGCCCTTGGCGATCATTTGCGTCCCGATGAGCACGTCGATCGATCCGGCAGCCATCGAACGCAGAATGCCGGCCGCGGCGCCCTTGCGCCGGACGGTATCGCGATCGAGCCGCGCCACCTTCGCCGACGGCCAACCGGCCTCAATCTCACTCGCGACTTTCTCCGTGCCGAAACCGCGGCGCTCAAGGTACGGCCCTTTGCATGCCGGGCAGGCCTTCGGCACAAGCATCCCGTAATTGCAGTAGTGGCATCGGGCTCGATGGCGATCGCGCTCCGCCTCTGCGCGGCTAGCCTCGCTACGGCGAGACTCGCCGTAGCCTTGGCGAAGGCGGTCGGAGTGCACGATCAGCGAGACGCTGCAGTTCGGGCATTCGATGGTACCGCCGCACTGCCGGCAGAACACCGCGGTCGCGAGGCCGCGCCGGTTCAACAGAATCAGCGACTGCTGGCCCGCCTCCAACCGCTTCGAAATGGCGTTCTTCAACGCGCCGCTGAGAATCACATCGGGCCCGTGCTCTGCGTATTCCTGGCGCATGTCGACGACAGACACGGATGCGAGCGGGCGATCCTGGACGCGGCGCTCCATGATCACGCGCGTGTAGCGCGCGTTGGAAGCGTTGTAGCTGCTTTCGAGCGACGGCGTAGCCGAACCCAATACGACGAGAGCACCCGCGTTGCGGCCTCGGACCACCGCCACGTCACGACCGTGGTACCGGGGAGTTTCCTCCTGCTTGAACGAGCTATCGTGCTCTTCGTCGACGATGATCAATCCAAGCTCGCGGAGTGGCGCGAATACCGCCGAGCGCGTGCCCACCACGACCGACACTTCGCCTCGCCGGATGCGAAACCACTGGTCCGAACGCTCACCGTCGGACAGTCCGCTGTGCTGTACGGCAACCCGATCGCCAAACGCCTCGCGAAACGCTCCGGCAACAGCGGGAGTGAGGGCGATCTCGGGCACGAGCACGAGCACCGATCGTCCGGCGCGTAACACGCGATCGGCGAGCCGAAGATATACCTCTGTCTTGCCGGAGCCCGTGACGCCCTGCAGCAGCGCAACCGAGAACTGGCCGGTCGACGCCGCCGCCCCAAGCGTCTCCAGCGCGTGTGTTTGCTCCTCAGTCAGGACTCGATCGCCGGGAGCCGCGGCCGCGGCAACGGCCGCTCCGCTCGAGAATGGATCGCGCTCGATGCGCTGATGATGAAATGCGATCAACCCCTTCGCGGCGAGGCGCTGCAGGACGTCGGTGGAGATACCCCTGTCGTTCAGCTCTGGCACTGGCAGTCCGTGCGGTGCGCCGCGCAACAGGTCGAGCGCCTCTTTTTGGCGCCGTGGTAATGCTCGACTAAAGTCGAGCCCTACGCCACTTGTGTCGGGCGCTACGCCGCCGAGTTTCGGTAGTGCTCGACTTAAGTCGAGCCCCACGACGTCGGGCCCCACGACGTCGGGCGCTACGCCGCTCACTATGGGTGCCTGCTGATCGTGCCCTTGCGCAGTGAGCACTGCGATGCGGATCGTCTTATGCGCCTGGGTTGACGGCACGGCCGCCGCAAGCGCATCGCCGGCGCCGCACGCGTAGTACTCGGCGACCCATAGAGCCAGATCCACGACATCGTTCGGCAGAAACGCTTCCTCATCGAGTATTTCAAGAATGCTTTTGATTTTGTCGGGCGGAGTCTGCCCGGTGTCGAGGCTCCCGGTTGGATCGACGATGATGCCCGTCACAGTGCGCTTGCCGAGCGGCACCAGAACGCGCGCTCCCCGCACAGGGACGGGGATGCCGTCGGGCACGCGATACGTCAGGATGTCGAGAAAAGGAACGGGAACCGCGACAGAGGCCAACCGCACCGGATCAGGCCACGTCTTCGCCGTTGAGAAGCGCGCGCACCTTCTTCATGTCCTCCCACACCTCGCGCCGGCAGCTCGGGTTACGAAGGAGAAACGCCGGATGGAAGGTCGGCACGAGCTTCGCGCCGCGGTAGTCGTAGACATGGCCGCGAAGCCGCGAGATGGAGTTGGTCGATTTCAGCAGCGACTTCGCCGCGAAGGTGCCAAGCGCGACAATCACCTTCGGCTTGATGGTGTCGATCTGGCGGAAAAGGAACGGCTCGCACTGCTCTACTTCGTCGGGCTCGGGATTACGGTTTTCCGGTGGGCGGCACTTGATGACGTTCGCGATGTACACGTCGTCTCGCTTCAGGCCGATCGCCTCGATAATCTGCGTCAGCTTCTGTCCGGCACGCCCGACAAACGGGATGCCCTGGATATCTTCATCACGTCCCGGCGCCTCGCCCACGAACATGAGATCGGCGTTCGGATTGCCGACGCCGAACACGATCTGCCTGCGCCCGAGCGTGCACAGCTTGCACCGCACACAGTCGCCAATGTCTTCGCGAATATCCGCAAGTGACTCTTGGCTCTGCGCTGCGGACTCTGGACTTTGGACTCTGGACTGACGAGACTCTGTCCACTCCCCCGACTCTGGACTTTCGACTATCGACTGTCGACTATCGACTGTCGACTGTTCCGCCCGAGCCGCCCACACCGCATCCTTGCGATAGCCCGCCACGCCAAGTTCGCCGAAAAACTTCAGGTGTTCCGCCAACTGCTCGCGCTGATCCGGCATTATGTTCGAACGGGAGGATGAGAATGAGAGAGCAGCGCTTCGACACGCTGAATGACCTGCGCCGCGATCGCCGACTTCGGCTGCAGCGGCAGCGTTTCCTCGCTGTCGGCAGAGACCAGCGTCACTTCGTTGGTGTCGACCTCGAATCCTGCGTCAGATCGTGAGACGTCATTCGCCACCACCAGATCGACGCCTTTCTCCTGGCGCTTTCGCCGAGCGCTCGCCACGACATCGTTGGTCTCGGCGGCAAAGCCGACCAGCAGAGGCCGGTCGGCGCCGGCGCGCTGCCTTCCGAGCTCGGCCAGAATATCCGGCGTTCGAACCAGCGACAGCGTGAGCGTGTCCGCATTCTTGTGGATTTTCTGCGCCGGCCTTTCAGCCGGAGCATAATCGGCGACCGCCGCCGCCATGAGCACCACATCGGCCTGCCGCGCGCGCGGGACGACCGCATCGCGCATTTCCGCGGCAGTCGTCACCCGAATCAACTCGACGCCAGCCGGAGGCTGCAGGTCGGTCGGCCCGCTGACGAGCACGACGCTCGCGCCCCGGCTCCGGGCAGCGGCGGCGAGCGCGTAGCCCATTTTTCCGCTCGATCGATTGCCGACGAATCTCACGGGGTCAATCGCCTCGTGAGTGGGCCCAGCGGTCACGATGACCGTCTTACCGCGGAGCGGACCGGCAGGTGTCAGCAACTGCTCGGCTGCGCGGACGATATCGGCAGGTTCCGCGAGCCGCCCCTTGCCGATCCAGCCGCACGCGAGATAACCCGCGCCAGGCTCCACGAAGAACGTACCGCGCGCCGCCAGCACCTCGAGGTTGCGCTGCACGGCCGCGTGCTCGAGCATGTTCGTGTTCATCGCCGGCGCGACGAGCACGGGTGCCCTGGTCGCCAGGTACAACGACGTCAGGAAATCATCGGCGATGCCATTGGCAAATTTGCCGATGATGTTTGCCGTCGCCGGCGCGACAATCAGCAGATCGATGCTCGAGGCGAGCGCGATGTGTTCGATGTCGGCGTTCGCGCCGGGCTCGAACTGGCTCTTCAGCACGCGATGGCGGGTAATCGCCTCGAAGGTGAGCTCGCCGACAAAACGCCGGGCCGAGCGGGTCATGACGGCGACGACGTCGTGCCCCTGCTTCTGCAAGCCTCGGACGACCTCGACCGACTTGTAGGCGCCGATTCCGCCGCACACGCCGACCGCGATCATCGCCATTGAGGGCACCTTTCATGGCTCAACTAAAGTTGAGCCCTACCGGGAAACGTGTGGTCCACGACGGCTGTAGGGCTCAACTCTAGTTGAGCGTTACCGTTCAGCATCACCGAAACGTCCGCAAAATCTCGAGCGCCTGCGGCCGTATGCACTGCAGTTTGGCGCGTTCCGCCAGCACGATCGATCTGATGCGCTCGACGCACGACTCGAGCTGGTCGTTAATCACGACGTAATCGTACTCTTCGAACGCCGACACCTCGTCGCGCGCCACCTCGAGCCGCTTGCGGATGGCCTCGTCGCTGTCCTTGCTGCGCCCGCGAAGCCGCTTTTCCAGCACCTCGTACGACGGCGGCAGCACGAACACGGCGACGTGCGGCAAACCGGCGGCGCGAACTTTTCGCGCGCCCTGCACGTCGATCACCAGCACCACGTCGTCACCGCTGTCGAGGCAGCGTACCGTGTCTGCCGCGCGCGTGCCGTACAGGTTGCCGAACACATCCGCGTGCTCGAGAAACTCGCCGTCCGCGACCATGCGCTCGAACGCGGCGCGGCTGACAAAATTATAATCCACGCCATCCGCCTCATCACCGCGAGGCGCGCGTGATGTGTACGAGCGCGAGAGTTTCAGCCGATCGGTCACCCTGACCAGCCGCTCGACGACTGTTGTCTTACCCGTGCCCGATGGCGCCGACACAATGAACAGCAAGCAGCACGCCTTATTCGACATTCTGAACTTGTTCGCGCATCTTTTCGAGCTCGGCTTTCGCCGAGATCACCAGGTTGGAGACGCGCAGCCCGTCGGCCTTCGATCCGATGGTGTTGACCTCGCGGTTCATTTCCTGGAGCAGAAAATCGAGCTTCCGGCCACAGGGCTCGGGCGATTCCGCCAGCGAGCGCCAATGCGCAAGGTGGGCGCGGAACCGCGCCATCTCTTCGCTGATGTCGGAGCGGGACGCGACACGCACGATTTCCTGTGCGATGAGGTTGGCGTCGGCCGCGACCTCGATCGCCAGTTCCTGCACCCGGGCCGCCAGGCGCGCCTGCAGCTCGAGGCGGCCCTGATCGGCCGCATCCGCGATCTCCTCGAGCATGCCCCCGAGCAGCGCGCGGCGGACTTCCAAATCGGCGTTCAGATGATCGCCTTCCGTCGTCCGCATCGCGTCCAGTTGCGTGACCGCTTCGTCAACGGCGCCCTCGACCTGATCCATGAGCTGCGCCACCATCGCCGCGTCGCGCTCGACGGGCCGCTCTCGCACGGCGAGAGCCTGGGGCAAGCGCAGCAGGTCTCCTGGCGTCAGCGCGCCCTGGATGATGCCGCGGCTCCGCGCTGTCTCGAGCGCGGCCGATATCGCCACCGCGAGCGACTCGTTGAACTCAACTTCCACGCTTGCGGTGTGCCTGTACTGAACGTTGACCGCCAGCTCGACTCGCCCGCGACCGATTCGCTTCTGGACGCTGGCGCGAATGCGTCCTTCGGCCTCAGCCAGCGTCTGCGGCACACGAAGCTGCAGGTCGAGGTGGCGATGGTTCACCGCCCGAATCGTCACCGTGATAGTGGCCGCGTCCGATTCCCTCGCCGCGGATGCAAAGCCCGTCATGCTCTTAATCATGTTTTAGTCGCCGCCCCTGCGCCCCGCACCGCTCCCGGCTCTTCTGTCGCCGTCTCCGACCGCTTCGGTTCGAGCAATTGCATCTTATACAGTGCCGCATACACGCCGTCCCGGCCCAACAGCTGCTCGTGCTGCCCGACCTCGACGATGCGCCCGCGCTCGAGCACGACAATCGCGTCGGCGCGCATGATCGTCGACAGCCGGTGCGCGATGACGAACGACGTGCGATTCAGCATCAGCGTCGCGAGCGCGTCCTGAACCAGAAGCTCAGCCTCGACATCCAGGGCCGAGGTCGCCTCGTCGAGGATCAGGATAGGCGCGTTCTTCAAGAGGGCTCGCGCGATCGCCAGGCGCTGCCGCTGCCCACCCGACAGCTTCTGTCCCCGCTCGCCGATACGCGTCTGATATTTTTCAGGCAGGGCCAGGACGAACTCGTGGGCGTGCGCAGCCCGTGCCGCAGCCTCGATCTGCGCCGGCGTCGCAGTCGCGGCGCCATATGCGATGTTATTGGCGATCGTGTCATCGAAGAGCACGGTTTCCTGCGTGACGATGCCCACCTGCGCGCGCAGCGACTTCAACGTCACCTCGCGAACATCATGTCCGTCGACGGTAATCGACCCGCCGCTGACGTCGTAAAACCGCGGAATCAGGTTGACGAGCGTCGTCTTGCCGGCGCCGCTCCGGCCGACGATGGCCACCATCTGCCCGGCCGGCACCGTGAGCGTGACCTTGCGCAGAATCGGGCGAGGATGGCCCTCCTCGTACGCGAAGGTGACGTCCTGAAATTCAATCGCTCGCGAAAACGGCGGCAGCGGCTCGGCGTTCGGCCGCTCCTCGACCTCTGTATGCGTGTCGATCATCTCGAAGATACGCTCGGCGGAGGCAATCGCCTGCTGCAGGTTGGCGTTGACGCGGCTGAGCTTCTTGGCCGGCGCGTACATCATCAGCATGGCGGCCAGGAACGTGGTGAAATCGCCGGGCGTGAGACGGCCGCCGGCGATTTCTTTGCTGCCATACCACAGCGCCCCGGCCATGCCGATGCCCCCGAGCAGCTCCATGGCGGGCGGCATCAGCGACAACGCGCGAACCACGCGCATGTTGGTGCGATAGAGATACCGAAGCGCGTCCCGAAAGCGGCCGGCCTCGCGCTCCTCCGCGCCGAACGCCTTGACGATGCGGTGAGCGGCGAACGTCTCTGCCGCGACGTGCGTCATGTGCTCCTGCGCCTCCTGACTTCGGCGCGCGGTGCGGCGAATCCGCTGGCCGAGCCGCACCAGTGGATAAACGACAATGGGCGCGCCCGTCAGGCACACGAGCGCGAGCCGCGGGTCGATATAAAACAGAATGACGGCGTAGCCCACCAGCGCCAGCGTTTCGCGCGCGAGATCGCCAGCCGTCTCCGATATCGCGCGCTGCACCTGTCCGACGTCGTTGGACACGCGCGACAACAGCTGGCCGACGGCGTTGCGGCCGAAGAAGCTGGCCGACTGGCCGAGGATGTGCTCGTAGAGCTGGTCGCGCACGTCCATCACCACGCGCTGCCCTACGTCTTCCATCAGGTAGCCGGAGAAATACGATCCGACGCCCTTGAAAAAATACAGGCCGATCAGCGAAAACGCGATTGTGCGGAGCCCTTGCTGGTTGGGCAGCAGCTCGTCGAGGATCGGCCTGATGAGGTAGATGACCAGCGCCGACGCGACGGCGTAGATCACCATCGCCAGCACCGCCCAGGCCAGGCGGCCTCTGTATGGCTTTGCGTAGCGAAGAAGCCGGAAGAACGAGTTCACTCGGTAAAGCGATATTTCAGCAGCACCCACAACGCGACGACTCCGTCGCGCCAGGTAATCTTCTTGCCCTCGTCGTACCCGCGGCCGTCGTAGGTGATCGGCACTTCATACACCCGGAACCCGCGCTTGAAGATTTTCGCGGTCATCTCCGGCTCGATGCCGAACCCGTCGCTGTCGAGCGTGAACGACCGCAGCACTTCGATCCGCATGGCTTTGTAGCACGTCTCCATGTCGGTCAGCATCGTGTTGTAGAGGACGTTGGTCAGAAACGTGAGAAACAGGTTGCCGAGGTAGTGGGTAAAGAGAAACACGCGGTGCCGGCCGAGAAACCGCGATCCGTAGACGACGTCCGCCCGTCCCTGGCAGATGAGCTCGATGAGCTCCGGAAATTCCTCCGGCGAGTACTCGGTATCGGCGTCCTGAATGACGACGAGATCGCCGGTCACTTCCTTGAAGCCGAGGCGAAGCGCGGAGCCCTTGCCGCCGTTGGGCTTCTGAAACAGCTTGAAGGGATACTTGCTCTGCAGGCCGCGCAGGATGTCCGATGTGCCGTCCTTCGACCCGTCATCGACCACGACCAGCTCGATCCGGAGATTCGGCACGGCCAGCACGCGGGCGATCATGCCCTCGATCGTGTCGCGTTCGTTGTAGACAGGCATGACGACCGACAGGAGCGGATCGGTGAGCTTCCCTTTTATGCCGGCCATTACCGGCCCACCGAGTAGTAGGTGAACCCCTGGGCCTTCATCTGATCCGGGCTGTAGATGTTACGGCCGTCGAAGATGACCGGTGTCTTCATCAGCTTGCGCATGCGCACGAAATCCGGCTCCCGAAACTCGCTCCACTCGGTCGCGATAACGAGGGCGTCTGCCCCCTTGAGCGCACTGTAACTTTTATCGGCCAAAGTGATTTTGCCGCCGAAAATCTGCTTCGCCACCGACTTGGCCTGCGGATCGAACGCCTGCACTTTCGCGCGCGCCCGCAGCAGCTTGTGAATCAGCGGGATCGCCGGCGCTTCACGCATGTCGTCGGTCCTCGGCTTGAACGACAGGCCCCAGACGGCAATTGTGCGGTTTTTGAGCGAGCCGAAATGCGATTCGAGCTTCGACACAAAGCGGATTTTCTGCGCGTCGTTGACCCGCTCGACCGCCTTGAGCGTCTGGAAATCGTAGCCCTTGTCGCCGGAGAACTTGATCAGCGCCTTGATGTCCTTCGGAAAGCAGCTGCCGCCGAAGCCGATACCGGGAAAGAGAAACGACGGCCCGATCCGGCGATCGGCGCCAATCGCCTTGCGCACCTGATCGACGTCGGCGCCGAACGCTTCACAGACATTCGCGATCTCGTTCATGAACGAGATGCGGGTGGCGAGAATCGCATTCGCGGCGTATTTGCACAGCTCGGCGCTGGCGAGGTCCATCACCATGATTGGCGCGCCCGTCCGCGTGAAGGGCGCGTAGAGCTCGACCATCAGCGCCCGCGCCCGATCGTCTTCGACGCCGATGACCACGCGATCGGGCTTGAGGAAGTCTTCGACAGCCGCACCCTGCTTGAGAAATTCCGGATTGCTGACGACGCTGAAGGAATGCGAGGTGTGGCGGCCGATCAACTCGCGCACTCGCACGGCCGTGCCGACGGGAACCGTGCTCTTGTCGACGATCACCTTGTAGCCGTTCATCGACTTCGCAATCTCGCGCGCGACACCGAGGACGTGCGACAGATCGGCTGACCCGTCTTCGTGCTGGGGCGTACCGACGGCAATGAACACGATGCCGGCGGCCCGTACCGCGCGGGGCAGATCGGTGGTGAACTCAAGCCGCTTCTCGGCACGGTTGCGCTTGACGATCTCCTCGAGCCCGGGCTCGTAGATGGGCATGACTCCGCGCCGAAGTCTGCGGACCTTCGACGCGTCCTTGTCGATGCAGGTCACGTCGTTGCCGTTTTCCGCCAGACAGGCTCCCAGTACCAGGCCGACGTAGCCTGATCCGACGACCGCAATTTTCATTCGTGATGGCTCCCTCGACTCGCTGCGCTCGCCCGGGGCAAGCCCGAGCGTCGGCCAAAGGGTGAGAGTATATCCTTCCAACCCGTTGAGCAGCAAGGATATGGTCGGGTTGTGATAGGCTCGGCCGCGTGCGGATCGTCATCGATTATCGTCCCGCCCTCCGCGCCCGCACTGGCGTCGGCGAACATATCCATCAGGTGACACGCGCGCTCGCGGAGTCCCGCGCCGGCGACCTGACTGTGTTTTCGAGCTCGTGGAAGGATCGCGCGCCGGCGGGACTCGCCGCCGAGCTGCCGAACGTCCGCATCGTCGACAGGCGCGTCCCGGTTGGCATACTCAACCTTGCCTGGCATCGGCTGCGCTGGCCACCCATCGAAGCGCTGACCGGCGATGAGTACGACATCGCGCATTCGCCGCATCCCCTGCTCCTGCCATCGCGGTCGGCGGCGCAGATCGTCACGATTCATGATCTGCATTTCCTGACGCATCCGGAACGCACGTCCGCGGAAATTCGCCGCGACTATCCCGACCTTGTTCGCGCGCATGCCATGCGCGCCGATCGCGT
>Ga0184625_10000736_pt1 | contig 12894 bp, 10 predicted proteins | sample PLM3_30_b1_FD_133151 | JGI IMG/M metagenome (GOLD analysis project Ga0184625, IMG submission 133151) | Groundwater sediment microbial communities from an aquifer in East River, Colorado, USA - PLM3_30_b1 | ecosystem: Environmental > Terrestrial > Soil > Riparian zone | place: USA: East River... | reverse complement strand
GGCGGGCATGGCCCTGGGCAGCCTCAAAGTCAAAGGCATTGGCCTGGGGAGCTCGGGCGTGCTCTTCATGGGCATCCTCGCGGCTCAGTTCACGCAGCCAGCGGATCCGCGGTTGCTGACCTTCGTCCGCGAATTCGGCCTCGTGCTGTTTGTGTTCGCGATGGGCCTCTCCCTCGGGCCGGGCTTCTTCGCCTCGCTGCGGGCCGAGGGTCTGCGGCTGAATATCCTGGCGGCCGTGCTGGTCCTCTCGGCTGGCCTGTTGACTCCGCTGGTCGGTTGGCTCGGCGGCTTCGATTCGGAGGCGATCGGCGGTCTGTTTGCCGGCGCCACCACGAACATTCCCGCGCTCGGCGCGGCGCAGCAGTCGCTGGCCGCGATGCCGGGGATCGCTCCAGAGCGCCAAGCGCTGCCGGCCTTGGCCTGTGCGGTGGCGTATCCCGGCTCGATCGTCGGATCGCTCGCGGTCATTCTGCTTCTCAAGGTTTTGTTTCGCATCGACCCGGCCAGGGAAGCCGAGCAGTACGCAGCCGAGCGCAGGGCCAAGACCGAGCCGCTCGCGCGGCGGACGCTCGTCGTGGAAAACGCCGAGCTGGCCGGCACGACCGTGGCCGCGGCCTGCCGCCGCGTTAGCGAGCGGATCGTCGTCAGCCGCATCCGCCGCACGGGCCAGACCGAAGTGCAAGCCGCACTCTCCGGCGCGGAGCTGAACCTCGGCGATGCGATCCTCGCCGTCGGCACCACGCCGCTGTTGGACCAGTTCGAGCGCCTCGTCGGCCGGCGGAGCGACGAAGATCTGCTGACCGCGCCCGGCTCGATCACGTACCGCCGGATCGCCGTCACCCATCGCGGCGTGCTGGGCAAAAGCGTCGCCGAATTGGGCCTGGAGAATCTGCTCAATGTCGAAATTACCCGCCTGGCCCGCGGCGACGCCGAAATGACCGCCACGGCCAGCCTGCGACTGCAATTCGGCGACGTGCTGCAAATCGTCGGCACGGACGAGCAGCTGGACAAAGCGGCCCAACTCTTGGGCAACTCGCTCAAGAGCCTGAACGAAACGCAGTTCATTCCGCTCTTCTTTGGCATCTTTCTGGGAGTGTTGACCGGGTCGGTGCCGATCATCGTGCCCGGCCTGGCCAATCCGCTGAAGCTCGGGCTGGCCGGCGGGCCCTTAATCGTCGCGCTGGTGCTGGGCCGCCTTGGGCACTTCCGCAACCTCGTCTGGCACATGCCGCAGAACGTCAACCACGCCTTTCGCGAGCTGGGCATCTCCCTGTTCTTCGCCGCCCTGGGCCTGGCGGCCGGCGATCAGTTCCTCGCCGCGATGCTCAGCCCGCGCGGCATGTCGTGGCTGGCGGGAGGCCTGGTCATCACGCTCGTGCCGCTGGCCGCCGTCGGTATATGGTCGCGGGCCGTGGAGAAGCTGAACTTCGTCACGCTCACCGGCCTCTTAGCCGGCGCCACCACCAACCCCCCGGCCCTCAACTTCGCCACCAACCTCTGCGACTCCGAAGCCCCCACCCTGGCCTACGCCACCGTCTATCCGCTGACGACCCTCCTGCGAATCCTCGTCGCTCAGGTGCTGACGCTGCTCCTCTGCGGCTAAACGGTCAGGGTCCAGGGTTCAGGGTTGGGACAGGAGCCACAAAGCCGCGACCAGTGGTCGCGGTCTGCCGCCCTTGTTCGGCGCGGGTCTCCGACCCCCTTGTTCGGCGCGGGTCTCCGACCCCGCCGCATCTTCGACCGCAGGTCTCCCGCCCACCGCTGGCGTTCTACTGTGAACAGGCCCTAACCGGGTGGTTGAGTATTAGCGCTTGGCCCGCTTTTTTCGCGCTAATATTCGGCCTGGATGGTTTCTCAACTCCTTTCCAGATTAACACTTATGTCGCCAACGCCCGCTGACCTGCCGCATTCGCAATAGTAGTACTAGAAGCGCCGACCAAGGGCCGGTGAACAGGTCTCGTGCGCACGCGTTGGTGGTGTCCCAACTTTGTGGACAACTCGCTCCGCGAGTTGTCAGGGTTACGTTGGAATTCCAAATCACTCTTGGAATCTCGAACCGCTTCGGCCACTCGCGGAGCGAGTGGCCCACTTTGCGCCGCTGCAGCCTATGCGCGCATAACCGAGAGATTTTTTTCTGCGGGCGGGTTCTTGCCGCAAGTGCTGATTTGGGAACGACTTACATCCCAAAATGCCCGCCAGGCGTTATGCGCATTATGCGCGTGGCCGCAGGCCCTCTCAAAACCGACTTCGCTACAACCGGGTTGCCAAAGATCCAGCGGAAAAAGCCGCCCGCCAAGCGGCAGTCTCCGCCATTACTTAGATGCGCGAGGGGCGAGTATTATTTCGTTCACTAAACAATCTTTTCGTTCTTGAAACGGTTGGGGTCTTGTTCGGTTAAGTTGACCCGGCAGACTCATTGCTTGAAGCGATTCCAGCCGAGATGGGGAATCGATTCTGCATCATCGTCAAACGCAGAGGTTGTCGGCCGTGAAATAATTCGAGGGGTCTGTACACAGTAGCTTTCGTAGCGCTGGAGTATCTCGCGATACGGCGTGCAAGCTTTCCTAAGATAGTTAGACGGCCAAGCGTAGCGGCAGTACGATTGGGCCGAGATATACCCTCGGGCCCAGAGCCCCATCGCCGGCCCTAGCGACAGCACGTAAAAAAGCGGCAGCGCTACGGCCAGAGCTGCGAGCGCGAATGCACCGCGTCTGCGTTCGTGTTTTTCGTCCATGCCGTGATTCTACCGCGGCGACCGCGCCGGCGCTTAGCTCACTTTTTCAACCCGCCGTTAGCCGGCGTGCGGATACGTTGGACAGTTGATCCTCAAGTCGCTTTGATTGCCCAAGCTCGGCATCGACGTGCACAGGCTATGGCAATAGATGGACTAATAGAAAGCACAACAGAGCACCTGCCGTCAGAATCAACAGGGGAACACCGACGAAAACAATGATGTGAACTGCCAGCCATTGCCACCACAGTTTTGTTCTGTCGGGTGCTAATTTCGCAAACCCGTCATATACGTCAAAGATGCTGGTCAGCTCGTCGTCGCTTAGGTTCGCGGCCTCTGCGATTTCTAGCCGTCGTGCCGTGGTGATGGTCTGTGGGTCAGCTCGTTCATTTGGAGACAGTACTGCCCCGACGGCATCCACCACGCGAGTGAATTCCGCAATTGCTCGCCGATGTTCGACTTGGTAGGGCATACGAACTCCAGCCATCCAAGCGTAAAGCCGGACCGATAGCGGCAGCTTTCCAGTGTTCCGACCGTCGCGACGAAAACGATCAAATGAGTAAGCACTCATCTCCGCAATTCTACCCGCGAACGAAAAAGCCCCGCATCACCGATTGGGCGTTGAAGCAGTTCCGCGAGCACTACCAGGACAAGAAGATCGACAAGTGGGCCATCTTCCACTACGTCTATGGCCTGCTGCACCATCCCGGCTACCGCCAGAAGTACGCGGACAATCTCAAGCGCGAGCTGCCGCGCCTTCCCTTCGCCCCCGACTTCCGCCCCTTCGCCAAGGCCGGCGAGAAGCTGGCCAAGCTGCACCTGGATTATGAGCAGCTCAAACCCTGGGACGACCTGGACCTGATCGAAACGCCCGGCCTGCCGCTAAGCTACCGCGTCGAAGACAAGATGCGGCTCTCCAAGGACAAGCTCCGCCTCACCGTGAACCCCTCGCTGACACTCGCCCCGATCCCGCCCGACGTTTTCAATTACCGCCTCGGCAACCGCTCGGCCCTGGAGTGGGTCATCGACCAGTATCAGGTCTCGGAGGACAAGCGAAGCGGGATCAAGAGCGATCCAAATCGGGAGGATGACCCCGAGTACATCGTGCGGCTGGTGGGTCAAGTTATCCGCGTGAGCCTGGAGACGGTGAAAATCGTCGGCGACCTGCCCGCGGAGTTTGAGCCTCCCGCAAAGTAGTCCTGCTAGTCCCTTCGCAGGACAGCAGCGGGCGAGGGCTGTTTGGCGCGCGGAGGTAACTGGCCCAACGACGTTTCCTGCAGCGCCGGCATCCGCATGGCCGCCCCGCTGGCGATGCTCAGCTCGCTGACGCTCTGTGCTCAGCCACAGCCCGACGAACCAGCTGCGCCGGTTAGCTAAAGTCTGCCGGTGGCGCGGGACGATCCAGTTAGAGAAGTCCGGTTCCGCGCTCATCCGCTGCGCCTCGTCGCGGCGACATCATCAACATGCGACTGGCAGCGCGGATCATCGCCATCGCTTCCGTGCTAGCGGCTACAGCCGCAGGGCGCGCTCAACTGCTTGAACCGACGGCCGTTGTGGACGGCTCCGAAGCGAGCGACTGGATTGCGAGCGAGGACGAAGAGCCGCCGCTGTTCTTCGCGGCGAACCGCCCAGCGCCGGACATCGCGAGTCCCGGCCCCGACCTGGGCGATTTTCCCAACAGCGCTTTTACGCTGCCCCGCGGCGGGATTTACGTCGAACAAGGGCCTTTCACGCTCCAAACCGCCAATCGCCAGGTTCCAGTCATTTACACCTGGCCGTTTTTGCTCCGCTTTGGGCTGACCGACGACGTTGAGTTTCGCGTGTTCGGTTCGGGGTTGACCAGCATTTCCGGTCCCAATGGGACGACGGGCTTTGCCCCGCTGGCCCTGGACCTCAAGGTGCACTTGTGGAACGACCGGATGGAGGTTTTGCGGCCGGCGGCGTCGCTGGAGGTCTTTGTGCAGACGACCTGGGGCAGCCAGAATCTGAGCGGCGGCACGCAGCCGTCGCTGAACCTGAATCTGGACTTCCCCATTACCGAGGCGACGAACATCGAGATGACTCTCGGCTACATGGGAGTGCAAGATCCGGTCCTGGTCGTCGGTCCTCGCGGGGGCTCGCGGTTGATCAACTTGAACGTCAACGAATTCAGTTACCAATGGGCGCTGGAGCACCAGGTCACCGATCGTTTTCAGATCTTCGTGCACGGTTTCTACAACGGACCGATCATCTTTCAGAGCGGTCAGGGGATCGCCGTCGGCATCGGCTACTTCTACCAGTTGTCCGACCGCTGGATGCTGTTCAATTCGTATAACACGGGCCTGACTACTGCGACTCCGCCGTTTTTCACGCAATTCGGCCTCGCCGTCGCCCTTTAGCCGACGGTAAAGCAGCTTTGGTGGCGGATCTCGAACCAGTCCTCCTGGTCCGGGTCGGTGTTGATCGCCACGCCGCCGACCAGCGCGACCGCACGACAGTGAAACTGCTTGCGGACGCGGGCGACCAGGCGGCTGATCATGGCGTGCGACAAATCGTAGGCTGCTTCCGTGACTTCCAGCTCGGGGCTCGCCGCGGCCAGAATTCGCTGCCGCCTGGGGGCCAGCAATTGCACCAGGCGCGACTGTTGCAGATCGTCGTCGTCGGCCGCCAGCGGACAATTTGTCGGCTTGCCCGCTCGCAACGCTTTCAGCGCGGCCATCAGCGAGCCACAGGCCTTGGTCACTTGCTTCTGGCCCCGCCGGAGCAACTTGCCCCATTGGCCGTCGCGCGTAATGCCGATATGCGGCCCGTAGAGGATGAGTGCCGTTCCGCCGTCGGGCACGTGGTGAGCAAAGGCCGAAAACGCAGTGACGCCGCCATAAGGCAATCCGCCCAAACCGCCCGCCGTGAACGGTCCCGAAGCCGAGCGGCCCAGAATCTTGGAGGCGATGATGTCATCGGCGCAAAACGAAGTCGCCCGCAAAGTGGTTGCAATTTGCACGCCGTGCTCGTTTTGGAGCCACTGGCGAAGTTGCTTCCTCTGTTTAGAAATCGGGCGGGCCAGGGGATATTGCCGCGCGATGGTGGCTTGCCAATTCAAGGGCACGCTCCGTGACGCCTCGTGGAGACATGCCCAGTTGAACCGCGCGCCACGCGCGCGGAAAGTCCCCGCGCGTGGTGGAAATGGCTACGTCATGCGCTCGGCTCAGGCATAGTGCGCCACGAGCAATTGAAGATCGAGCGATGAGAAGAGGAGCTGCGCGATTCCCGCAGCGATCGCCGCCAACGCCACTCCCGACCCGCACTTCGCCCGCTCGCGCCTCGCGCGAGCTGAGAGCCTGATTGCCACCGGCTGCTACTGGACATCGTTTCTCGTCTCGTTCGTCGTCACGTACCCGCCAGCGCTCCTGTTCAGCTTCCTGCCGGACAGCAACCCTATTTCACACGGTTGCACGGACGGGAGCCGAGCAGCCTCCCGCGACGTGGTCAGGCTTCACACTGCAATCGCGCAGTGGTACGCGAGCCAGGCGTCGGCGTCGAGCGCGCCGACGTCAATACTGGTCGTGCCTACTCCGTGAGCAATTCAGCAATAGATAGTGGATTGCGCTCCGCTCAGGATCAGACTTGAATTCAGCTCTTCTACGCGGCGGTCAAGAAATCCAGGACCATCCGATTGACCAGAGTCGGGCACTCCAGTTGCGGGGCGTGGCCGCAGTGGGGAATCATTCGGAACTCAAAGCTCGGGAGGTTCTGGACCGCGTCGTACACGGCATCTGAATCGACGATGTGATCCTCCTCCCCGCAAATCACCAGCGTGGGGCGATGAATGGCGAGCAGTTTGTCGAGCACCGAGTGACTCTTCGTGCCGCGCACCGTTTCAAAGAGGGCTTGCCGCCAAGCCTTGCGAGCAAATTGTTGCTCGTAGTATTTGGTAATCCGTGGGCTGGCCCGGCGACCGTCGTAGAACGTGCTCTCCACGAGTCCACGGTAGTTCTTGTGGCGGGCCCCCTCCATGATCGGCAAGCGCTCCAGGCCGCCAATCCCGGATGGGCAAATCAGCACTAGCTTGTCCGCCTTCTCCTGGTGACGGGCAGCATATTCGACCGAAATCTGCGCCCCCAGGCTGCTCGCAACGAAGTGATAAGGAGGCGTCTGCACGAACCGATCCAAGTACTCCGCCAGGCGATTGGTGAGAAACTCGATATCGATCGGCTTTCCCTCCGCTAGTCGCTCCTGAGTAACCGGGCCGCCATACACCAGAATGCCAGGAGTATGAACGTCAAAGTGACGCTGCCACGCCGTCCGGTTCAGATACCAGCTTTCGCTTTGTTCGGCCAGGCCGTTCACCAGTATCAGGGGCGGGGTGCGGCAATACGTGTCCCGCGAGTGGTTCGTGAAGAGATTGAGGATCCGTGACCACATATCAGGAGTTCCCACTCTAGGGCAACGGTGGAATTGCATCAGTCGAACGCTCGTTCAGGCACGGTTAGCGCATTGGATCAATAGGAAATGGCGGATGGCGGCCCGGCGACCGCCATTCCGCCTTGCGAAAATAGTTCCGAACAAACGACCTGACATTGCCGCCGACGGGCTTCGCACAGGTCTTACTTGGCGAAGTCCTCCGCACGCCGAATCGTCTCGCAAATGCCGCGAACCGTATCCTTGTAGTGATCCTCAACTTTGGAATCGACGACGAATGCCGCCCCGACGAGTTGTTTGCTTCCGGCATCGAAGAGACCAGCCGCGAACACGATGTCGACGCCGGCCTTTTTGCCCTTTCCCGTGCCGGTGACGACGACGGCGCCGCCCTTCGTTTCACTCGGCTCGTCGTACTTGATGTCGTTCAGGTACTTCGCGAGCCCGGTCTTGACCTTCTCGATCGCGGCTTGTTTGTCAGCTACTCCGTCGAGGGCGACGAGCATCGAATAGGCTTGTCCATCCCCACTGACTGCGGAGATGTAGTTATCGCCTGTCTTTTGGTTCCAATCGGAAGGGAACGTAATCCCCACGACGGGCTTTCCATTCTTGCGAATTACCGCTTCTTCGCTGGGCTTCTTCGCAGCACCGGCTGCGGTCGCGCCGAGGACCTCTGGCGGTGTTTCGTTGAAGTTCGATTTTTGGGCGTTCTGGTATTCAGTGGTGGCCTGATATTCGGTACGCGTTTGCGTTTCCCGATTGATCGCGGCGCGGGTCGCGCCGGTAACGACGCCAACCTTCGCCCCGGTCGCCGCTCCTTCGCTCCCGCCAACCATTCCGCCGACCACTGCTCCGCGCACGCCGCCGCTAACCGCCCCCCCGCGGCGCTGTGCCACGGCAACAGAAGCCAACATCGCGAGCGCTACAGAAGCTACTCCGAGAATTCCTAACCTTGTCATTGTCGTTTCCCCTTTTCACAAATCGATACCATTGCTCTGGAGCTGGGCAACGAGCCCAGGCCTGCAATGGTTTGCCTCTTCTCCCGACCGGCCACCGCCTGGAGTGCCGCAGCGCGGTACTCAGCCTTATTTATTTTCTTGAGAGGAGCGAGCGCTTTCGTACGCGATCCGCTGCTGCACTTCCGAGCGATTTACGGGCACGTTCAAAGGCGCGTCGATCCCGAGTTTTACGCTATGACCTTGAATCGCCACGATCACGACTTTGATCTTTCCATCAATGACGATCGATTCATTTGATTTGCGGCTAAGAACAAGCATCTCATTACTCCTTTTACAGCAGTCGGTTGCGATCAGCTTACGCGGCAAATTCAAGGCGAAAGCATGGCTTGGTTGACGGCGTCCAGCAGGGCTCGACCGGAAAACGGTTTGGGATGAAAACTCTTGGCCCCCAACCGCTCCGCCTTCTCACGCACGGCCGGCTCATCGTGTGCCGTGATGAAGATTGCCGGTGGTTGTTCGCCAACAGGGGCCACTTGGCTGTACAAGTCGAAGCCCGACATTCCTGGCAATTGAATATCGAGCACCAAACAGTCAGCAGCGGGCGCTACGCCGGAATTAAGTGCGGCTTCTGCCGATGCAAATAGGATGGGCTGGAAACCGCCCGTCCGCAGAATCCTTTCGATTGCCTGGCCCATGCTGGCGTCGTCCTCAACTACGACGATCCTTCGTACTGTGCTTGACATTCGTAATCACGAACATTGCCGGGCTTCCGGCAGCCAGTTTCTATTGCACCACAGAAGTTGGAACAGATCTTTGGCGCAGGGAAGCGGCGGCGGAATTGTCCTTTGGGGAAGATTCCACTGCCCTTTGGTGCAGGTGCACAGACGTGCCGATGCCAGATGACAACGCCGATCAGCAACCCGGCGTATGAAGTTGCTCCGCGATTCGGGACAACTCGGCTACCGACTGCACGTCGAATTTTTCCATGACGGTTGAATGGTGTGCTTTCACCGTCCGCTCGGAAATACCCAACTCGACGGCAATCTGCTTATTGAGCTTGCCAGCGGTAACACGCGAAAACACTGCGCTCTCGCGGGGAGTCAACGACTTGTAGCGAGCTCCCAAATCGGTCAGCCTGGCTCGATCCGATCGATTTATCTCGTCACGAGCCAAAGCAGATTCAACGGCCGACAGCAGAACCTTCTTCGAAACGGGCTTGGTGAGGAAATCCACGGCCCCGGTCTTTATCGCCCGGACGCTGGTCGGAATATCGCCGTGGCCCGAAAGGAACACGATGGGTACCCCTTCTCCGGACTTGGCGAATGCCTCTTGCAGATCCAGCCCGCTCAGACCGGGCATCCGAACATCCAATATGACACAACCGGGGCAATCGGATTGTCGGTTTAATAGAAAGTCGCCGGCGGACGCATGCACCCGCACCTCATAGCCAGCCGCACGTAACAAGCGTGCCACCGCAGTCCTGACGGAGTCGTCGTCATCCACGACGTGCACGATCGGAGAAGAAGAAGTCATATTTGCTTTCGCTCGTGCGGCATTGGTGGATCCTTCCCTCGCATCGGCCCTGGGAAACTACCTGTTAGACTCACTCGCGCTGATCGGCAGCTTGATCGAGAACGTCGCGCCGCGATCGGGATTGTTGGCAGCCCAGACTTTGCCGCTGTGGCGTTCGACGATGGTGCGACTGATCGCCAGCCCGATCCCCAGGCCGTCGCGCTTGTTCGTGACGAAGGCGTCGAAGATGGACTCAAGTTTTTCCGGGGCGATTCCCGTGCCGCTGTCCTGCAGTTCGACCAGGACGTTTGAGGCCTCAATCGACTTCGTCCGCACGATCAGGCGCCGCTCGCCATTGAGTTGGGCCTCACCCATGGCGCTGAAGGCGTTGAGCATCAGGTTCAGCATCACCTGCTGGAGTTGAACGTTGTCGGCTTTGACCAGCAGGACGCCGGGCCACAGGTCGAGTTCGACGGTGACCTTGTGGGCGACAGCGTCGCCGTGGACGATGCGATGGACGTCGCGGATGAGCTGATTGAGATCGAGGCTGGTGAAACCCGGCGTGTCGCGCTTGAGCAAGTCGCGCAGCCGACGAATGACTTCGGCGGCCCGTTCGGTGTCCGCGCAGATGTCGGACAGCGCGGCACGCGCCTCCCGAAGGTCGGGCTGCGGTGCGTCGAGGAAATCGATTCCGGCGGAGGAGTTGACAAGGATCGCGGCGAGTGGCTGGGCTATTTCGTGCACAACGGTTGTGGTGAGCTCGCCAAGGGTGGCCACGCGTGCGACGTGCTCCAGCTCTGCCCGCTTTTTCTGAAGTTCCTCGCGCTCCTGCGCGGCTGACGCCTCCGCCTGTTTGCGAGCCGTTACATCCATCGAAACGCCGAACAGCTTCAGGCCTGTGCCGTCGTTGGGCTCCACACACCGAGCGCGCCCGTTAATCCAGCGGACCACGCCGTGCGGCTCCAGCAAGCGATACTCGATTTCGTATCCGCCCCGCGTTTCCAACGCTCGTTTGATTGCGCTTTCACGCGCGGCGCGATCCTCGGGGTGCACGCGATCCATGGTTGCCGCGAAACTGATGCGCGCATCCAGCTTGAAGCCAAACAGCGACCGGCCCTGCTCTGTCATCCACAAATCGTCGGCAGAAACCTCCCAAACCCACATCGCTGCGTTGGCTGCTTCCGCGGCGAGGCCCATCTGATCCTTGATCTGGCGCAACGCTTCTTTCGAGCGCCCTTCCTCTTCGATCACAACCGCGAGTAGCATCAGCGGAGTGGCTGTCATCAAGAGGAACAGCTGCAGTGCCAGCGCATTCTCGACGGGAGTTTCGTTGAGGAATGGGCCGTGTCCGCGCATGGTTCCCCAGATTGCCAGAAAGGTAATGATCAACATCGAGACGCTGATTCCCCCCAGGCCAAAGCGGAGCGCCGCCCAGATGAGCGGAGGAATGGTCAAATACAACAGAGGCGGCGAAGTGCCCTGACCCGCGGGCGTTTGATCGAATACGAGAATTCCGACCCCCACCGTACACGCACCGAGGAGCGTCGCTTCCAGAAAACGACGGGATGAAACCTTTGGCCGTGTGACGATCAGGTGGTACGCGCCCAGCAGAAGCGCCGGTACCAGGACGACGGACGTCACCGCGTTGGAGATTCCCAGGTTGCGCCATTCGATCCAGTAGTGAGTACCGAAACCGTTGGAGACCGTAAAGGCCGCCCCCCAGAAGGCGGTCCCGAAAGGAATGACCACGACTGCGATGAGGACGAAGATCATCGCGTCACGAAGTGTGAGCGCCTTGAGGGGAGATTTAATGAAGATGAGGATCCCGGCCGCTGTCGCGACATTCTGGACCGCGTCGAAGACCTCGCAGTGCAATGCGTACAACGGCGGCCAGTCCGCCTGCTGGGTCGCCAGAAAATGAGCGCTCGCGGCGGCGAGTGTGTAGGCCCACCACTGCCGAATGGGAACCAGCAGCAGAATGGAAACAAGAACCGCGTGCGGGGGAAAAAAGAGAGAGACTTTGCTGTCAGGGAAACAAAGCGCCCAGGCGATCTGCGTGGCGACGTAATAGCAAACGCCGGTCGCAAGGACGAAGCACACCGTGCGGAGAAATGCGCCGGTGCGCCCCTCAGGTTCGGCGATCACCTGCGGTTGATCGACGCTGTTGAGCAGGACTTCGCTCATTGCGGTAGGATACTCGAACCTACCGTCGCAGCGCAGCAATCTGGGAGTGTTTCGGTGGCTGACGGTGCAAAATGCTGGAAAAACCGCACTCAATTGTGCGAGCGGCGGGTTGCTAACCCGCCGCTTCCGTTTTCATAAGTCATTATTATATAATGAGTTACGGCATCAAAAGTGGAGGCGGCGGGAATTGAACCCGCGTCCCACTGCGACGCAACCGATTCTGCCACAACGACTTGTGAAATTCCGCCGACCCCCTGCGCTGCAAATGCGCTGCATCTGAGTGGCACGAAAAGTCCCCCATCGTCAACGAATGGCGGCACGAGCCGCGATTGCGGGGGGCGCTCACAAGGACTGGAACTGTTGTGCTCAGCTTGGCCGCATCTTCAGCCGCACATTCGCGATGCCATCACGACGCTCATTACAGCTGCGCTCCATGGAGCGGGAGCGGCTCAATGACCAAATTACCGAGAATTGTTTCGAGCTCCCGACATGAAGAGAGCAAACCACCGAAAGAACAGGGCCCCAGTAACGCTTGCAACTCAATGCAGCTGGCGAACCAAAGAACCGAAGCTGCCGAGCAGTTGGCACAAACGCCGACGGTGACGCCCGAGTGCGGTCAAAATGTGGAGTTATCCGACGCTGAGCTGGCGGAACTCAATGATCAGTCCAAACAGACCAGGTACCGAGAACAGTTCCAAATTCAAATGAAGCGACGTAGTTGTCCTGGCTGCGGAGACGGATGATCGATGAAATGGAGCCTTACTGGCTGGCTGAATCCGACCAAACCTCGCCATACATCGGCTCAAAGCCGTGTTCCCTGAAGAACCTCAGGCTTGCGACAACGTCGTGGCCCAGCGGGAGCGGATGGGAATCGAACCCACCAAACATCGTTGTACGACGTTTCACCGGTTTTGAAGACCGAGGCGGTCACCAGAGCCGCTTTCGCTCCCTAACGTTCAGGGCGATCGCTGAGTTTGCCATTACTTCATCGATACGCTCCTAGTTGTTGTGCAGTGCGGTGAGTCCGCCGTGCTACTTCGGTTGATTTCGCGGATCGTCCGCTGGGTTGACATATTGGATCGACCACGGTCCCAATCCATGAAACTGGACGAT